>Ga0073928_10011372_pt1 | contig 10391 bp, 9 predicted proteins | sample PaiPotPPA55metaG_FD_76969 | JGI IMG/M metagenome (GOLD analysis project Ga0073928, IMG submission 76969) | Iron sulfur acid spring bacterial and archeal communities from Banff, Canada, to study Microbial Dark Matter (Phase II) - Paint Pots PPA... ...
GATTCGCTACGAACGATCCTGCCCCTACACTCAATTATTGCGAGGTCGTTCAAGTTCTCAACGCGTATGGACAACATCGAATCCTCCGACTGCTTTATCACTATCACTGCAAGAACTGTGCCGGGGCGTCGGTCTTTATTTTTCAGCCTGATACGACACAACGAAGTTTTGAAGCCGAGAACATTCGGGAGGTTGTAGGGAAATGTGTTCCTACAGAGAACCCTGTACCTGCGAGGCTCAAACTTACGTCTGCAGGCTCAATTACAATTGGCGGCATTGAGGAACTAACATGGTTATAAGAGTCGGCGATCTGGCGCCGGATTTTGAACTTCCTGCAATTGCCGGGGAACGCCAGATTACGATGCGCTCGCGCGACTATCTCGGGCGGCAGAACCTGGTCGTGGCGTTTCATCCGCTGGACTGGACGCCGACTTGAGCCGCGCAGGTGCCGGAACTCGACTCTAGAAAAAAAGAGTTCGCGGCACTTAATGCCCAGGTCATGGACATCAGCGTAGATTCAATCCCGAGTCACATTGCATGGCGGCGGGAGGAACTGGGGCCGGTCGAGGTTCCTCTGTGCTCGGATTTCTATCCGCATGCCGAGGTGACGCGCAAGTTTGGCATTCTGCGCGAAGGTGCGCCGGTCGCGGGCATCAGCGAGCGGGCGGTGTTCGTCGTGGATAAAGCCGGGAAGGTCGCGTTTGCGAAGGTTTATCCGATTGACCAACTGCCGGAGATTGAGGAGGTCCTGGGGGCGCTGCGGAATCTTTCGTAGGATCTTGTATCTTCCGGGGAAATTGTGATTGAAAAGTCAAAATCTACCACAGAGGCACGGGGGACACAGAGGACGCACAGGGAAAACTAGAGTGCTACTGTTGATCGCTTTTCATACCCTGCAAACTACGATATTTTGAAAACCACAATGAGGGCACAAATGCTATCGACCACTCGCCGAAAGTTTTTGAAAACTACCGCTGCCGCAACCGCCTCACTGGCAGCATTCAGGAGTTCATTGCTTTGGGCCGCACCCATAACCGGCGTACAGGCCTGGTCAACGTCGAAGGATCGCAAATTTGAGCGGATCAAGGCACCGCAGTGGCATCCTGCGACCACAAATACTTCGGGAGGTATTCAACTCGATCCCTCGGTGCGTTACCAGAAGATCCTCGGTTTTGGCGCCGCTTTCACCGATGCGTCCTGCTACTGGTTTGCGAAACTGAATGACCGGGAGCGGCAAGCGCTGCTTTCGGAATTCTTCGGACCTGCGGGCTTGCGGCTATCGGTCTGCCGTACTTGCATTGGATCCAGCGACTATTCCACCAGTGCCTACAGCTTTGACGACAGCCCCGAGCCGGACCCGGACCTGAAGAAGTTCAGCATCGAACATGACCGCGGATATATCTTGCCTACGCTGCGTGCCGCGCGCGGCGTAAATCCAGACCTGTACCTGTTCTCGTCGCCATGGAGTCCTCCGGGATGGATGAAAGCCGGCGGTTCCATGCTGGGCGGTTCCATGCGAAAAGAATACTTCGGTTCGTATGCGGAATACTTCGTGAAGTTTCTGCAAGGCTATTCGGCCGACGGCGTGAAAATCAATGCGGTCACCATTCAGAACGAAGTCGATACCGACCAGAACGGAAGAATGCCGGCGGCTTTGTGGGGACAGGAATATGAGATTGAGTTCGTGAAGAAGTTTCTCGGTCCTGCATTCGAGAAGGCATCTCTCGACACCAGGATTTGGATACTCGACCACAACTACAATCTTTGGGGCAGAGCGATCGATGAATTGAGCGATCCTGACGTCAACAAATACGTGGATGGAATCGCATGGCACGGCTATTACGGCACTCCGGACGCCATGACGCGAGTCCACGATGCTTTCCCGTCCAAGAATGCTTACTGGACAGAAGGTGGACCTGACTACACCAGCCCCGACTACAAGACGGATTGGGCCAAATGGTCGCACACGTTCAGCGAGGTGCTGCGGAACTGGGCGCAGTGCATTGTCGGATGGAATTTAGTCCTGGATGAAAAGGGAACGCCAAACATCGGCCCCTTCCCATGCGGCGGTGTAGTGACGGTTGACTCCAAGACCCACGAAGTTACACATAGCGGGCAATATTGGGCCTTCGCTCATTTTTCCAAAGCGATCCGGCGGGGCGCGCAAGTGATTGCTTCTCACGGGGATTTGCGCGGTATCGACCACGTGGCGTTTGAGAACCCAGATGGCAGCCGCGTTCTTGTCATCACGAACCAAGGTGAGGGACGGGAGGTTGAGTGTCAGATGGGGACGCGAGCGCTGAACTTGACGGTGGATGCTGACTCTGTCACAACCCTGGTTTGGTGAAATGCGGAGCTTCGCTCCGCTTGGACGGGCGGGGCGCCCGTCCCCACACGAGCTATCTTACTCGCCGCCTACGGTTAGGCCGTCGAGGCGGATTGTGGGTGAGGCTACGCTGCCGCGGAATTCCAAGTCGCTGCCTATCTCGGAGATGTTGCGGAACATTTCTTTGAGATTGCCGGCTACCGTGATCTCTTCTACTGGGTAGGCTAACTCTCCGTTGACGATCCACATGCCGGACGCTCCACGGGAATAATCGCCGGTTACTAAGTTGGCGCCGTGACCTAGGAACTCGGTTACGTAGAGGCCGTCTTTGATGTCGGCGATAATCTGGGTTGGCGTTTTCGGCCCCGGTTCTAAGAAGTAATTCCCAGGTCCGATGCCGGGCGTGCCGGCGAGTCCGCGAGATGCGTTGGCGGTGGTTTCGAGGCCCAACTTCTTCGCCGTGTACGTATTCAGGAGATACGACTTCAGAATTCCGTTCTCAATTACTACAGTGCGGCGCGTGGGGATGCCTTCGCCATCGAAAGGAGTGGTGCCGAAGCCGCCGGGCATGGTGCCGTCATCGACTACGGTGACGTTCGGTCCGGCAATTTTTTCGCCTAGTTTGCCGGCCAGGAACGAGGCTCCGCGATAGACCGAGTCGCCATTCACGCCCTCGAAAATGTGTTCCAGCATAGAGCTTGCGACCATCGGGTCGAGCACCACCGGCACATGCGCCGTCTTCGCCTTGCGTGCGCCCAGGCGTCGCAGGGTGCGGCGAGCGGCTTCTTTTCCGACCTGCTCCGCCGGGTCGAGCTTCGCCAAGCTGCGCGCTACCGAATACCAGTAATCACGCTGCATGGCGCCGTTCGCATCCTGGGCGATAGGGACAACCGCGACCGAACAGTACGACCGCCGATATTCGCCGACAAAGCCGTGAGAATTTGCCAGAACTTTTCTGCCGGTCGCGGCATCGAACGATCCGCCCTCGGAGTTCTTGATGCGGGGATCCGCGTCGAGCGCGGCCTTTTCAGCGCGGCGCGCGTACTCGATGCGCTCGGGGCCGGGCAACGAGTAAACGTCCTCGTGATAAAGATGGAGGTCGCCGGATAGCGATCCGAATTTGCCAGCTTCGGGAATTCCTGCGTGCGGGTCTTCAGAGGTGATTTTTGCGAGTTCGAGGGCCGATTTCAGCATGCGCTCGATGCCGGCAGCGGAAAAGTCGCTGGAGTAGGTGCTGGCCGCGCGCTGTCCGAAGAAGACGCACACGCCGATGGCGCGCGAGCCCGATTCTTTCAGGGTTTCGACTTGGCCGAGGCGCACTACGGTTGAAAATTCGTCGCCTTCGCGGACTACGCACTCGGCCGCTGTGGCGCCGCCTTTCATCGCGCGGCGGACTACGTCGGTGGCGAGTTCTTTGAGGTCAAGTGCTAGCTTTACTTCGGTGTTTTCCAGGGTTGTCGTCATTTCGAAAGTCAAAATCTACCACAGAGGCACAGGGGACACAGGGGATGCACAGGGAAAACCAACACCTTCTGTGACTCCGTTGTGAGAATGCTACTGCATGAATCCGCCGGTTTCCCGCTTTGCGGTGCCACCGACGGTCAGGCGGTCAATTTTAATTGTCGGGATGCCGACGCCGACGGGAACAGCCTGTCCATCTTTGCCGCAGGTGCCGACGCCTTCATCGAGTTTCAAATCGTTGCCGACCATGGAAACCCGCGTCAGCACATCGGGTCCATTGCCGATCAGGGTTGCGCCCTTGATCGGGGCGGTAATCTTTCCGTCTTCGATGAGATACGCTTCCGACGCCGAGAAAACAAATTTGCCGTTCGTGATGTCGACTTGTCCGCCGCCGAAGTTCACCGCGTAAACGCCATTCTTTACCGAACGAATAATGTCCCCAGGATCATCCTGCCCCGCGAGCATGTACGTGTTCGTCATGCGCGGCATCGGAATGTGCTCATAACTCTCGCGGCGTCCATTGCCGGTATCGGCTAGGCCCATCAGCTTCGAGGAGAGTTTGTCGCTGAGATATCCCTTCAGAATTCCATTCTCGATCAGCACGGTTTCCTGCGTGGGCTGGCCTTCGTCGTCTACGTTCAACGATCCGCGACGCCACGGCATCGTGCCGTTGTCGACCACGGTGCATTTCTCACTGGCCACTCGTTTGCCGATCAGCCCGGCAAATGCCGACGTCTTCTTACGATTGAAGTCGGCCTCCAACCCGTGACCCACTGCCTCGTGCAGCAGGACGCCGGGCCACCCCGGACCGAGCACGACTTCCATGTCTCCAGCCGGAGCTTCGCGCGCGTCGAGCTGCAGAATTGCCTGACGCGCGGCCTCTTTCGCAAAGAACTCGGGAGTCTTGTCGCCGAAAAAAAAGTCGAGCGCAATCCGCCCGCCGCCGCCCGAGCTGCCGCGTCCCGAACTTGTATCGGTCTTCGCGATGCAGGAAACATTCGTGCGCGCCAGCGGCTGCGAGTCTTCCGCAAAGGTGCCATCGGAGCCGACTACCAGGATGGTCCTCAGTTCGTCGGCATAGCTGGCGCGTACTTCCTTGATCCGCGGATCGTATCCGCGAGCGGTTCGATCGGCGCGCATCAGCAGTTCGACTTTGGCGGTAATGTCGGCGTCCACCGAAGGCACGGCTACGGGGTACAAGCTGCGCGCCGGCTTCTGCTGGAATCCGGCAACCGTCGTCTTGGTCGGGGCGCTCGCGATCAGCGCGGCGGTGCGGGCAGCATGCAGAATCCGTTGCGGAGAAAGATCGTCGGTATAGGCATAGCCGGTGCGCTCGCCGGAAACGACCCGAACGCCGCAGCCCGCCGAAATTCCCTGCGAGGCGGACTTCACAAGCGACTCATCCACCATCAGCGAGGTCGAGGTCAGGTATTCGAAATAAAGGTCGGCATAGTCGCCGCCAGCTGAAAGAGCGGCGGCCAGATAAATCTCAAGATCATGATTCGTAAGGCCGTAGTGTTCGAAGAAGAAACGTTCCTGAGTAGCAATCACCATATTTGGATGCTCGTGGCTTTCAAAATGACTCGCAGTGCGTAATAGAGTGCAAATCCAGCCCCTAAAGGGGCGTCTGATTCCGAAAAATTGCGCTATCGCTAGAGCGATAGCCTGATACGAAACGGCCTGATACGGAACCGGGAGCTTTCCCGAGGCCCGTCAACGCATGCCCTGATACGAATCCCACTTGCGTCATGGACTGCTAACAGGATTATCCCATGAGCGGAAGGGCGTTAGCATCAGGAACAAGATTACGGAAGTGGGGTCGCGCCGGGCTGGAGCGAAACCAAACAATTTCACGGTCCAGCGGTCACTGACGCGGCGGCTGGCGGGGCGAATAATTCTGCTTTATGACCCCAGAATCGCTCAGCCAGATGCTCTGCGACTTTCTCGACGGCGCGCGCGCCGCGGTAGTGGTGGAAGACGGCGCCATCGCGTTCGATCTGGCCGAAGCGAAATATTCCGTTTCCGGCGAGTACCACAAATGCCTGCTGCATCTTTGGTCGAGCGAACGGAATTTTGTGCGGCGGGTGCTGGATGCGGAAGTAAAGGCGACGACGCTCCGGTTACAGGTGCAACGCATGGGGCAGAATCGCCCGACGCGCCTCGACTTCTGTCGCGATCGCGATCAGCGCTCCCCAGCGGCGCGACGGGCGGCACGCGTCGCTTACGAGCCTCGCCTGCGCCGGGCGCTGGAGAGAAATTTTCCCGAATGGACCGTGGTCCGGCTCACCACCAGCGTCGATCTTGAACACTCGTTCGGTCCAGCTTACATGCGCGGCTGGCTGCGCCAGGGGCAGCGCGCGCTGGCCATTGTGGGAGTGAACGACCAGGAAACGCAATCGACCGTCGATGGCGCGCTGACCTGCGGAATTCTTTGGCTCGATGCGTGCCGGCTGGCCCAGCGGGAACGCCACGTGGTCGAAGGGCTGACGATGGTTGTGCCGAAAGGCACGGTTGCTCTGACCCGGCAGCGTATGGCGCACCTGCATCCGACGGCGGCGAAATGGAGTCTGTACGAATTCGACCAAGGGGAGGATGCGCTCGTGCCGGTGGATACCGGCGATCGCGGCAACCTGGCGACCCGGCTGGTGCATTCCATCGATGAAGGCTTGGCGCGCGAACGCTTTGCGGGATCGATGGCGCGCATCCGCGGCATTCTGCCGCAATCCGAAGTGGTGGTGCTCTCGCCCGCGTCGATTTCGTTTCGTCGGCATGGTCTCGAATTTGCCCAGGCGCGGATTGCGCATGATCCGCGAAATTTCGAGAGCAGCGAACAAATCATTTTCGGTGTGGGGCCGGAAGAACGCATTCTGAGCGCGGAGAATGAAACGCAGTTTGCCGATCTGGTGCGGCTGGCGGCGTCCGTCCGTCACAAGGACGGTCCGAAGAACCATGCGTTGTGGCGAATGCATCCAGAGCGCTGGCTGGAATCGCTGGTGGCCGGCGACATCGCGGCGCTCGATGGGCGGCTGCGGCCGGAATCGATGTATGCGCAGGTGCCCGCGTTCGCCGCGGCGGATCGAGCGATGATCGATATTCTGGCGGCGACTCGCGAGGGCCGCCTGGCGGTCATCGAGCTCAAAGCCGACGAGGACATCCACCTTCCATTGCAAGGCGTGGATTACTGGTCGCGGGTCGCCTGGCACCAGAGTCGCGGAGAGTTTGCGCAATTCGGTTATTTTCCCGGACGCGAGATTTCGTCGCAGAAGCCTTTGCTCATGCTGGTCGCGCCTGCTCTGCACGTGCATCCCACAACTGACACGATCCTGCGTTATCTGTCGCCGGAGATTGATTGGGAACTGCTGGGAATTGACGAGCGCTGGCGGGAGGAGATACGGGTTGTGTTCCGGAAAAAGCCAGTGCGCGCGGCACATTTGGCGATTCCAGCTTAGTTATAATCCCCTGTGTTCCTCAGTGCTGCCTGTTGTTAAAAAAAACCTGAACCACAGGGAGCACCGAGGTGCACAGGGGTGCACAGGGGAAAGCTCAGATGCCGATGCTTTTCCGCAGCATCACCAGCTGTCCCAGGTGATACGCATTGTGGTCGGCCAGCAGCAGCGCCTCGCGCAAAATCGTTTGCTCATCACCCCAGAGGATGGGGGCGTAGAGATCGACTCTCCGGTCGGAGATGAGCCGCTCCATCGTTCGCAGGTCCTTCTTGAACGCAGCCATGCTCGCGGTCCATGCCTTCTCGTCCGGCGGCGTCGGTGCCGCAGGCCAGTATCCTTCGGGCCATGGTGGAGAGACATGCTTCGGGTTGCGGCTGAAGTCCAGGATGTCCCACTGGGCGAGGCGCATGTGCTCGAGCAGCATCCAGGCGGTGTGAGGGAAGTTCGCGACTTTGACGCCGGCGAGTTGCAAGGTCCAGTCGCCCATGGCGTCGTCGAAGGTGACGTGCGCTCCGCCGCCTTTCAGCAAGTAGAGAAGGTGGTCGCGGAGGGATTTGTCCCGCCGATCGGATAGCTTGACTGTCTTTGGAGTGCGCTTCTTGCTCGGGCTTTTCTTCTTCATGATCCCCCTTACTGTTCAGATTGGACCGGAGCCACCGACGTTGCAAACGCTGCGGTCTCTGGCGCTTCTCCCCGGTACACTCGTCCGATACCGCGCACCAGGCGGCGCATCGGCAGCTCTCCTTTGGCATCGGCAAAGAAGATTTCGCCCGCGCGGGTTCCGCGATAGCACCAGCGCTTGAGGATCGCGAGGTGCTCCATTCGCTCGATTGCGCTGGCGGGTTTGGAAGCGGGAAACGCCGCCAGTGCGGCTTGGATGCGGGCTTCCATCGATTGGGATTTGGTGTGTTCCGTATCGGAAATCGGAAACTCCAGCGGCCCTGCGATCGCTCCGCCGTCGACGCGGAACAATGCGACGCTTTCCGGCTGCTGGGACCTCTGCACGGATTTTTGGACGGACTTCTGCACGATTACGGCATGCGACTGGTCAATCCGGCGGACGAATTCGGGCAACTGCTGCAGCACGGGAGTAAGTTTGTCGAGGCGCGCATGAATGGCCGCGGCCGTTTCGAATTCCATTTTCGCCGAGGAGTCATCGCGCTCTGCCGCCATCTGCCGTTTCAGTGATTCGCCGCGCGAGTCCAGAAAATCCTCGACCCGCACTACCTCGGCGCGGTACTCGTCATCGGTACAACCGCGAAAACAGGGCGCCAAACACATCTTCATTTCGGAATAAATGCAGCCGGGAAATTTCGGATCGGGGTGGAGGTCGTCCACGCAGCGCCGCATCTTGAAGAAATCGAGCGCGTCATTCATAAACTTCTCCGCCGCCACGCGCGAAGCGAACGGACCGTAATAAACGTTCTTTCCCGAAATCCGTCCCAGCCGCGTCGTGATTGAAGCGCGAGGGAATTCGTTTTCCAGATGCAGCTTGACCAGAGGAGCGAAACGCAGCCGCAGACGATTCGAGTAGGTCTTGGGAAAGGCGGCGCGCAGGATTTGATAGAGGACGAATCCGGATTCGAAATCGGAGCCGGTCAGCGTGTATTCGATCCAGCGGACGCGATGGCGCAGATTGAGGCGTTTCGTGTGCTCCTCCGGGGCGGAAAGCAGCCGTTGCAGCCGCCGTCGCAGGTTAGCCGTCTTGCTGACGTAGGGCTCGGAGCTTGCATCCTCGCCGCGCAAGAGAAACACAGCCGGGTCAGCGGCTACGGCGGAGAAGACCTCGGCGTCAGCTTCCGGGCGGAACTCGATGCGTTCGGTCAGCACTCCACGATTGTAGAGGAGGTCAGAGGTTAGAGGTCAGATTGCAGAGGTGAAGCGAGGGGTGCTGCTCTTAACCTCCGCAATCTGACCTCTAACCTCTGACCTCACCCGAAACTCGCGCTCTTAAACTTCTGGCGGAAGTCGGGCCCGTCCATCTTCACGATGCGGCACATCTCGTGCAACCGGGAACGCATGCGCTCGCCTATGCGGTCGCCGAGTGTTTCTTCGCGAGTGGCCGCTCGCGCTGGCGATAGCGATCGAGCGACCCCCACAGCCGGCTCGTCGGCAAAATTCGTGGTGATGATTGTAGTTCGATTGTCGTTATATCGCGTGTTGAGGATCAGGCTGACCGTGTCCCACACCCACTCGCTCGGTTTTACGGCGCCTAGCTCATCGAGCAACAGCACTTCCGCTTCAAACACTGGCCGGAGCACCTGAAGCTCGGTCGCCTTGACGGAATCGTTGTAGGAGTTCTGAATCTGCTTCAGCAGGTCGCGATAGTCGCAAAAAAGGCAGGCGCTTCCTCTGGTTGCAATGAGTTCCTTGAGGATACCCACCGCGAGATGGGTTTTGCCGGTTCCGATGCCGCCGACCAGTAGCAGCCCAGCGCCGTTTCGCGGATCAAACTCCTGCACGAAGCGCAACGCACTGATCTGGGCCAGCTCAATCGAGCGATCGGCTCCCGGGAAATCCGTCGTGAAGTTCGAGAGCTCGCAATGCTCATATCGCTTCGGAATACGCGCCGCCGAGATCATGGCACCGCCGCGCGCCCGCAACTGGCAATCGCAACGTGTGACGCCGCGCTCCAGCGCTCCCGGAACCGGCTTCCATCCCGAGCCCGCGCACAGGGGGCAAACTTCGGCTGCTGTTTTCATAATTGTCTGGAGTAATCCTGTACTTAGAACTCTGCACCCGAACCCGCCTGCGCCGCAACTCGAAACCGTTACCTCTCTGTGCACATCCTGTGGAGGGCGGCGGCGGGTTGTGGAGAACGGTGGGGAACAGAGGAAAACTGCCGATTGTCGGATCGCAAAATCGTCGCATCGCAAATCGCCCGACCACAAAATCGCAGATCAGAAGCGAAGCACTTAGCACTTTCGTCGCATTCTCGAATCACTACACACAGCCGTTCGCCTTAGATGTCAAAAGATAGATGTCAAAAGATGTCAAAAGCGGCAACTGGCACGTGTTTCCCATTGACAATCCCGTAACATGGGGGAGAATTGACCTCGCCGGTGCTCGCGCCTTGAGCTTTCCTCCCCGGCTGAATGCGCGGGAACCGAAACGACTAGTGTCAGGAGATAGCATGAATAAAGCTGATCTGGTTGACC
>Ga0073928_10011373_pt1 | contig 10391 bp, 3 predicted proteins | sample PaiPotPPA55metaG_FD_76969 | JGI IMG/M metagenome (GOLD analysis project Ga0073928, IMG submission 76969) | Iron sulfur acid spring bacterial and archeal communities from Banff, Canada, to study Microbial Dark Matter (Phase II) - Paint Pots PPA... ...
GGCTATGAGGACAGGATGCCCAGAGCTATCAAACGTGCCCACTCCGATCTCAGTCTGAAGGGAAACCGCAGAGACGATTTTAGGCTCGCAAGACCCTTTCGTCTGGCAAGATCGCAGATGCTGGCCACAACACTTCACCAATTATTCAAATTTCGAGCCCTACGAGGTTATTAGACCTACACATGTTAACACGCGTCGCTACGAGTCAATTGGAAGCGTACTGGCACATTGGAGGCTGGCACTAGTTTGGCGAGCGGCAAGAGATGCGAACGGTAATAGCTTCATCAACAATCGACCTTTCCTTTCATGAATTCGATCATTTCATGTTCCATTTTCATCAACAATGTACCACCACTTCCCTTCGATGCCCAAACGAGAGATGAGCCGAAGACGCGCTGAGCGCGGGACCGCTATCCAGTTTTGGCAACCACCTTCCCTCGACGCGACGCGTACGCGTCAATATTTCTTTCCACACCCCTGTACATCGTGCACGAAGCAACGAGTCCATCCTGAAGTAGACCCTGGCCAAGAGATCGGGTAAAGACCACTTAGGGGAGCAAATAATGGTCCAGAACACGGAGCCCGAGGCAGTTTCGACACATTGACTGTAGGAAAAGCTTCCGAAATTCGCCATTCGATTCAGATTCGTCAAACAATACCCACACATTTTTTCACAAATCAATACATCATCAGTCAATCAGTACCCAGCAGGCACGAATTGCCCCCGCGATTAGTATCAGTCTGTACAAATTCAAACTTCAACACGGGCCTCAAGGGGAAAAGAGGCAGTTTCAGCTCTATAGGAAACCCTGGGTGAGGAGTCACGACGGAGTCATGCTGGAGTCACGACGGAGTCATGCTGGAGTCACGACGGAGTCATGCTGGAGTCACAGAGAAAGATAGGAGGTCTTTCTGGAGGGTATATATAGGGCGTAGTTTTGAGGGATTCTTCTTCCCACTTTTGTAGAATACGAGCACCCTCCGTTAGGAGTTGTTTTGCCACACGAGTCAAACCCTGAGGCGTTTCAGCGTACATAGGAGTCCTTAGAACTTAGCTTGCGTAGCTAGTCTCCTTGTCCCTTCGCCCGTCCAATTCAAATACGACTTTGAATTCGGAATCCATTTCAACTTTCGCCTATTCGACTTGACTTCGGATTTCAATTGCATCTATTATCTTATTGCCCTTCACATCTCGGGTTCAAGAGCATCCTACAGTGGATTCAGGCTACTTGATGGAGCTATAGTTGGATAACAATACAGACGTTTTAGAGCATTCAAATCAGTCAACCTCGCCCTTTTTAGATCATCGTTCACCTCATTTCGAGCTTTCGCCTGTGCCATCGGTGGCAATTATCATCGTCAACAGTGACATTTCATTGAGTCCAGTCCAGTCTTTCAGTCCAGTCCTAGTCATTTTCCAGTCAGAGTCATCGTCATCATCGTAGCCCCTTGTCCTCTCACATTTTTATCTATCTATCCTCGTTCCACTCATCCTAGGCAAAAGTAAACACAAGTCAGAAGAGACTTTCCCTCGTTTACTTCTCCCAGCCCACAATATAAAGTTGGTGACCGATAGCACGGCTCGAACCATCGCACCATTCTCTTGATTCGCAGTCAAAAGAACACTCTACCATCGAGCTTTTTCATTAAAGCTTACCTTACCTGTTTACCTCCACCTTGATTAGTTTATAGTCAACTCTTCTTCATCCTTGCTAGTCCTCTCATTGTTTAGCACTCGCCTACCTTATCATTTTCAAATTCTCCCTTTTTGCTACCCCCACTCGCGTATCATCTCCCATGTCTTCCAATACTAACCGAGCTTTCAGGCATTTCTCCCAAGGAGAAGAATCTGAAAATACTGACCGATTTACAGACGTTTCTACTGATCAGGAAGCTGAGTCCTCGAGACGTCGAGCTTCTGATCCAGCACGACCAACAACATCGAATCTCTCAAGATCTTCGTCACGAACACAACGACGAGTTCGATCAGAGATACCACTTCAGGATAATACCCCATACTACAACACTTCAATTCCATTAGGAGGAGGAACGCTTCCACCAAATTTCGGAATTTCAGCACCAGCCGCATTACCAGCACTTTCCCATTCCCATACGCAGACAGATTTTTTACATTCAGCAGTACCCATAACACACCCACCCAACCCTTTTCCATCCGTTTCATCCTCATCAAGCAATCCCATCTTATCAGGAGTGCCTTCGACCTCTCAGCAATTTTATTCAGCACCAGCAGTTTCGGCCCCTCAAATTCCTTCTAATCAACAGGCCAATCCAACAGCACCCGCTCCAAATCCGCAAGAATTCCAGTCTCGAGTTCGTTCACAGCAACAACGATCCTTCCAAAATCGCGCTCAACGTAGCTTCCCTGCTCCTGCTGCCAATCGGAATAAGATTCGGGATCGAGATCCTCAGAATTCTGATTCAAGTGGGAGTAGCAACGAGGAAGAAGAGGCAGAGGGAGGACGGAATAATCAAAGGCAGGAAAACAATTCCGAGCAAACTCTCCAACAACGCATTGCAAGTTTGGAGCAGGAGGTAGCACACGCACGACGAGGAGGAGGAATAGGGCGGAATGGAGGACCCCATATTCTCGTCGATCATACCAATATTCGCAAAAATTTCTACTTCAGAGGCTACAACGTTCGACGTTTCCTTCAGAATCTGGAAAGCTACTATCGACCGCAAGGAGTTCCGGATTCCGAGATTTGTGGACTTATCCCTCTCAACATGGATCATGACATTCAAAAGAAAGTTAGATCAATGGAAGGATTCGTTTTCAGAGATTGGAGTCTTCTTAAGAGCGAGATGAAGGATGCTTTCCCGGATGAGCGAGATCGGCACACGATGAAGGAGCTCGACGAGTTTTGCTACAAGGTCAAGAGCCGTAAGGGAGGAATTCGTACTCTCAGCCAACTCGACAGATATGGAAGGGAGTTCTCCATGATTTCAGACGATCTGGTCAGGAGCGACAAGCTTTCGTGGCAAGAAGAGAGTCGAGCCTTTTTGCACCTCTTCCCATCCAATATTCGCCGAGAACTTGAGGAACGACGAAAGATGATAAGGATTGTAGGAGAAAAGGCTTGGCTGGAATCGGACGACTGGGACGTGACGCGACGACGAAGGAAGAGTGATCGAGCGTGGACGCTGCTCAAAGTCAGTGCTATCAAGAAGCACGCGCGCTATGTTTTGGAGGATGTGGAGGCAGAATATGACGAGAAACGAATTAGGAAGGGAAGGAATGCCATACGATCAGACAACGAGGAGTCAGAAAAGGAGTCAAGCCAGAGCAGCGATAGTTCGGAGTCCGAGTCGGACGAAGAGAATCGACCTGTTCGCAAGCGTGGAGGAATCAAAGACAGGCAGAAGAATCATCGGGTTCAGGAACGCCAGGAGAAGCAGCGGAAGCCCTCACGAGGAAGCAAGCATGGAAGAAACGATTCCGCAGACGATGAGCCTGAACGTTACAAAGGAAGGAAGGCCGACAACGAGATTGAGGATTTGGCTAGGAAATTCGGCGAGCTTAAAGCGCATGGAACGATAAAAGATGCCCAAGATTTTCTGAACCTCCTCAGTAGCGTCACTTCCAATAGTCGCGAGGACGGTTTTGTTCGCAATCGACAAGAGAATCCTGCGCATCCAGTTCCAGCTCCTCACCCTCAATATGTTTACCAGCAACCAGGACCACCTCAGCAATTCGCTCCTGTCCAAGGACAATTCCGAACTCGAGATCCACCACCACACCTTACCGAGCCCAATTCGATTCCGCTAGGACGAGCACCTTACCAAGCAAGACCCAGAAACAACAACCTAGGCCAAATCTGCTATTTTTGTAATGGAGTAAACCATACCTTGTGGATTTGCCCTACCTTGGCAGATTATCAGCGCCGAGGAGTTTTGTCACGGGATCCGGCGACCGGACGCTTGCTCTACAAAAATCAGCCTGTGCCCGTTCCTTTGAGCCAGCTCAGGATTTATGTCGACGAACAGGAAAGACAGAACACGGCGGTTGGAGCAGGAAACGCCCGAACGCAGGCAGCTCCCGCAGTGCACTCAGTCTCAATCAATTGGCAGCCACCCGACGTTTCGGAATCCGAACAGAACTTTTATGAGGCAAGCATCTATCAAGTAGGGGAGGAGGATCAACAGAAGGATTTTTACGAGGTAGATGTGGGCAAGAGGACGAGAGCAGGAGGATCTGAGAGCGATCGAGTGCCTGTCCCTCGTAAGGTTCAAGTCATTCCAGACGAGCGAGACCGAGTTCGCGATCTGGATCCTCCAATTCGAAATCGGCGAGGTCCTATGGAACGCCTACCATTTACCTCCAAGCCACACCCAGTCGCCCGACGACAAGACCATCAACCTACGCCTGGGCCATCACAATTTCCCCCGCCGCAAGAGGAAGCCCGATTCGTAGCACCCCCAGCTGTTCCCAAAGAGACTCCATCCAAGGAGCAGAAAGGGAAAGGCAGAATGCAAGACGATGATGTTTCTATGAAGGAAGGCACAATCAAGACTCGAGGACCTCCGACGCATCGACTAGGTACTAACTTCGACGCGAAGCATAATACTCGCGAGGTTTACCAGGCCATGCTTGACAAGGAAATTAGTCTTTCGATTGGGCAACTGCTTGCGGTTTCGTATCCCTTGACGCAGCATCTTGTGGAGGATGGGCGACGCAAACGAATGCCGGTGGCGGTCAACTCCGCGGACCTCGAAGACGACGAGCTTCTGGATACAGACATTAATGCAGTCGGGATCTCGCCCAACATCCCATACATTGGACCTCTGGGATTTGGGAAATGTACAGTGTACGGTTATTCGAACTCAGATGCAAGAGTCGTCAAAGCATTACTCGACAGTGGAAGCCAGATCAATATCATCAGTGACGAGCTCCGAAGGAAAGTAGGACTTGGATTACGAACGGACGGAGTGCATAAAATGCGAGGAGCCGGAGGCACAGCAGTCCCGATGCTTGGCCTTTGCGAGTACGTTGGAATTCATGTCAGCGGACTTGACCTCGAAGTACATTTCTATTGCATGAAGGACGCCAATTTCCATGTTTTGCTTGGAGTACCTTTCCTACATTTGGTTGGCGCAGCGATGCAGTTCAGGAAGGATGGATCAGTGGAGATGGGAATGACGCACGAAGGGAAGACAGCGATACTGGAGATTTCGGCACCCGGAGAAAACGAGTACCTTTTCAATGTTCCTGGACAAGCAAAATCGACGTCCATGGCCAACACAATGACAGAAGTTTCGAAATGGGAAGACGACAGCAGCTCTAGTGACGAGTCGGAGTCAGAGGGTCAGGAATTGAGCGAGCCGGAAAAAGAGCGGGAGATCTGAATAACGCCAGTTTGGATCTCGCGGAAATTTTAGGCGAACAATATTTCAACGAGGAGTATAGGACGAACTTGGAGGAAAGTGAAGATGAGGGAATTTCGGATGAAGAACGATTTTACGTGGAAGAAGACGATTGGATTTGGTCACGAAAGGTGACAAGGACTACGACGGGAGTGGTGGAGATTATTGAGGGAAGGACTACAGAAGATCAATTGGAGGAGGAAGCGAAGGAGAAGGAGTTGGACTACGCTCGGCACTTGGACATGGAGCAGAGATTCTTCAGCGAAGGGACGCGGTCTGGTCTTAGTGACTTCGTTGGAGACGAAGACTCTCCAGCCACAAACCAGATTGAACCATGGCAGGACGGCATCGACGAGCGCGGAATATCTACGACACAGATCGGGTCATCAGCAAATCCGCAAACACTATTCTCGGACTCCAGACATTCGAGCACAACAATTTGGCACAAACGGGATGAGTTTGGACTGGTTCAAATGACGTCAATGGAGCTCTGGGAAGAGGCCTTGACACCAGAAGAGCAGTCGGAACTAGCAACGCAATTTTTTCAGCGATTTTCAGGCCAGGGTGAGCATTTCGTGGCGACGAAGTACAAACCCGTCGGCAAGAAAGTATTACCCATCAATACGGCAACACCACCAACAAATCCGAACCCACCTTTACGACGACCCCCACTTTCTAGGGACCCATTTCAAACACCTCTTCGACCTGACTGCCCACCCGTAGTTTATTCGGCGAAAGTGACGAAGGAACGATGTGACGCTTTGGACTTTGGACCGGAAGGATGGTTGATGCCGGAGGAGGAGAATTTATACCGGACGATTCTGGTTATGCGGGGAGCAGCGTTAGCCTTCGAGGATAAGGATCGCGGACTTTTGAAGGGGACGTACGCTTCGCCCTACATTTTTTCGACGAAGGAGCACACCCCTTGGCGACAGCGACCATTGCCAATTCCTAGAGCAATTCAGGAGGAAGTAATTCAGCTGATCAAGGATCGACTTGAATCGGGATTATATGAGGAAGCAAGCTCGACGTACTCGGGACGATGGTTCGTTGTGCAGAAGAAGAATGGAAAATTCCGACTTGTTCATGATCTTCAAGAGCTCAATCGAGTAACCTACCGAGATGCCGGATTACCGCCGCAGATTGAGGAATTTGTTGAGGAATTTATGGGCTACACCTGCTACTCTCTTGTGGACATTTTTGGAGGCTACGATCAGTACCCATTGGACGAATCATCACGCGATATTACGACATTTCAAACGCCAATAGGACCGTTTCGACTTACACGACTACCTCAAGGCTTCACCAACTCAGTAGCGGTTTACCAGCGGATGATGACGTTCATCATGGCGCCAGAAATTCCACGGACTTTCAACGTATTTATCGACGATGGAGGAATCAAAGGATCAAAGGACTACTACAACAACGCAACGATCGACGGGAACTTGGGAATTCGACGATTCATCTGGGAACACGCGGTGAATTTGGAGAGGATATTATTTCGATTGGAGGAGGCAGGACTTACGGTTTCAGGAGTCAAAATGTCTGTGGCGGTCCCTTCACTGGGCTTAGTGGGGACAAATGTCAGCTATGAAGGAAGGAGGATTCAGCCAACCAAACTCAACAAAATTGCAAGATTTCCACGACCTACCGACGTTACGGAGCTCCGCGGATTTTTGGGAATCTGTACTTACGTTCGAATCTGGGTGGAAGGCTTTGCAAAGATCACCTTGCCACTTCGACTTCTACTTCGAAAGGACGCAGAATGGGAATGGGACGAGGATTGTGAGAAGGCATTCGTGGAGATGAAGAAGCGGGTAGGAGAGGATATCTTACTCAAACGACTTGAGTATGGACCGGACGCCGGCGAAATCATCGTTGCAGTGGACTCCAGCTGGATAGCTGTGGGAATAGGAGTATTTCAGCTTGACAAAAACGGGAGAAGACAGCCCGTACGATACGAGTCAATTTCATTCACGCCAACGGAGTCAAGGTACTCTCAGCCGAAGTTGGAGCTTGCTGGAGTGGCGAAAGCGCTGCATCAGTTGCAGAATGTCATTTGGGGACAGCACTTTGTACTAGAAGTGGACGCACTTTATATTAAGGAGATGCTCAATGCTCCTGAATTACCAAACGCTGCAATGACGCGTTGGGTGCGGTACATCTTACTCTTCGACTTCGAATTTCGGCATGTTCCTGGGAAAAAGCATTCGTTACCGGACGGATTATCGAGGGCACGACGAGACGAGTGGGATTCAGAAGCAAAGGATTTGGATGATATGATAGAGGAAGTGAACTTACTCGAGATGGAGAAGGAGGTTTGGGAAGAAGAGATACGAGAGCCGCGGACTCAGACTTTTGTTGTTGGGGTGGTGACCGAAGAGCAGAAAGCAAATATTTGGGAGCCACTCCGACATTTCCTTTCGACACTAGGACGACCCGACGACATCAGTGACAGCACTTGGAGGAGGATTCGAGCGATGGCACCTAGTTACTTTTTGGCCGAAGGACGACTGTGGCGAAGAAACGAGCCATACCATCAAGAGGTTATCCTGGAGAAAGAGCGACAAAGAAAATTTCTTCAGCAATTGCACGACGAATTAGGACACAGAGGAAGGAACGAGACGTACCGACGGATGGTGGAACGAGCTTGGTGGCCAGGAATTTCAAAGTCCGTGGCGGACTTTGTCAAGACCTGTGATGCTTGTCAGAAACGAAAAGCGACGCAGGAGCGGGAAGCCCGACACGCGACTGTACCTAGGGGCGTTTTATCCAAAGTACACTTTGACGCAGTCCACATCAAAGCAGGACCATTTCCCTATTTTATTTCAGGAAGAGACGACTTGTCAGGATGGATCGAAGGACGAGCTTTACGACAGCTTACCTCCAAAGCAGTAGCCAAGTTTATTCGAAAGGATTTCTTGCATCGCTATGGATGGTTCGAGCAAGCGACGGTTGATGGTGGAGGAGAATTCCGAGGTGAAGTTGAAGACGCGCTGCGAACGGCCGGGGTCCGAAGAGTCGTATCAGCTCCATATGCCCCAGAAGGAAATGCCCGTGCGGAACGAGGACACCAAGAGATCATTGAAGGACTTGCCAAATTTTGTGACACCCCAGCACACTGGCACCGGTACGTCAACGCCATGCTTTTTGCGGATCGAATCAGCACCAGCCGATCGACTGGATTTTCGCCGTACGAGTTGATGTTTGGAACACGACCTGTACTACCTATCGACGTTGGAGAAGAAACTTGGGTTATTTCGGAATGGTGGAAGGTCAAAACGAGGGAGGACTTACTGGAGGCTCGACTTCGGCAGATCCTGCGAATGGACGAGGACGTGAAACGAGCGATCGAAAGGATGGCTGAATCGAGGAGGAAAGGAGTCCTATATCATGATAAGGTCAACGCTCATCGACTTCGAGAGCCTATGGCTATGGGAACGCTCGTACTTTACCAAAACGTTTTGAAAGAGGCATCACACGGCAGGAAGCTGGAGCAGAGGTGGTTTGGACCGTTCCGAGTCCGAAAACGCTTGGAAAAGGGATCGTACTTGTTGGAGGAAGTGGATGGAACGAAGATGGCATCGGTTTATCCAAGCAAACGACTCAGGAGATATCATCCCAGAGGAGACTATCAAGGATCCGAACTTCAGGAGGCGGGCTCGGAACGCTGGGACTTCCTGGATCCACGATATGAACAGACCTTAGGGAAAAGCAGCACGGGAACCGGAGGAGGTCAAAAGAGTCAGTTTCAGGGAGAAGAGGACGAAGCTGCGAGCTTGGAACCCTCAGGAGAAGAGGAATCAGACCTCCGCGATTCCGAGTCGGAGTACTCCCCTTCAGCATTCAGCAGTTAGGAGGAGAGCGAGGGACCAAGCAGCGAGGCAAGGAGCTCAGGAGAAAGAGTTTGGAGTCAGCAGGACGAGTAGAAGAGGAGGAGGAGACTCGGATTCAAATGGAGGAGTTCGGAATCCGAGGAGCAAAATCAGAAACACGAGACAAAGACAGGGTCCACCGAGTTTCGGACCAACCTCACCAGCCAAATCAACATCAAAGGAGAACGGACACAGCAGCAAAACAGGGACAACACTAAGAGGTGCAATTACTCCCTGTACACCCACGCAAGAACAATCGTTTCAGCCCCTCAGCAGCACTATTTATAGAGCCACTTCGCTCTTTCCTTCCTTCTTTCCTTCACTTCTACCTTCCTTTCCATCCTTAACACTTTACCTTCGACCTACACCACCATTATGGCCATCCCCACGACCCCTCGTGCTCGCAACCTTCACGCTCAGATGCTTCGCAAGAACCTCGACTCGGCCGAGAACGCCTATTACTCGGAGTACACCCGCCTCAACGAAGCATCTTTCGTCGTCGAGCAGGCCGTATCGGCCCTCAACACCCAAGTTCAGGTCACCGGAGAGGCTCAGCGCGATATGAACATTGCACACGATCAACTCCTTTCGTATTTCGATCAGTTGCACGGAGCTCATCACTCGCCCCAGCAGTGGACCACCAACGACCCTGCTGCAGCCAACGACGACGAGGATCACGTCGAGGACGACGCGATTGTTGTTGGGGTGAATGTTGTGAGTTGGGATTCGGAGTCCGAGTCTGGCACGACGCGACGCGTCTCGATTGACGAGGAGTACGACGAGGAGGGCACAGCTGTAGTCACGGCTACCTTGACAGAGCTGTTGGCCTTGCAGCACAGCATGGACCCCATTAGGAGGCGCGGGGATTATTTTGCAATGAACGAGCGCGTTCGGAATGGGGGCAACATCCACAACGCCTACGCCACCTTCCCTTACACTCACTCTCGCCACTCTTCGCCCCGCTTTAACGCCCTCATCCCCAGCAACGACGGCACTATCGACCCTCGACTTCTCCAGCCTTTCTATCGCCCTGGCAACTCGCTCGCGGACTCCGAGGACGTTGGGCCGGCGAGCATTGCGATTGAGGAGACAGATGAGGAGCAGGAGATGGGAGAAGGATGGTAATGGAGTGAC
>Ga0073928_10011374_pt1 | contig 10391 bp, 5 predicted proteins | sample PaiPotPPA55metaG_FD_76969 | JGI IMG/M metagenome (GOLD analysis project Ga0073928, IMG submission 76969) | Iron sulfur acid spring bacterial and archeal communities from Banff, Canada, to study Microbial Dark Matter (Phase II) - Paint Pots PPA... ...
CCGGCGCGCGCGCCGTCTTCGAAGCCTGGGGAGAAATCTTCACCGTTCCCACCGATAAGGGCGACATTCGCGATCTCACGCGCAGTCCCGCCGTGGCCGACCGCGACCCCGCCTGGTCGCCCGACGGCAAGTCCATCGCCTATTTCTCCGACGAGTCCGGGGAATACGAACTGGCGATTCGCGATCAAAGCGGCCAGGGAGCGGTTCGCCACATCAACCTGGGGAATCCCGCGTCCTTTTTCTACACGCCAACATGGTCTCCGGACAGCAAGAAAATCGCGTACACCGACAAGCGGCTGCAGTTGTGGTATCTCGATCTGGACCATCCCGCGCCGAAATTGGTTGACACCGATTATTTCGGCGGCTTCGGCCCCACGTCGTTGAACCAGACTTGGTCTCCGGACAATAAATGGATTGCCTACGCGAAACAGCTTCCCAGCGGACTGCACGCGGTCTTTGTTTATTCCCTCGAGCAAAGCAAGAGTTTTCAAGTCACCGACGGCATGAGCGACACGCTTTATCCCTGCTTCGACAAGAACGGAAAATATCTCTACTTCACCGCCTCGACCAACACGGCTCTCTCCACAGCTGGCCTCGACATGACGAGCCAGGAACGTCGCATCTCCCGCAGCGTGTACGTAACCGTGCTCAGCAAGGATGAGAAGTCACCGCTGGTGCCCGAAAGCGACGAGGAGAACAAACCCAAAGACGAAAAGAAGGCCGACCAAGAAAAAGAGAAATCGACAGACCAATCCCGGCAGAACGCGAAGGACAAAAAGAAGGGTGAAGACAAAGCCGCGGCCGAAAAGGCCGGCAGTAAAGAAGACAGAGACAAAGATAAAGACAAAGACAAGAAAGAGGATAAAAAAGAAGAGCCCGTGGTCGTCAAGATCGACATCGACAACATCGGCCAGCGAATTCTCTCGTTGCCGATTCCAGCCAAGAACTACCTCAACATGTTCCCCGGCAAGTCAGGAATTCTTTTCCTCGCCGAAGGGCCGATGGTCATTACCGAAGATGACCTGCCCAACGTGAATCAGACCATCCAGAAGTTCGACCTCAGCAAACGCAAGGTCGACAAGTTGATCGAGGACGTGAACGACTTCGTAGTCTCTTTCGACGGCGAAAAAATTCTCTACCGCAAAGGCGAGTCCTGGGCGACCGCGTCGGCCGATGACGCCCCCGCAGCCCCCGGCGGAGCGCCGCCCAAACCCGGCTTCGGTCCGCTCAAGCTCGAGGGATGGGAAGTCTACGTCGAGCCGCGAGCCATGTGGAAGCAAATTTACAACGAGACCTGGCGCATCGAGCGCGATTTCTTTTACGACCCGCACTATCACGGCCTCGACCTCGACAAAGTCAAGAAGAAGTACGCACCTTACCTCGATGGCATCGCGTCCCGCGACGAACTCATTTATCTCTTTCAAGAGTGCCTCGGGGAGATGACGGTCGGACACATGTTCGTGGGCGGGGGCGAAGCGCCCGAACCCAAGAAAGTGAAAGTCGGCCTTCTTGGCGCCGATTACAATTTGGAAAATGGCCGCTATCGTATCGCCAAAGTCTACGACGGCGAAAATTGGAATCCCGGCAACGAAGCGCCGTTAACTCAGCCTGGCGTCAACGTCAAGGCGGGAGATTATATCCTCGCCGTGAATGGCCGCGAACTGCACGCTAGCGATAACATCTACAGCTTTTTCGAAGAGACAGCGGGCAAGCAGGTTGTTCTCAAGGTCGGCGCAAATGCAGACGGCAAAGACAAAGATTGTCGGGACGTCACTGTACTTCCCGTCGAGAGTGAAGAGAACCTTCGTCATCTCGCTTGGATCGAGAGCAATCGCCGCCGCGTCGATCAGGCCACGGGAGGCCGCGTCGCATACGTGCACGTGCCGAATACCGCGGGTGCGGGATACACCAGCTTCAACCGCTACTTCTTTTCGCAGGTAGGCAAAGAAGGCGCAATCATCGACGAACGCTTCAACGAAGGCGGCCAACTCGCCGACTACATCATCGATTATCTGCGCCGTCCTATCATGAGCAAGGTAGTCACCCGCGAAGGCCACGACTGGTCGAGTCCATCGGAAGCGATTTACGGGCCCAAGGTAATGATCATCAATGAAATGTCCGGATCCGGGGGAGACGCGTTGCCCTGGTATTTCCGCAAGGCCGGCATCGGCCAGCTGATTGGCAAGAAAACCTGGGGCGGACTAGTTGGGATTGGAGGATATCCGGAACTGATTGACGGCGGTCACGTCACCGCGCCACGCGCGGCTATTTATGGCCTGAAGGGCGAGTGGGAAGTGGAAAATCACGGCATCGACCCGGATGTCGAGGTGGACCTCGATCCCGCAGCTTTCCGGCAAGGCCATGATGCGCAATTGGAAAAGGCGATTGAGGTGGTGATGCAGCAGTTGAAAGAACATCCATTGCCCGACATCAAGCGTCCTCCGTATCCGAACTATCACGAGCACGACGATCTAGGCCCGAAGTGATTTGACGAGTTCCGGAAAGATTTTCTTCGCGGCCTCAGCGATTCCTCGGCGCTCTCTGCGGTCAAGAGCTTGCGGTCAAAAGCTTTTCACCGCAGAGAACGCTAAGGTGCGCGAAGGACGCGGAGCGCTTCCGCATCGCGCAGCCTTTCGTTCAGGAGCTACCTTGTCTGGTTACTTCGCTTCTTTGCTTCTTTCTTTGCAAATCGGACGCTCAACATGGTGCTGATTGCAACGATGCCTGCGAAGAAAATCACAAGCGCTGAATTGCCTCCGCTCGAAACCTTTCCCACCCGAAAAAGGATGTAACCGACGAGCAGATTCAACAGCGCCCAGCTAACGTTCACTGTTGGCGATGACAAGCCTTTTCCGGGAGGGTGAGCGAATGGTGTCGGAAAACGGTCACCAGAAATTCCGTGCACAAAATGAGGCACCGCATTCGCCAGAAACATTCCGGCGAAGAAACAAGCGATGTAGTCATACCAGTTCACTGTTTTTCCTTTCGGGATTTCAACCCCGTAAATATTTTTGCCGTGCTCTTTGGCGGAGGTGGTTTCTCCCATTTCGGGACGATGTTACTTTCTTATAACTCCCTAGGTTCGGCGCAGCGGTGATTGCAAAACACTTTTTCTTCTCATCCGAATAGCTCCCGCTTCGGCGGCTCTCAGGATGCGTCGGAAGGTGGGGCACTTCGTGTGGCTGGGCGCTGGACAAGCAGCTGCGTGTCGAAGGCCGTCGCGCATGGCGCTTAGTTGGCGGATCGTCCTGTCCAGTTCCTCCGCCTTAGCCGTCAACATCTGTCTGTCAATGCGTGGCCGCCCGTCTGGCGCGAACATCAGTGCGATCTCATCAAGTGAAAACCCGGCGGCGCGGCCAAGTGCGATCAGCATAAGCCGTTCGAGTACACCGGTATCGAAGAGACGACGCAGCCCTCGCCTGCCGATAGACGAGATCAGCCCCTTTTCCTCGTAGAAGCGCAGTGTAGAAGCAGGGAGGCCAGAGCGCTGTACTACTTCACTGATGTCGATTTGTCTCACCTCTTGACTTCAAGTCAACTTGAAGTTGGAGAATAGAAGTTTGGCGTCTTGGAAGCAAGTAGATGGAGACGAATTATGAATCTGACGCATTTGCCTGATGACGAGCTGGCGACACTTTGGAACGGCCCCTCCGGGCGCGCTTGGGTGGAAACTCAGGATTTGCTCGACCAACTATTCAAGCCCTTCGAAGATCTGCTCGTCGAAGCGATCGCCGCCAAATCCAGATGCCGCTTGCTGGACGTGGGCTGCGGCACGGGCAGCACAACACTTGCCATCGCCCGTCGGCTCGAAGCGAAGGACTGCTGCATCGGCATCGATATTTCGGGTCCGATGATCGCCGCAGCCCGGACCCGCGCCGAACGGGATGGCATTCCGGCAACCTTTATCTGCGCCAACGCGCAGATCCACGCGTTCGAGCCTGCACAATTTGATGCGATCATTTCGCGCTTCGGTGTGATGTTTTTCACCAACCCTGTCCAGGCCTTTGCAAACCTACGGCGGTCTGCGAGCGAAGGAGCTGAACTCCGGCTCATCGCCTGGCGAAGTGCCGAGGAAAATCCATTCATGACAGAGGCGGAGCGTGCTGCGGCACCGCTCATCCCGATGCTTCCAGCGCGAAGGTCTAATGTACCGGGACAGTTTGCCTTTGCCAACCAGCATCGGGTTTACAGCATCCTGGAGCAGAGCAATTGGACCGAGATAGCGATCCGGCCGATCGATGTCGCGTGCTCCATGCCCGAGAGGGAGTTGACCCGTTACCTAACACAGCTCGGTCCCGTTGGCATGGTCCTTCAAGAGGCAGATAATGAGACTCGCACACGGATTACTGAGACGATTCGCCCCGCTTTTGATCCCTATATACACGGCACCGAAGTACGCTTTAGCGCTGCCTGTTGGATGATTAGCGCTCGAGTATCGTCTGCGTTCGCCGAGACTAAGAACGGATTGAGCACCTGAAGGGCTGTAGGCTTATCCAGCATGGCTTGAACCTCGGGTGGCGTAGTCCTGAGAAACGCCCATGTCGCCCGGAGGGTTCTCTCTTCGCGCTAAATCGCCAACTCACTCAGCAAGCTCTCAAGGTGCATCGGAGGATCTCTAATCTTCCGGGTTCTTGATGCGTAACGGGCGAACCGGAACTAATCCGCTCTAAATTGAGACCGGTTTTATGAGCACGGAGTGGGATAGGTAACCGAGCCTGTACACTCGGAATTGCTTCAATGATCACAATCGCGATTTCCAATTAGTTGGCAAGAAGATAGACCCTGGGGCAGCGATCAGGTGATGAAACTGACATCTGGAAATTTCTCCTGTACCAGAATTATTCTGAAACATGGATCTCGGTGGTGTTCGATCTCGGACAGTGATTTTCGAAATCGGACAAAAAGCGGATTCCGGAGAATCCGTAACGACCGTTATTCCCGTCAAATGAGCGATTCCGTTCGAGACGTTATGGTACGCCGCGTGCGGCGCGAGAGGTCGTTATCGTGTGCTCGGAGGCTCTATGGAGACCTTGTTTCAGGACCTGCGGTATGCATTGACCCAGTTGCGCAAGGCGCCGGGGTTCACCATAACCGTGGTCATTACTCTGGCGCTGGGCATCGGAGCGACTACGGCCATCTTCACGTTGGTGCATGGCATTTTGTTGCGGTCTCTGCCGGTGGCCGATCCGGCGCGGCTCTACCGTATCGGCGACACTGACGATTGCTGCGTGAATGGCGGGTTTGTGGGGGATAACGGCGATTTCGACATATTTTCCTACGACCTGTATCTGCATCTGAAGAATTCCGCTCCGGAGTTTGAAGAACTGGCGGCGATGCAGGCCGGCCAGAACAGCTTCAGCGTGCGCCGCGGAAATGCGCTGGCAAAGTCGCTGCAAGGTGAATTCGTCTCCGGCAATTACTTTTCCACGCTGGGGTTGGGAGTGTTCCTGGGTCGACCGCTGGGCGAGGTTGACGATACTCCCGCGTCCGCGCCCGCAACCGTGGTCAGCTACCGGGCATGGCAGACGGAGTTCGCGGGGGATGCCTCACTTGTGGGGTCGACGATCTTCATTCAGGCCAAGCCATTCACGGTGGTCGGCGTGGCTCCGCCCAGCTTTTTCGGCGACCGAGTTACGGATGTTGCGGCGGATTTCTGGATGCCGCTGGCGACTGAGCCATATGTACACGGACCAAACTCAATTCTGCATCATGCCGATTCTCATTGGCTTTATCCGCTGGGAAGAGTGCGTCCTGGAACCAACGTGGGCGCGTTGCAGGCGAAGCTCTCGGCGGTCCTTCGGCAATGGATGAGCACGCGTGCGGCTTATACCGAAATTGGTGGGGCAGCCGAGATTCCCAAGCAGCATGTGATGATCGTGCCCGGAGGCGGCGGTATTCAAAACCTGCAACTGGAAGCGGGCAAGGGCTTGAGGATGTTGATGGCCCTTTCCGCGGTAGTGTTGCTCATTGCCTGCGCCAACATCGCCAACCTGCTGCTGGCGCGTGCCACCACGAGGCGCGCGGATATGGCGCTGCGCACGGCTCTGGGCGCGGGGCGGCGCAGACTCATTCGCCAGGTTCTTACCGAATGCGTCTTGTTGAGCTGCATCGGCGGGCTGACCGGACTGGCTGTTGCCTATGCCGGCTCGCATACGATTCTGGCCCTCGCCTTTCCCGACGCAAAAAATCTAACCATCGATGCCAGCCCTTCGTTGCCCGTGCTGGGATTCGCGTTTCTGGTCTCGTTGCTGACAGGCATCCTTTTCGGGACAGCTCCCGCGTGGTTGTCTTCTCACGCACAGCCTAGCGAAGCGTTGCGGGGTGCGAACCGCTCCACGCGTGATCGGTCCTCGTTGCCACAAAAAACACTCGTGGTTATGCAGGCGTCGTTGTCGCTGGTGCTGTTGGCGGGAGCGATGCTGATGAGTAAATCGCTCGCCAAGCTGGAGCATCAGAATTTTGGTGTCGCCACCGCGAACCGTTACGTGCTGCAGTTCGATCCGGAAGGCGCGGGCTACACGATCGAACGGTTGCCTGCTCTTTATAAGGAGATGGAAGATCGCTTTGCGGCCCTGCCTGGCGTCGCCAACGTCGCGCTGGCGCTTTACAGCCCGCTGCAAGGGGACAACTGGGGCGATTGCATTATTCAACAAGGGCATCCGGCTCCTGGGCCGAATTCCAAGTGCGGCGCCACATGGGATCGCGTCAGCCCGCACTTTCTCGATGCCGTCGGCGTGCCCATCGTGCGCGGCCGCGGACTCACGGAACAGGACACGGCAACTTCGCAACTGGTCGCCGTGGTGAACCAGGCCTTCGTCAAACGCTTCTTCCCCAACGACGATCCGATCGGGAAACATTTCGGAATCGACTTTCCGCAGTATTCGGGAATTTATGAAATCGTGGGCGTCTTTGCCGCTTTCAAAATGAACAACCCGCGCGATCCGATCCGGCCCGTCTTCCTGCGGCCTCTCGCCCAGCGATTTACCGGATTTCAGGAACCGGAGATGATTACGGGCGAGACCCGATCCATGTTCATCAATTCAGTGATTCTCAATTTCAACGCCCCACAGCAGAATGTTGACTCGCTCATTCGCCGCACCCTGGCAGGCATAGACCCAAATTTGACAGTGGCCGATCTGCGATCTTTCGATGCGCAGGTAGTCGGCAACTTCAACCAGGAACGTCTCATCGCGCGGCTGACGAGTCTATTCGGAATTGTGGCGCTGATCCTCGCTTCAGTGGGACTTTATGGCGTGACGTCTTACTTCGTGGCCCGCCGCACCAGCGAAATTGGCGTCCGCATGGCGCTGGGCGCTTCGCGATCCAGCGTGTTGACCATGGTGCTGGGCGGCGCGCTTGGGCAGATTCTCCTCGGGCTCGGACTGGGGATTCCCGCCGCTCTGTTAGCCGGCCATTTGATGGCTAGCCAGCTTTATGGAGTCGGCAGCTACGATCCGTTGGCATTGCTCAGCGCGACATTCGTGCTCGGATTTTGCGCCGCTATTGCAGGATTTGTCCCGGCGCGCCGTGCGGCTTCGATTGAACCGATGGAGGCGCTGCGCACGGAATAGTTGGTTATTCTGAACTGATGAGCGAAGCTGTCGCTCGCACGCACTCTACCCCTCGCGCAGTGCCTTCAGCGGATCGATTTTGGCGGCCGTGCGCGCGGGCACATAGCAGGCAAGCATGGTCAGCGCCGCCAGCAACAATGGTGCGCCCACGAGCAAGCGCGGATCGTTCGTACCGATCTTGAACGCGTCGACAAATTCATTGGTCACCGCTGAGAGTATCTTTGACATCGCGAACGCGCCCAGAAATCCGAGAACCGTTCCCACGGCTATGAGGGTCGTGCCTTCGCGCAGCACCAGCCGCAGCACCTGGCCTTTGTGCGCGCCTAGCGCCATTCGAATTCCGATCTCCCTGCGCCGTTGCGCAACCGCATAGGCAGTGACTCCGGCGAGCCCTATTGCGGACAGCACCAGACCGAACAATCCAATGCCAGCGCATGTGCGCAGAGCGGACCGCATGACGGAACGGCTGCGTTCCAGGTACTCGCTGAGCGTTTGCACATCAAAGAGACTCGATTCGGATCGATGGAAGCGACTACTGTCTTAATGCCACTCACTGCATCCGGTCCCGCATCCGAACGAGCAAGAATGGTGATGCCGCCGGCCGGAGGCTGCGCGAAATCATGCCGCGTCAGGCCCCAAAAGAACGAAGGCCGGGTGTCCGGAAGGAAGTTCCGGAACCCGGCCTGCGTCTTGCTTCAACTTGTAATAGAAGTTAGTTCCCTGAAGTTGAGTTGGCGGCAGCGGTGGTTGGAGCCGCAGGAGCGGCGGCGTTTGCACCGAAGCGTGCCAGCCGGGGGAAGAAGGGCGTGACTTCGAATGGCATTTTGTCACGCGCCGACGTGATGGCGACCGGAGCCGTCTTCACCATTTCCGCCTTGTCGTCCCAGGGATTGATCTTCACCCGACCGCCCAAGGGCAGAGCCGCGATCTGATCGAGTTTGGCGTTGTCCAGCGCTGGCCCTTGCAGGGCCAGGGCGGACAGGCGGATTACAGTTCCATTTTCAGCTAGAGGGTTGCCCAGGTGCGTGGTCAGCAGGGCACTCAGTTGGGGAGCGCGCAGCTGCAAGGCCTTCAGGAAGAGGCCCACGCTGTCCAGCTTCTGCGCGTAGGGCGAGTTCTTCAGGAGTTCGATAGCCTTCTTATCGGCGGCTAGTTCTTCTTCCGGAATGTGCTTGAATCCCAGGTTCTGATAGGTAGAGGCATCGTTGAACAACATGCGATCGTTAAAGGCAAACTTGCTGCCCAGGTTGTGACCCAGCACGATGTGGGCGAGTTCATGCGCCAGCACAGCGGCTAGGCTGGCCTCGTCGGGAAGCACGTCCACCAGCCCGCGACTGATGACGATGGTGTTGCCCACGCTGAAAGTTTCCAGCGGAGCGGTGAGCAGCACGCGAGTGCGGACGGGCCGTGGCAGGTCGATATTGTTGGTGACTTCCAGATTGTTGACGACAGTCTGAAGAATCCGGTCCACTTCGCCTGCGGGCGCGAGCAAGCCGCCGTTGGTCAACCGGTCGACAACGTTATCTTCTGCCTGCTGCTGCCATACCCGCTCGGCCTGCAGCGGCGAGGCGTCGCCACTGTTGGCGCTCTCGTCGGTCACGCTGTCTACGCGAATCTGCGTCAGTTCGTCGTCTTTGCCGCCCTTCTTTAGGTCATATCCCCAGATACGGGTCTGCGCCTTGAAGGCTTCCTTGTTCTTTACGCCGGCACTGAAGTCGCCTTCCTCGCTGTAGATGTAAGACGGAACCCAGTAGCCGGGAATCAGATTCAAGCGCCAGCTGTCCATGTGGAAGAACATTGCGTTGCGCGGCGCCGGAGCGTAGGTTCCATTGAGGCGCACGATGTTGAAGCCTTGATCCTCCACCCAGATGCGGCCCAGGAAGCGGCCTTTGCCGGAGTCCTTCTTCGGGGTGACGTCGAATACCAGGCAGCGGACGTCGCCCAGAAATTCGCGGTGCACGTAGGTAAAGCCATAATGCTGGCGATCGAAGTCGGTGTGGTCGGCATAGACCATCCAGGAGAAGCCCAGGGGCTGATACTGGACCTTGAACAGCCGCTGGACCCCGCCCATCAGCCGGGTTTTCATGCCGATATTTTCATCCTTCAAGTAGTCTTTGCGTTCGACCGACTCGCCCATATCCATACGGCCGAGGAAATAGTGATCGGCGCTGGGCACCGGACCCAGTACTGAGTCGGAGGTCAGATCCTGCAGATAGGTCTCAACGATAGGCGTGCGCGTCGATAGCATCTTGATCAGCCCGTGTTCGCGCTCAATGAAGAGGGTCACGACCTGGTCCATGGTGGTTGGGGCCGGCGCAGCGGCCGGCTGTGAAGCCTCGGTCTGTGTTGGTGCTGGCGTTGCCGTTGATGGGGCAACTGACTGAGACAGTGGTGCCGTCTGCGTCGCGTCAGCGGCAATGGGCTGTACCGACGGTTGTGAATCCGACGCTTGTTGCGCGGCTACGCTCATCGGAACTACCAGGGCGGCCATCAGAGCCGCGGCAAATATCGCTTTCCAAGTTCGCATGACTCTTTCTCCAATTTTCTTCGACCCAGTTTCTTCGAACCAGGTTTCAATGACTCGAGTTTCTATTCACTGCGCATTGCCAAAAGTACTTCGCCAAAACTTCTAGTACGCCAACTGGAACGTCACATGCACCACTGCGGTGGAATCAATGGGCTGGCCGCTGCGCAAGGCCGGTTTAAACCGGATTTTGTTGGCAGCTGCCACCGCGGCCTCATCCAGTCCATGGCCTAAGCCGCGCACCACGCGGTTCACGTGTAGCGTGCCGTCGGCCGAAAAACCGACCTCGAGAAGCA
>Ga0073928_10011376_pt1 | contig 10389 bp, 6 predicted proteins | sample PaiPotPPA55metaG_FD_76969 | JGI IMG/M metagenome (GOLD analysis project Ga0073928, IMG submission 76969) | Iron sulfur acid spring bacterial and archeal communities from Banff, Canada, to study Microbial Dark Matter (Phase II) - Paint Pots PPA... ...
GCCATTGGATAGAATACTGTCGAGACTGATCAAACTTAAGGTATGGGAAGATGCCCTCTCGTAACTTCCGCTTCTCGACGTGATCAGCCGAGACCGCTTTCTGCAGCGCGTCTCGTTCGGAGGGCGCGAGCTGCCAAAATGCACACGCGCTCCCCGTTACGGGGCGGCGACTCACCGACCACTTGGGGCCGTGCTGACCTGCCAACTCTTTGCTGAGCCGCGCGCCCTACGAATCGAAGGCGGGCTGAGCGGTTACGCTTGGCAGTAGGATGCCAAATCCCATTTACCTTTCGTGAACCAGCGTATCCGCCTCCCCTTGCCGCCTGAATGGCCCTTTCCGCCGGGTCGCGATGTCGCTGGTCGCACCTTCGGCGATCTTGTCGCACTTCAATATCGCGGCGCCGACGTGTGGCTCTGGAGGTGTCGGTGCGGCGGCACCGTGACTGCCGAACTGGAGGCGGTAGAGGGCGGCCGGACGCGGGATTGCGGCTGCCGTGAGCAGCGTCGTGTGTGGCGGTCCCGAGCAGGTTCACCTGCGCTGCGGGGCGGTGAGGTGTTCGCCCAGTTGACGACCGATCGGTACGCTGGCGATGGTTTGTGGGTTTGCCGGTGCGACTGCGGTGGTGAGGTGACAGTGAGTGCCGGGCGCCTGCGACTGGGCAAGGTGCGTTCCTGCGGCCGCTGCGTTGGCGCTTCGACCGACTGAGCGGCACAGTGCGCTCGGTTTTGTCATGGCATGAGCGGCCCGTTCATCCGACGCTCCACACGGTGGTGACGGCTCGGAAGTGTCTACTTTCCTCGGAAGCTGTCGGCGATGTCTTGGTATTAAACCCGGTATGTCAGCTCCATCCCGACCGGCCCAATGCGACCCGTTTCAGCCGGTCGCCATGTTGCGCCCCCTGCGGCGCATTTCGGAGTACAGCGGACATTGGCGGGGCGAATTCGCTGACTAGGTCTCGGCTATTGCGGACACTGGGCCGGGCTGAGTTCTGCATCAGCAATGTCGCGGATCGCAGAAGCTAGTGACATCGAACAGCGTACGGCAGATTTCGCTGTCGGCCCACTCGCACAGAACGTAAGCAAACGAGTAAGTGAGTTTCGCTTTCGGGAGTTGCGGACGTTGATCTGATCTGAGCGCCTTCCTGACAATTAACACGATCAACACCTGAAGGACACGGGGCATGACCATCGGTTTGAGCCGGCTGATCTGTTAATAACGCTCGCGGCATGAGCTCGGTAATCGATCTATTTCGTAGACTCGCGACCACCTAGGGAACAACGTCTTGATTTGACGTGGCCCAAGCATGGCACAGTCTCATTCTCGGGCAAACTGTAACCGCATGTATGTGTACGCGGTGACACCGGCGTCGTGAGACGGTGGTTCGAATTTGCCACCTCCTTTACGCGCAATCTGTCCGTTGTCCCAAGGGTACCAGTCAACGCTCGATGAAACGACGCCCACGAATCCTTTGACCCAAGTGCGATCTAGGTAGTCCAAATACTCTAGATACCCGTAGAACCACATGGGAGTGCCATTACTGACCTCCGCGACTCGCGTTTCCGTTAGCCCCATGGAAGCTCCAAAGGGAAGCGCGATCGTCCAAGCAGCGTCAGGCCTCACAATATTGCTAAAGTTCGACGACTCGATTTTACGTGCCGTCGAATAGTCCGGCGTCGATGGCAACTCACCAAACGCGACGGCAATGGCTGCGGCTGTTACGCTTGCGCCAGACTTGCCGATATTCGTGAGAGTAACGCGCGCAACAGCATCCCATTGAGGATTCGTTCTTTTAATTGGCTCAAGCGTAATCTGCATATCGCTGACAAGCCATCGCGGCTGCCTTTCAGCAATCATCGCATTCACAGTGGCAGTGGCCGCATCGGCGCTCGCTAGCGCGGCGTTAGCAGATTTCTCCGCGGTTTCGCCAGCAGTTCTCGCCTCTTGCCAAAGTAAATGAGTAGACTTCCACAAGCGAAATGTGAACAACGCCAGTAGCGCTGTGAAGAATACCAGCGCGGCGTCGCTAACCTTGATATAAAGTCCAAATACGGTAAAGCCTTCAATACGCGCGGCCTCTGCATCGCCACGAGGCTTCTCGTATCCCGGCTTTAGACCGTCACGCGGGGCAGGTGTAACCTCGACCGGGCCCGCCGCACTTGCAGACGAACTCATTGAATCGGGCCTAGCAATCGACTGAGATGCTGGCGCTGGAACGGTTGCAGGTATCTCGGGAACGACGAACGCCCCCCGAAATCCTCGCTCTGAGCCGGTTGCTTGCTTGGCCATCACTCCCGCGGCACTCGTCGGTGCGCCCCCCGTTGCAAAAGCGAAAGGAGGTGCGAATGTTGCAAGTGCAAAGACAACGGCTCGGAGTGTAAGCATGGCTAGAAGCTAGTTGGAAATCAACGATCCTAGTAAAGGACCGCGCTTTTGAACGGATGAAGTGTGCTGCAGTGATTCGCTTGATATGCCAAATGAGGATTTGTCGACGATATGACCACACACGGCCGCCCGTCAGACTGCTATAAGACCTATTTATGCGCGGACCTTTCTATTATCTTAACCAAATCGAATTCCCATGGAGGGGCTCGAATGGATAAACTCTAGTGGTGCACTCTCTGCATCCAGTCCTGATCTGGTGCAACCGAATAGTTCTCGCGACGTTTTCTGCGAGCGTAATAGACAAGGGCGCCTTTTGCCGTAACGGAAAATACGTCGCGACTAAATCCATCCGCGTCGCTATCCGCCAAGTCCTCGTTAAGATCCTTGGAGATTAACTCGAGTTTAAGCAATTCCTTCAGCCACTTTGAAAAAGTGCTTTTTTCAATTTTAATTGTGCTGTTCTGGTTGAAGGATGTGTAATCAGCAGTTCCGAAGGTTCCGCGAAAAATCTTACTCATTGCGACATCAAGTATCACCCAAGCATTTTGCGAGATTCGACTGGAGAGCGCGTCATAGCGATCAGTCGTTTCTTTCGCCAGCCATTCGATATATTTGTCATGCTTTTTGCTACGAATCCTGATCGGCTTGCCTGAGCGGGCACACGACTCGCAAAAATCGTCGGCGAGCCCTAAAAGATCCCGTAGATTAGTATTGACGATTCGATACAAAGATTCCAGATCCTCGAGATCGATCGGCAACTCTTCTTCAGCCTTTTGTGGGTCGGTCGAGAATTCAGCGAGGCGCGCACGAATAAGAGGAATAATAGACGCCGATTTAACATTTTCGACATTTATTATTGGCGAACTAAGGAATGCAGTTAATCTCGGCGATGCGGCCAAGCTATGAATCACCCCGTTCGCGCCACAAAATACCCATCTCAGCCCGTTGACATTGAACAACTTATCTCTGAGAGCCTCAAGCGTCTTTCTTGCCGCGTTACCGCTTTCAAGCAGTTCGATATTGTCGATCACGCAAACGACGCCGCCTTCATTGCCACCAGTAAATATGCGGTCTAACGTATTTCTTACGGCAACTTCAAATCCACTTCGCTCAAATCCTGTAGATTGGTTAATCTGTGCCGAACTTGATACGTTGTTCGTATCCGACGCAAGCCCCATGGTCGCAACACCACCGGTTGGGTCAATCGTCGAGGCAGCACTTAGTTGTTCGACGAGTGGAGCGTTCAGCCAAGCATGGATGTGTGGAAGTTGAGAATTTGCAGTATCGCGGCCTTTCAAGTATTCCTGATGAGAAAGCAGTGTCTGCGCCACGCCACGAAAAACCTCGTTGCAGAATTCGTCTACATCGCCACGCGGTTTCAACTGAAACGACACCACAGAAGGTATCAGCAACTGCGAGGTCTCACCGGTAAAGTAATCCCGGAAACACTCAAACGCTGCCACGTTCACTAAACTGGTCTTTCCTACACCCACGTGCCCGTCCAAACACGTGATTTTCCCTTTTTTGTGCAGGCGACGAGCGACCTCCATGATTTCGTCATCTCTTCCGACAAGCAAACGCCTGCCCTGCTCGTCAGGACGAAGAGCCTGCACTATGAAAGGGTTCTCTGTCAGCCCAATTGTTGCATAAGGATCTGAACCATATTTAGACATCGTTGGGGCGCCTTTACTGGAGATCGACGCAATTATAGGCGTGAGTTCGCTGATACTGAAAGCTGCTGTCCTCTGGAGCCCGCCGCCGTCAGAAATCCGCTACATTGCTGACGTGATGTAACCTGCCTCGATGTCGGCGAAGGCCGGCTTGCTTCGGTCGGGCAATCCGGCGGGTTTCGCAGTGAACCAGCCATTGAAATGACGGTTTATATGTTGCGCGAACGGCAACTATTGGCCGATCCCTGCCCGATGTCCCGCACGCGTAAGATCCCGGGCCACACATCGCGCGTGAGACCGTAGCCGACCCAATATAGATAGTCCGTTCCGCTTTCGCTGATACTGGTTGCACTGGCAGCTTGCTGCCAGTGCAGGCGGAACATGCACCCGCGGGCTACGAATAAGTCGACCCAAACGCCAGGACGTTTGCCGCTTTAGCTTCGAGTCCGCGGGTGCGCTTGCGCTCGTCAGCGAATACTCAGGGTTCGCCGTCGCACCGGCTCACTATATTGCCTTCGCAGAGCACAAGCATGCATGTCCCTACGAGATAATCTATCGCTCTCAGAGGTTCACATGTCACCTCTATCGGATCAGCACTTCGCTGCGTATGTCGGCATCGACTGGGCAGACACCAAACACGATATCTGCCTGCAGGCCGCGGGTGACACGAGGCGTGAGTTCAGTTGCGTTCCTCACCAGGTTGCACGTATTGATCAATGGGCAAAGTCGTTACATCAGCGCTTTGGCGGTCCCATAGCGATCGCCCTCGAACTGGCCCACGGGCCGATCGTCTCCGTCTTGCAGAAGTACGACTTCTTCACACTGTTTTCAATCAATCCCTCGACGCTCGCCAGGTATCGTGAGGCATTCAAGCCAAGCGGAACCAAGGACGATCCCACCGATGCTGAACTGGCACTCGATCTGCTGTTACGCCATCCTGAGCGATTCTCTCCGCTCAGGCCGCAGAGCGCGAGTATGCATTTCCTCATGACCCTGATCGAGCAGCGTCGTGAACTCGTTGGCGACAAGACGCGATTCACTAATCGCTTATGCAATACGCTCAAGCAGTATTATCCGCAGGCGCTGGTATGGTTCGAGCATATCGACACGGTACTGTTCTGCGACTTCATTTCCCGGTGGCCGACACTGTCAGCCGTCAGGCACGCACACCGGAAGACCCTTGAGACACGTTCTTCCATTCGCATAACTGCCGACGGCCACTGTTGATCGAAAGGCGTCTGGAATCGATCCGCTGTGCCATCGCACTTACCGACGATCCCGGTATCGTCTCACCGTGCCGGTTGCACGCCCTGGCGCTGGTGACACAGCTTAGAACCGTACTCGATGCGATCGATGTATTCGACAAGGAGATTGCGGCAGTTGCGCACACGCTACCCAACTTCGCTCTCTTTGAATCTTTGCCAGGAGCGGGCCCGCATCTGACGCCTCGCCTGCTTGCTGCATTCGGCGAACAGCGTGACCGCTTCCAGAATGCGGCTGAGTTGCAGAAGTACTCCGGCATCGCGCCGGTCACGCAGCGCAGCGGAAAGAAATGCTGGGTACATTGACGCGGGCAATACCCAAAATTCCTGCGTCAGACATTCGTCGAATGGGCCGGTCAGACCATCAATAAGTCGTTCTGGGCCGGCGCCTTCTACCGGCAGCAGCGCGCGAAAGGCAGTTCCTATCAGGCTGCCGTTCGGGCGCTGGCATTCAAGTGGATACGCATCCTTTACCGCTGCTGGCAGACTGGAACACGATACGACGAAAGCGTCTATCTAAACGCATTGAGGAAACGAGGCTCGCCCCTCCTCGCAAACCTCACGCCCCCCTCTAAAAGCTTGACGGACTGACTCAGGGCGTGAAGCGGTCCCCTAAGCGAGAATTCGTGAGCGTCTCATAGTTTCACAACAGCAGGCGACAGAGGGCGTTAATCTTCTGAGAAGATTATTGAACGACCTGAAAGGAGGTCGGGCCGATAGATGAGCCGAGCAAGGATATGGGGTGGTGGGTGATCTATCCTTTTCTTGGCATGTTCCGGAATTCTGACCTCTGCTCACCGTTGCGAGGCGAACGTGAACGAAGAAGATGAAATTGAAGAACTTACGGAAACGGGGTCACCCGCGACGGTCATTCTGGTACACGGCACATGGGCCTACGGTCGCTGGAGGTCTGTTGCATCACATTGGCGGCGCAGACACACAAAGTTTCCCCCAAGCGATGTGATGATCTGGACAAACGCCACATGCCCAAACTCTTTCCGGGCGCGTCTCTCAAGTCAACTACCCGCTGGCACAAGGGTAGTCGGCGATTTTGCATGGACCGGATATAACGGACTTCGATCGCGCCGCGAGGCTGCATCAAAACTCGCGGCACGCATCGATAGCGAGTATCGAGCAGGTGCAAGTAAGGTTTTTATTGTTGCTCATAGTCACGGGGGTAACGTGGCGCAATACGCATCCTCCGAGTGCGATAATCCTCTCGCGGGTATTGTCACAATGGCTACGCCATTTATTTCCGCATCCAAGAGGACAATTACAAAAGCCGAATCAATATTGGCAACGTTTCTAAGTTTCTTCCTTGGGTTTTGGGTACTCATGTGGACTGCCGGAGCGATTCGGTTAGCCCTGAACTTTCTGACTGCATGGAAGGAATTGCCCGTCCGCTTAGATGGTGACGGGGAGTGGTTCATCCCAGTTATCTTCGGGGCATTATTTTGGGTCTTCGTCGGCGTGGTTATAAAAAAATGGCGCTGGCTCAAGCGAATCCAGACGGAACGAAGCAAGAACATCGAATATCTGAGTTCCTCCCGGCCGGAAACGCCCTTATTGGCGATCCGGGCAAGCGGTGACGAAATGCAGTCGCTACTGATGATCGGGCAAATTATTAACCTGTTTCAACGTGTCAGTCTTATAAGTGTGGCAGAACTGACTAATCGTGCACTATTGGGAACTAAGAATTTGCGTCGACCATTGGTGGCCATTTGTTGGGTCGCCTTGGCTGCCGTCTTGATGGGGTTCGGGTTGCCGTGGGAAGACAGGGTTTTTGACGCGCTGACACGAGCCGTTAATCCTGGCTGGGCCTTCATTCTAGTTTTATGCATTTATGCTCTTCCTTTCGTCATCAATTTCTCTCTGTTGTTCGCGCTTTTTATCATTGGATGCTGCGCTTCGATCATCTGTCGTAGCTTGGCAGCCGTGGCTTCGGCTTCGTACGGCTTCGAGTTCATGTTTTTAAGTCCTCGTCTTGACCTTCAGGTCGAGGCCGGACCGAACGACCGGCTGTTCGACGGAGTAACTTTCAGCAAAAACATAATCGATGATTTGGCTTTGAGCATACGACATGGTATTTATAACGCGCCCATTACAGCTGACAAGATCGGATTTTGGATTACATCCAAAATTGGCGAAACGCCCTAGAAGGTCAATCTCTTGACCGTTCCATAAAGAGATGACCCAAGCTTTTGCTTCCGAATGGTTGTATCCCTGACTAAGCGTCGAAGTGTGGCGTCCCTTCTCTCACGAACCGCCATTCCCGGGCCGAGAATGGGGGGACCGTTCGCGGCCGAACCCGGAAACAAGAGGTCAGCGCGGCAGGTTGCCGCGGCCAGCCGGCGCCGAACTTCCGTAGCCGACCCGTTGCGGGCATTGGGCAGAATGCTTCCTACACGTCGGCTTTTGGTTGCACATGGGTCATTCGACTATCATTCACTTGCGCAGTCGACTAAACGCCCCCGGCTATATTCAAGCGCAGGTTCATATGGGAAGCCCCCGAATCCGTAGATGTTTTCTGCATGCTCAATCAGACGGAGACCTTGAACTAGCGCACATCGTGCGCGATGCAATTACGGCACGTCGTGCCGGTCGGGAAGTCTCTTTCAGTAGGGTCACGATAATTGCTGCCCGCTAGGCGCGATTTACGGGATCATCAGGACGGTCCCTCGGGGAATGTGCTGTGGATCATTTACAACAGCAACATTGGCGTCAAGAAGCTTCCTCCAATCTTGATTTCCGTAAAATTTTAAGGCTAAGCTACGAAGTGAGTCACCATTTTGGACTACATAATGACGTTCGGTCTTAAATTGCCTGGATACAACATGTCGTAACACGGGCGTTCCAGTTATATGCCCTCCCACTACTAATCCAGCCATCGCACCAGAAAATATCGGCCCTCCGGGAGCACCTTCGGCTTGCAAATCATTTCCGACTGAAGTAACTATTGTCGAACCGGGGGGCGATTGAAGCCCAATAGCCCACACTGTAATAGCTGAGGGGCAAGCAACGCCGTGATCTTTTGCCTCTCCTCTCCACGTATGTTGATCCAGCGGATACGACGCCGTCAAAAGATTTCCTTGAACGCATTGGGTCTGCGCACCGCCGCCGGTTAAAACATATTCCGAGTCTACGACCACGCTTCCAGAAGGATGATTTTGAATTACACTTGCCGCCGATTTAATTTGATTCAATGGTGTTCTACCATGTTTAGATTTAACACCAATAACATAGCTAGACAAGCTTCCTGCAGCTGGATCTATATGATCCTTTGATGTCACTTGCCAAGCATTGTTGCCAACAGGGAATGAACTTGTAAGTAGACGTCCGCTGCCATTTATCGGTGTCATAGCACCTCCGTCAGTCTTGGTGTAACCAGGAGGTAAAGTTACGGTTGCTGTAGTGGGGACCAGCGGTACGGAAGGCACCGTTGCAGTATTCACGATTACATCCCAATCATTATTTGGATCATATAATCCAATTGCCCACGCTGTAACCGTGGTTTGTTCAGCATACTCTTGGCGGTGATCTTTTGCCGCAGCAACCCAGACCTGTCCCTGTGGGTAAGATGCAATCAAAAGACTTCCATAACTATGCCAATTCGATAGCGCGCCTCCGCCTATTAATTTGTAGCCTGGAGGTACGCCGACTGAAGCTTGAGGATGATTGTCTACGGCGCCTGTTTGTGAAAAAATTTCTACCTTAAACGGTACCGGCTGGCTCTCTACGAGTCGGTCTAGATGAATGGATGGCTTGCAGGCGCCAATTCCTTTTGCATGCAAGGAAATTGTTACTGCGCTTACACCGTCGCGCTTGAGACTGACGGTTTCTCCGTCAAACGGAATTGGCTTGCCTTCGCTGAGACGATTCTCGCCATCTACCGCTGCACCGGCAACCACTAATCCATTTTTAGCAACAATCGGTGTTTTAGAAGTCGGCGATTCTGGAAAATATCGCGCCTTGAAAATAATATGGCCATCACGTTGCTCGTCGTTCGCTTCTATCCAACATGTTAAGCCTCTTGCATCGACAAGTGACTTATCCCTCATGCACGCACCCCAAGATTTGGCGATCTCCGGCGACGCCGTTTCATGGACTATTTTTTCGAAACCCGTCGTTGAGAAAAAGCGCATTTTCCCTTGACTTCGTTCCTCAACAAATTTTTGGAAACTAGACTCAGAATATTTACCATCAGCACCTACCGGGATATCATCAACGGGCAAAGCCACCTTAAGTCCGGCGTCTTGTGCGGTTTTGAATTCCTTCCAACTCACCGTTTTAAGCCATTCAAAAGTCTGCTCGGCGGAAGAATAATCACTTGTTTTTATGAATTTATTAAAAGCGCCATTTTTCTTCAAAATGTCATTGCATTGATCCTCTGAAGAGAATGCATTAGTCATACCGGTTAATGCGAGCACGAAAAGAAGAGGTATAAACCGGTTATGGCAAAGCATGATGCTCCCGTTACTTTGGACCTAATCCCGAGGAATGTTCGTGCTCGCGGGCTCGTTCCCCACAGATGAGAATTTCACTAGAATGCGATTTCTGATTAGTTATAGATCAGCTCTCGGGCAAAGCAAGCCGGATGTGGCAGCCATGGGTCGTCCAAATTCCCGACCTGAGTTGATGGTGTCCGGAGGAGCCCCTCCGCGTTGGTTGAGGTATGTCTGTTTCTCTAATTTCAATCTATTCAAAACGCCGTCAAGGGAAAGGCATTTCTATGATTTATGTGCGTTATCGAACATAGCGAGAAGAAGTTTAGGCAAGAGCAGAAGCGGTTGGTCTATAGACGCGGCAATACTACATCCTAAGTGTCGCACTTTAAGGTGTGGATCTTCGCAGGAGGACACTACAAGGTTTCCGGGCACATGACTGCGTTGTACGGACAATGCGACGGATTTAAGCGACGGGCGAAGGTCTGTTATGAGGGCGGAGCCGACAGTTGAGCGTCCGGCAGAACGACCCAGCGAATGGCTGGAGATGGCCGATCACTGCCCCGTGCAAAGGGCATCGACTGCCCGACACTCGCACGGCCGTGACCGGCAGCACGCGACCCATATGAGAC
>Ga0073928_10011379_pt1 | contig 10386 bp, 5 predicted proteins | sample PaiPotPPA55metaG_FD_76969 | JGI IMG/M metagenome (GOLD analysis project Ga0073928, IMG submission 76969) | Iron sulfur acid spring bacterial and archeal communities from Banff, Canada, to study Microbial Dark Matter (Phase II) - Paint Pots PPA... ...
CGTGGTGGTGGCCACCACCGTAATGTTGTCGTTTATCTCCTTCTGGAGAGCGGCGGCAATTGTCCTCAGCGACCTCGCTTCGTCGGCCTACTATGTCGGCGGCATCGCCGAACAGGCCATCGGCAAAGCAGCGCCGTGGTTTATCCTCGCCATCATGCTGTTTTCCTACTCGGTGCGCGCCATCTACATCGAGAGCTGCAGCATGTTCGTGCGCGGCGGCGTCTACAAAGTCGTCCACGAAGCCCTCGGCGGCACCCTCGCCAAATTCTCCGTCTCCGCCCTGATGTTCGATTACGTCCTCACCGGCCCCATCAGCGCGGTCAGTGCAGGCCTCTATCTCGGCGGCCTCCTCAACGAAACCGGCGTTTATCTCAAGATCCCCTCCCTGCACCTCCACCCGCCCTACTTCGCGGCCGTCTTCGCCGCTGCCGTCACCATCTACTTCTGGCGCAAAAACATCATCGGCATCCACGAGTCCAGTGAAAAAGCGCTGCGCATCATGCAGGTCACTACCGTGATGGTAGTCATCCTGATCACCTGGTGCCTGGTGACCCTCTTCAAGAACGGCTACCAGCCGGTCCCGCTCCCCACTCTGGCCAATTTGCACTTCAGCAAGGAAGGGCTTGGCTGGCTGCGCGGCACCATGGCGCCTTCCATCACCATCATCGCCATCCTCATCGGCCTCGGCCACTCGCTGCTGGCCATGAGCGGCGAAGAGAGCCTCGCCCAAGTCAACCGCGAAATCGCCTACCCCAAGCTCAAAAATCTCGAGCGTGCCGGCTTCGTGATCTTCATCTACAGCATGCTGTTCACCTCGCTGGTGTCCTTCTTCGCGGTGATGATCATTCCGGACGCCGCCCGCCAGACCTTCCTCGACAACCTGATCGGCGGCCTTGCCATGTACCTGGCCGGCCCCGTCTCCGTCCGTCTGCTGTTCCATGCGTTCGTCGTATTGGTCGGCACGCTGATTCTCTCCGGCGCTGTCAACACGGCCATCATCGGATCGAATGGCGTGCTCAACCGCGTCGCCGAAGACGGCGTCCTGCCCGACTGGTTCCGTCACCCGCACCACAAGTACGGCACCAGCTCCCGCCTGATCAACCTCATCGTGATCCTGCAGCTCACCACCATCCTCATCAGCCGTGGCGACGTCTACATGCTCGGTGAAGCTTACGCCTTCGGCGTCGTCTGGAGCTTCGCCATGAAATCTCTCTCGGTGCTCGTGCTGCGCTACAAGCAGCCCTTGGGCCGCGGCTGGAAAGTGCCGCTGAACTTCCACATTGGCCGTACCGAAATCCCCGTCGGCTTGTTCCTCATTACCGTTGCGCTGTTCGCCCTCGCCTGCATCAACGTGCTCACCAAGGAGGTGGCCACTATCTCCGGCGTCAGCTTCACGATTGCCTTCTTCATCTTGTTCGAGCTATCTGAGCAGTACAATCGCCGCCACGCCCCCGCCCATTGCCAGGACATGGAGAAGTTCAACCTCGACACGAAGGAAGATCTTTGCGCCGAGTCCACGCATGTGCGGCCCGGCAACGTGATCGTCGCCGTCCGGAATCCGAACCGCCTCGAGCACCTGCAGCGCATCCTCGAAAAAACCGACTCCCGCCGCATCGATATAGTGGTGCTGTCCGTCCGCCAGGTCACGCAGGCCGGCTCCGGCGAGCATGCCCTCGAAGTCAACCAGATCTTCTCCGCCGACGAGACCGAAGTCTTCACGAAAGTCGTGAACCTCGCCGAAAAGGCCGGCAAGCACGTCGAGCTGATGGTCGTGCCCGGCGGCAATCCTTACGCCGCCATCGTGCAGACCGCCCAGCGCCTGGAATCCTCGCGCATCGTCACCGGCCTGTCTCCCAAAATGAGTCCCGCCGAGCAAGGCGCCGCCGTCGGCCGCGAATGGGAAGACTTGCCCGAGCCGCGCCCGTCCCTATCGCTCGAAATCGTCGTGCCGGGCGAGGAGGAATCCATCTTCGTCAACCTTGGTCCGCACCCCCCCCGCCTCTGGCCCGAAGATCTCGATCGGCTCCACCAACTCTGGCTCGATCTCGCCGCCAAAGGCCCTGGGGCTAAACTCCATCATCGCGATATCGTGGGCGTGGCCCTACGCCGCATGCAGCAGGACCTCAAAGAAGGACGCGGCGAGGAAATTCTAGCCGATATCATGCGCGAAGTCTCCAATGGCGGCTCCGCGCACAGTTCCGATCCCAAGCCGCAAGTAAAGTCATAAGTGCCGGCCGTCAAAATCCGGACGCCGCCGCTCTTTACAAATCTTTACAAAACTCTTGTTGCCGCCCCCGCATGCGCGTGCCATACTCGCTTTGTAACCCCATGCTTTCGATCCACACACTGCCCACGACCGTTCTCGCATTAGCCGCTGCATGCTGCGCCTTCAGCGCCACGCCGGAGACTGCTCCAAACGTCGCCTACACCGCATCCGGCACATTCGTAGGCCCGATCCACGGCGAAGACAGATTACAGTTGGGGGGGGAGCCTTTCAGCATCCTGATCCTGGCTAACGAGGACCTCAAACCCACTCGCCACAACAACACCTCCGCCGAGTATGAGAACGTCCGAATGTCGGGTTCGATCTCCCTTGCCGACTTTGAATTTCCCTTCCCCATCGTCGTCCATGCGAACCTCTTGCTTGAGCTCGGCGCGCCCGGCAGCCCCGACACCATGACCATCAGCTTTCCCCTCGAAATTATCGGTATCGAGCTGCAGTTCTCGGCCAAAGCCAGCCAGCCGGTCGGAACCATCACCTCGGCCGCCATCGCTCCGTTCACCGCTCCCGTCGCGCTGACTATGACCAACGCCACGCTGCGCTATGCAGATAGCACTAAATCGACCACACTCGGAGTCGATGGCACGCTCAACGCCGCCATCCAGGCACCGTCGCCCATCGACGTTCTTTACAGTTTCACCGGAACGGAGGCTAACGGCGACACCGCTGGCCCAGTGTCAGCCTTAACCGAAGACAAGAACGGGGCATTCTACGGCACGACCTATTATGGAGGCATCAGATATGGCACGGTTTTCAAGCTGACGCCGCCTGCCGCGCCCGGTGGATCCTGGACCGAAACCACGCTGTACGCCTTCGACCCAGCCGCGGGTGACGGCGATTACCCGTCCTCGGGCGTGGTCATCGCCGCCGACGGGACGCTGTACGGCACTACCTCCAACGCCGGCAATGGCGGAACGATATTCTCCCTCACGCCGCCCTCGCCTCCCGCGACCACCTGGACTGAAAACGTGCTCTACCGCTTTACAGGCGGCTCCGATGGCTCGGCGCCAAATGGCCTGGTGATGCAGGGCGGCACCCTCTACGGCACCGCGGCCTACGGCGGAACCAACGCCTGCCCCTATTCAATTGGATGTGGTACCGCATTCGAACTCGCGCCGCGGGTAGGTGATTGGCAATTCTCCGTTCTGCACAGCTTCACCGGCGGGAATGGTGATGGAGACTCGTCGTTCGCAGGGCTGACACCCGGTCCCGCCGGCTCCTTCTATGGCACCACCACCGCCGGCGGCATGATGAACAACGGCATCGTATTTCAACTCTCTCCGCCCGCTACGCCCGGCGCCCCGTGGACCGAAACCGTGCTCTACGACTTTGGAGCGCCGCCCGATGGGAGCGCTCCTACGGGCACCCTAATCGCTGGTCCTACGGGAGAATTCTACGGCACGACCGCAGATGGTGGCTCCGGTTCCGCGTGCCATTACGGCTGCGGCACGGTGTTTGAGATGGTTCCCCATGCCGACAACACCTGGACCGAGTCCATCCTCTACAGCTTCCAGAACACGCCGCGAGATGGCTACGTTCCGACGGGAGGCGTAATCCGCGCCAAGGACGGCTCCCTCTTCGGCATTGCCCTCGGCGGCTCGTTCGCCGCCGGCAGCGTCTTCAAGCTGACACCACCGTCCTCTGCTGGCGCCTCTTGGGGCTTCACCGAAGCTAGTTTCAACGTGTTTGACGGCGCCGTTTACCCCGGCCCCGCCTATGGCGGCCTGACCTTCGATGCATCCGGAGCAATCCTGGGCACGACACAGACCGGCGGTTCGGGCTGCTTGCTCATCGGCTGCGGGACCATCGTTCGGCTGAAGCCGTGATGAAATCATAAAGAGTGATGGTCCTCAAAGTCCTCGCCGCCCTGCCCCTGCTCTACGCCATCACCTATTTCTTCGCCAACCGACTGCAATATCATCCTGCCCGCTATCCCAAAGGCCGCTGGGATCTGCAAGGCGAATTGGGTGCGCGCGACGTTTTCGTCCGCACTCGCGATGGCTTGAGCCTGCACGCCTGGTGGATGGAAGCCGACGCCCGACGCGTCGTCACCCTTTACCTCCACGGCAATAATGGCAACGTCTCTTCCCGCCCCGGCCACTTGAGGGAAATGCTCGCTGCCGGCTCTTCCGTGCTCATCCTCGACTATCGCGGCTATGGCCGCAACCGCGGCTGGCCCATGGAGCGCGGCCTCTACATCGACGCCGATGCCGGCTACGACTACCTCATCCAACAGGGCTTCGAGCCTTCTCAAATTGTCGTGCAGGGTGAATCGCTCGGCTCGGCCGTCGCGGTGGATCTCGCCAGCCGCCGCCCCTGCGCTGCGCTGGTCCTCGAATGCCCGTTCACTTCCGCCGCGGCCATGGCCAACAAGACCGTGCCGCTGCTGGGCCCGCTATTTGTGCGCGGCTATTACTCGATCCGCAAAATCTCAAGCGTGCGCGCGCCTTTGCTGATCATTCACGGCGATGACGATCCGGTGGTTCCCATCGCCATGGGCCGGGCGCTGTTCGAAGTCGCTAACGAGCCGAAGTATTTCTGGGCCATCGAAGGCGCGCGCCATAAGACCATCGTGCAGGTCGCCGGCCCCCGCTATCGCGCGCGGTTGCAAGAATTCTACGAGATGTTGGGCTCCTGCCGAACCACGAAGCCGAGGGCGTGAGGGAACTCCGCGCCCATTGGCCTGGATCTTCGCCAGACCTTCGCCAGTACGCGGCGTACTGGTATCGTCGCGTTCGTTGTGCCGAGCGTACGACCGCGAACGTTGTTTTGGTGTACAATACAACGATGCTACACCGGATCCTGTTTTGCATTCTGTCAGCAGTCCTTGCGGTTCCCTCGGCCCTGCTGGCCCACGATCCGCACGATCCTATCGAGACGGTGGCCGTCTCTCCGAACTACGCCCAGGATAAGACCGTGCTGGCAGCTACCGGTGGGTTGTCAATCAAAATCGGCATTTATGCCCTGCTAAAGTCCACGGATGGCGGCGTGAACTGGTCTGTGGTGGCGGGCTTGCCGAACAACAGCCAGATCAACTCCATCGCTTTTTCGCCTGCCTACGCGGTGGATCAGACGATCTATTCGGCCGGCACCGGCGGCCTGTTTTCCACCACCAATCAGGGGTCCGTGTGGAGCATGCTGCTCAAGAGTCCCCTACTAAATGTGACGCTGTCACCGAATTTCGCCAACGACAACACTATGTTGGTCGTCACCATGCAAAAGACGATCCTGGAGTCCACCAACCGCGGGCAGACTTGGACGGCGCTGACGCTGCCGGCGTTTTCGAGCGGTGGGCCGACCGTCATCGCTGTCTCTCCCAATTTTGCGGTCGATAAAACACTGCTGCTGGGATCGACCGCGGATGGGATCTTCAAGTCCGCGGACGGAGGTATGACCTGGACCCAAACCACTTCCGGTATGACCCTTGCCAGCGTGACGGCCCTGTGCTTCTCGCCTGCCTTCGCCACGGATCAAAGAGCCTTCGCGGCGACTCTGGGTACGGGAGTACTCATCACGGCGAACGGTGGAAGCACATGGATGATCTCCAACATGGGCATTACCGACTTGTTTGTGAGCTCGCTCTCTCTGTCTCCGACTTACCTCACTGACTCCACGATTTGGATCACTACAGCGGTCGCCGGAGTCTTCCGGTCCGGCACCCAGGGCCGAGCATGGACACTGAGGACCAGCATCCCCCGCGCGCTCTCCAGCCTGACTTGCGTTCACTACCAAAATGTCGCTCCGACTGGAGGGGGGGCAAGCCCCGTTTTGTTTCTGTCCACCTATGAAGGGTTGTGGACCTCCGGCAACGGCGCCGTCTCCTGGTACTATATCGATACCCTGCCTACCCGGATTATTCGCCACATCAACATATCCCCGAACTTTGCGAATGACCAGACGGTATTCGCTAGTACCTATGGCAGCGGCAACCTGTGGTCGGTCTCCGCCGGCTCGTCCTGGACCTTCCGCAATACCGGCATGCTTCGCCCCTACACGGATGCTTCCGGCATTTCCCCCAATTACGCCGCTGATGGCATCGCTTTCAGCAGCAACGAACAAGGCCTGGAGCGGCTCAGCGCTACCGGCTGGCAGCTCATGCAAGGACTGCGGGTTCCCACTTATCCGCGATCCCTGGCGATCTCTCCCAACTTCGCGGAGGATTCCACGGTAATGATCGGACTGTCGGCGACGACTACCCCATCCTGCGCCCCGCCCGATTCCGCCAACACCGGTGTCTTCCTTTCGACCGATCGTGGGAACACCTGGGCCAGCACGAGTCTCACCGGAGTCGCAGGGGTGATCTCGATTGCTATTTCGCCGGGCTTCGCGACAGACAAGACAGCCTTTGTCGCCAGTCCAAACAGCGGATTGTATGTATCGACCGACGGCGGCATGACCTGGACTTCCCTGACCACTCCCTCGAAATCGCTGGCGACCGTGGTGTTGTCACCCGGCTTCGCCACGGACAACACTATTTTTGCCACCGGGCTGAACGCCGGGATCTTTCAATCCATAGACCGCGGCGTAACCTGGACGACACTACCGAATACTACGTCCCTGAGAGTGCTCGATCTGCAAATATCGCCCAATTACACAAACGACCAGAGCTTTTTCGCCGGTACCATCCAGATGGGTTTATTACAATTCACCAATGGTGGAACCGCCATCGTGCCGGTTACTTCGTTCCCGGATCAATTGGTGACGGCAGTGGGAATCTCTCCGAATTACGCCAACGATCAGACCCTGTTCGCCGCCGGATATCATGGCATTTACAAGAGTACGAATCTGGGATCCACCTGGACGAATCTGGCGGCGCCCGCCCGCGTCGAGGAATCGCAGAATATTGCGGGCCCTCTGCAGGAGCCTCCCACGATTACGTTTGAGGGGGCGTGGTCGTTCCTGTCTCAATCCGCATACGCCAGTACCAGTGCTTTCGCCCAAACCGGCGAGGCACAGGACACCGCGGTCCTCAATTTCATGGGTAGCGGGGTTGGCTGGGTGACCTTGATCGGGCCCAATCAGGGTAGCGCTACCGTAACACTGGACGGCGGTACCCCGACTACCGTATCCCTGAATGCCTCAATGAATCAATACCAGCACGTGGTTTGGCAACGCCAGGGACTCACCTGCGGCCTGCATACTTTGACGATCACTGGAATGCCGCAAACGGGGCAGACGGTTTCGCTCGACGCGTTCAACGTGTGGGTAACGAACTGCCCACTCAATTAACTAAAGCGCCCGGTTCGGCGTCGGCTGCTTAGTTTCGCGCCGCCTTTGCTTTGCGTGTATCGAGCGACTTCTGCACCCAGCGGTCCGCCTCGGCGGTATACGCCTTGTAGTCTTCAACGGTGTCTTCCAAATCGGCTTTCTCGCGATACAGAAGATTCATATAGGCCATGCCATCGTCATACTGGGGGTCGAGGCTCAAAGCCTCCTGCAGATTCCGAATCCCATCTTCTATGATGGGCCGGCTCTTGGCGGCCAGTTCTGCGCGGAGTTGCGCGTCCCGCAACGGCCCAGGGTCTTCCGGCCTCATCGCCATCCGCGTGCGAGCTTCCATGCGTGCCGGGAAGGTTTTTGTCCAGGCGATGACGGCGAGCGTGTAATAGGCCTCCTTGTTCGTGGGATTTACGGCAATTAGCTTGCGGTTCCACTCTTGAGCGTCGTCCAGTTTCTTCTGCTGGAACAACAGCGAGGCGATCGAGGCTATGGCCAACTCATTGGATGGGTCCAGATCGAGCACGTTTTGAAACTGATCCTGCGCGGCGCGCGCCATCTCCAAATTCTCCGGTGTGTCCGCCCCCGGAATGTACTGCTGTATGTAGGCTGTCGCCAGATACAGGCGCGCTTTGATGTAGTCGGGGTCCAATTGGACAGCCGCCTTAAAGTGCTCGGTCGCCTCCGGGTATTGCGCGTTTGTGAGCGCTGCGACGCCTGCGTTCAACTCGTCGCCAGCTTTTCGTTTGGCATCCGGCTCGCTGCCGGATTGCGCCCGAACTGGCGCCACCAGACAGGCCAGGAGCGCCATTCCTAGAATGCGGAGAGACTTGTCGAACATAAGTTTGCTTTACCTCCTGCCTTTATTTCGGGCCGAAAGCTATCCCGTATGATTGGTTGCCGAGCGGAATCGTATTGCTCACGGTGAAGCTAGCCACATCTACCACCGTCACGGCCGTACCCATGTAGTCACCCACCCAAAGCTGGCTGCCATCCGGCGAAACCGCCATAATACCTGACACCGTGCCCGCGTTGATGGTTCCCACGAGCTTATTCCCGGTCGCATCCACTTCGTACACCTTGTTGCCGAGGGCATCGTCGGCAAATACCTTGTTACCGTCCGGGGTGACCGCGATGCCGCTGGTGATGGGCTGAGTAGGGCCGCCGTTCTCCAACAGCAGCGATGCGGTGATAGTGTTGGTCGCGGTGGAGATGGTGTAGAGAGTCGTCGAGCCGCCGACGGCATACACTTTCGTGCCATCGGGCGAGGCCGCGACAGCCATCGGATAGGGGATGCGGATCGACGCGGTCACCTGGTTGGTGCTGGTGTCGAGCACGAAGATGTAGCATTTAGCTGTGCCGAAATCGGGAATCACATTGTCGCCGGCCACGTAGACGTGTTTGCCGTCAGGCGCCATGGTGATGGCGGACGGATAGGTGCTCTGCGGCATCGATATGGTCTTTGTTGTGAAAGTATTCGTGTTGATGACGGTCACCGTATTGCTGTACGAATTAGCGACGTAAGCTTTCGATCCGTCAGGCGAGACGACGACGTCCACGGGAGAGCTGCCGACCGGTACGCTGGTCAACACGGCCTTGGAGGCAGTGTCGATCACGGACACGTTATTGGAAGCATAGTTCGTGACGTAAGCGCGAGATCCATCCGCGCTGACCGCGGCGCCGCCGTACTCCAGGTACAGTTGACTGCCGAATAGCATCGAGCCGACCGGGATGCTGGCCAGTTGAGTTCCTGTGGATTGTTCGAAGGCCCCGGCGTGCGAGGTCCCGGTGTTCGGCAGGGCCAGGATGGTTCCGTCGGGACTGACGGCGAGCCCGTTCACGGAGCCGGGCGTGTTGATGGTGGCAACCACTTTCAGCATGGCTACATTCACCACAAACGCGGAGTTATCGAAGTTCGAGACATAGGCGCGCTTGCCATTGGGCGCGAACACCATGGCGCCGGGGTTCGAGTTAGCCGGCAAACTGAGGGTATGGGAGATCGTGTTGGTCTTTGTATCGATCACGACGATTCCCCACTTGGAGGCCAGGTAAGGACTCTCGGCAACCCAGAGCTGCGATCCATCCGGTGAGACCTCGGTATAGCCCGGTGTGAGATTCGGTGGGAGCGGCACGGTCGCGACCACGGTATTGGTGGAAGTGTCAATCACGGCCACATTCGGGCTGTACGGACCGATGCCGAAGTTAGGCACGTAGAGTAACTGCCCGTCCGGACTCAGCGCCACGCCATTGCCAACGCCGATCGACAGCGTAGTCTTGATTTTAAGGGTTGCGGTGTCGATGACCAGGACGCCACCAGGATTGGAAAAAGATGAGTTCACGTAGATCGTCTTGCCGTCCGGAGTGATGGCCATGGGCCCCAGTGCGCCGGTAATTCCACGGGTCTTGGTGACTGTGTTGGTGGCCGTATCGATCTGGACTAGGTGGCTCTCGTAGGCATAGTCATAGGACTCCGCATAGAGTTTGCTGCCGTCCTTACTCAGCACCATCCACTCTATGGCATAGCCGGCCGGAATGGTGGCCGCGGTTGACCCGGTCGCGACGTTCACAACCGTTACGGACATGGAGTATTCATTGGATACGTAAGCCTTAGAGCCGTCGGGCGAGAAAACCACGGCGAATGCTCCTTCGGCGGTGATCCACTGGGCGGTCTGCTGGTTATTGGAAGTTCCAAACAGGCTCACGGTGGACGCGTTGTTACAGCAGTTGACGATGTAAGCCACCGAAGCCGGGGCGGGGATTACAACGCTTAATGTCAGGGAAGTGAAACAAAGGAAGGATAAACGAAGGTTCGCGAGCATCGGACACCTCTTCGGAGGTCAGTATACCACGGTACTGCCGCCGCCCTGGGCGTGCCGTAGCGATGGTAA
>Ga0073928_10011380_pt1 | contig 10385 bp, 11 predicted proteins | sample PaiPotPPA55metaG_FD_76969 | JGI IMG/M metagenome (GOLD analysis project Ga0073928, IMG submission 76969) | Iron sulfur acid spring bacterial and archeal communities from Banff, Canada, to study Microbial Dark Matter (Phase II) - Paint Pots PPA... ...
CGGTCAGCCCTTCATCAGTTCGCCGACGTGGGCGCTGACCGAATCCGCAAGACCCTGAAGGTCGTAGCCGCCTTCCAGGACCGCCACCAGACGGGCTTCGCAGTTCTTCTCCGCTGATTTCATCAGTTCGCGTGTCACCCAGGCGAAATCGTCCGCCGTCATGCGCAATGAACCAAGCGGATCGCGTTCATGGGCATCGAAGCCGGCGGAGACGATGATGAGCTCTGGCCTGAACGTGTCGAGCGCAGGCAGGATTCTGCCCTCGAAAGCGTCGCGGAGTTCGGCGCCACCGTCACCCGATGCCAGAGGCGAGTTGAAGATATTGCCGACACCGGTTTCGCGCGCTGCTCCCGTGCCGGGAAACAACGGCATCTGATGGGTCGAGGCGTACAACACACTCGGATCGGAGTAAAAGATCTGCTGCGTGCCGTTGCCATGGTGGACGTCGAAATCGACGATCGCGACGCGTGTCAGTCCGTGCTTCAGTTGCGCATGACGCGCGCCGATGCTGATGTTGTTGAACAGGCAGAACCCCATCGCCCGTTCCGTCTCGGCATGGTGGCCCGGGGGACGGCACGCGACGAAGGCGTTCTGCACGTCGCCGTCGAGAACCTTGTCGACCGCCTGCAGGGTGCCACCGACGCCGCGCAGCACAACCTCCCACGTCGAGGGCTCCATCATGGTGTCGCCGCCGTCGAGATAGACGTAACCGGCGTCCGGGCGCGCCTCCTCCAGGGCATCGACATAACGGTTGGTGTGCACGTAGCGCGTCGTATCGAGATCGGCGACTTCGGCCGCGTCGCGCACCAGCGGATCGAACTGAGGCTGGCCAAGGACCGCCTCCACCGCACGGTAGCGATCGGGCCGCTCCGGATGGCCGGGCGCGGTCTGGTGATTGGCGAAGCTCGAATGGTGCAGAAGCAGGGTTGCCATCGGCAGGAACTCTTCTCAGATATTGTCCGCAGATCGGACGCGAGCTTATGCCCGCTTCCGAAGTGGTGGTTTCACTCGTCGTCGGGTATCTCCACCCGGCGCACCACCCCGTCGAGTGCATCGGCGGCTTCGATCTCGCCACGGGTGATGCCGAGGATGAACAGCACGGTGTCCAGGTACGGTTGGCTCAGCGACGCGTCGGCGACTTCCCGCAGCGCGGGCTTGGCGTTGAACGCCACCCCCAGCCCAGCGGCGGCGAGCATATCGATGTCGTTGGCGCCGTCGCCCACGGCTACCGTCTGTTCCATCGGAACTCCGGCCTGCTGTGCAAAATCCCTCAGCGCCTTGGCTTTTCCGGGCCGGTCAATCACCGGGCCGATCACGCGGCCGGTCAACTTCCCGTCGACGATCTCGAGCACGTTGGCGGCGACGAAGTCCATCTCCAGCTCGTGCGCGAGCGGATCGATGACCTGGCGGAAGCCGCCCGACACGATGCCGCAGTAATACCCGAGACGGCGCAATGTGCGCAGAGTGGTGCGTGCTCCTGGTGTCAGTTCGAGCTGTTCCCCGACCTCCTCGAGCACTTCGGCGGGCAGGCCGGCCAGCGTTGCGACCCGACGGTTCAGCGATTCGGCGAAGTCCAGTTCACCTCGCATCGCCGCCTCGGTGATCTCAGCCACCGCGGCATGGGCGCCCACCCGGTCGGCGAGCATCTCGATGACCTCGCCCTGGATCAGTGTCGAGTCGACGTCAAAGACGATGAGCCGCTTGGCCCGTCGCGCCAGGCTGTAGTCCTCCAGCGCGATGTCCACACCCTCGTCGACGGCCACCCGCGCCAGCGCGGTCTGCAGCTTTCGGTAAACCCCGTTCGGCGGCACCGAGACCCGCAGCTCCAATCCCGTCACGGGGTAGTCGGAGACACCCCGGATGAAGTCAATGTTCACGCCGAGCGCCGCCACCTCGCGCGCCACGACGCCGAACGCCTCGGCGGTGATGGGGCGGCCAAGCACAACGATGGTGTGGGTCGACGGCTCCCGCATGATGGGCAAGTCGTCGCTGCGCTCGACCGTGACGTCGAGGCCGACGCCATGGATGGCGGCCTCGACCTCGTTGCGCAGTTCAAACTCTCCGGCCACCTCCGGCGCGCCGACGACCAGCACGCCCAGCGTCAGGCGCCCCCGAACGACAACCTGTTCGACGTTGAGAAGCTCGACCTTGTGCCTGGACAGCACCTCGAACAGCGCCGACGTCACACCAGGTTGGTCATGTCCGGTGACGGTGATCAGCACCGACACCTTGGGCGTGCTCACCCCCGGGCGCCGCGACGGACCATCAGCTGGATTGGTCCGCCCTCTCGGCCTCCGCGGGATGGTGGTCGCGGCCGACGTGCGCCTCGGCGCGCATCCGATCCACCATATGCGGATAGTGCAACTCGAACGCGGGCCGCTCCGAACGGATGCGGGGCAATTCGGTGAAGTTGTGCCGCGGCGGCGGGCAACTGGTCGCCCACTCCAGCGAGTTGCCATAGCCCCACGGATCGTCGACCGTCACCGGCTCGCCGTAGCGCCAGCTCTTGAACACGTTCCAGGTGAACGGGATCGTCGAAACGCCAAGGATGAACGCCCCGATCGTCGAGACGACGTTCAGTGTGGTGAACCCGTCGGTGGGCAGGTAGTCGGCGTAGCGGCGCGGCATGCCCTCGTCGCCAAGCCAGTGCTGCACCAAGAACGTGGTGTGGAAGCCGATGAACGTCAGCCAGAAGTGCAGCTTGCCCAGCCGCTCATCGAGCATACGGCCAGTCATTTTTGGGAACCAGAAGTAGATGCCCGCATACGTGGCGAACACGATCGTGCCGAACAGCACGTAGTGGAAGTGCGCCACAACGAAATACGAGTCCGTGACGTGGAAGTCGATCGGCGGGCTGGCCAGCAGCACACCCGACAAACCGCCCAGCAGGAAGGTCACCAGGAAGCCCACCGAGAACAGCATCGGTGTTTCAAACGTCAGCTGGCCCTTCCACATCGTGCCGATCCAGTTGAAGAACTTGATACCGGTGGGCACCGCGATGAGGAACGTCATGAAGGAGAAGAAGGGCAGCAGCACCGCACCGGTGGCGTACATGTGGTGGGCCCACACCGCGACGGACAGCGCCGCGATCGACAGCGTCGCATAGATCAGCGTGGTGTAGCCGAAGATCGGCTTGCGCGAGAACACCGGGAAGATCTCGGTCACGATGCCGAAGAACGGCAGCGCGATTATGTACACCTCGGGATGGCCGAAGAACCAGAACAGGTGCTGCCACAACAGCACCCCGCCGTTGGCGGGGTCATAGATGTGCGCGCCGAGATGGCGGTCGGCTGCCAGGCCGAACAGCGCCGCGGTCAGCAGCGGGAAGGCCAGTAGCACGAGAATCGACGTCACCAGGATGTTCCAGGTGAAGATCGGCATCCGGAACATGGTCATGCCCGGCGCGCGCATGCAGACCACAGTGGTGATCATGTTGACGCCACCAAGGATGGTGCCAAGACCGCCGACGGCCAGGCCCATGATCCACAGGTCACCGCCCACTCCTGGCGAGTGGATCGCGTCGGTCAGCGGCGTGTAGGCGGTCCAGCCGAAGTCGGCGGCGCCGCCTGGCGTGATGAAGCCGGCGATCGCGATCGTCGCGCCGAAGAGGAAGAGCCAGAACGACAACGCGTTCAGCCGCGGGAACGCCACATCGGGCGCGCCGATCTGCAACGGAAGCACAAGGTTGGCGAACCCGAACACGATGGGCGTCGCGTAGAACAGCAGCATCACCGTGCCGTGCATGGTGAACAGCTGGTTGAACTGCTCGTTCGACAGGAACTGCAGGCCCGGCAGCGCGAGCTCGGTGCGCATGAGCAGCGCCATCAGCCCGCCGATGAAGAACATGATGAAGCAGGCGACGCAGTACATGATGCCGATCAGCTTGTGATCAGTGGTCGTCACCAGCTTGTAGACCAGGTTGCCCTTGGGACCGAGACGGGCCGGGAACGGCCGACGAGCCTCGAGTTCTCCGATTGGGGGCGCTTCGGCTACCAACAGGTCCTCCAAACGTTCATCGGCACAATCCGCAACGACTTCGCGTACGAATCCTATCTCCCTACGGCGGCCATGTAAGCCTGGGTCCTACAAACTGTCGTAAACGCACAGCGACATCGGAGGTTGGCGGCCTGACCAGCTCAAAACAGCCCGGATGTTACCGTCGGCGACGTGCTGATCAGCGGACCGCGCGCGCGCCTCGTGGCCGCCGCGGCCGCCATCGTGACAGCGGTTTCGGTGACCGTCACCAGCGGCTGCGGTCCATCCGGCGGGAACACGTCGACGGTCGGCCAGCCGTCGTCGGTCATCACCAGCACCACCACGATCGCCAGCGCGGGCGTGCTCGGCAATCAGCGCAGGCCCGACGAATCGTGCGCACCCGACCCTGCGGCGCTCGATCCGGGACCGCCGGACCGGGACGTACGGCATGCCGCCGGGACGACCACCGTGCGAGCCGACCCACAGCGCATCGTGGTGCTGTCGGGTGACCAGCTCGACGCGTTGTGCGCGCTCGGCCTGCAGTCGCGGATCGTGGCCGCGGCGCTACCCGACGATTCGACCAGTCAACCGTCGTATCTCGGTCGCGTCGTGCACAACGTGCCGGGCGCAGGCACCCGCAGCGCGCCCGACTTGCAAGCCATCAAGGCGGCCAATCCCGACCTGATCCTGGGCTCACAGGCGTTGACGCCGGACGCCTACCCGCAGCTGACCGCGATCGCCCCGACGGTGTTCACCGGCGCGCCCGGCGCGAAGTGGGAGGACAACCTGCGCGCGGTTGGCGCAGCGACCGGACGCCTCGACGCCGCCAACGATCTGATCGACGGGTTCCAGCAGGCCGCCGACAAGACCGGCGCCGATGATGACGCCACCCACTTTCAGGCGTCGGTGGTACAGCTGACCGACACCACCATGAGGGTGTACGGAGCGAACACCTTCCCAGGCAGCGTGCTGGCCGCAGTTGGCGTGGATCGCCCTGCAGCACAACGATTTACCGACAAGCCGTATATCGAGATCGGAATCACGGACACCGACTTGGAGAACTCCCCCGACTTCTCCATCGCCGACGGCGACATCGTCTACGTCTCCTTCGCATCGCCAACGGCCAAGGACCGCGCGCCAACGGTGCTCAACAGCGACGCGTGGAAGAAGCTGTCGGCCAACCGCGACAACCGGGTGTTCGCGGTCAACAACGAGGTGTGGCAGACGGGCCAGGGCATCGTCGCCGCGCGCGGCATGCTGGCCGATCTCAAGTGGGTCAACGCCCCGATCAACTAACCTGCGGTGGTGTTCCATGTCCTCAAGTCGACATACCTGCAGCCGCCCGACGTCGTCGCGCAGACCCGTCCCGCTCATCTCGAATTCCTCAAAACCGAGACCGAGGCGGGCCGGCTGGTGCTGGCCGGACGCCAGGAGGACGGGTCCGGCGGGATGCTCATTACTGCCGACATGAGCGCCGGGGACGTGCAGGACATCGTCGATCGCGACCCGTACACCCGCGCCGGCGCGGCGAGCTACGAGCGCTTCTCGTTCACCGCCGCGGTCCGCGCTCCAGGGCTCTAGGCTGGAACTCACAGCTCGAAACGGGAATGACGACCGGCGGGTCGGCCGTTGGTGCTTGTGGGCCGCATCGTAGCGGCAAATCCAGTTAGCTTCGCTAAGCTTCTTGGCCGTGTGCCACAAAGACGACAAAGAGGATCATCATGACGACTGTCACCGCTTACGCCGCCACTTCGGCCACCGAGCCGCTGACCAAGACGACGATCACCCGCCGCGACGTTGGACCGCACGACGTCGCGTTCGACATTCATTTCGCCGGCATCTGTCACTCCGACATTCACACCGTCAAGAGCGAATGGGGTGAGCCCCTCTATCCCGTCGTCCCGGGCCACGAGATCGCCGGTGTCGTCACCGCCGTCGGTTCGGAGGTGACCAAGCACAAGGTCGGCGACCACGTCGGCGTCGGCTGCTTCGTCGACTCCTGCCGCGAATGTGACAACTGCAAGGCCGGTCTCGAGCAGTACTGCACCGGCACAGGCATGGTCGGCACCTACAACGCCGTCGAGAGGTCCGGCGAGAAGACCTACGGTGGCTACAGCGGCGCAATCGTCGTCGACGAGAACTACGTGCTGCACATCCCCGACAGCATCTCGCTCGACGCGGCCGCGCCGCTGCTCTGCGCTGGCGTCACTCTGTATTCGCCACTGCGGCACTGGGATGCCGGCCCCGGCAAGAGCGTCGCAGTCATCGGCCTCGGCGGCCTCGGCCACATGGGCGTCAAGCTCGCCAAGGCCATGGGCGCCAAGGTGACCGTGCTGAGCCAGTCGCTCAAGAAGATGGAGGACGGGCTGCGCCTTGGCGCCGACGAGTACTACGCGACCAGTGACCCGGACACCTTCACCAAGCTGGCCGGCAGCTTCGACCTGATCCTGAACACCGTGTCGGCCAACCTCGACCTGGGCAGCTACCTGGGGCTGCTGGCCACCGGCGGCACCCTCGTCGAACTGGGCGCGCCCGAGCACCCGCTGGAGGTACCGTTCTTCCCGCTGGCCGCCATGCGGCGCAGCCTTGCCGGATCGATGATCGGCGGCATCCCCGAGACGCAAGAGATGCTGGACTTCTGCGCCGAGCACGACGTGCGCCCCGAGATCGAGGTCATCGCACCGGATTACATCAACGAGGCCTACGAGCGCGTGCTCGCCAGCGACGTGCGGTACCGCTTCGTCATCGATACCGCGTCGCTTCGGTAATCCGGCTAGACGGAATCGTCGCCCATGCCGGCCAGCGGCCACCCGGCCGAGGCCAGCTTGGCGGCGACCCGTTGGACGTTCTCCGGACCGGCGTCGTGATGTGAGACGTCCTTGATGAACGCGGCGATCTCGTCCGAGCCGATCGCACCATCGGCACCGCCGGCGGTGAGGTTGCGCACCACCTCCTTGATCTGATCCTCGGTTAACGGGGTCGCGCGCAGCAGTGCCAGCAGCGGAACCCGATCGGGTCCAGGAACACCTTCGGGGTAGCCGGCGCGCAGCCAGTCCAGGATCGAGTGCACAAGCGAGGTCGCGGTCACGCTCCAAGTGTCGTTGCTGGGCATGGGCCGTGCGACAGCGCGTTCCACAGTTCGTCGGTCATTCACCGGGCGTTCATCGCGTTCGAATCGTTGTGGACGCGATTTCTCGGCAGTGAGCCGCTGACCGCTAGGTTACTAGCATGCTAGCATCGCAATGTGGGCGACGAGGACGTCAAGCAGTTCAACGTCTACCTGCCGATCGGCTTGATCAGGCGGGTCAAACACCATGCGATCGAGACGGAGTCGTCCCTCTCGGCGCTTGTGGCCGAGGCGCTGCAGGCCCACCTCGACACCCACGGCAAGCAATCGAAGAAGGAGAGCTGAATGACGACCCAGGGCATCGACGCCGTGTTCCTGCAGACTCACAGCTGGGGCAAGTCGGCCAAGTTCTTTCAGGGCGTTGGCTATGAAATCGAGTTCGCGACGGACCACAACTCCGGCCAACTGCGCCGCGGTGGCAGCCCCTACCTGTTCATCGCAGAGGTCCCCGAAACCGAGACTCCGCGCAGGCACGTCGTGCTGGCGGTGGCCGATGCCGACGCGTTCGACCTCGACGCCTCTGTCGAGGTCGTCAGCGGATGGGAGGACACCCATTGGGGCACAAGGCTGATGACGGTTCGCGACCCCGATGGCCGCGAGTGGAAGCTGCAGGCGCCCAACGGGACCGGGCAATGAGCCGCGCCACCGCTACCCCCGACAGCACCGCGGTGCGCACCGCCCTATGGCGTGCGCTCCACCTCGAGGTCGACGCGCCACCGCACGTCCTCGACGACCTGATCGGCCTGCAGCTGGCGGCGCCCGATCCCGATTGGCGCCACCGGCCCGACATGACCGAATACGCAACGCCAGGCGTGCGCGCGTCGATCGTGGCGCGCGCCCGATTCATCGAGGATCTGGTCGTCGAGCAAGCCGACCACGGTGTGGGGCAGTACGTTCTGCTCGGTGCAGGCCTGGACACGTTCGCCCAGCGCAGGCCCGAAATCGCGTCGCAGATCACGGTATTCGAGGTCGACCAGCCGGAACCGCAAACGTGGAAGCGGCAGCGTCTTGTTGAACTCGGCTTCGGTATTCCGGAGTGGTTACGATTGGTGCCGGTCGACTTTGAAACGACCTCCTGGTGGGACGGGTTGCTGACCAACGGCTTTGACGCGGATAGTCCGGCCGTCGTTGCGTCGCTCGGCGTGTCCATGTATCTCACCAGGGCGGCGACGGCGGCGACCCTGCGCCAAAGCGCGGCGCTGGCACCGGGTTCTACGCTGGCGATGACGTTCATGCAGCCGGTCGAGCTCGTCGAACCCGACGAGCAGGTCATACATCGTGCGACAGACGCTGCCGCTCGCGCCGCGGGCACGCCTTTCATCAGCTACTACGCGCCGGACGAAATCCAGGCGATGGCCCGCGATGCCGGCTTCGCGACGGCGCGACACGTGACGGCCGCCGACTACACGCAACGCTACTTCGCCGACCGCACGGACGGCCTTCGGCCGTTCACCACCGAAGAGCTCTTGGTGGCGACAACCTAGCCCGGACCGGCGAAATAGCCGAGTGCACTTGGGTTTCCGCGCCAAAATCTCGGCACACGTGATGCGAACAGCCAGGCCAGTGTCCGCGAGAAATGGATCCGTGCTAGCCGGCCGCCCATTGGTCCCACGGCACACTCCAGTCGCCGTTCTGCCAGAGCTGCAACGGCTTTCCGCCGGTGTTGCGCACCTCGACGACGTCGCCGGGGATAGAGAAGTTGTAGAACCAGGCCGCGTTGTCGTGGTTGAGGTTCAGACAGCCATGACTGGTGTCGGTGTTGCCCTGCGCCCACACCGTGGCGTCGAGCTCATGCATGTAGATGCCGTCGGTGCTGATGCGCACCGCGTAGGGGATCGACTCCTTGTAACCCAAATGGGAGTTGATCGGCAGTCCATACGTCGAGGAGTCCATCACCACCGGGTTGCTCTTGTCCATCACGGTGTACACGCCCGGCTGAGTCCAGAAGCTCAGAGTGGTGTTGCCGACCTTGTCGGTACCGCCACGGCCCATCGAGGTGGGCATGGTGCGCACCAGCGCCCCGCCGTCGTACACGGTGACCTGTTTGGTGGCGTCGTCGGCGATCGACACGTGTGAGGGCCCGATGGTAAACGTCACCGGCGCGTCCTGTCCGACCGTGACTGTGGTGCCCGGCGAGTAGTACTGCGGCGGGCGCCAGTGCGCGGTCCGGTCATCGACCCAGTGCCAGGCGCCTGGGACTGGTGGCGACGTGGACACCGCGAGCTGCTGCTCAGCCGCGCCGCGGTCGCCGACGGGCGCGTCGAAGTGCGCGACGATGACCGCACCGATGCCGTAGGTGCCACCATTGTGCAGCGGCGCACCGGACGTGCTGGTCAACGAAAACCCTGGCAAACCAGCATCGTCAGCGCGGGACACACCCGCGGGGCAGACGAGCATCGCCATCAGCATTGCTGCCGCCGAGCATAAAATCAGCGGGTTGCGGCACGCACCGGCCATGAACGACTCCCGATTCAGAGGCTGAGGTCTACGGATCACGATAGTAAGGGTGAACGCTAGCCGCGGTCGCACTCCTCAACGCCCGGGCACTCGACACAGACTAGACACGGGGCAACCCTCAGGCATTTCACTATCGACTCGCAGCCTGCGCTGTCACGATGGCGGCGTGCGTCGAATGCTCAGCGTTGCCGGCTGTGCCATCATGCTCACCGGATGCACTGCGTCGCCGTCGCCGTCGCCGTCGCCGCCACCATCTGTTCACGCGCCCCCGATGGGCTGGAATTCGTGGAACTCCGGAATCGAGCTGACCGAGCAGAGCGTCACACAGACCATCGACGCGATGGTGTCCTCGGGGATGCGCGACGCCGGCTATCGCTATGTCAACCTCGACGCCGGATGGGCAGCTCCGACTCGCGATGCAGACGGCAATCTACGCGCCGACCCCGACCACTTCCCGAACGGCATCGCCGGCCTCGCGAAGTACGCCCACGACCGCGGAATGTATCTCGGGATCTACCACAGCCCGTTCAACGAGGGTTGCGGACAGGACCCCCGCATCGGTGGCGCCGGACACGAGGTCGCCGACGCCCGGATGTTCGCCGCTTGGGGAGTCGACTACCTCAAGTACGACTGGTGCCGCTCCGCGGCGGGCCACCGCGAGCAGGTCCGCTACTTCGGCAAAATGCGAGATGCCCTGCGCGCCACCGGTCGCCACATCTTCTACAGCATCAATCCGAACAGCTCAGGCGATCCCGGGGCCGGGTCGAGATACGACTGGTCGAAGATCGCCGACATGAACCGCAACACGGTCGATCTGGTGCCGACG
>Ga0073928_10011381_pt1 | contig 10385 bp, 7 predicted proteins | sample PaiPotPPA55metaG_FD_76969 | JGI IMG/M metagenome (GOLD analysis project Ga0073928, IMG submission 76969) | Iron sulfur acid spring bacterial and archeal communities from Banff, Canada, to study Microbial Dark Matter (Phase II) - Paint Pots PPA... ...
GCTCGCACGCCGCGTGGCGGACCAGCTGAAGCTGCGGCAAGACGTGTACGTTGCTGAACTCCAACTGGATCCGTTGCTTACGGGAATTGAAGCGGCAGGAGCAGCGACGCGTTTCGCGCCGATTCCGCGTTTTCCCTCGGTCGAACGGGATTTTTCGCTCGTCCTCGAGGATAAAATCACATTCGCGCAAGTGGAGGAGACAATTCTCGCGCTCGCGATCCGGGAGCTTGCCAGCGTAGAAGCCGCGGACCTTTTCCGCGGCGGGCACATTCCAGCGGGGAAATTTTCCTTGATGATCCGCGTCACATTCGTGAGCGCGCAAGCTACTCTCACGGACGCTCAGCTCGCGGATTTTTCGTTGCGCATCGTCTCCGCACTGGAAAAGCGCCTCGGCGCCGCGCTGCGCGCATCCTAAGCATTTCGTGTCATGGCGGCCCGTCTCTAACGCTCCGTTAACAATTACCCAATCCAAGCTGAAACGGCGAAGTGTCACATGGACCTAGTGTTAAAGGCGATCTAGAGGGCAGGTCAAACAGGGAAGTTGCGCCCAAAACCCAGTTTGGCGCATCCTACCTATTGGAGGCCTCCTGCGGAAAGGTGTAGAGGAGGTTTTAATAATATGAGCATTCTTAAAAGCGGAGCAGGATTCCCAGAACTACGATTGGGCAAACAGGCATTGGTGTCCGTGTTATCGCTCGCGCTAGTGTTCGCGACGTGGCCTCAGAATCTAGCGGCCGCTCAAGACTCGCAAGCGCAGTCGCAGCAGGACGCCCAAGCATCGCCTCAGGACGAGCAGGCGTCCACATACACGCAACAGACCCCCGAAGCATTGCAACAGTTGGTAGCGCCGATTGCGTTGTATCCGGATTCACTTGTGGCGCAGATTCTGGCGGCGTCCACGTTTCCCGAGCAAGTGGTGGAAGCCGACCGCTGGGTTCAAGAGAATCCTGATTTGAAGGGCGACGCTTTGGGTCACGCGGTGGACCAACAACCCTGGGATCCGAGCGTCAAGGCGCTCACCGCGTTTCCATCGGTCCTCGGAAATATGGACAAGAACCTCTCTTGGACGTCATCGCTAGGCGATGCTTACTACAACCAGCAGCAGGACGTGATGGACGCGGTACAGGTGATGCGCCAGCGAGCGCAAGAAGCCGGCAATCTCAAGACCACGCCGCAGCAAAACGTAACAACGCAGGATTCGACGATCGAGATCGCGCCTTCCAACCCGGACGTGGTTTACGTCCCAGCGTACGATCCGTGGTTGGTTTACGGAGGTCCCATCGTGGCGTGGCCTGGATGGTATCCGTATCCGGGAATCTGGTACGGCGGCCCGTACCTATCGTTCGGAGTCGGCTTCGGAATCGGCTACTTCGGAGGTTTCGGATGGGGCTGGAATCGTTGGGGATTCGACTGGCACAACCGATACGCGATTTATAACCACGAAAGATACTTTTCGCGGAGCAACACATTCTACAACCGAAACGCGTTCAACCGAGGCGGAGGCGCGCGCGGCGGGGCGTTCAACCGAAGTGGAGGCGGAAGCGCACGCGGCGGGGCTTTCAATCGTCCCGGAACAGCGCCCAGGCCCTTCGGCGGAGACGCAAGAGCTGCTCGAGGATACGCGGAGCCTCGAGGCCAGAGCGGCGTCCGCTCGGGCGCCTTCAGCGGCTACAACCACGGCGGAGAGGAAAGGAGCTATTCGTCACGCGGAAGCGGCAGCTTCGGTGGTGGCGGGGCACGCGGCGGCGGAGCGCGTGGCGGCGGGCATCGATAATCGAAGTTTCATATTGTTCCCAGCAGATTGGAAATTTTATAAATGGAGAGAAGCCACATGCGGCGAACGAAATTGTATCTCGGCAGTTTACACCGGGCCCATCTTCTCAAATTAACCGCGATCGCAGTCCTGTTGATCGGATGCTTTCCCGCGCGTTCGCTGGCGCAGCAACCGGGCCAGAAAACGTTTTCATCGGCGGAGGAAGCGTGCAAAGCGCTCGCTGCGGCAGCGCAGGCTAGCGACGAAAAACCGATGCTCGATATCCTTGGCCCGGACGGCAAGCAAATCGTGTCGTCGGGAGACGCAATCGAGGACGCCCAGAACCGCGCAAATTTCGCGCGCAGATTTCAGGAAATGCACCGCTGGATGAAGGAACCGGATGGAAAGACTACGCTGTATATCGGCGCGGAGAATTGGCCCGTGCCCATACCGCTCGTGAAGAAGGGTAGTGAGTGGTATTTCGACACGGATGCGGGCAAGAAAGAAATCTTGTACCGGCGAGTTGGGCGGAATGAAATATCGGCGATTCGCGTTAGCGAGGCGCTGGTCATGGCCGAAAAGGAATACTATTCCATGCAGCAAGGCGTGTATGCCGAGAGAATTTTCAGCGATGAAGGGCAGCACAACGGACTCTATTGGAAGGTTTCCGGGAACGAACCCCAAAGCCCCATTGGGCCGCTGGTAGCGTCGGCGGTTGCCGAGGGCTATGCGAAAGGCCAAGCCGGCCCTCCCACTCCTTACCACGGTTACTACTTCCATGTCCTGACGCGCCAGGGGAGAAATGCGCCAGGCGACGCGAAGAATTACATCGTGAACGGCAAAATGACCGAGGGATTCGCGTTTGTGGCTTATCCCGCGGAATACAGGTCGTCCGGCGTGATGACGTTCCTCGTGAATGAGGATGGAGTGGTGTATGAGAAGGACCTCGGCGACAAGACCGATGTTCTCGCCAAAGCTATGAAGGAATACAACCCCGGTCCCGGCTGGAAAAAGGCGGAACAGGATCAACCGGAAATTGCCGGCGCGCAGAAACCAAAGTAAAAGGCGATAGGTGGATTGCCCTCGCGGCGCGCGATAACAGCATTGCGCCGGGGATGCCAACTGGCCGACAATGGCTTTGCTCAGCCGGGAGCGCAGCCATGAAAATCGAAATTTACGACCAGATGTACAGCGTACAGGCGGACCAGAACGAAGAGTATTTGAAGGAGTTGGCCGCCTACGTGGACTCGAAAATGCGCACAGTCGCCGAAGCCACGCGCACCGTCGATACCCTGAAAGTGGCAGTCCTTGCCGCGCTGAACATCGCCGATGAGATGTTCACGCTTCGCCAGCGCCAGGAAAAGATCGAAGCTCCGTTGCGCAAGCGCGTTGAAAAGTGCGTGGCGCTCGTGGAAAAGGCCCTCGAGCATTCCAACTGACTTAGGTTTTCTGAGCGCCGCCAGGTGACCCTTGCCGCCGGACGCCTGGCGCGGAACAATCCCTCGCAACCTATTCCGCTACCCAGGCGTCTACTGTATGATTGGGGTAGGCCCTCTCCTGCACCTCAAACATGGCTGAGCGCAAGGTAATTCGGAATCTGGCGGTGACGGCGGCTTTGATAGCGCTGCTCCTGTTTGGCACCACGCTCGGCGGCATCTTTCATCATCATTCGAGCTCTACCGACACAAACTGCTCGATTTGCCATTTCACCCATCAGGTGATGGAACATCCCAGCGTGGCCGACCGTGGCCCGGCTCTCGCGTCCATGGATCCTCATTTTGAGCCGAAGGAGCCGGACTTCGTTGCCAGCCCGGTTGCTCCGCGTCTGCCTGCTCGAGCTCCCCCCTCCGCGTAATATCCGTCCGATGTTGTGCCGTTCGCGGCACTCCGATCCACATCCTGTACCGTTCAAAGAAGGCGATTTATGCGAACTCAACTTATGCGATTTGTGATTTCTGCGGTGATTGCATGTCTCGCCGTTTCGGCGTCGGCCCAATCAAAAGGCCCGGTGAAGATAACGCTGGACGACGCCATTCAGATGGCGCTTCAGCACAATCACGCGCTGGCGGCGGCGCGCACCGTGATCCAGCAAAATGAAGCGTCGGAGATTACCGCGAACTTGCGCCCCAATCCGACGCTCACCCTCGACGCGCAATTTCTGCCCGTTTTCAATCCGAATAAATTCAGCGCCGACTACATCGACACCACGGCGCAGTTCGACGCCGGCCTCAGCTACTTGTTCGAGCGCGGGAGAAAGCGCCAGCACCGCTTGCAGGCTGCCAAAGACACGACGGCGGTGACGCGTTCGACGGTGGCGGACAACGAGCGGACGCTGGCGTTCAACGTCGCTTCGGAGTTCGTCAGCGTGCAGCTCGCCGAATCCACGCTAGCGCTTGCCGAAGAGGATCTGAAGAGTTTTCAAAACACGGTGGACATCAGCGAATCGCGCTACAAAGCAGGCGACATCAGCGAGGGCGACTTCCTGAAGATCAAGCTGCAAGTGATGCAATTTCACAGCGACGTCGCGCAAGCGCAGCTCGCCAAAGTGCAGGCTCTCGTCGGCCTGCGGCAATTTCTCGGGTATGAATCGGTCCCCGAAGATTACGATGTGGCCGGAGATTTCGATTATTCGCCCGTGCGGGTGACGCTCGAGGATCTGCAAGCGAAAGCTCTACAGACTCGCCCGGACTTTCGCGCGACGCAACAGGGAGTAACGGCGGCGCAGAGCCAGTTCGAGCTACAGAAGGCCATCGGCAAGGTCGACGTCACCGGGACGGCGAACTACGACCACGTCAGCGCCACGAACGCAGCATCTTTTTTCGGCGCATTCCAGATCCCGATTTTCAACCGCAATCAGGGCGAAATCGCGCGCACGCGCTACGCGATCACCCAGGCTCAGGAACTCGAGCGCGCTTCGAGGGATCAGGTGATGACCGACGTGCTGGACGCCTTCGAGGGCGTGCACGAGAACGACCGCGTGGTGTCGCTTTATCGCGCCGGGTATCTTGATGCGGCGAAGCAATCGCGCGATATCAGCGAATACGCCTACAAGCGCGGCGCCGCCAGCCTGCTCGATTATCTCGACGCGGAGCGCAGTTACCGCGCCACGGAACTCGCGTACCGCCAGTCGCTCGCTGCTTTTCTCACTGCCGTTGAGCAGCTGCGCGAGGCCGTCGGCCTGAGGAGTTTGCCATGACGATTTCAGGCGTTCGCGTCATGAGAACTGCTGCAATCGGCGCGGCACTGGCCGCCGTTTGCGGCGCGTTGCTGGCCGGCTGCAGCTCGGAACAGCGCGAGCGCGCCAGCGACATGACGTCGTATTCCTCGAAAGAAGCGAAGTCCGATCGGGCTGCGCTGTTTACGATTCCGCAGGAGCAGATGTCGCACGTGCAAGTGGTGACCGTCGAGCCCGTGAAGTTGACGCGCACTCTGCGGCTCACCGGCGCCGTTGCATTCAACGCATTCAGCACCACTCCCGTCATCACGCAGGTTGGCGGGCCCGTCAGCCGCGTCCTGGTGGTGCCGGGAGAACGAGTGAAGAAAGGCCAGCCGCTCCTCGAGGTAAGCAGCCCGGATTATTCCGTGCTGCTGGCCTCCTATCTTAAGGCGAAAGACACTTACCGCGTCGCTGACAGAAACTACGATCGCGCGAAGGATCTTCTCGAGCACCACGCCATTTCGGATCGCGAGCTCCTGCAAGCAGAATCGGACCGGAACCAGTCCCAAGCCGAGCTTTTTGCCTCCGAGCAGGGCCTGAAAGTTCTGGGTATTACGAATCCGGACAGCCTGCTCTCAAAGATGCCGTCGGGAGCGGAAGTTCCCGTCCGCGCTCCCATTTCGGGTGAAGTCGTTGAACGGCTTGTCGCACCAGGACAAGTGCTGACGGCTGGGACGACGCAGACGTTCACGATTTCGGATATGAGCACGGTGTGGGTTCTAGCGAACGTTTATCAAGGCGATCTCGCGTTCGTGAAAAATGGCGACGACGTTTCCGTGCAGACCGACGCTTTTCCCGACACGTTTCACGGCAAGATCTCCTTCGTTTCGCCCGCACTCGACCCAACTACGCGGACGCTCCAGGCGCGCATCGTCGTCCAGAATCCCGGCGAAAAGCTGAAGAAAGATATGTACGTCACCGTGACGGTGACCGCAGGATCCGTGGCCAACGCCATCGCCGTACCCGATGCCGCCGTTCTGCGCGACGACGAGAACCAGCCGTTCGTTTATGTGGCGAGCGGCTCGAACCAGTTCGGCCGCCGCCAGGTGGACATCGGCAACAGCCAGGCCGGGCAAACGCAAATTGTGAAGGGACTCTCCCCTGGCGAACGAATCGTGGGCAACGGCGGCTTGTTTTTGCAGTTTGCGAATTCGCTTCAGCACTAGCAGGGGGCGAGTTAAGACGCGACCAGAATCGAAGAAGCCTGACGCAAAATGATCCATCGCTTAATTCAATTCGCGCTCGGCCAGCGATTTTTGATCCTGATGATGACGCTTTTCATCGGAATCGCGGGAGTCATTTCGTTCGAGAAGATGCCCGTGGACGCCTATCCGGACCTCTCTCCCCCGAGGGTGGAAGTAATCACGCAGTGGCCGGGCCACGCGGCCGAGGAAGTCGAGCGGCTCGTCACGCTGCCCACGGAAGTCGAGATGAACGGCGTGCCAAAAATGCAAGTGCAGCGCTCGATTTCGCTCTACGGCCTCTCCGACGTGATTCTCACCTTCGATGAAGGCACCGATGACTATTTCGCGCGGCAGATCGTTTTCCAGCGGCTGAGCGAAGTCACTTTCCCCGCCGGGGTCACGCCGACGCTGGCCCCGCTTTCGAGTCCTTCCGGCCTCGTGTATCGCTACGTCCTCGAGAGCCCGGACCGCTCGCCGCAGGAATTAAAAACGTACGAAGACTGGGTGATCGAGCGCGAGTACAAGCAGGTGCGCGGCGTGGCGGACGATTCAGGCTTCGGCGGCACCGTGATGCAGTATCAGGTGCTGCTCGATCCCGCGCGGCTTTTTGGATATCACATCACGGTTCCTCAAATCGTCCAGCAGCTCGGAATCAACAATGCCAATACCGGCGGCGGATTTTATTCCCAGGGCGCCCAGTTTTATTACGTGCGCGGCCTGGGCTTGGTCCGCGACGAAGCCGACATCTCCGCTGTGGTGGTGGGCGCGCAGAATGGTGTGCCGGTGCGCGTGCGCGACGTAGGCGACGTCGCGATCGGCAATGCGCCGCGGCTCGGCGAATTCGGCTTCAACAAGAGCGACGACTCCGTCGAGGGCGTCATCATGATGCTCCGCGGCGAACAAACCCAGAATGTCCTGCGAGGCGTTGAAGAAAAAACGAAGGAACTGAACGAGCGCATTCTCCCGCCCGACGTGAAAGTCCATCCCTTTTACGATCGTAGCGACCTCGTACGATTGACCACCGACACCGTGGAAGCGAACCTGCTTCGCGGAATGATCCTGGTGCTGATCGTTTTGATTTTCTTCCTGGTCAGCGCGCGCGCGGCTGTGATCGTCGCGCTCACCATTCCCCTCGCGCTTCTTTTCTCGTTCATCTTTTTGCATGCCACCGGCGTGGCGGCGAACCTGCTCTCCATTGGTGCGATCGACTTCGGCATCATCATTGATGGCACTCTCGTAATGGTCGAAAACATTTATCGCGAGCTCGGCCTTCGAGAAGGGCAGCAATACAACCTGAATGAAGTGATCCTTCTGGCGGCGAAAGATGTCGATCGCCCCATCTTCTATTCCGTAGCCGTCATCATCGCCGGATACATTCCGATTTACGCGCTCAGTGGGCCTTCGGGAAAGCTGTTCCATCCGATGGCGGACACCATGTCCATCGCGCTCGTCGGCGCGTTGATCCTCACCCTCACGTTCGTTCCCGTGCTCTGCTCGTACTGGTTCAGGAAGGGGGTCCGCGAGCGCGAGAACAAGCCCTTCAATTGGGTCCGCCAGAAATACGGCGGCCAACTGACCTGGTGCCTCGATCACCCCAAGACTACTATGCTGGTTGCAACGTTAATTTTTGCCGCGACGCTCCTTCTGGTTCCGTTTATCGGCGGCGAGTTCATGCCGCACCTTGACGAAGGTGCGCTGTGGGTCCGCGCCACGCTGCCGTACACAATTTCCTACGAAGAAGCCAGCAAGTTCGCGCCTCAGATTCGCGCTCTCCTGATGAAATATCCGCAGGTGACGGACGTTGGCTCCGAACTCGGCCGCCCCGACGACGGCACCGACCCGACCGGTTTCTTCAATTGCGAGTTTTACGTCGGCCTGCGGCCGTATGGCGATTCCTCGTGGAAAACAGGTGCGATCCACGGCAAGCCGGAGCTGATCCAGGATTTGCAGAAGCATCTCGAGGCCTATCCAGGCGTGATTTTCAACTACACGCAGCCGGCCGAAGATGCGGTGGACGAGGCGCTCACCGGCCTCAAGAGCGCGCTCGCCGTGAAAATCTACGGGCCGGACTTGAATGTCCTCCAGGACCGCGCTCTCGAAATCAAGCGCCGGCTCGCGAATGTGCCCGGATTTACGGATTTAACCGTCGTGCGCGAGCTGGGCCAGCCAAGTTTGATCGTTCAGGTGAACCGCGAAAAAATCGCGCGCTACGGAGTGAACGTGGCGGACGTCGAGGGAATCGTGCAGGCTGCGGTCGGCGGTCAGGCTGCCACGCAAGTGATTCAGGGCGAGAAGCTCTTCGATCTTGTCGTGCGCATGAAGCCCGAATTTCGCGAGAACGCGCAATCGATCGGCAACTTGCTGGTAGGCACGCCCACGGGCCAGCAAATCCCGCTCGGCGCCCTCACCGAAATTAAAGAGGGCAATGGCGCATCCTTCATCTATCGCGAAAATAATTCACGCTACATCGGCGTGCAGTACAGCATCGAGGGTCGCGACCTTCAGAGCGCGGTCGAGGCGGGACAGCGCGCCGTCGCCGGAATCGAGAAATCGCTCCCGTCCGGCTATCGTCTCGCCTGGGGGGGCGAGTACGACGAGTTTCTCGAAGCGAAGCGTCAAATAGCAATTATCGGCCCGCTGGCGCTTCTTCTGATTTTCCTGATTCTGTTCGCGCTTTACGGCAATTTCAAATTCCCGGTGACGATTGCGCTCGGCGTCGTGCTGACCGAGCCGGTGGGCGCGTTGATCGCGCTGAAACTCACTCACACTCCGTTCAGCGTTTCTTCCGTTCTCGGTTTGCTCGCGCTGATGGGCGTTTCCGTCGAGACAGCCGTGATTCTCGTCTCCTACATCAATAAGCTGCGGCTCGAACACAAAGACATCCGCACAGCCACGCTCGACGCTTCGCTGCTGCGCCTGCGTCCCATCATGATGACGGCGCTCGTAGCCTGCCTGGGCTTATTGCCCGCGGCTCTTTCCACCGGCATCGGTTCCGACACGCAAAAGCCCTTCGCCATCGTGATCGTCGCGGGACTCATCTCGCGGCTCTTCCTCGGTTTCTTCGTCAATCCGGTGCTCTACGAAATGGTCGCCCGCGACGGCGACGTTTTGCAGGTCTGATACGCGCAGGGGCGCGCGTGTTTCCGGGCCGCTTCTCCACACACGCCGCGCTCCTACGCGCTGGCGATTCCGCTCAAGCTAGTCGCCTGCGCGCGGGCTGGCTTTTCCGGAGAATTCGATCGTAATCAGAAACCCGTTCGTTCCGTTGTAGTCGAAGTCGTGACCCTGGCCGGAATACGCCTCGCGCTTCGACTTCCACATCCGGAAACCCGTGTTGGATTGCGCGTTCCAATACTTCACGCTGGGAAGCACGACCTCCTGCTTGGGGTCCTGTCCCGCCACACGTTCGAGAACCACTTCCCCTTTTCCGTTGCTCATCTTCGCGCGGGCCACTCCGGTGGCGGGATCCACATTCCACGTGAACCCGACCGTGTCGGTCGCCACTTTTTCCCATTTCATCGGATAGAGCTGCCCCAGAATGTCGCCGAGCGCCGCTTTCTGTTCAGCCGTGTCCTCGGAATCAAAAGTAATCACCACCCAGGAGTCTTTTCCCGTGCTCCAGTCGCTGCCCAGATCGGTCGAGATCCACACTTTCGCGCCGTCGAGTTTCGTGGACTTGTAATACCCTTTGTCGACTTTCATCACCAGATTGGCGCGGCAGAATTGCTGGTCGCCGTGCATGGTGGAGTGCGAGTTGAAGTAGCAGGGGCAGAACATATCGCAACTGCACGCTTCGATGTACGACGCCGTGATGGAAAAATCGGGCTTGTCGGGTTGGGCGTTGTTCGCTGGCGTCGACATGCTGTACTGCGCGGATGCCACTCCGGCGAAAATGCACGCGAGGATTATCAACAGGAAAGTTTTTCGCATCGTCCGTGTCCTCCGGTAAATTGAGCTGCTGGATGCCTTGAAAACCGTGGGGCGATTCTAATCCCGTCTTGTGACCGCCCGCAAGCACGTGTTGGCGCGCCCCTTCAGTTCCCGCGCCGGCAATCGCGGCAAGCCTGCTACAATCATTCGCGGAAGCGGTCTGCGACGCAGGTGTCGTTGTGAAAGCCTTTTGAACCAACACTGGATCCCAGGGAGCCCCCGTCGTCCTGCCCTTGTGCACGTCTCGAGCCGGCTCGACCGGCCCGGGAAAGCCTGAAAGCAGGCGCAGGGCACCCACTTA
>Ga0073928_10011383_pt1 | contig 10385 bp, 7 predicted proteins | sample PaiPotPPA55metaG_FD_76969 | JGI IMG/M metagenome (GOLD analysis project Ga0073928, IMG submission 76969) | Iron sulfur acid spring bacterial and archeal communities from Banff, Canada, to study Microbial Dark Matter (Phase II) - Paint Pots PPA... ...
GGGCCAACGAATATGATGCCGAGCAGGCCGTGTGCGCCGGCCTGCGCGCGGTCGAGGCCGTGCCCGGCATCGAGACGGGAATGGCCGGTCCGCTGCATGCGCGGGTTGCCATCGCCACGGGGCCGGTCGTCGTCGCCTACCTGCTCGGCGCGGGGCCGGCGGGGCAGGCAACCGCGATTGGCGAAACGCCGAACCTTGCCGCGGCGCTGCTCTCGGTCGCGCCAGCCGATTCGGTGGTCATCGCGGCGACGACCCGTCGGCTGATCGGGGGGCGATTCGACGCTCGCGACAGCGGGCCGCTTTCGCTCGAAGGTTTCGCCGACCCGATCGAGGCCTGGGAGGTGGTGGGCGAGAGCACCGCCGATGCCCGCTTCGCCGCGTTGCGCGGGGCCGGGGGCATGCCTTTGGCATTGGGTTGATTTCGATCTGATATCGCCGGCAACGCGCAACTGCGAGGCGATCAATAAGTAGCCTTGATGCCGGGACATACGGGCGATACATATCTATCGCGTTGCGCCAGGGGTTCGGTCTGCTCCGGCAGCCCGCGCACTTAATCCACTAAGGCAACAAGGGGGAGACGATGCAGGCAATGGCAACGAGCCGCTATGCGGCAATCGTTGGGACAACGGCACTTGCATTGACGACGGCTTGCTTCGCGCCGTCGGTCGCGGCAGCCGCCACGGACGATGAGGCGGCGATCAGGGCGCTCGAGGACAGGTTTGCCGCGGCGTTCAACGCTGCGGACGTCGACGCGATCATGAAGGTGTACGTGCCCGACGAAAGCCTGGTCGTCTTCGATGTCGTGCCGCCGAGGCAATACGTCGGAGCCAACGCATATCGCAAGGATTGGGTGGACTTCTTTGCGTTCTTCAAGGACCCTCCGAAATTCGACATCACGGATATCAGCGTCACGGCAGACCGCAACGTCGGCTTCGGTCACAGCATCCAGCGCGTCAGGGGCACCGATGCCAAAGGTCAGCCGGTCGATCTGACGGTTCGCGTCACCGACGGCTATCGCAAGATCGGGAGCAACTGGCTGATTGCCCACGAGCATGTCTCGGTTCCCGTCGATCTTGAGACCGGAAAGCCGGATCTTTCCTCAAAGCCATAGCGCCGGACGGCACGTGCCTTGCCCCGCAAGCAGGCCAATACCAGGGGGAAATCCTGAGTTAGAGCCGGTTCCGCTTGACTGGAATCACAAGCGATCAACTCAATCCGTCATGGCCGGACTTGATCCTGGACTTGATCCGGCCTTCTCGATATCGGAGCGCACCACGGGATTGCCGGGTCCACCGGATCAAGTCCGGTGGCGGGCTGCCCGGGCACTTCGACCCGGGCGCCGGCAATGACGACTTGCACTGTTTCCAGTCTGATGAATCCGCTCTAATATCAGCGAGCAGAAAGAGTGACGTACCTACCGTCACGCCCGCGAGGAAACGCGTGAAGAAGTCGTTCAGTTCGCTCGTCATTGCGAGCCGCGAGCGAAGCGTGGCGGCGAAGCAATCCAAGGGGCTGCGCAGAGTGCTGGATTGCTTCGCTCCGCTCGCAACGACGCGGGAGCGGCGCTCGAATCGAGCCTGATGTTCGCCGGCCACAATGCCCTCCGCTCCGCCGCCTCGCCGTTGCGCCTTGGCCTGCTGCTCGGCACACTAATCGCCGGCGTCGCCGCCGCGCCGCCGCCGAAACCCGCGCCCTCGGATGCCGCCCGGCAGCAATTGCGGGAAACCGAGCGCGACCATGCCGCCAGGCTCGCGGCTGAGCAGCAGGCGGCGGAGCGCGCGCGTGCCGCCGAGGCCGAGCATGTCCGCCTCGCCGCCGAGCGGGTCGCTGCCGCCCAGCGCTTGCGCCAGGCCGAGGCGGCGACGTTCGAGGCGGCCGAACGCATGGATCAGCTGGCCCGCCGCCGCCAGGAGGCGGAGGCGCGGCTGGCCGAGCGGGCCGCCGACCTCGCGCCCTTGCTGCCGCTGATCGAGCGCCTCTCGCTCTATCCGGCCGAGACGCTGCTCGCCGTCCCCGAGCCACCCGAATCGGCGCTGCGCGGCGTCCTGGTGCTGCAAGGGCTGAGCCGGCAGCTCGAGCAGGAGGCCGAGGCGCTGCGGCGCCAACAGCTCGAGGTGGCGGCGCTTAGCCGGGAGGTCGCGGCGGAGGCGCCCCGCCTTGCGGCGGCGCAGGCGCAACAGGCGGCGCGGGCGGCCGAACTCGATCGCGAGCTCGAGCGCAGCCGCCGCGACGCCCGGATGGCGGAAGACGCGGCGGCCGAGGCGGCGCGCCAGGCGGCGGCGGATGCCGCTCGCGCGGATACGCTGCGCGGCGTGATCGCCCGGCTGGAGGCCGATCGCCAGGCGGCGGAAGCGCGCGCCCGCGACGAGGCCGAGCATGCCCAGCAACAGCGTCGCGGTGCCGCGGCCAGCGAGGCGCGGCGTCGGCAGGAAGCGCTGGCGCAGCCCGCCGGCCCCGGCGTCGGCGAGCCGCACGGGCTCTTGACCGCACCGGTGGCCGGAAGCGTGGTTCGATCCTTCGGCCAGCCAACCGATGCCGGCCCGGCCGAGGGCATTTCATACCGGATCCCTCCCGCCGCCCGCGTGGTTTCGCCGTGCGCGGGGAAAATTGTTTTTGCGGGCCCGTTCCGATCCTACGGGTTGTTGTTGATCGTCGATTGCGGTGGAGGCTACCATTTCGTCCTGGCGGGGCTCGAGCGTCTGGACGTGCAGGTAGGACGGCATGTACAGGCAGGGGAGCCGGTGGGTGGGATGCCGGGGTGGGACCCGCGTACCCCGGCCGACCGCCCGACCCTCTACATGGAGCTTCGGCGCGACGGCAAGCCGGTCGATCCGGCCCCATGGTTGAAGGCGAAGGCTTGAAACGGAGTGCCGGGCGGCCAAGGGGGCCGCGCGGAACGGAGAAATGTGACGCGCATGCGTGAGGGGATGAATGGAATGAAGCTACGCACCGGGCTGCTGCTGGGCGCCGCCTTCGCGGCGGGCGTTTCCGCGGGCCCTTTATCCGGCCTGCTGGCCCGGGATTTCGGCCTCCGTCTGGGGGTTCCGATCGCGTTCGCCCAGGACGGCGACAACGGCGAGACGTATCGCCTGCTCAGCCTGTTCGGCGACGTGTTCGAGCGAGTGCGGGCCGACTACGTCGAGCCGGTCAAGGATCGCGACCTGATGGAGAACGCGATCAACGGCATGCTCACCGGGCTCGATCCGCATTCGAGCTACATGAACGCCAAGGCCTTCCGTGACATGCAGGTGCAGACCCGCGGCGAATTCGGCGGGCTGGGGATCGAGGTGTCGCAGGAAAACGGCTTCATCAAGGTGGTGACGCCGATCGACGACACGCCAGCCGCGCACGCCGGTGTCAAGGCGGGTGATTTGATCGTCGCGCTGGATGGGCTGAGCGTGCAGGGCCTCAGCCTGAACGACGCGGTGGACCGGATGCGCGGCCCGCCGAACAGCAAAATCACGCTCACGATCAAGCGCGAAGGCAACGACAAGCCGCTGGAGCTGACGTTGCAGCGTGAGGTCATCCATATCCAGGCGGCGCGCGCGCGGCTTGAGGGCGACGTCGGCTACATCCGCCTCACGCAGTTCAACGAGCAGGCCGATTCGGGCATTCGCTCGGCGGTGCAGAAGCTGAAGCAGCAGTCCGGCGGGCACCTCAAGGGTTATGTGCTCGATCTGCGCAACAACCCCGGCGGCCTGCTGGACCAGGCCGTCGCGGTCTCGAACGATTTCCTCGACAAGGGCGAGATCGTTTCCACCCGCGCGCGCCATTCCGATGACAGCCAGCGTTGGGACGCCAAGCCCGGCGACATCACCGAGGGCGCGCCGCTCGTTGTGCTGATCAACAACGGCTCGGCCTCGGCGAGCGAGATCGTGGCCGGCGCGTTGCAGGACGACCGGCGCGCGATCCTGCTCGGCGTGAGGAGCTTCGGCAAGGGCTCGGTGCAGACCGTCATCCCGCTGCCGGGCAACGGGGCGATGCGACTGACCACGGCACGCTACTACACGCCGTCCGGCCGCTCGATCCAGGGGCTCGGCATCTCGCCCGACGCCGTGGTGCAGGAGAGCCGCGCGGATGAGCCGAAGTTCGTGCCCGAGCGCGAGGCCGATTTGAACCACGTGCTCACGAACACCGGCGGGACGCAGGCACCGGCGCAGCCGCGCGCCGACCTGCTGCCCATCGTGAAGGACATCCCGAACAAGCCGCCCGAGGGCTGGCCCGCCTTCGATGCCGCCAAGCCGGCGACCGACTTCCAGCTGCAACAGGCGATCAAGCTGGTCGACGCGATGGCGGCCACGAAGCGCGTCTCGTCCGAGTGAGGCGCGGCAGGGGCTGCGGCGGGTGACGGCGGCGCGGCCGGTCGAGGGTGCTCGCCCACAGCACTCGCGCGCTGGCCGTGCGCTCGCGGTTCTCTGGGTCGTGGCCCTGATTGCGGTGGCGGCCGGAGCCGCCGCGCTGGCGGTGCTCGGTCCGCCGTTGGCTCCGGTCGGGGTCGCGACGCCAGGGGCGTCCCCGCCGTCGGCCACGCAGCCGACCGCCGAAGCGCCGGCCCGCGCGTCGCCCGGCGCGCCGCCGGCCGAGGCAGGGCCAGTGCCGGCGATCGAGGCGACACCTTCTCCGCCGAACGCGGGCTCGGAACTCGGGCCGGCCACGGGGACCGTGGTGTGGCCCCGGACACCGCCGGCTTCGCCGGGCCCGGCGCGCTGAGCAGGCATGCGGCGGCTCGATCCGCCGAGCCTGCCGTACCGGCGCAACGTCGGCGCCGCGCTGTTCAACCCCAAAGGCCGGGTGCTGGTGGCGCGCCGCGCCGATCTTCCGAACGCGGCGGGCATCGCTGGCGCCTGGCAGCTTCCGCAGGGCGGCATCGACGCGGATGAGGAGCCGAGCCGCGCGGTGCTCAGGGAACTGGCCGAGGAGATCGGCACCGACCGCGCCGAGATCATCGGCGAGCATCCCGAGTGGCTGGCCTACGACTTTCCGGCCGAGCTGGTCGGCCGGGCGCTCGGCGGGCGCTATCGCGGCCAGCGCCAACGCTGGTTCGCGCTGCGCTTCGTCGGCCGCGATGCCGATATCCGCCTGGACCGCGATCCGCATCCCGAATTCGACGCCTGGCGTTGGGTCGAGCTTGCCGACCTGCCGGCGCTCGCGGTCGCGTTCAAGCGGCCGATCTACGAGATCCTTGTGCGCTCGTTCGCACCCTACGCGGAAGTCGCGCGAACGCGTCGCGGCCCTCAGCCTTAGAGCGGATTCCGCTTGACTAGAATCATAAGCGATCAACTCAATCCGTCATGGCCGGACTTGATCCGGCCATCTCGATATCAGAGCGCACCACTGGATTGCCGGGTCAAGCCCGGCAATGACGCTTTATAGTGTTTCCAGTCTGAAGAAATCCGCTCTAGCGGCGCAGAAAATCGTCAGCGAGCGCGAGCGTGCCGCCGGTGTATGAGCTCCCAATCTCACGCGCGACCGGTGCGTCGCGGTGCGATGCGATCCAGGCGAGCAGCAGCATCCGGCGCAACATGATGAAGGTCGGGATCTCGGCTTCGTTTTCGCGCGAGAACGGCGCCACCGTTCGATAGCCATCGAGCCAGGCCGCGAGCAGTTCCGGCACCCGAGGCTCGTGCTCGAAGAAGCTGACCGAGGCGGCGAAGTCGTAGCCGAGCCAGCCGAAGCCGCAATCGTCGAAGTCGATCACGTTGAGCGCGCCGCCGGCGACGATCAGGTTGGAGAGGCGCAGATCGGCATGGATGAGGCCGAACCGGTCCGGCGATCGGCCGAAGCGCGCCAGGCGAATGCGCAGGCAGTCTGCCACACGTTGCAGGACCGCGATGCCCGCTTTCTCAAGGCCGATGCCGGCGCGCCAATCGCCCCAGAGCGCGCGCTCGCCGAGCGTGGCGCGGAAGTCCCACGCATTGCGCACGAAACCACGCGGGCGACACCAAGCGCGCGCATGCTGGTGCAGGCGGGCGGTGATGGCGCCGACGGCTTGGAAGCAATGGGTGAGGTCGCCCGTGGCTGCGGGTTCGCGCCCTGACACGTATTCGAATGCAACGGCAGCGAGGACGCGATCAACCCCTCCCCCAACCCCCTCCCGCAAGGGGAGGGGGCGAGTACGGCTAACTCCCCCTCCCCTTGCGGGCTTGGGCCGCCAAGCGGACCAAGGCAGGGGGGAGGGGCCTTGAGCCGCGGCTCCGACGTGGAGCCTGTAAATGAAATTCCCATCCGTCGCCGCAACGGGAGCCGGCGTCCCGACCACGCCCTGCTCGCGCAACGCGAAGATCCACGCCAGCTCCGATCGGATCTCCGGTTCCGTGCGATAGCCGGGCCGCTGCACGCGCAGGACCAGCCGGCGATCCTCGTCGGGGTCGTGCAGCAGAAAGGTTGCGTTCTCGGAGACGTTCAGAAGCTCGACGCGCGTCGATGGCGAAAGCGGCCACGACGCAAGCGCCCCCAGAACGGCGCATTCCAGCGCGAGCAGATCCGCCTCGCCGAGCGCGCCCGACATCCGCGCTTACCGGTTCAGGAAGCGGCGAGCACTTGCTCGTACGCTTCGGCGATGTCGTCGCTGAAGCAGGCGAACAGCACGCGTTCGATCGACGGCTCGGATGCCATGAAGGCCAGGGTCTCGCGCACGGCGATCGCGGTGGCGGGGCCGATCGGATAGCCGTAGATGCCGCAGCTGATCGCCGGGAAGGCGATGCTGCGCACGCCGTGCGCGGCCGCGAGGCGCAGGCTTTCGCGGTAGCAGCCCGCGAGCAGTTCCGGCTCGCCCTTGGCGCCGCCGCGCCAGCGCGGCCCGACCGCGTGGATCACGTATTTCGCCGGCAGCCGATAGCCCTTGGTGATTTTGGCGCTTCCGGTCTCGCATCCGCCAAGCGTTCGGCATTCCTGCAAGAGCTCCGGCCCCGCCGCGCGATGGATGGCGCCGTCGACGCCCCCGCCGCCGAGCAGCGAGGTGTTGGCCGCGTTCACGATCGCATCCACGGCGAGCTTCGTGATGTCGCCGCGAACGATTTCCAGCCGATGCTTCAGGTTTGCCATGCCGGCCTCAACTCACCTGACCTTCCGCTGCGCGCGCCGCCCGCGCAGCGCGTATTTCTGGATCTTGCCGGTAGACGTTTTCGGCAAAGCCCCGAACGTCACATAACGTGGAACCTTGTAGTGCGCCATGTTGGACCGGCACCAGGCGATCAGATCGGCGGTGCTCACCCGCCCGCGCGCCGCCTCGGTCAGCGTGATGAAGGCGTGCGGCACCTCGCCCCATTTCGCATCCGCGTGCGCCACCACCGCCGCTTCGACCACGTCCGGATGGCGGTACAGCGCTTCTTCCACCTCGAGCGAGCTGATGTTCTCGCCGCCCGAAATGATGATGTCCTTGGAGCGGTCCTTCACCTCGGCGTAGCCGTCCGGGTGCAGCACGGCGAGGTCGCCGGTGTGGAACCAGCCGCCGGCGAACGCCGCCTCGGTGGCCGCGCGGTTCTTGAGATAGCCCTTCATCACCGTGTTCCCGCGCAGCATCAGCTCGCCCATGGTGGCGCCGTCGGCGGCGACCCGCCGCATCGTGGCGGGATCGAGCACCGCCATCTCCTGCACCATCCGGTGCGCCACCCCTTGGCGGGACATGAAGGCGGCGCGCGCCTCGAGCGGCAGCTCGTCGATCCCGGGTTGCCAGGCGCACACCGTCGCGGGCCCGTAGGTTTCCGTGAGGCCGTACAGGTGATGCACCTCGAACCCCAATGCCTCCATTCGGCTGATCACGGTTGAGGGCGGGGCGGCCCCGCCGGTGATCGCGTGAACCCGCGCGCCGAACGGGCGGCGCAGGCTCTCCGGCGCATGGATCAGCATGTTCAGCACCACCGGCGCCGCGCACAAATGGGTCACGCCGTGCTCGGCGACGGCGGGGAAGATCAGCGCGGGATCGACGCGGCGTAGGCATACATGCGTGCCGCCGGCGAGCGTGATCGCCCAGGTGAAGCACCAGCCGTTGCAGTGGAACATCGGCAATGTCCAGAGATAGACGCTCTCCGGCTGCAACTGGAATTCCAGCGCCATGGCGCAGGCGTTCAGGTAGGCGCCGCGATGATGCGTTACGACGCCCTTCGGGTCAGCGGTGGTGCCCGAGGTGTAGCCGAGCGCGATCGCGAGCCATTCGTCCTCGGGCAGGCGGACGGGATAATCCGGGTCGCCGCCGGCGAGAAACGCCTCGTAGTCCATGCCGCCGAGCAGCGTGCCGGATGCGGCCAACGGGTCGTCGATGTCGACCACCAGCGGCCTGATGCCGCCCAATTGCGCGAGCGCCGGGGCGACCACGCTGCTCAGTTCGCGATCCGCGAGCAGCACCTTGGCCTCCGAATGGCGCAGGATGAAGGCGACGGTCGCGGCATCGAGGCGGGTGTTGATCGCGCACAGCACGCCGCCCGACATCGGCACGCCGTAATGCGCTTCCAGCAGTTCCGGCACATTGGGCGCCATGGCGGCGACGGTGTCGCGAGGGCCGACGCCCGCGCGCGCCAGCGCGGATGCCAGCCGGCGGCAGCGCTCCAGCATTTGCGCGTAGGTGTAGCGGCGCGGGCCGTGGATGATGGCGACCCGGTTGCCCCAGACGCGGGCGCTGCGCGGCAGGAAGGAGACCGGCGAGAGCGGCACGTAATTGGCCGGGTTGCGATCGAGGTCGTGGTCGTAGATGGACGCCATGAAGTGCCTCCTGCCAGATCGTCCTCGGCGTGCTATGCAGCGGCCGGCACGTCAGGTCCACCACCCGCCGCGGTCCGCTCGCGATTGCGGCTCGCAATGACGGTTTGAGTGATCCATGAAGCTTACGTTCGCGACCGCAATCGCGCTACTGGCCGGCTTGGCTTGGGCGGAGGCGCGCATCACGCGCATCGACATCACGCGCACCGAGCCTGCCTTCGGCGGCGCCAATTTCGGCGAGGTCGGGCCATACGAATACCTGATCGGCACGGCCCATGGCGAGGTCGATCCCGCCGATCGGCACAACAGCATCATCCAGGACATCACCCTCGCGCCGCGCAACGCGCGGGGTGGCGTCGAGTATTCGATGGATGTCATCATCCTGAAGCCGCTCGATATGGCGCGCGGCAACTTCACGCTGTTGTACGACGTGGTGAATCGCGGCCACATGGTCGCGCCCAGCATGTTCAACCTCGGCGCGACCGGCGGCAACGCACCGGCGGCCGCCGGCGACGGCTTTCTGGAGCGGCAGGGCTTCAGCGTCGTCTGGAGCGGCTGGCAGGGCGATCTCTTACCCGGCGCAATTCGGCTCACCGCCCCGGTGGCGCACGCGCCGGACGGCGGCAGCATCACGGGCCGCGTGCGCAAGGAGTTCGAATTGTTCGCGCCGGCCAGCACGCTCGGCCTCGGCGACACCGTCCTCGGCCACGCCACGGCATACGAGTCGGTCGGCACCGACACCGCCGACGATGTGATGACGATCCAGCTGCGGCACGGCGATCCGCCGGCGGTCGTGCCGCGCGAGGACTGGGCGCTCGCCGACTGCGCGCGCCAGCCGTTCCCCGGCGTGCCGAGCACGCGCCATTTCTGCCTCAAGGGCGGCTTCGATACCGACCACATTTACCAACTGATCTATACGGCAAAGGACCCGACGGTGCTCGGACTCGGCCTCGCGGCGACGCGCGATCTCGTCGCGTTTCTGCGCGGCGCCGAGAAGGATGACGGCGGGCACCCAAATCCGCTGGCCCACACGATCCGCTGGACGCTGGCGCACGGCACGTCGCAGAGCGGACGCTATCTGCGCAGCTTCCTGCACCTCGGCTTCAATCAGGACGAAAGCGGGGGGAGGGTGTTCGACGGCATGAACGTGCACGTCGCCTCCGCGCGCAACGGCCTCAATCAGCGCTTCGGCCAGCCGGGCACGGATTCGCTCGAGCACGAGGACCATCTCGCGCCGATGCAGGATGCGCCGTTCACCTGGGGCGTGCGGCAGGACCCCATCGCGGGCATTACCGACGGCATTTTCGCGCGCTGCCAGGCGACGCAGACGTGCCCCGAGATTTTCCAGACGGTCAGCTCGAACGAATACTGGAACCAGCGCATGTCGCTGGACACGACCGACGGCGCAAACGCCGATGTCGCGCTGCCGGCGAACGTGCACCTCTACCACTTCGCCTCGACGCAGCACGGCATCGGGCTGAACGCGACGCTCTGCCGGTATCCGGGGAACCCGAACTCGTACGTCTTCGGTTTGCGCTCGCTGCTGCTGCATTTGCGCGAACTGGTGGCGCACGGTACGGCGCCGCCGGAGAGCCGCTATCCCCGCATCGCCGACGGCACGCTCGTGATGCCGGATCAGGCCTCCACCGGCTTTCCCGACATTCCGGGCGTGACCTACAGCGGCTTGATGA
>Ga0073928_10011384_pt1 | contig 10385 bp, 7 predicted proteins | sample PaiPotPPA55metaG_FD_76969 | JGI IMG/M metagenome (GOLD analysis project Ga0073928, IMG submission 76969) | Iron sulfur acid spring bacterial and archeal communities from Banff, Canada, to study Microbial Dark Matter (Phase II) - Paint Pots PPA... ...
CATTGGCCGAATGTCGGCTTTGCCGCCGATGCCATGCGGGCTTCGCGCTTAGCCTCGATGGGGTTTTTCCCCTCCGCGACGATCTTGCGGGCTTCGTCAGCCTTCTTACGAGCCTCGGCGAGAGTGGTTCCGTGTCCGCCCAGCCCGATTTCCGTGACCCTGCCGCACCAGGTGAACCTGAAGACCCACTTGCGAGCGCCAGAAGGTGAGACAACCAGCCATAACCCTCGCCCGTCGCAGTAGCGGCCCGGCTTCGCAGCCGCCACCGCCCGCGCCGTCATCCTCTCTTTTCCAGCCATCCCCGCTACCGGTCTTACAATTGGTCTTACAATCTGTCGCGGATTATAGCGGACAAGCTTGGATAAGGGAAGACAATATAATCTCTAATAACCTGATTTTACGATGACTCTTGGAACACCCCTGGACAACCGAAAACGGCAATATGACGGACTCCGTCTCCGCCAATAGCACAAAAGTTGTTGGAGCCGACGACGAAGACGAAGTCGCTCTCAGGTCTTCCGCAAGCGAACGCCAACGGGCAGATCAATCCAATGAATTTTGTGGACGCATCCTTGCTCTAACGAACGCCGCTGTGGCGCAAACAATCAATCGTACCAAAATGTTTCACGTGAAGCATTTTGGTACGATTGGGGCCAAAAACCTTACAAGGCCTCATACATCGGCGGCCTTTAGATTAGTAAGATCGCGCGGAAAGCTTGAACTCTTGGCTGCAATCAAGGCTTATAGCTTGTTCTTCAGGTCGCGAATGTACTGCTCCACTTCTGCTTGGTCGCCATCGCGAATGCCGCCGCCCAAATCGAGGTATTTCTGAAAATCGGCAATGGCGGCTTTGATGCTGGCGCGGTCATCCTTGCTGCCGCGCGCAGCACCCCGGATTAAGTAGGCTTCCGCAGAATCAGGCCTGAGCCGGATAGCCTCAGTGAAATCCTGCAAGGCGCCATCGAGGTCGCCCTTGGCGGCGCGCCGATTCTTTTCGACAATGCATAAGCAGCCGTCATGGCCGGGCTTGACCTGCCTTGAGCCGGCTTGACCCGGCCATGACGTCATGAGGTTAAGCATTCTCTTCAAGCTTCTACCGCGAAAACTGCTTATATTTCAGCCGATGCGGAATCACGCTGTCGATGCCGAGGCGGCGCTTTTTGTCTTCCTCGTAGGCGGCGAAATTGCCCTCGAACCATTCGACATGGCTATCGCCTTCGAAGGCGAGCATATGGGTGGCAATGCGGTCCAAAAAGAAGCGATCGTGCGAGATGATGACCGCGCAGCCCGCGAAATCCATCAACGCCTCTTCCAGAGCGCGGAGGGTGTCGACGTCGAGATCGTTGGTCGGCTCGTCGAGCAGAAGAACGTTCGCGCCCGATTTCAGCATTTTGGCAAGATGCACGCGGTTGCGCTCGCCGCCCGACAATTGCCCGACCTTTTTTTGCTGATCCGGGCCCTTGAAATTGAAGGCCGACGTGTAGGCGCGCGAATTGATCTCGCGTTTGCCGAGATAAATGACTTCATCGCCGCCGGAAATCTCCTCCCACACGGTTTTCTTGCCGTCGAGCGCGTCGCGCGATTGCTCGACATAGCCGAGGGTGACCGATTCGCCGATTTGGATGGCGCCCTTGCCGGGCTTTTCGTCGCCGGTGATCATCCGAAATAAAGTGGTTTTTCCGGCGCCGTTCGGGCCGATCACGCCGACGATGCCGCCGGGCGGCAATTTGAACGAGAGATCGTCGATGAGCAGCGTGTCGCCGAATCCTTTCGAGAGATGCGAAAACTCGATGACATTATTGCCGAGCCGCTCGGCGACCGGAATGACGATCTGCGCCGCCGCCGCCGCCTTGTCGTTCTGCTTGGCGACGAGATCCTCATAGCGCTGGATACGGGCCTTGGATTTGGCCTGGCGCGCCTTCGGGCTCGCCGCGATCCATTCGGACTCGGCCTCGAGCTGGCGCCGGCGCGCCTCCTCCTCGCGGCCTTCCTGGGCAAGCCGTTTCTGCTTTTGCTTCAACCAGGCGGAATAATTGCCTTCGTAGGGGATGCCGCGGCCGCGATCGAGCTCGAGAATCCACCCTGTTACGTTGTCGAGAAAATAGCGGTCGTGGGTGACGATCAGGATCGCGCCGGGATAAGCGCGCAGGTGTCCCTCTAACCAGTCGACCGTCTCCGCATCGAGATGGTTGGTCGGCTCGTCGAGCAGCAAAAGCTCCGGCTGTTCGAGAAGCAGCTTGCAGAGCGCGACGCGGCGGCGCTCGCCGCCGGAGAGTTGTCCGACCGCCGAATCGCCGGGCGGACATCCGAGCGTGTCCATTGCCTGATCGACCCGCGCGTCGAGATCCCAAAGGGCCTTGGCCTCGATCTCGTCCTGCAATCGGGTCATTTCATCGGCGGTCGCGTCGGAATAGCTCATCGCGAGCTCATTGTAGCGGTCGAGGATCGCCTGTTTCTCGGCAACGCCTTGAATCACGTTGCCGCGCACATCCAGGCTTTCGTCGAGCGGCGGCTCCTGCGGCAGATAGCCGACGCGGGCGCCTTCGGCGACGAAACCCTCGCCCGAAAACTCCTTGTCGATCCCGGCCATGATCCGCAAAAGCGTCGATTTGCCCGCGCCGTTGACGCCGAGGACGCCGATTTTGGCGTCGGGATAGAAGGAAAGATTGATATTTTCGAGGACCTTTTTTCCGCCTGGGTAGGTCTTGCCGAGCCCTTGCATGTGATAAATGAATTGCCGCGCCATGGCGTTTTCGACTTTCCGCCGGAAGCCCTAAGGTGCGAGGGGTTTAGCCGCGAAGCGCGGGACGGTCCAGGCCACTCATCGCAACAGGGCGTCCTCATGCAAGAAAAGATTGGGCCCTCGGCGGCGGCAATGAGCCCCGCCAATTCGCAACTTGAAGCACGGGGGAAAGAGTAGCCCATTCGAGCCAAGGCCCGGCGTTCGCGAAAAGGATAGAATGGTTGCCGATGGCTGAGTGGCGCTCTCGCTGCGATTGTTCCTGGCGCCGGCTTTCGGATCGCCAATCAAGCAGGGGCCCGCCGCCCGGCGATATGGTCTTGAACCGCGTGCGCAGGGGGCGACAAAAAGGCGTCGAACCTCTCCTGTACGATAGCGTAGCATTCACACGCTGCCTTTTCGAGGCCGGAACGATCGACGATTTGGATCGTCCCTCGGCGGTAGCCGATGAGACCGTTGGCCTGCAGCGCCTGCGCGGCAAGCGTCACCGTTTTCCGGTCGGCCCCCAACATGTGCGCCAAAAATTCGTGCGTATAGGACAGCTGCTCGCGTCCGGCGCGATCATGCATCATGAGAAGCCATCGGCACAATCTCTGTTCGATCGTATGCCTGGTATTGCACGCGGCGGTCTGCTGAACCTGCGCCAGCAGCGTTTCCGAATAGCTTACCAGGAGATTGCGCACGTGTTCACTCCGTTCGAACTCCCCTCGCACAATCTCGATCGGAACGCGCACCAAAGGACCTTCCAATTGCACGAGGCATTGGTTGAAGGAGACTCGGCTGTACATGGCCGCGAAGAGGCCAAATGCGCCTTCGTTTCCGATGTTCGCCGTCTCGACGGCCGTGCCATTCTCCAAATTCGTCAACAGCGAGAGAACGGCGCCCCTCGGGAAGTAGGCGTGTTCCAGGAAGCCGCCCGCTTTGCATATGACGCTGCCAAGCTTGAGGGCGACCGGTTCAAGGTGGGGCACGATCCGGTCATGGCTTGCGGACGGAAAGGCCGCGAGCAAGCGATTGGGAACCTCGGGGGGATGGGTGGAGGCTTTCTCGACCATCAATCACGGTAGCACGGGATGGCTTTTGTGGTCAATTGGACATAGGAGCGCGGTCACTTCTGTGGTCACTAGCCCATAAGGTCACGCAAGCTCGCTCTTCCAACAAAAAGAACAGCTTGATACGCGCAGCGGGGATCCTAGTTCAACAGCGTCGGGCTGTAATTCGGGGCCAATCTTTTGCGGTGACGGCGATAATTTTCCTGTGGCGTAGACCCCAGACATGGGGTATTACGACAAAGGTTTGATGCAAAGCTTGATATTGTCAGGCGCCGGCATGCCACGGCGGCGAAGGTCGAGGACCTTTCCGAAGTTGCCAGTAAAGCTTAAGGTTAAGGCTATCCCGGTGTTTGCGACAATTTTTCGCAGCGCTCTGATGGCAAACATCAATTAAAGTGAATCAACTGATGCCTAAGCTCATTTACCCATTTGGGGGAAGCGCGCGGCGAGAAAGGAGGGCATAATGCGGTTAATAGTTACCAGGGATCCGAAAATCATGCGCGGTTTAAGCGAAATCAAAGAAAAGTATATCCGTCTCCAAACCCATTTGGGGGAAGCGCCGGACCCGCGCGAAGAGCATAGTCCCGCTGATGCTCGACGGGGTGGTGAGGACATGCGAAGCGAAAGAGAACCCATTGAAAGGGAACCCACAGAAAAAGAAGCGAAGGGAAAGGACACGCGTCGGCTGATTGTCGAAGTAGCGGAGCGCCTGTTCCGGCAACTCGGTTTCCAAAAGACGACGGTCGCTGATATCGCACGCGAGCTGCACATGTCTCCGGCGAATGTCTATCGCTTTTTCGGGGCGAAATCCGAAATCAACGCGGCTGTCTGCATGGACCTCCTCGGCAAGATCGAAGCCGAGGCGGGAAAAATCGGCGTGTCTCGCGGCACAGCCGTCCAAAGAATGCGCAACTTGGTCGCCTCCGTCGAAAAGGCCTATTACAAACAGTACATGTTCGACCGCAAGCTGCATGAGTTGATCGAAGCCGCCATGACCGAAAACTGGACGATCATGCGCGAGCACAACCATCGCATGACCGGGATGCTTGAACAAATAATCGCTAGTGGCATGGCGGCAGGCGAGTTCCAACCGGGAGACGCGGCGCTCGCGGCACGCCTTGTGAACACCGCTTGCATCCGCTTCTGTCATCCGCGCCTGATGGCGGAATATGAGCAGCAGCCGGAACCGGCTCTCGACCACATGCTCGATTTTTGCCTGGCGGCGCTCGTCCGGGGCCCCGCTTGAACCGCTAGCCCCACGAAAGGGCAATTCCGTCCCATGACGGGCTTGCCGCCGCGCGGGCGGAGCGTGGGCGCAACCGGTCTTCATTCAAGCCAATTAATCTTCGCGGATCGATGAAACGCTCTTTCCCACTCTCGCACCCGTCCGATATGCCCTAGTGCGAAGTCGCGGTTTTTGCGGCGGAACTCCAGCGCCCACCGTGGTTGCCGAGCGGGCATCCGCGCAATTGCTTCCTCTTTGCGGTATCTCCTCCGGTCCCTCCCGGTCGTGACGAGCCTTTTGGGGAGAGCCTTGGCGGGATCGCGGTTCGGAGAGAAGCTTGAGACTCAGAAAAGCCGATCGAGCAAAGCCATCGCTTGGCGCTAGCGCAAAACAAAGGCGACACCCGCTCGCGCTCGGCATCGAGCGCATCGGCCTAGTCTCGCTCCGCATGCCTCTCGCCGTCGCCCTTGTCGCGGTCACGCTCGCGATTGCCGCCGGTTTCGGCGTCGCAAGGCTCAAGATCGACGATTCGCTCAGCCAACTGTTCCGTTCGGACACGCCGGAATTCAAGCAATACGAGGAGGTGACGCGACGTTTTCCGTCGAGCGAGTTCGATGTGCTCGGCGTTATTGAAGGAAAGAAACTGCTCGAGCGCGAAGCGGTCGAGAAGCTGCGCGATCTCGTCACCGACCTTCAGCTGATCGATGGTACGCGAGGCATCATCTCGATTTTCTCGGCGCGCCAGCCGCCGGAAAACGGTGCGATACCGATGCCGCTGTTTCCAGATCCGCTGCCTGAAGGTGCCGCCTACGATGCACTGGTCCGTCGCGTTATGGGCAATGAGATCATCCGCGGCAAGCTTTTGTCGAACGATGGCGAGCTTACCTTGGTCGTCCTCCCGCTTGATCCATCCGTCGTCGAGAGCAGTCGGCTGCGCGATGTAGTCGGCGAAATCCGCACGAGGTTGGCCGAGGATCTCGCCGGTGCGGGACTGAAGGCGGAGCTTTCCGGCGTTCCGGTGATGCAGCTCGAGATCCGAAATGCGGTCGAGCGCGACAGGATAGTCTACAATACGATCGGGTTCGCCGCCGGCTGTCTCATCGCGATCCTTTTTTTCCGCCGCGTTTCCTTCATGATCATCGCGGCTGGTCCGCCGCTGATCGCGATATTATTTGCGCTCGGCGCGCTCGGCTGGCTCGATTTCCGCCTCAATATGTTTCTCAACGTGATGACTCCTCTCATCATGGTGATCAGCTTCTCCGACAGCATGCAGCTTACCTTCGCCACGCGCGACCGGTTGCTCGCGGGCGAAAGCAAAATCGAGGCCTTGAGCAATGCGATTTCGATCGTCGGGCCGGCGTGCGTTCTCACCCACGCGACGGCGGCTCTGTCCTTCGTGGCCCTGCAGTTTTCCAGCTCGGACCTGATACGAAGCTTTGGCGAGGCAGGCTTCATCGCGACGATCATTGCGCTAGCCGCCGTCCTCGTTCTCATGCCGCTTTTGGGGGTCTTATTGTTGCGCGACGCGAGCGCGTTTGCCGCCCAAATCGCCCGCTCGGATTTCGGCGTCGAGGCGCTGAGACGATTTTGCGGGTATGTCGCTGCCCGCATGGTCCGGCGTCCCGGCCTTTATAGTCTGGCCGGCTTCCTTGTCGTCGCCGGGCTTGGCCTCAGCTTTGCTAGCCTCCAGCCGAGGTACCGGCTCGCCGATCAGGTGCCGGACAAGCAGCAAGCCGTCGCCGCAGGCAACCGTCTCGACGCCAAGCTAACCGGTGCCAATCCAATCGATGTCCTGATCGAATTTCCGAGCGGTGCGTCGCTCTACGCGGCGGATACCCTCGCCGTCATCGCTAAGGTGCACGCGATTCTCGAGACACAAGCCGGCGTCGGCAACGTCTGGTCCCTGGAGACGCTACGCCGCTGGCTCATCGAGGCCGGCAAACCAGGCGCCGGCGTCCTGAAGCAATATGTCGACATGTTGCCGGAACATTTGACGCGGCGCTTTATTTCGGCGGGACAGGATGCCGTAGTGGTGTCTGGCCGCATTCCGGATGTCGATGCGAGCCAGCTTCTTCCTGTCGTCGACGCGTTGGATCATTCGCTCGCGGAGGTCCGCGCTCGTCATCCTGGCTACAGAATTTCGGTGACCGGCCTTTCGGTGATCGCCGCGCGAAACAGCGCCAATATGATCGAAAAATTGAGCCGCGGCTTGACGATCGAGTTCGCGTTCGTCGCCGCCTTCATCGGCGCCGCCTTCCGTTCATTCGTTGTCATGCTGGCGAGCATCCTGCCGGGGATTTTCCCCGTCGTTGCCTCGGGCGCCTTGCTGCGGATCATGGGGCAGGGCCTGCAGTTCGCAAGCGTCGTGGCCCTAACCGTTTCGTTCGGATTGGGGTTGAGCGCAACAATTCATTTCCTCAACCGTTTGCGCCTGGAGGACGAACCAGGCCATGACCCGGGAACCGCTGTCGAACGGGCAACTGTGCTCGTCGGCCCCGCCCTAATTCTCACTTCGGTGGTGCTTGCTTGCGGGCTGGTGGTGACCGTCTTTTCCGACCTGCCGTCGCTGCGTCTCTTCGGATGGCTGAGCGCATTCGCCATGATGGCGGCCCTGACCGCCGATCTCTTTATCTTGCGGCCAACGGCCACGTTCCTGCTTAGGCTTGCCCGCGCGGCACCATGGCGCGACAAGCAACGGGCGGCCGAGAGATAGCGGACCTTATCCTTTGCGCAAAGAGATAGAAACGGCGGACACCTCGGTATCGCCTTGGGGTTTTAGCGTAACCGACTGCTTGTCCCCTTGAATCCGCACGTCGAGACGGGCCGTGAAGCCGACGCCAGCGACATTGGCCAAGATTTTCGCACCGCTGGCGTGGCCGGAGACGTTCCCTGACATACCGCGAGTCGCCTCGGCCCAGGAACCGGAAAGCGAGCCGCCCTCGGAAATGACGTTGGTGCGGATTTCCAGCCTGTAGCTATCGCTCGCGCAGCGCAGAGTTTGCTGAACCGCCTTGCCGGTGGCATTCACCACATAGGACGCCTTGCAGCGGATCCGTTGGGTGGCGCCATTCGTCATGGTGACGGTGCCTGCACCCGACCAGGGCCCGGACAAACCGGCGAATGGAGCTTCCGAACCGGGCTCCGCTTGGGCAAGCGCCGGCGTGAGCAAAATCGCAGACGCGAACAGCGCCGCTTTGAGGCCGTTCGCGGGTAGTTTCAAAAAAAAGCGTGCCATTTCACTTTCTCAACCACTCTCTAAACCCGCATCCCCGAAAAGGGTGGCACGAGACCGCTTCCTTCGCGCCCCCCCTTCAGGGGATGACGACGTTGAATGCATTCGGCAAGCTTAATTTGGCTTACCAACCCAAACGCGCAATAGCCCTTCATCGATTTAACGCCGATATTTTTGTTTCGTTGCTTGTTGACGCCCATTTTACATTATCGACAAGCGTGGCGCATCCGCGTGACGCAAACCGTCAGGTGAAAAGAGCTCTACTCAAAATTCGACCGGGTTTCGGCAGCGCCTTAAGACGCAACCCTGCCTCTCGATTGGCTAAGCCAACCCGAAAATGTTGGCCGGCCACGGCGGTGGAGCGCGAACGCCGCCGCCGCGACGGAAATCCAAAGCGTCGCCTTGCCCATCTCGATCGAAAGCTTTGCCGCCGTTGTCACCGCTCCAGCGGCGCTGGAGCCGGAGTTACTTTCCGATAGATCGAGTAATGGTGCGCTCGCCGGCAAGCGTTGGTGACAAGGAATTGAGCGATGCCTCATGGGGTTGCGGGTTCGCTCGTTTGTGTCCGCGCAAACCAGCGATAGACCTCGTTAACGCCCTCTTCGAGGCTTGTTTTTGGCCGCCAGCCGAGAGCGGCCAAACGGCTTGAATCCATCAGTTTTCGTGGCGTGCCGTCCGGCTTGGCGATATCGAAGACGAGTTTTCCTTCGAACCCGGCGACGCGGCCAATCATCTCCGCAAGCTGGCGGATGCTTACGTCGGAACCGGTGCCGCAATTGATCGGCTCGCCGCCGTCGTAGCGATCCATCAGAAACACCACGGCATCGGCCAGATCATCAACATAGAGAAACTCCCGCAATGGCGTCCCGGTACCCCAGACGACAACCTCCGGCTCGCCGGCGGTCTTCGCCGCATGAAATTTGCGGACAAGGGCGGGCAAGACATGGCTCGTCGAGAGATCGAAATTGTCGTTTTGGCCATAGAGGTTGCTTGGCATGACCGAGATATAGCGCCGGCCATATTGGCGCCGGTATGCCTGACACATCTTGATGCCGGCGATTTTCGCAATCGCATACGCTTCGTTGGTCGGCTCGAGCGGACCCGTCAACAGCGCGTCTTCCTTGATCGGCTGCGGCGCGAATTTTGGATAAATGCACGACGATCCAAGGAAGACCAGCTGCTCGACATTGGCCAGATGTGCGGCCTGGATGACATTGGTCTCGATCGCGAGATTATCGAAAAGGAAATCTGCGGGGCAGGAGTCATTCGCAAGGATTCCGCCAACCTTGGCGGCGGCAAGAATGATAACATCTGGCTTCGCCCGCGCCACCCATTGGCGGACGGCTTCCTGTTCGCGCAGATCGACGTTTGGGCGATCCACGGTCAGGATGTCTACGTCTTCCTTGGCGAGGCGGCGCAGGATCGCCGAGCCGACCATGCCGCGATGGCCCGCGACCCAGATTCGCCGCTTGGTCCCGGCATTTGCCGAGAGGTTAGCCATGAAATATTCCTCAGATCCGGCCGCGTTTCTTCATCACGGTCAAGTCGCTCGCGACCATTTCAGACACCAGCCGCGCGAACGTAACCGTGTGCTTCCAACCGAGTTTTTTGAACGCCTTTCGCGGATCGCCGAGAAGGAGGTCGACCTCGGTCGGGCGAAAGTAACGTGGATCGACCTCGACAAGAGTCCGGCCGCTATTTTTATCGAATCCTTGTTCGTCGACTCCTGATCCCCTCCAGCCGATCCCGATGCCAATTTCGGCGAAGGCGCGCGCGACAAATTCGCGCACCGTATGGGCATCTCCCGTCGCCAAAACATAATCGTCCGGCTTGGGCTGTTGCAGAATCCGCCACATGCCTTCGACGTAATCCCGCGCGTGTCCCCAATCGCGCTTGGCATCGAGGTTGCCCAAAAAGAGCTTGTCCTGAAAACCAAGATGGATTGCCGCGACCGCGCGCGTGATTTTCCGCGTCACAAAGGTCTCCGCCCTGGTAGGACCTTCATGATTGAACAGGATTCCGTTCGAGGCATGCATCCCATAGGCTTCGCGGTAATTGATCGTGATCCAGTAAGCGTAGAGCTTTGCGGCGGCGTAAGGCGAGCGCGGATAAAATGGCGTCGCCTCGTTTTGCGGA
>Ga0073928_10011386_pt1 | contig 10383 bp, 13 predicted proteins | sample PaiPotPPA55metaG_FD_76969 | JGI IMG/M metagenome (GOLD analysis project Ga0073928, IMG submission 76969) | Iron sulfur acid spring bacterial and archeal communities from Banff, Canada, to study Microbial Dark Matter (Phase II) - Paint Pots PPA... ...
AATGGAAGAAAACGGCTGAGTCTCTAGTTGAATCTGCATGTTCCCCTTTCGAATTTATCGCCGTCGCGAACGGAAAATCGCTTCGCTGGCTTCTCGTTTAGCTTCTTTTTGGCGTTCGGATTCACGGCGATCGTGGAATTTCTTGCCTTTGGCCACCGCCAATTCGCATTTTGCGATGCCGTCTCGAAAATAAATCTTGGTCGGCACCACGGTCATGCCTTTTTGTTGCGTCTGGACCAACAGCCTTTCGATTTCACGCCGTTTGATCAACAACTTTCGTTTACGAAGAGGATCATGGTTGCGAAAGCCTCCCGGAAGATACTCGGGAATGTGGCAATTTACCAGCCAGGCCTCGCCGCCGCGAATTTCCGCGTAAGCGTCACGCAAGGCGCCCTTGCCCTCTCGAAGAGTTTTTACCTCGGTACCAACGAGCACCAATCCGGCTTCCAAACTGTCGAGCAGATGATAGTTATAAGAAGCGGCCCGATTCTGCGCAACAATCTTGACGCCCTCGTGTTGAGATTTATTGGCGCTCGATTTCACAACGACCATGATAGCTGCCGCACGCGACGCGCTGCAAGTCGCAGATTTCGCCCAATTTCGCGAGCCCTGCACAATATTCACATTCTGGTAACCCGAATTCCGTACTTAGTTCGTCTAATGTAACGTTAAGTAGCACAACGCGGACGTTTCCTTGCTGCATCATATAGCGGGTGCTAAACTTCCTAGGGTTTTAACAATCCCGCGCTGGGGGGCTTTTTTGCATCGATTAGGTTATCTGGCAGTTTTGGTTGCCGCGGCTGCTTTTTTGGGTGGTTGCCCGAAGTCAAGCAACGAATATTCCGCCGGCCGCAAGGCGGAGAACATCCAGGATTACGATACCGCGCTGGTTCACTATGAAAGAGCGCTTCGCGAGGACCCCCAGAATTCCGAGTATAAGCTACGCGCTGAACGGATGCGTTACGAGGCCGCCATAAACCATATAAAACTGGGGCAAGTGGCCCGTAAGAAAGGCGATCTCCAACTTGCTTTGGGTGAATTCCAGAAAGCGCAGTTGATCGATCCCTCAAACGCCGCTGCCGACCAAGAAGTGCGAAAAACGATGGAAATGATTGCGCAAGCCGCGGCGGGGGCGCCGCAGCCCACTAATCCCGCTCCTCAAGAGGAGAACGAGCTCCTCTCAGCGCCGCCGGAACTGAAACCACTTTCGCGCGAGCCCATCAACTTGAAGATGACCAATGATGCGCGCGTTGTGTTTGAAACCATCGCAAAACTTGCCGGTTTAAGCGTGATTTTCGATCCAGATTTTACAGGCAAGCGCATAACGGCGGAACTGCCAAACGTTACTTTGGAGCAAGCATTGGACGCGGTGTCGCTAGAAAGCAAGGCTTTTTGGAAGCCAGTGACTCCGAGCGTGATTTTTGTTGCGCCAGACCAGCCACAAAAGCGCAAAGACTTGGAAGACGAAGTGGTGCGGACGTTCTATGTGTCCAACACAATCACCCCGCAAGACTTGACCGAGATTGTGAACGGCTTGCGCCAGCTTCTCGATTTACACCGTTTGCAGCAGGTGAATTCGCAAAACGCGATTGTGATACGCGATACGCCCGATAAACTTGCGCTGGCGGCCAAAATTATTCGAGACATAGACAAGTCCAAACCCGAGGTTTTAATTCATATTCAGGTACTGACGGCGAGCATGGATCGGTTGCGAGATCTCGGAGTTCTGCCGGGTCAAAGCATTTCGGTGGCATTCAATCCGCGGGCCAGCTTGCAACCAGGTGGATCAACGACTAGTACTGCAACCACCACGACCACAACCAGCACTACGAGCACCACTTCCACCACCTCCACTTCCTCCACCGGGTCGCAGATTACGCTGAAGAACATAAAGAACCTGAGTTTCAATGATTGGAGCATCACTCTGCCCGGCGCTCAAGCGAATGCAATTCTGACAGACACGAAAACGAGAATCGTGCAGGACCCGGAAGTGCGTGTTACCGACGGGCAAAAGGCCACCTTGAAAATCGGCCAACGCGTTCCGGTAGCAACCGGAAGCTTTCAAGCAGGTGTGGGCGTCGGCGTCACCGGTTCAGCGGGCGTCGTAAACCCGTTGGTCAACACGCAGTTTCAATATATCGATGTGGGCGTGAACATCGACGTCACGCCGCGAGTGCATCCGGACGGCGATGTGAGCATGAAATTGACTGTCGATGTGTCGCAAATTGTGGGTACCAACAGCATCGGCGGGATCAATCAACCCGTCATCGGGCAGAAGAAAATCGAACATGATATCCGTCTGAAGGAAGGCGAAACGAGCATATTAGGCGGACTCATAGAGCGAACAGACACCAAAATAATCAACGGCATTCCGGGCCTGGGCGAAATTCCCGCGCTGCGCTATTTGTTTTCCGACAATAGCCATGAGATCGCGGAGGACGAAACTTTAATCGTTCTGACGCCGCACATCATCCGGTTTCCATCGTTTTCGGCCGACAATCTGCGTTCGATGTCGGCGGGCACGGACTCCAACGTGAAGGTTCGTCGAGAGGGCGCTGAGGTCATGCCAGCGACTACTGGCGCAACACCGCAAGCTGCAACGAGCCCGCAACCTGCGCCTGCGGTGACAGCTCCATCGCCGGCAGCAGCAGCTATGGTGCCAACATCATCGCCACAGCAGGCTGGAACAGCGGCGGCGCAACTCCACTTCGAGCCGACTTCGACGGCGCTGAAAGTCGGCGATACCACCACACTCGGTCTGGCGGTGTCCAACGTGACCGATCTTTATTCGATTCCTCTTCTGGTTCACTACAACCCTGCCGTGATTCAAGTGGAAGAAGTACGCAATGGAGGATTCCTATCCGGGGGAACGCAGGAGATTGCCATCGTGCAGCGAATCGATGCGCAGCGCGGAGAAATCGTGGTATCCGCCACGCGGCAGCCGAATACCCCGGGAATTAATGGCACCGGCACCCTGCTGGGGTTTGTGATACATGCAGTGGCGCCGGGCAACACATCGCTCCAGATTTTGCAGGTAAACGCGCATGACTCGCAGCAGCGGACCATCCCGATGGTATCCGGAGAAGCCACGATTCAGGTGCAGTGATCGAAATGAGCAGGATTTTTCGCGGTCAAATTCTTCGAAAGCCCCTGCGGTCGAGCTTGACCTCACCCAGATTTTTCCGGCGCACACGCGCGGTCGCGGCGGGCATGACGTTGATTGAATTAATCCTGGCCTGCGCGATCCTCATGGTTTTAGCTACCGCGGTTGTCCCGCTGGCTCGCGTCACGGTGAAGCGCCGCAAAGAAGACCTGCTTCGCTACGACCTTCGACAAATGCGCGATGCCATCGATCGCTTTAAGGACGCGGCGGACAAAGGGCAAATTCAAGTTCAAGCCGGAACGGAAGGATATCCGCCGGATTTGCAGACGCTCGTACATGGCGTCCCGCTCACCGGGGTTATCGGCAAAAACATTCACTTTCTTCGTAGGATTCCGGTGGACCCGATGACCGGAAACTCGGATTGGGGCATGCGATCCGTTCAGGACGATACGGACTCCACATCCTGGGGTGGCCAGGATGTCTTTGACGTGTTCTCAAAATCTTCCGGGAGTGCGCTGAACGGCACGAAATATTCTGAGTGGTAATGGCAACCTGGAGTTGAACAAATGACGCGGCGGAATAATCGAATAACGAAAAAAATCGGCAGAGGTGAATTAACCCAACGCGGGTTCACGCTCATCGAGTTGATGTGCGTGATCGCCATTATTCTGATTTTGGCCACCATTAGCGCCGGGCATTACGAGAAATCAGTGATACGCGCGAAAGAAACGACTTTGCACACGGATCTGAAAGTCATGCGCGACGCTATACAACACTACACGGAAGACAAGGAAGCGGCGCCTTCCTCACTCGACGACCTTGTTTCCGCCCATTACATTCAGCAGATACCGGCCGATCCCATGACGAACGCGAAAGACTGGGTTACTTCGTCGGAGGAATTCGATCTCAGCCCGGAGCAAAGCTCTTCAGGCATCACTGACGTGCATTCCGCATCAGACGCAATCTCTCCTTTCGAAAACGATCCCTACAGCTCGTGGTAAGCCGCCAACTCGAAATTAGCGCGCAATGATTTCGTAAGTAGGGAGCAGAAGAACTAAGGGCGGAAAAGCGGTTGCGGGGGGCCCGCAACGCACCGAAGACGCCAGTTGCTGATCCTCCCCTATCGATTCGAATTGATCCGCCAGGCGGTGGCCTAAAGCCCGTGAAACCGACGAGGGCTCCTTTTGACCTTCGCGGAGCTCCTCCTTGGCCCTAAGCATGCCGATGCCGCCTGCGGTCGACATAGCCCTGCTAAGACTTTTGGTCTGATCTCGGTAAATCGCCCACAATCGGATTCGGTTTGTTCATGGGATTCGCTGTAGATCGGTAAGCTTGCGACTTTCCACTTTCCCCACTTCTACGATGCCCGCTTCGCGAGGACAGCTTGTCCGAAGTGGTAGGCGAGATGCGCCGTTGTGTCCAGCAAAACGGCGAAACGGTTGCGGTGAGGCTCCCGAACGAAATCCGCGTTCGACACCGCCGTATGTTTCTCCAGCCATTCCGAAGGCGATAAGTTGCAAATTCCTGTCCATAATCTTTCATGGACCTCGTCCCATATATGCTTCAACTTCTCTGGGGAAAGCGCCAGATCTACCGTCTTGTCTGGATTTGACACAAATATCGGGTCGAGCTCTGGATGAAGTCTCTCACCGAATCCCAGAATTGCCACCATGCGATCGTTGACCGCCGCCAGATGGCCCCAGAGGTAAATCAGCCTGTTCTTCCCAGGGGCAATTTCTCTTTGAAGCTCCTCCTGAGATAGAGCACCAAAAAAAGTACCCGCGCGGTCGACGTTATTCTTCCAATTTCGCAGCGCCACATCAATAAGCGAAGCCTCTGAAATCATCGTCTCCACCTTTGCTCAAGCAAGCTTGTTCTGAATATCGAACTGCTGAGATCGAATCGTGTTCTACGAGGCTTGCTTCTTCGCAGGAGGACTAGCTGCGTCGAAATACAAGTCGTTGGATGTAAGCGGGCCGCCGCTTTGCTCGTAGTCATAATGATGCTCATAGCTGACGCGTGAGCCGTGCCATTTCCGAAGCACACGCCAGCTTATTTTGCAGGTGTTACCTGATGCACCGATCAATTCAAGGGTCCAGGCGGAATGGGTCTCCGCAGCGACATCTCTAGGAATCGCAGTTTGTCGGATGGATACGAGCAAGCCACCAATTTCGGCCATTATATGAAGCGGCGCAAGGAAGTTGGCCAGAAGCGCGCGGACACTCGTCTTTCCTCGAATCGGCTCCTGCAAGGTATCGCTAGTCACCGCAATGTCGTCAGCGTAAAACGCGTCGAAGATCTCAAGATATTCCTCGTAACTCTCGTTAATTTCCGCCTGGGCGATGGCCTGGTTCAAGGCACTTTCCAAACGTTGTAAACTTGTGTACCGGTCGCCATCGAGGCGGTCGGTTGAGATAAGGTCACAATTGTCGATCATCGAGACTCCTCCTCTGCACCACAACACATTCTCGACTCCCAACAGAACCTTCGACCCTGCAAAGGCAGGGTCCCGCTAAAAACACTCCCACCCTTCCCATGGATCCGGCGGTTAGATCTGCGCTCTGCCGCCGTCAACGAACAGTTCTATACCCGTGACGAAACTGGAGTCATCCGACGCCAGAAACAACGCCACCTTAGCAACTTCCTCGGGTTCCCCCATGCGTCCCATCGGGACCGTAGACACAATCCGCGCAATCACGTCTGCAGATTGCCGGTTCGCCAGCGCCGTATTGATCGGACCCGGACTGACAACGTTTGAGCGGATGCGACGGTGCTTCAGATCTGTAGTCCAGGTTCGCACGAAAGAACGGATGGCAGCCTTGCTTGCGGCGTAGACGCCGAAGGCGGCAGTACCCTTAACGCTCGCGACGGAGCCGTTGAGAATGATAGAGCCACCATCATGCAGTAGAGGCAAGGCCTTTTGCACCGTGAACAGCGTTCCCCTCACATTGACGTTGAATAGTTTGTCGAAATGCTCTTCGGTGACGGCCCCAAAGGGAACAAATTCGCCAACACCGGCATTGGCGAAAACAATATCGATTCGCCCCTTCACCTTAGAGACGGTCTCGTAAAGACGATCAAGGTCAGCCAATTGGGCGACGTCTCCCTGAACTCCAGAAACGTTGGGGCCGATTGCCTTCACGGCCTCGTCGAGTTCCTTCTGGCGGCGGCCCGTGATGAAGACATAGGCGCCCTCTTTGACGAAAAGCTTTGCCGTAGCCAACCCAATTCCTTCTGTGCCGCCGGTGATGACGGCGGTCTTGCCTTCGAGTTTTTTGGTCATTGTCTTTCTCTTGCGCCGTTCAAGAAAAAGAGCATGGTGACCGGCTTGGTGCTTTTGTTTCGCCACGCGTGGCGCGTACCGTTTTGCACGACCACGTCGCCGCGCTTCAAATGCACAGTCTCGCCGTCGTCCAACTCCAGCCAAATCTCTCCGTCGTAGACAACCGAGTAGTCCACGGTGTTCGTTTTGTGCATCCCCGTATCTTCCTTTTCGAAGTGATCGGCTAATCCTGGCAAACGAACCAACGCTTCTTTTTGTGCGGCTTCACCATCGAAGGACGGATCCGCGAAGAGTGAATCGGGCGGAAAGGTCACCAAGTGCAGGCTCGTGCCGCCAGGTCCCGGAACGACTGAGTCAGGATACCTGTCAAACCTTTGCTCTTTGCTGAGATCGGGGGTCGTCGGGTTGACCCAGATGAGCGTGTGCTCGTAGCCGGGAACCGTCATGAACTCATACGCCGGCAACGGCTCGTCGCTTTGTACGACGGCCTTCCCGTTTACATTTCCTGTGACGATACGACGGTGCTTACTCGGTTTGTTATCGCCCTCGGGCAACTCCGTTTTCTTGGAGGCTGTTCCATTCATGACTAAATCTCCCCATCGGCAATCTTCAAAAGCCGCTTCCGAAATTCTCTCCTGCAAACAGTCCCGACGGTGCCACTTGGGCGCTGAGCCTAAGCGGTGGCAGCCGTCCCGTGATACGCAGGCGCAAAAACGTCCTGCACAAATTGTTCAAACGAAGTCGGTGTGGTGTTCTCGGGCGAGCGCGGCTCCTGCGGAATGAGGACTCCTGCGTTAATGGCCTTATACATCTCGATGTATAACGCGGCTCCCTTCGGCGGAACACCTATTTGGGTCAACGCCTGCTGCACCTGGTCATAGGGAAGCTGCTCGTAACGCAGATCCGGTTTGGCAATGCCGCGCGCAATCACCGCGGTAGCTTCCATCATCGACAGGTCGCGCTCGCCAAGCAGCTCGCGAGTTTCTTTGCCGGAAAAATCGAGGTCCAAGAGGCGCTGCGCGGCGTAGGCGCCAACGTCGCGGATCGCGGCCATGGGCAGTTTCAGGTCGGGTAGCAGCGCATTTCCGAAGATTCCCATCCCGTGGATCATGCCGATCGCCGCCAGATTGTTCTCCATGAAATACGCGGCGCGCAGGTGCAGAACGTTCAAACCGCCGATCGCATTCAGTTTTTGCTCCGAAGAATGCAGTCCCGCGACTGGCCCGGTGCCTTCCGGAACCTGCGCGCCGTAGCTGCTCAAGTGCACCGCATAGGGCAGGCCGGACTCCTTGACGGCTTTCGCGATCGCATCGCTGTCTCGCTCCTGGTCCTCCCGGGATTTCGCCGGCGGCAACATCAAGTACGCCGCGCGCGCCCCATGGAAGGCTTTGGTGAGCGCAGCCGCATCGCTCAAGTCGGCCGTGAAGGCTTCCGCACCTTTGCGCACAAAGCGCTCCAGTCGTCCCGCGTCGCGCCCCGCAACGCGCACCTTCTGGCCTTTCAATAGCAGCGAATCGGCGATGATCGATCCGGTGTTCCCGCTCGCGCCCAAAATTACATAGGTGGCATTCAAAACAGCGCGTGAACTCATAGCTACTATCTCCTTGTTCTGAGGTATTGTTCTTATTATCTGCACAATTAAAATAAAAAGGTCAATGCCCCTTTGCTCGAATCTGCCCTATCAGGTCCGCGAGTGTTATTTTCGCCAGCGACTTCTCAAAGCTCTCCTGAGCTCGAGAAAGAACCGCTGACATGCATTCCTTGATGTTGCAACTGACCGGACACCTCTTTTCCACCGGATACGAATGAATGGCAAATGCCAGCGGTGCTCCGCTAGCACGGTATATATCTAACAGCGTGATTCGTTTGGGAGAACGCGCAAGCACACTTGCTCCGCTTTTTCCGCGTGTTGTCACAACCAAGCCCGCCTTCGAGAGTTTGGACAGCGACTTCCGAACGAAGCTGGGATCTGCGTTTACGCTGTCAGCCACAGTCGCCGAGCCGATCTCCCCGCCAGGGTAAATCCCGAGCGCGGCCATAATGTGCGTGGCGACGGCAAATTGGACGCTCTTCACTGACATCCGGTGTCTCCTCCAATATGTGATGTTAAGAGTCACATTTGGTTGCAGGGTTTCTCGCAAGAAACTGAAACGCGTGCGGGGCGGGAAACCGTAGAATTTATCGGCCGCTCGCGTAGGTCGCGAACGTACTGCCGAACATTGGCTGACCACTCCTAGATTGTTCTCGTGTGGCCTCGTCTTGGATTACATCCCAATGCTCGACCAGAACGCCATCCTTGATGCGAACGATGTCCGCCGCGATCCAGTTCACCGGAAGGCCAAAATCCGAGAATCGCCCGTGCACAATCACGAAATCTCCTTCGGCCACGATCGTTCCTGGTTCATATCTGAGTGTTGGCGGAAGGCTCTTGATGAGATGGAAGAGGCCTTCACGTCCCGGGGCGATGTGAGCGCTGTGTTGGATGTAGTGGGGCGACCAGAACTTCTCAGCAGCAGCGTAGTCGCGCTTGTTGAACAACGTGTCAAACGCTTCGAGGACAAGCGCGGTGTTCTTCGATTGGCTCTTCCCGTTCACCACTTTCATTTGTGCCATTCGCCCGTACCTCCTTTTCATCCAGACAATTCCGGCTGACGCTGAGTAGGCGCCAGGTCCTCAAAGTTTCGACCCACCGTCGACCGGGATACTCGCTCCCGGGACCCGGCGGGCCGCGTCCGACGCCAGAAAGCGCAATCGAGATGGCTTTCGCTGACCTGCAGAATCACCTCGACGAAATCCGCAGCGTCACTTCGTGTACCACGGTTCAGGCATTCATTCCTCCATCTACGGTAAGATTCGCCCCGGTAATGTATGAGGACTCCGGACCGGCGATAAACGCCACCAGCGCAGCGACCTCGTCAACGCGCCCGTAGCGGTTGAGTGCTGTAGCGGCCTTCTGCGGTATTGCCCAATCGCCAGTGGCAGGATTTAAATCCGTGTCGATCGGACCCGGCTGCACGTTGTTGACGGTGATACCCCGGCTCCCGACCTCTCTCGACAAGCTCTGAGTAAATATCTTCACGGCGCCCTTGGTGGCCGAGTAGGGCACAAGCCCGGGCACCGGGACACGCTCGCCGACCGAGGAGCCGATCGTGATGATGCGCCCGCCGCTCTTCATGTGCTTCAGCGCCGCCTGCGTCGCGACGAATACGCCGCGGACGTTGATGTCGATGACGCGATCCATCTCTTCCAGTGTCGTTTCCTCGAACGTCTTCGGAATGGCCGTGCCAGCGTTGTTCACAAGGATATCGAGCCGGCCGAACGTCTCCACGGTATCTTCGACCGCGGCTAGGACGGCGTCGGCATCAGTGGCGTCCGCCTGAATTGCGATCGCCTTTCGGCCAGCGCGTTCAATCTCCTTAACGACCGACGCGGCCGCGTCGGCGCCTTTCGTGTATGTGATGGCGACGTTCGCTCCGTCCGCGGCCAGACGCTTGGCGATTGCAGCACCAATACCGCGCGAGCCCCCCGTAACGAATGCAATCTTTCCTTCCAATTTCTTTGACATTGTCGTTCTCCTCGAACTCGACATATGCTTGTCAGGCATGATTCCGAATTTTTTGCTCGCCCGACGCATGCCAAGGTCACCTCATAGGATGTCTTTGGTAACTTGCCGTCGCACGTCGAGAGATACTTTGTAAGCTGAAGAGCGATGCTTTCAAAGCATGTTGGTGAAAGATGGAATTACGACACCTGCGTTATTTTGTTGCGGTCGCCGAAGCGGGAAATCTGACGGTGGCAGCAGAGCGAAGACTGCACACGTCTCAACCTTCGTTGAGTCGGCAGATTCGAGACCTTGAGGCCGAGGTAGGCGCGCAACTCCTGACGCGCCGGGCTCGCGGTATCGAACTGACACCCGCAGGTCGAGCCTTTCTCGAACACGCCCGCTCGGTGCTATCGCAGGTTGAAGCGGCAACCGAAGCTGCTCGCCGGGTCGCTC
>Ga0073928_10011387_pt1 | contig 10383 bp, 14 predicted proteins | sample PaiPotPPA55metaG_FD_76969 | JGI IMG/M metagenome (GOLD analysis project Ga0073928, IMG submission 76969) | Iron sulfur acid spring bacterial and archeal communities from Banff, Canada, to study Microbial Dark Matter (Phase II) - Paint Pots PPA... ...
CATCAATTGCGCCAGATTCTCAGATCCTGCGTGCTCGGAGGAAAGAAGTTTAACGCGCTCCGACTGAAGGCGATGCAAACGCAAATGCGCCACGATATCTTCCTCCTCGTGGTCACTCTCGTTTGGAGATCCTTCCCCTTTCACACCTTGACCATCCAAAACCTCTTCGACTCTTAGTGGTATTGACAGACCATGACGGAATGCGTTCATGCGCGAACGCGCCTTACCAGCGGGCGTGCGGGGGCCCGTGCTTTTTGCCGCGTTGCGCTTGTTCGCCGCTATCTGCTTTTCCGAAGCCACCTATCCCTCCGTTGTCTCCCTCTTACGCCGTTGGCTACGTCAGTGCCGGCTTCGCTGCACGGCAGGCCATACGCCTCTCAAGCTCTTTCATGGTCGCGGTGTAGCGCTTTTCCGCAGAAGCAAGCAGACGCTCGATCGTGGCGAGGGCCGGAAGTGACAACAAAAATGCTTGGCCGTCCGGCAGGTATCCACGCATTTCGAAGTCCGAATAGGCTTCTTCGCGGTAGTCGCCATCGGTAAAGCACTTCATGGCATTATTCCGCGCGGTGGCGCTTACCAGGTGCTGCTTGATTTTGCCGAGACCCACCTCGCTGGTCTGTTCAAACAACGAGGCAAGACCGGCCTGCTGCTGATTGGTCGTCACCGCCACGGCCATGAAGCGGTAGCGATCAACCTCCCACCTGCACGCCGTCGCCGTGTAAACCAAGTGATACTCGATGATGTTTTCTGGCTTCGCGTAGTTCCGGAAGCTTTCGAACAGCGCGAAGAACTGGTCTTCGTTTTCGTGCGGCAACACGGGTGGCATTTCCAGGAGGCGCTGAATTGTCTCGGGAATGCCGTCCCGGGATGGGACCTCGTTTTTGGCTTTGGTATCTTCAGTCTGGCCTGATATTTTGCCGATCGCGGGGCTGTCGGCGGTGATTTCGTCGGTCATCTTAATCTCCACGGAGTTGCGAGCGATACTTTGCTCGTGACTCCGAGGAATCCCAGTAACCTGACGATTCGCTAGAACGAGTTTATGGGAGAAATTGGGTAGCGTGGATATCTTCCCCGACGAAGCCAAATGATGGTGGGACCCATCACGGTTGCCGCCCCAAGTCTTTGAGAGACAGCATGGATTAAGTGTTTAGCGTTCGATCAGGCGCGATTCGGCGCGTTCGTGCTACCTGCGCAGGCGAGACGGGTTTGGCCGCATAGGACGAGGGCAGCCTTGCGAAAAATTCGTTTAATGCAGCGATTACAGTTTTGCAGAATTCGAAATAGGGTCCAGCCTCGATTTGCGCCACTTCGCCATCACTCGCTATCGAATGCCGTGTAGCATCGTCGTTATAGCGTAAGAATAAATCGCGGAGTTTCTCGCCGAGAATGTCAAGAATAATTTTCTTCGGTCGTCCTTTCGTCACTTGGGTTTCCATCAGAATACGTGCCCGCAACGCGGCGCGCTTGAACTGTAGAAGATCGAGCTCGTGCTGTGCCCCGTCATCTTGATAGACATCAAACCAATAAGTGCCCGGTGTTTCATCGGCTAGTTGATATTGGCTAGCGATCATTCCTAAAGCTTCTGGCTCAACGTGGCCGGCATTGATGATAGACGGATCCTTTTCCACGGCTTCGAGCGTGGCAATAATCTTATTTGCTGCTTTGAAACCGCCATCCATTTGGATCGCCGCTGCCCAACATAAAGCGCCGCAGATATCCTCGATAAACAAATTAAGGGCCGCATCATCTTGCGTAAATCCGACCGTGGCCGAAATCAGATCTTTTCGGGCGCTAAGGCCTTGACGAATGAGCTCCATGTCATTGGTCCAATCGAATCCGACATGGTCGAGCTGAGCTTTGTATTTGGTTGGCATGTCAGGATCTAAAGACCTTTCAACGCTCGCAGTAACTTATGGTCGCCATTGTAAGAAAATAATGTGTAAACGGTCGTGTCCAGCCCTTTCCTTAAAACACAAGCTCCAATCTTTTGGCAGTCGCTACGACTCATTCGAAGGATCCACGGCTCGCATGCGCCGCCGTCGAGATCGAGCTTGCAGAACCAACGGTAAGCAAGGTGCAGCGCCACTTCCTGGCATAGCCGACTCTCATGACGAATGCCGTAACCTACAAGGCCACTGAGGGCCGGCCGATCTCACTGTAAAACCCCTTTAACTGCTGGTGCAAATCGGCAAGAACCGCGGTCGCAAACGCATCGCAACAAGTGATCAGTCGGAATGATCTCCCAGAGGCTAAACTCATAGAAGAGCTGTCCCTGATCTCGGTCCTGCCGTCCCATCATCGTCGGCTCTTCTGCCGCCGACCACCCTGATATTTATAGACTCACGCCCTAGTGTTCCGTCCCGGAGGGCATAACCGGACATCTCCCTGACATATCCCGCAAGGTATTCTTCCGAGGCGGTATCGATCCCCAGTCGGGCGCAAACCAGATAGCTGACCGATTCCGCTTCAAACTCGCGAGCAACTTGTGAGAGATTTTGGCGATCTGGCCACCAGCGATCGTTGGGCGTACCCAAATGGCCACAATACAGATGGGCTAGCTCGTGAACGAGAGTTCCGTACTAGGCTTCAGCCGAAAGACCGCTATTCAACAGAAGTTCGAACCACACGGGAATCCGCATCGATTTAGCCGTCTGCTTATTTGTAATCGTAAATTCCTGCTGCTGCCCGGCTGTGGCGCTTTGGATGGATCCCGCGCGCTGCAAACCATCGGCACGCTCCGAAACTCTTACGCCGTCGCGCCTCGCGTTTTCGATGGTCAACGCCGATTATCCGCCAATATGGCCGCTGCGCACTTGGAAAGGTTCGTTTACCCGAACGGGCAAGGCAGGTGCATTCGGAAGCGGCGCAGTGTCGCTTACATCAAACACAAACAATATCGGTCCCATCGGTTGCAAGATCACAATCGGCCGCGCGCCTATTTTGATCTCCCGATGATAGTCTCGCCGCCACTTCGGCGCGGTGCAGACATAGTGTGCGCCCGGCATCTGCGTGTGGATCAACATCGCATTGAACGGCGAGTAAAACCGAAACCTACCGACAAACCGCATCAGTTCGAGATAGGCATCGGGTGAATTATATTTTCGCGCAAGTGTGAAGAGCTCATCGAGTGCTGTCCGCACAGAGTCCTGATCCAACGGCGCGACAGCAGGGTTTGTCACTGCTACCTCTGATTCGAATAAAGCTGCCGAACGCGTAGTCGCTACTTATCGGAGTGTAGTTTCATTCGATACGCCGGGCCGAAACCCAAAGCACCCGCGACGTCGCGAGGGGATCGATCGCCCGCCGTTCCCACCATGCGACCTCATCGCCGACGCTATGGACATCACGGTGATGAGCTCTGCACAGGGGGACTGTGAACTCGTCGCTCACCTTCAGTCCCATCGCTCGCGGCTGAGTGAACCTGAGGTGGTGAGCGTCAGCGGGGCTTCTCCCGCAGATTAGACAAGGCTGTGATGCCACAAATTTGAGATGGGCTTTATCGCGCAGTCGACGCGGCTCGCCGAACGTCAGTTTGCTTTTGTCGATCTTGGCGGGAGCTGCATCGGCTTGCTGGCTCGTTGAAGCCGATGGGTCGTCGTCGACCGCTGATGGAGAGGCGGCGGGAGGATCGGCCCGATCTTGGGTTGATGTCCTGTTCTTGCGCGGGCGCCCCCTCGCCCGCTTGACGGCACCTAGTGATGCTGTGGGTGGTGGAGGCGTATTTGGGATGGTCGACGCTGCAGGCTCTTCCGGGGCAGCAGGCGAACCATTTGGGAGAGCCACCCTCGCCGCGAAAGCTTCCTCAACCAACCTGGCGTCATCGGCTGACAAGCGGTTCTTGGCCTTCAGGATTTCGATCGCGCGAGGCTGCAGCTCATCCGCGGGCAGGGTTTGGATCTCCTGGACAAGTTGCGCCGCGGCGGCGGCGGACTCCTCGGTGCTGAGCTTTCTCCGGAGCGGCGGGATGGCCGGGCTCCCGGTTCGAGATTGGCTTGAACGAGCGGGCACTGGCTCAAGGTCCGAGCCCGGAGCCAGAGCAATGTCTCCTGCTTTGTCTCTTTTGGGGCCGTCGTTGGCGATATCGGGGGCGTCGAGATCGTCTTCGCCGGCGATCCCCACCATCGAGAACAGCGCGTAGCGCCGGGCGTAGGTCAGCGCCGCCCCCATCCGACGCGGTGCTGAAGTCTCCGATAGCTGGCAGACTGGCCAGTCCGAGGATATCCAGTCCCCGGAGGTGTGCAGAAGGAGCGTGGTGAGGTTGACCGTGCCATTGGCCCGATCGATGTCGGTGGTTTGTGTGATGGCGATCTGGTGGCTGCCCAGGACCTTTCTGATGATATCCAGGCCACTCGATAGCGAGGCGTAGCGGAAGCTCTGTGGGCTGTCTGACCGGGCGTTATAGATGGTCCCAGTCATCGCCTTTTCGGGATTGGAGAGTTCAGTCTGGGCTTTTGCCAAGGCGGTTGCGATAGCAGCGACGTTCTCACTGGAGCGATGCATGGCGTGCCTCCATCTCGACGAGATCGAAGCTGACCGCACCTGACTTTGAGCGCTTTGCCCGGATGCCGTGGCCCATTGCCTCCTTGGCATCCTCGGGCATCAGCCCCTTGAGTTCGCTCCTGGCGCGTTCGTGGTCGGCATGGGCTTTTTGGGTTTCGCAAAACAGGCCGGCGAATTCGGCCCATGAGTTGGAGGCGTTCATGTCGACGACTCGTACCGCCTCAATCCGTGGTTTCGGGGGTTCGCAATCGAACAGAGATGGGGTTTCGCCGGTTTTGACCGCCCGCCAAAAGGCCTTCTCCGCGGCAATCAGGATTGTCTGGTAGATCGGGTCGGCCTCGATCGACAGCTCGATCCACTTGCCGCCGCCGTTGATGATCGAAAGCACGGATTTATTGGTGCCGGCGACCAGCATGTTGTGCTGGAGCTGGGCCATGTGCTTCTCGGCGGCCGCCTCCTCCGAGAACGACCAGGGCAGCATGAACTTGGCCTCGAACACCGCACCGGTTTCCTTGACCAGCCCATCCAGCGTGGCGGCCATCCAGGGCATTGTCCGGTGGATCGCATGGCGCTGGATGTCGGAGATCCGGTGGCCCGAGTTGAGTTCGTACCAGCGGCGGTTGAGGTCTTCGGTGACCAGGCCGAGCTGGACGATAAGGACGCCTGAGAGGTCGGGGGCGGCCTCCTCGCCACGCTTTTCCCGCCAGAGCCGCAATAAGGCCTTCTCGTCCTTGCCCATGATGACCCGGGCGTCCGAGCCTCCGATGAAGTTCATGCGGTCTGGCTTATGTGACTGTTTTCTAAGGGAAATCGACATTTTCTGTGGCTTTCTGCGAAGGTTTTGCGATAACGATTAGGGTTACCAGGGAGCATATATATCAACATTTTCTATTGAACCAAAGTGCACAAACTATGTCAATAGGTATTCGACATTCCATCACATCGGGCCAGTGTCGCGCTGCGCGCGCGCTGCTTGACATCACCCAGCCGGAGCTCGCGGAGGCCGCAGGCCTCGGGCTGTCAACGATCGTCGATTTTGAAAAATCTCGCCGCGACGTCTCACGGGCCGCTGTCCACGCGATGCAGAACGCCTTGGAGAAGGCCGGAATTCAATTCATCGCAAAGAACGGTGGAGGGCCGGGCGTCCGGCTACAAGCATAAGACAAGCTAGACAAACTAGAGTTGGCGCGTGCTTCGATCACGGCAAAGATCGTGGCGAAGCTGAGCTACACGCCCGCGACGCCGGCGAGTTTGATATCGCCGAGCCCAATCCTCGCGGCCGCGCCAGCGCACGTTACATGTGAATACTCATGCGTCTTGGCGACGTGCATGGCGCTCTCGAAAAGGCCGCTATTGAGTTTCATAGCAGAAAAATGGCGGAGGTCCCGTCCGTCTGCGGAAGGTGAAGCACTAGCTCCGGATTGCCACGATCCGCGGTAGCAAACCTGGTCGTTCAGAATAAATAAGTCGTACCAAGTCATTAGGGCTAATCAGTAACCTTCAAAAGTTAGGTTAAAACGCTAGGTGAATTGCGCGTTCAGTGAGAGATTGTAGTAGTGTCTTATGTCGAGTTCTTTTCACAACGCAGACAGACGCACCTACCGGAAAGTTATCCTGGCAGGCTCGCTATTATGCGCAGCGTTCGTGGTGATCAGCTTTTTTGCGAGAGAACAGCCGGCAAACAGCCATGTCCTGAAGAAGGCCGATAGGTTGGTTCGCAGCGCAGGCTCTGCGGTGCCTGCTACTTAATTGTCCAAGAGAAAAGCCGCCCGTCGTGAACTGGTCGCGGCCCGCGCCCTTCGACCATCCCCGCGTCAGCCGCGTGCTTGACAGGTCGCTGCTTCTTTTGTGTCTTCTCCGCAACAGGCTTCATGTTCCTGGTTACGAAACCGATCTTGGGACTCCACACCAACAACCAGCCGTGGATAGTCTGGGCAACACCGGGGGGCTGTGGCGGTGTCGTTCAGCTAGCTAGGCCCGGCGCACTTTGACCAACAAGGGTGGGTCGGCCCACGTTCAACGGTTCAATCGAAGTAGCCCAGCGCTCGCTCTCGGGGGTAGGTCAGAAAAGGTTGCGCCCGGCCACTCGGCCATACACGACGCGGGCACTTCCATGAAACCGCAAATTACCTAGGCATCCGTGTCAGTCACGCGTAGGGCCACCCGGCGCGAAGCGAGGCCGCCCGGTGGCGCGGGACCGAAGCCCCGCGGTCCGCAGGGTCTAGGAAGGCCGCTGGTGAGTCAGGGATTTGCGGGCTATCATATCAACGGCCCTAATTATTGACCTGTTGCCCATGTTCGTGTGGTGATTGACGCGATGCGGTTTGGATCTTGTTCAAAGAAGTTCCATGCGTCGCAGGTTTTATCAACGATGTCGTCGCAGTCGTCGAAGACGGTGATCGCGAGTTTGTTGCCGCGCGGGTATTCCCAGGCGTTTTCGATCGGATTGAGTTCAGGAGCGTAGGGTGGCAGACGCACAAGGGTGACGTTTTCGGGGATGGTGAGCGCGGCGGCAATATGATAGCCGGCGCCGTCGAGGACGAGAGCGGCGTGGCTACCTGCCGCCACCTTGCGGCCGACAGCAGTGAGATGCAGTGACATGGTCTCGGCATTCGCGGCCGGCATGACCAGGCCCGCTGCGACGCGACGTTGCGGTCAGGCCGCGCCGAACAGGTAGGCCCAGTCGTAGCGTTGGTCGTGCGGCGCGCGGGGCCTCGTTCCACGCTTGGCCCAGACGCGGGTCAGCGTGCCCTGCTGGCCGATCCGGGCCTCATCTTGGAACCAGATTTCGATCGGCTTGCCTTTGGCGCGGTCGGGGATTTGCGCCGCCACTGTCGCGGCGAAGTTTTTTTAAATGTCTCCTGGGCTTCTTCGTCAGCCTTTGGGTGGCGGGGCCTCACCGACAGTTTGCGGTAGCCGAGCTTGGCCAGAACCTTCCCGACCGAACGCTCGTGTAGCGCGACACCGAAGCGCCGCTGCAATTCGTCGCGCAGATCGACCGCCGCCAGCGCACGACACCGTGCACCGCTGGGTCGGGACCGGCCTCGACAAGCTCGACCAATTCGGCTTGCTGCCGCGCCGTGAGTTTTGATCCCGGACCTGGCGATTTGAGATTGCGAAGCCCGGCCAGTCCCGCAGCGTTGTAACGGTGCACCCAGTCCCGCAAGGTCTGACGGTCCATGCCGCAGGTTTCGGCCGCCGTTTTGCGGTCCACGCCATTGAGCACCAGCGCAAGCGCAAGTATCCGACGCGCCGCGGCACTATCCTTCTCTCCGCTCGCCGTCTTGCGAAGCTCCGAAGCCGTCAGATCAAGTCGGGTGGTCGATACCGCCGCTCCCATCGATGCCGCTCCTCTCAAAGGCCAGCATCGAGTCAGAGTTTCACTGATTTGGGAATCCCCAAAGAGTCACAGTTTCGGGCCGTTGGTATTAGAGGCCGGCCGATACGTTTCACTGCACGGCTCGGGAGCGCTGCTTGCACGCTGCCTCCCGCAGGACGGCCTTCGCTATCTAGGGCTTCATGGGTTGAGCGCGCGCTGCGCCCCCTCTGGCTTTACCGTCAGGCGCCTGGCTATCGCGAGCGGCGATCAGTTCTTTCTGACGCTTCAATCGTTCGTCGGGTGTCATGGCGGGCTTTTCGCGCTTCGGCGGCAGATCTCCTACCAGGGGATAAACGCTTGCTTTCGGAGGCGCCGCCTCAGCCCTCGCGTCGATCGTGATGAGCCAGCAGTCAAAATCGCGCACCCGCTAAGCGAGAGGTTCGACAGCGGCAGCGCTGCCGCAGCAAACGCCGATATCTTTCGCTCATTCGACACATACGCAATACCCATGGATGGTCGTTCCACGAGCATTGCGGGCCAATTATGTCCGTCAGCCGGGCCGGATGCGGTTCCCCATTGGCGGCGCACCGCTGCCCTCGAAATGGAAAAGCCGCCGCTGGGTTGAGGTCAGCGACGGCCTTTACGCAAGTATGGACACTAGAAAGCAACAGAATGCTGCAGACTAACTAAGGTCGGCGATCGGTTCACGTTCGAGACCGCCAGCACCCGCGACGGAAAGACGAAAGCCAGCAACGTTCGGCTCGTGAACTCCGGCTGAAGGCGAAGGGCAAATGACCGATCCCCTTCGCCTAAACAGCGACCGCTTACGAAAAGAAAGTCGCCCGAGGGCGGCCTTTTCAGTTCCTTGAGTGTTTCTGATCGCGGACAGAACCAACCGACTCAATCAGCGCCTGATTGGCCCCATATTCTGGTCGACACTGCCCGGGTATTCACCGTCGTGATACGGGCCTCCCCACCCTGAATGATAGGTTGGACGAGCTATGCCGAGGTCAAAATGGTCAAAATCTTGCGCTGACATTCTTTGCGCGGGCATTCTATGAATCACTCGGGCATAGTGCTTGTGATACACGCGGTGCATTCCATAGCCGCCACTGCTAGTGGCCGATATTGTTGCAAAAATATGAAGCACGAAAGTTTTAAAGCCGCTGATGCGCTTCGCGCGCGGCGACTTGAGGGACCACATCGTTTCATACCAAAACGACCACCGACCTTCGTATTGGCTTCAGAGGGCATTGCGGCTGCAAGAGTTTCTAAAAATCGGCCTTCGCGGGATTTTCGGCCTCATTCGATTTTCGACTTTTGCAACATGGGGTAATTCCGGGATCGAGCCAGACAGAGGCAAGGGAATCAGCTCTCCAGGAACGTATGAGGCCCGCCTCATGTGGCCTTGCAACGATGGAGAGCGACGATGGAATACTATGTCGGACTGGACGTGTCGTTGAAGCAGACATCAATCTGCGTGGTGGACCAGACTGGGATGGTCGTGCGAGAGGGCGTGGTCGACTCCGATCCTGAGGCGATATCGGTTTACGTAGCGTCAAAGGCACCGAATGCAGTACGTATTGGCCTTGAGACGGGACCGACATCCACGTGGATGGACCGAGCTCAAGCGACTTGGCCTGCCGGTGATCTGTATCGACGCGCGTCATGCCAAGGCGGTGCTCAAGATGCAGATCAACAAGAGCGACCGCAACGATGCTATCGGGATCGCGCGCATCATGCAGACGGGTTGGTTCAAGGAGGTGCATGTCAAGGATATCGACAGCCACTCGGTCAGGGCGCTACTGGCCAGCAGGGCGCTGCTGGTCAAGATCAAGCGCGATCTCGAGAACCATGTTCGCGGCCTTCTCAAGAACCTCGGCCTAGTGATCGGCCGTGCCAAGTTCAATGTCTTTGCCGTGCGAGCCGAGAAGTTGATCGAGGGCCGTCCCGAGTTGGTGGCTGCCATCAGACCGCTGCTGGAAGCGCGCAATGCCGTCGAGCAGCAGGTTAGTGAGCTTGATCGCAAGGTTATGAAACTGGCTCGCCATGATGCACAGGTCCGCCGGTTTATGACCGCACCTGGGGTCGGTCCTATCACCGCGCTCGCCTTCAAGGCAACGATTGACGATCCGGCACGGTTTGCGCGGTCGAGAAGCGTAGGTGCTTACGTTGGGCTAACCAGTAGACGCCATGCGTCCGGAGAGGTCGATTGGACCGGTCGCATCTCGAAGTGTGGCGACGCGATGCTGCGAAGTTATCTGTTTGAAGCAGCCGGGGTTCTGCTGACGCGCGTCCCGAAATGGTCCGCCGTGAAGGCTTGGGGGGTAAGGCTCGCCAAGCGCAACGGGCTCCGCAAGGCCAAGGTTGCAGTCGCGCGTAAGCTCGCGGTCATTCTGCATCGCATGTGGATCGACGGAACTGAGTTCAACTGGTCGAAGAAGGAGATTGCTGCCTAGCGAGGGGATTACCGAGTTCCTGCCAAACGGCAGGAAAAGACGTCCCAGCCGGGACGATGGCGATGGTGAGTTCGACCGATTTTGTGCGCGCGTCCGAGAGGACGA
>Ga0073928_10011388_pt1 | contig 10383 bp, 4 predicted proteins | sample PaiPotPPA55metaG_FD_76969 | JGI IMG/M metagenome (GOLD analysis project Ga0073928, IMG submission 76969) | Iron sulfur acid spring bacterial and archeal communities from Banff, Canada, to study Microbial Dark Matter (Phase II) - Paint Pots PPA... ...
GAATTGTTTCGGCGCGCGAAAGAGAAAGGTCTTACGACTTCTCTGGACACGAATGACGATCCCGAAGACCGCTGGGGCGACGATCTGCAGCCAGTTCTGAAATTCGTGGATATATTTTTCCCGAACGAACGCGAAGCAAAGAAAATTGCGCGAACGGAAGATTTGGCGCAAGCCATTGCAAAACTCTCGGAGACTGTTCGGCTTGTGGTTGTGAAGCTAGGTTCTCAAGGGGCTTTGGTGCGTGAGGGGGCCAAGGAATGGCGGGCGCCACAGTTGCGCGTGAATGTGATCGATGTGGTCGGCGCGGGCGACAGTTTCGATGCTGGGTTTATTCACCGCTTCATCGAGGGAGCGAGCGTTCCGGAATGTTTGAAATTCGCGAATGTGGCGGGGGCTTTTTCCACGATGCGCGAAGGAGGCACCGAAGCTTTCCGCAATCGCGATGAAGTGATGCGTTTTTTCCGCGAACAATCTGAGCGTACGTAACATATTTTACCAGCCACTTCAGTAGCTATTGTTTGGTCGCTTCGAGAAGCAAGTTATCCGTGAAGTCAACTTTGAGACGAGCCTCAGGCACAGTAACGATTCCATAGTCCTTGTTATTTACATAATCGACCACGTGATATTTCCCCGGCTCGAGACCTCGTAGTTCCACTTCACCTGACCAATTCTGAGAGGCATTCTTTTTGGAGTCGTAAGATGGCGCAAAAAATGCGTAGTACATCGCGCCATCTTTCTCGATGGCATAAGCTTCCGGCACATCGTAACCATACACGTATAAATTTTTGAAGGCGCCGCGTGAAAGCATTTCCTTGTTGTAGAGCCCGATCCACTTCTTCCAGTGCTCTTCTTTTTCGGGAGTCAGATACACGTCACTGAGTTTTGGCCCGTAATCCGGCCACGCAAATTTCGTGCCCAGGACGCCCCCAGTGCCGAGCGTGGAAGCGAAGTCGGAGCCCAGGTCGCGCTCGTTGCGATCGGGATTTTGAATCCGGGTGAGTTCCACGTGGTCGCCGTATACGGCGGCGCGGGGCCCGAGCAAGGCCTTATACATTTTGACTCTCTGGCGAACCTGCACGGAGCCGACTGGGTCGGCGGTGACGGCCTGGTCGATGTAACGCAGCCACGCGATGCTGGGAGGCGTGCCGCAAGGACAACTTTGCGTAACGCTTTCCGATTTCAGCGCGCGCGTGGTTTCAAAAATTGTTTTATAGATTTCACCCATGGCATAAACGGAATCAAGCGGAGACTTGTGATGATGCTTGGGGTTATAGCAGGCCGGCACGCTATAAATATTGTCGAGTTTGTGGCCGTCGAAATCCCAGTCGTGAATGAAACGCTGGGTTAATTGCTTGTAGTATTCCTGAACTTCCGGCACGGCAGGGCAAAGGGTGGCGAGATTGCGCGTCATTTTTGCGGGCTTGCCGTTCTTATCGAGCACGAGCCAGTCGGGATGATCTTTGACCACCTGCGATATACCGTAATTGTGCGATTCGTACCCCGGCCCGCCATCCTCCACGGCGAGAGGCAGCCACCAAAGTTGAACCTTGATTCCTTGCGCATGAAACTGCTCGACCATTTTTTGAATCTCGCCGTCGGGAAATGTGTCGGCGCGGGGCTGCCAGTCGCCATAATTGTTGAACCAGCGATCGTCGAGCGTGGCCCAATGGATGCCTAACTCCTTCAGCTTCGGCACGGTGCCGAGCATTTGCTTAGGCGTGACGTCGGCCAGGTAGCCCCAGCCGCACCAGCTCACTGCATAATCCTCGTTTGTGGTCGTGGATTTGGCGAGGCCTTCACGATCGATTACGTCGGAATACATTCGCAGAGGCTCGTAATAATCGCCGGCGTAAATGGCCATAAAACTTCGCGGCGTCGCGTACGTGTCGCCTGGTTTGAGCACCCGGTTGGGGAGCATGCGAACGGAGGCATCCACGCGACCGTCACTTTCCGTTTTCACCGGAATCGATAGCACGAGCGGAAGGGTTTCCACGTGACCGATTGCTTCTCCAACCGATCGGGTCCAGAAGGCAACCACTGGAATACCGCCTCCCACGCGGCCCAAGTCACCTTTTACTTCAACCATCGAGCCCATTTGGTTCTGCTGCTGAAATTTTTTCGGTATTTCGAATACGTTGTCTTTGCCCCATTGAATGCTGGCGCCGTGGAAAGACCACATCCGGTTAGGAGCAGACTTCGCGTCAACGAGCCCGGCATTCAAGCGATGACGATCGATGTCCACTTGATCCAGCGCGATGTCGCGCGATCCGTTATTGCGAATGCTGCTGGAAACGAAAGCCACGTTGGGGAAATCGTCGTGCACTTCGACGGCGAGAGTGGCTTCTAAACCGCTGCTCGGACTTTTTCCTTGCACTTCGACGCGCTGGCCGCGTCGGCCAAGTTTTCCTTCCGGCACCGAAGTCTTTGCATTTGCCAGGTCGAACGCGAAATCCTTCACTTCTTTGCCGCCGATAACTACCGTGGACCCGGAATCATTGGCCGGATCGTCAAGCGAGAGCTTCTGCTGGTTACTTAGAAGTTTGGCGGCGACGTAGCCAGCCGGGGCGATGGTGAATTCGGCCGTCGGCGTTTGGATTGAAATTGAATCCCCGCCGGATGAGACGCGTATCGATGACGGAGGAGGAGCAGCGGGCGCCGGGGCAGACTCTGCAACTGGTTTCTTGGAGCAGCCGCCGCTCCATCCAAGCGCCAAACCGAGCAACACGATCGCAGCAAATAATAAAGACGCAATGGGAAAGCGCCTATTCCTGTTCGCTCGACCTGGATATGCCTTCATGACCCTTCCTCATCTTTGGCTACGCGTTGATCCTGGCAACACTCGCCCGGCAACTCTATGATAGACCTCTTCGAGAACCGGACTTGTACGCCACAGTACCTTGGAGCAAAACGCAAGCTTACCGAGGCTCGCTCATTAAAACTGTTCCCTTGTTTTCTTCTTGACACAAAAACAAATCGAAAGTAAAAGTAGCAAATCGAAACACCCAGGGCAAGCGACTTCGGGCGGTACGTTTTTCGCGAAAAGACCGCACGCGTCCTGGCCTGCCGACCTGAACTATCTGTAGTCGGAAGGAGCGACGTTTTGATGAACCGACTGCGCAGCCTACTGCGATTCACCCTGATTCTTCCCCTTGTTTTTCTGTTCATCACGCGGGTTTGCGCGCAAAAAGATGCCGGCGCGATCGCTGGCATTGTCAAGGACACGTCAGGCGGCGTGGTAGTAGGCGCCCGAGTTAGGGTAACCGACCTTGACCACGGAGCAGAAATCGATACGGTGACGAATGAAATAGGCGAATACACGGTGAGTCCGCTTAAAGTCGGCCGCTACAAGGTCGCCGTAGAGAAGCCCGGGTTCAAAACAGCTCTCGCAGGACCGGTAGTCGTGGAAGTTCAGGAACATCCTTCGGTGAACGTCGTGCTTCAAGTGGGCCACGCTGACGAAACTGTAACGGTGACTACGCAGAGTCCTTTGCTCGAAACGGAGACTTCGGATCTCGGACAAGTAATAAGCGGCGATAGAGCCGTGACACTTCCACTCAACGGCCGTAACTACGCTCAGCTTGCATTGCTAGGAGCCGGCGTGGTTCCCAGTGAACCTGGTTCTCGCGTGGAGACAAGCTATGGTTTCAGTTCGAATGGCGCGCGGGCGCTTCAGAATAATTACTTATTGGATGGCGTGGACAACAACTCCAATCTCGGAGACGTTCTTACCGGTCAAGCCTATGTTATTCAGCCTTCCGTGGACGCGATTGAGGAATTCAAGGTTCAGACCAACGCATACAGCGCGGAATTTGGCCGCGGCAATGGCGCCATTTTGAATGCGATCATCAAGTCGGGAACGAATGGGTACCACGGAGATGTTTACGAGTTCTTCCGAAATGACGCGCTCGACGCAAGGAATGCGTTCGATACCAGCAGGCAGCCATATCACCAAAACCAGTTTGGAGCTACTTTCGGCGGCCCGATAATTAAAGATCGCACGTTTTTCTTCGTGGATTATGAGGGTTTTCGAGTCATCCAAGCCCTGCCACAACTCTCATTGGTGCCCACCCCGGCGGAGATTGGCGGAGACTTTTCCGGTTTTCTGACTAACATGCCGGCCTTCCAAGTGGATATGAATGGCAATCTGACAAATATTCCCGCGCTGGATTGCAGCGGTCATCCCACATTTGTCGGAGAAGTCTTCAACTCGCGTTTAACGCAAGTGTCCGGTCTAAATCTGGCCGGCTTTTGCGGCGTACCGATCGGTGTTGACGGAGCTGGGAATCCTACAAACAAGTTTCCAACGGGGTCAATCGATCCGCTCGCTGCAAGGCTTTCTGCGCTATTCCCAATGCCCAACACAAACACAAACGGCTCTAATTTCATTTCCGACCCCAAGCGCACGTACAGCCGTAATAACTTCGATATCCGTATCGATCACAAATTTTCGGACAAGGACAGTATATTTGGAAGGTTTAGCTATGAACATCAACCGAGTTTCACACCGTCCCCATTTCAGAACGAATTAGACGGCGGTGCTTTTTCGGATGGCTCGGAAGACGATTCATTCCGCAGCGTAGCGATCAGCGAGACGCACGTTTTTTCCTCGAATTTGATTAACGAATTTCGATTGGGGTACAACCGGATCAATTCACACCGGTTTCAGCTCAACGCAAATACGAATGTTTCACAGCAACTGAATTTCCCCGGAGTTCCATTTGGTCCCGATCTGGGAGGCCTGCCGCAAATCAGTATCAACGACGGCACCGCCACCATCGGCAGCGCGGGATTTCTTCCCGCTGTTGAAAAACAAGATAGTTACGTATTCACGGACAATTTGACATGGATTCATGGCCGGCACTCGGCAAAGTTCGGAACTGAAATTCGAAACGAGCAGTTCACACTCTTTGAACCCTCCGCCCCTCGCGGCACGATGAATTTTGCCAGCGACTTCACCGACAATCCCGCCTCCCCCAATAGTGGCGGCGAAGCCTTCGCGACGTTCCTGCTGGGTATTCCGGATGGAGGGACGATCACAAATACACATAACGTTGATTATCACAGGCAAATATATTCGGTGTACGCACAAGACGATTTTCGCATGACCCAACGCCTGACATTTAATCTCGGTTTGCGATACGAGCTTTTCACTACCATTAAGGCGGCCGGGAATGAGCAGGCTACGTTTGATTTTGCAAATGATTCGCTGGTTGTGCCCAAGGGACAGAATGCGCAACTAACTCCGTTTTTGGCGGCCAACATTCCTATCTTGAGAAATGGCAGCCACGGACTGATCAATCCAGACCTAAATAACTTCGCGCCCCGCCTCGGTTTGGCGTATCAGATCACCAATAAACTGGTATTGCGCACCGGTTACGGGATTTTCTACGGGGGTCAGGAAAATGGGCCGTACTCCAATCCGAGCCCTGGTTTCAACCCACCGTTTTTCGTAACTGAATCTTTTAGCCAGCCGTGTTTCCTGCCATCTGCAAACCCAAATCCCGGCCAAACAGATTGCTCGATCAGCGGGCCATTACCTCTCAATGTACTGTCCCAAGGTTTTCCAGCAGCTTCTTTGACCGATCCCAACACGCCGATTTTATTTTCGGTCAGTCCTAAGATACGCACACCCTACACACAACAGTGGCACCTAGGATTTCAGTATCAGTTGCCAAGCCAAACGGTGCTCGAAATCTCTTACGCCGGATCTCACGGCTCTGATTTATACAATTTTTACAACGGGAACCAGGCGGTGCCGGATGCCACGTTCTGCACTACTGCTCCAAACACTCCGGGAAACTGCCCGACCGCTCCTCGACGGCCGGCGCAAATGTGTGACAATTCAGTATTCCCGCCGAATTGCAACGGTGTGTTTGACACCGCGATTGACGAACTCCGCTCCGACGGTTTCTCAAATTACAATTCATTGCAAGTTCGTTTGGAGAAAAGCTTTTCGCACGGATTGCAGTTTCAAGCCTCGTATACCTATGCCCATGCGATGGATGACGCATCTAGTGCTGCCTTAGGGTCCCTCAACAACGGCGATTTCCGCGATCAGCGCTTTCCATTTCGGGAATACGGGAATTCCGATTTCGACGTGCGGCATCGGTTTGTCGTTAGTTATATCTACCAACTTCCGTTTGGGAGCGGAAAGAAGTTTGCAGGCGATGCAACGGGATTCAAGGATCAGATCATCGGAAATTGGCAAGTGGCGGGCATCACCACGGCTTCCACTGGAAACTGGTTCACAATCACCGATGCCACACCCGGTGGCAATGTGTCCTCAAGCGACAGCGGAGGCGGCGTGGGCTTCTTCGGAACCCGTCCTAATGTCGAAGGAAATCCAAATGGCAAACCTTGCATGACGGGTACCGCCTTCAATACATGCGCATTCCTAACCAACACGATTCCGTTCACTTTTGGAAACTCCGGCCGAAACAATGTCCGCGGTCCCGGTTTTCAGAACTGGGATTTTTCTATTTTTAAGATGTTTCCGGTCAGCGAACATAAGCGATTTGAGTTCCGCGCTGAGTTCTTTAACATATGGAATCATGTGAATCCTCTCTTCGAGCCTAGCGGCCTAGTGAGCGAAGAACCTCAGCCGCTTGAGCTTGGAACACCGCAATTTGGACAATTTCAAGGCGCTCGAGATCCGCGATTTATTCAATTCGCTCTAAAATTTTATTTCTAATTTTCTCCTGCCGTCGGCGGAAATCAGCCACTCGTCGATCCGGGATCACAACGCTGGATAACGATTCGCTGCGGGGCGAAATGATCAATGCTTCAGGGTTTCGAGGCTCGGTGGATGGGAAGATTCGGCGTCAGTTTCGGGATAACAAATTCCTGGATGATGTTGGAGGCTGCGGCTTCGCCAATTCCGATTATCTCGTTTTCAAATACTAATCCGGCTCCGCGATCTTTCGGTGGATAGTAGGCATTCGAGATGCCGCCCGCGGCTAAGCCTCCGATGATGCCGGAGTAGTACACCTGCCAGTGTCCGTTATCGCCCTTGCAGATCACTGACATGGCAATTGCGTACAGAATTCTGGATCGTATCGTCCCCGTTCCCTTGTAGAAATAACGCGGATCTTGTTTGAACAGCGAGGGCAACAAGGCGTCACCGAGAAAAGTGCTGGTAACCACATCGGCGTAGTTGGCTCCATAGCGCTTTCCATAGCCCTGCGCGCCTTGTCCGTATTCACTGAAGTTATTTTGCGCTTGCTGAAGTCCGGCGGTCGCCCCCACGACCACGAATGTGACTGGATCGACGGTGGTCTTCCACGCTAGCTCGAATTTTTGCTTCGGCGTGAGCGGAACTGCATCCGGAACATAACTAACATAAAAATTTGGGATGATGCCCAGTATGCGTTGCTTCTCTTGTTGTTTGATTTGCTCCTCGGCTAATTCGGTGGGTGGCAAACCGACACGCACTTCAGTGATCTCGGTTGCAACGGACAATGCGATCGGTGGAACGATGTAAACGCCTCCTGGCGGCAAAGTTCCCGAAACTTTTTGTGAAGCGAAGCCCGCCAAGCTGACGGTGAGTTGAAAGGTGCCCGGAGTTACGCTGGCAAACGAGAATTGGCCATCGTTGTCGGACAGAACTTCGCGACTGGGAGATTGGTCATCCACGCTGAGGGTCACGCGGGCGCCGACAACGACGGCTCCTGTTTGGTCCAGAACTGTTCCGGTAACGTCCCCTGGCAAATGTTGACTGCTTTGCTGTTCAACGGCCGCTGCCTCCGTTCCCGATGTGTTCGGTTGAGCGCTTTCCGTATCCGGAGCTGTAGTCGGATGTTGAGACTGCCCCAAAGCGGAACAAGCGCACAGAAGGACCGTTAGCATCATCCAGAGTAATCTGGCGTGCTGAGGATGCCGGTTCCGGCTGCTTCTGCCAGACAAATCCTCGGTCAAATCTTTATTCGTAGAATTCACGTTAATGAGTCTATACCTTTCCCTATCTCTTAGAACGCTGGCAGGCGTCGAAATTGCGAGAAATAAAACGGTTATCCACATAGTTCGATGGAATTCCTACGCTCCAAATTGCGCGCTATAACTTCCGGTTACTTGGATTGCAGGTCATCTGCTAGGGATGCTTCGAGCGGACCTATATCTGCCATGGACCTGCCAACACGGGTTGCCAGCGATAGTTGCCCAAACTTTCAGCAACCTCGCGCGATTGCCCAAATCCTCTTGGGTGGAATGACCTATACCAGCGGGATGGGCCGACCTTCAAATAGGATTATTAAACGATCTGTCTTTAGGCAGCGGATTTTGAGGGGTCACATCGTGCGCGTGTGCGCAGACGACCTAGTAGGCAGGGAGCTTTGCTGTCGTACCGTACTCGCGAAGTAGCGCGCGATGTAAAGGCCGGCGGAGGTCTGAATCTCCGCCGGCCGTTGTGCTGCCGTGACTCCCAAGTTCTGTTTTAGTCGCCGGCAACCACATTCAGCTTGGTACCTCGCGCGAGTTCTTGCCGTTCTGTTTCTGGATAAACGAATTCATGCCCCTCCGTGCGGTTCGGGTAGAACCAAGCAACAATTGCCTGCGCCTTCCCGTCACCCGGTTTCGCGAACACGAATGCGCCGGGCCCAGTCGGGTCTTGTCTCTCGCGTGAAATTGTGAAAAGCGTCGCGATGAGCTCGTGCTGTTCACTAAAGATCTGCACCACGTCAGGGGCACCGGTTTGAGCCAGTTGAATCCAGTAGGTCCCCGTCGGCAGAATCTTCCCGGGAATTTGCACTGGTTGGCTAAAGTTTACTTTGATAGCCTGATTTGCTTCGTCTGCGCGCAGCACAGGCAACACGATTGCGATTGCAAGAGCTAAGACAACAATTGAAAGCGTCTTTCGAAGATACATTTGGTATTTCCTCCTCGCACAAAAGACCGCCGCTCATGAATTTTTATTCCATCGAAAGTTTACTTTCTGAATTTCTTGTTTTGCGGTAATGCTGAAGTTTTGCGCACCTGCAGGCTTGTTTATTTCTGCTTTGAATACCAAGAGTTGCCTCTCGCATTGGTTCCACCTGGCATTTGTCTGTTACGTTTCTCCGAAACGAGAGAAGGATGACGCTGCTGTTGTGACCGGCGGAGCTGCGGCCCGTGCCGGGAACGGGCCGCAGTTCTACGCGGACACTAAAACGTCAGGGATCTTTTCAACTGAATAATCCGGACTGAAGCATCTCCGCCCAGTCCCGAACCGAGAATGCTGGTCGGTTCGCTGACTGCTGAGGAGATTGATCCGAGCGCGCCTGTCAGATTGTTATTCGGAAGACTGAAGTTCGGGTGGTTGAACAGGTTGAAGAACTGGAAGGCCACTCCGAATTCAGCCTTTTCCCAGCGAGGAATTTTCGTCTGCTTTTGGGCCGTGAAGTCGGTATTCCAGTAGTTGGGCCCCCGGAAAATATTGCGCAGTCCACCGATAAAGTTCTTCTCCGACGTCGACGGAACGAATTGGGCGTCGGTGAGGCAGGGAGTCACACCTCTTGCTGCGCCCTCTCCGCAATTGGAGCTCGGCCCGCCGAGGAACTGCGGGAGAACAACACCCCCAAAACCCTGCGCTGACAGAAGACCATCAATGCCCCCATCCAGCACCGAGTAAGGAAGACCGCTACGGGCAAAAATTGTACCGGACACCTGCCAGCCGTCTACAAGAGGCGCCCAGCCGTGGCCCAGCAAGGCGCGACGAAGAGGCAATTCCCAAACGTAGCTCGCGTTGAAGTAATGCCGGACGTCGTAATCTGACGGTCCATAGTTGTCGTGGATGTTGAACGGGTCTATAGCGGAGGTAACAGAGGTCCCGGAGAAGAAGACGTTCGGGTTTCCGCCGTTGGATACGTCATCAAAGGCGTGGCTATAAGTGTAGTTTGCCTGCAGGACGCCTTTCCCTAAGCCGCCATTAATATTGTGTTTAAAGGAGAAAGTCACCCCCTCATAGTTCGATATGCCGTTGGTATCAAGAAGGCTCACGGTGCCGAACCGAGGATCGAACGGAGCGCCCGGAAGGCCGACGAACGCCGGAACGGTGGCGCATGCTCCGACACCTGGCGTGCAAAATGCGTTCACGCCATTGCGATCCACCAGGTCGTGAATGCTGTGATTCCCATTGTAGGCGACATCGAAGGAGCTGTTCTTGCCAACAGCCTGCTGGATTTCCAAGCTCCATTTCTGAAACTGGGCAATCTTAGTCTGTTTGTTAGCGCTGAATAGACTAGGCGGCGCGAAGTTTGGAACATTCGCCTGGATTTGAGCCAATGTCTCGTTGTTCTTGAAACCGTTGATCAACCCGACATTGCTCGCGGCCGCCTGGGCGAACAAGTTGCCGCCGTTCAGGGTTTCTCCTGGAGCGATGTTGCTTCCAGCGACTACGAAGGTGTTGACTCC
>Ga0073928_10011389_pt1 | contig 10383 bp, 8 predicted proteins | sample PaiPotPPA55metaG_FD_76969 | JGI IMG/M metagenome (GOLD analysis project Ga0073928, IMG submission 76969) | Iron sulfur acid spring bacterial and archeal communities from Banff, Canada, to study Microbial Dark Matter (Phase II) - Paint Pots PPA... ...
GGGACCGGGGCTCCGGTCATGATCGACGCCGCTTGTCCGCTGGCAATGTGGTGCGGGATTCTCTCGAGCCTCTCGCCGGCTTTGATTTCTCCGATCACCTCAAGTGATGCCGGGAGGTGAGACGAATCGGCGGATCGAAGGGCGTAGCCATCGCGCGTCGTTCGCGGAAATGGCGGAAGATCGCGATCGGCCGCTACCGGCTCCGCAAGCACGCGACCGGTCGCAGCTAAAAGGTCTACGGATTCCGTTGCGCCGGGCCGAAGGAGCGCAGCTTGCTGTTCAACCACGCGACGAGCGTCTTCAAAGGTCAAGACAGTGGAACTTGCGGGTAGGACGGACATGATAGAGATGATACGACCGAAATCCGCAGATAAGCTTGACCTGGAATGTCCAAGGAATCGGGCGGCGGTTCCCTGCGTTGAGTTTGGCGGGAACAGGTGTACACTCTTCGACAGCATTCGAGTCCCCGCTCGTGGGATGGGTCCCGAGGGGCGCCCCTGCCTTCCCCAACGATTGCTGGCGTCTTATGAGGAGTTCTCCAGAAACCACGCGCTTGGTCACAGCTGGCGCCCCGTCGAAAGACTTTTGCCTTGTCCGCAACCTGTGTTCCTGTTTTCTGGCGTTGGCTCTTTGGTTTTTCCCGGGCCCATCGCCGCTGCTTGCGCAAAATGAATCTCAGCAGGCGCCGGGCTCCAGTCCTGCCGCCCAGACAGAAACTAAGCAGAACACGACGGAGCTCGCGGCTCATGACGAGCCCACGACATTCAAAGTAAACGTCAGGCTGGTGCTGGTACGAGCAGTGGTCCGCGACTCCCAGGGAAATCCTGTTGGAAATCTTCACAAAGAGGACTTTCAGGTGTTCGACAAGGGCAAGTTGCAGGTCATCAGCCAGTTCGAAGTTGAACAACCTGGAACGCTGACGGCGAATGCTCGACAGAGGTCCGACGAAAATACCGCCGATGTTTCACCGGACGGCCCGCCGTCAAACGCTGCACCCGGGCCGGATGCGCCTGAGCACTTCATCGTCTACCTGTTCGACGATGTTCATCTGGCATTGGGCGATCTGGCACAGGTGCGGCAGGCTGCGGAACGTCATTTCGCCACGTTGCGGCCCACCGATCGCGCCGCCATTTTCACTACCTCCGGCCGCACCATCTTCGACTATACCGATGATCGCGCCGAACTTCACAAGGCTTTGCTGCGGCTTCAACCACAGACCATCGCAGGCCATTTTTCGAACCAATGCCCGGACATCAGTTACTACCAGGCGGATCAGATCATCAACAAAAACGATCCGCAAGCTCTGCTGGTTGCGGTTCAGGAGGCGACGTCGTGCCAAGTCCATCCTCCGGGTGCGCCAGTCCTCGACCCAACTCCGATGGTTCAAGCCGTGAGTTCGGAAGTATTAAGCTCCGGCGAGCACGAAAGTCGCATCTCTCTCGGCGTTTTGAAGGATGTGGTCCACAGCCTTGCAAGAATGCCCGGCCAGCGGAGCATCGTCTTGATTTCTCCTGGTTTCATCACGCCAAGAATGGAGTTCGACTATAACGAGATCATCGACCTCGCGGTTCGTGCCCAAGTCATCATAAATACGCTGGACGCTCGCGGTTTGTATGTAGTCCTGCCGGGCGGAGATATCGGCAATAACCCGCTCCATCCTCCACCACCGGCGAAAGGCCTGATCGACATAGCGGCCGCTTCTGCACAGGACGAACTGCTTGGAATTCTGGCAGACAGCACAGGCGGGGTTTTCTTTCACAATAGCAACGACCTCGACGACGGTTTGCGGCGTGTTGCGCAGACGCCCGAATATTCCTACGTGCTGGCATTTGTTCCGCAAAATCTGAAGCCCGACGGCAGCTATCACGGCCTGAAGGTTACGGTGAAAAACCCGCCGAAGCTCAACGTTCAAGCCCGCCGCGGCTATTACGCACCGAAGAACTTCGCCGACCCAGCACAACAAGCCAAACAGGAAATCGAAGAAGCAATGTTCTCGCAGGAAGAGGTGCATAATCTCCCGGTGCAATTGCACACACAATATTTCAAGGCCAGCGACCAAGATGCCAAGCTCATCGTGCTCGCACACGTTGACGTTAAGCTTCTACACTTCAAGAAACTCGAGGGCAGAAACGATAACGTTTTGACATGCGTCTCCGGCTTATTTAATCGCAATGGCAATTTCCTCCAGGCAACGGAGAAGACGGTTACGATGCACTGGAAAGATGACACTCTGGAACATAGGCTGGGCTCGGGCATCACCCTCAAGACGAGTTTTGACGTGAAGCCGGGAAGCTATTTGGTCCGGTTGGTGGTAAGGGACAAGGAAGGTCAATTGATGTCCGCTGAAAATGGGACCATTGAAATTCGTTAGTCACGATTCGTTCGTCAGAAACATTGGAGGTAAGTATGCGCAGTCGCCGGCTGGCTCTTCTGATTGTCACTATTTGCGTGGCTAGTTGCTGGGCGTTGTTGCGGCTTGGCTCGGACAGGAACGTGGCGCACGCCTGGCAGTCGACCCAGGACGATACCGGAAATCCAGCGGTGTTCCATGCAGAAACGCGCCTGGTTCTCGTCGATACCGTGGTGACTGACAAGAAAGGCAACTACGTTCGGGATCTTGCGCAGAAGGACTTCAAGGTTTGGGAGGATGGCAAGGAACAACCGGTGACTAGTTTCTCCTATGAAGAAAGCGCCGGTTCTCCCACCAACGCTCGGCCGCACTACATGGTTCTATTCTTCGACAACTCGACCATGGACGTGGGGGATCAAGCTCAAGCCCGGGCTGCGGCAGCAAAATTCATTGACGCAAACGCCGGGCCCGACCGGTTGATCGCGATCGCCGAATTTGGCGGCACCGTCCACATCTCGCAGAACTTTACTGCCGACGCCGGCCGCCTGAAGCAAGTGGTGATGGGGTTAAAGACTTCAACGGTTTCTCCCAACGGAGATTCCTCGGCGACGGTGGCTTCGATCGCGCCTCCTTCGATAGGGCCCTCGTTGAGCAACGCGGAAGCAGACTTCGGCGTGCGCAGTGTGCTTCTCGCTTTGCGAAGCTTGGCGAAGAGCATGTCCAGCATACCGGGGCGCAAGACTCTGGTCATGCTGACCTCCGGCTTTCCGCTGAATCCGGAATATCAATCAGAACTGACCGCAGTCGTCGATACCTGCAATAAATCGAACGTTGCCATCTATCCCATCGACGTTCGTGGACTGGTGGTTCCAACTATGTCGGGGCCGCATGGCCGTTTGGCCTTGCCTTCCATCCGCCCCGAGCCAGCGTCGGTCATCCCGGTATCATTTCGCTATCCGAGCACGCAATCTCAAGCTCCACTCCTTCGACTGGCTGCGTTCGCGGAACCACTTGCGCTGCTTCCCCCGCAACATGCGGGCGGTGGCGGTGGCGGCGGAACTGGAGGCGGTCACGGCGGTGCCGGCGGTGGTGGTGGGAGCACGGGCGGTGGTGGGAGCACCGGCGGCGGTGGCACCAAAGGCGGCGGCGGCACCAAAGGCGGTGGTGGCACGACCGGAACCGGTGGTGGTCACGCGCCGACCGGCGGTGGTGGAACCGTTGGCAGGACAGGCGGAACCGCAACTGGGAGCAATACGAACTTATACAATCCGTACTCTCAACCCAGGTCAATCGTTCCTCAATTTCCACCCAGTGCGAACGACAACCAACAAGTTCTGTATCAACTCGCTGACGGAACCGGCGGGTTTGTCATCATCAACACCAATGACTTGCTGGGCGGCCTCGACCGGATCGCTAAAGATCAAAACCAGTATTATCTTCTCGGTTACAAGCCCGGAGCTTCAGAAGAGGGAAGCTGCCACACCCTGAAAGTCAAAGTAGATCGCGGAGGTACTAGCGTCCGCGCACGAAGCGGCTATTGCAATGCCAGGCCTGCCGATCTTTTGGCGGGTAATCCGATCGAGAAGGATCTTGAGACTCGCGCTTCGGGCGAGATGAAGGGCAACGTTAGCGCTTTGATGCAAGCGCCATTCTTCTACACCTCGCCGAACACAGCTCAGGTCCATCTTGCGGTTGAGATTCCTGCCAAGGCACTCAAGTTTGAAAAGGTGAAAGGCAAGCAGCATGCAAGCGTCAACATCTTAGGCATCGCGTACAAGCCGGACAATTCGATTGCTGCCCGGTTCAGCGATACCGCGAACGTTGACCTCGATGGGAAGAAGGAAGTAGAGGAATTCCAGAAGGAACCCTATCACTACGAAAACCAGTTTGAGGTCGCTTCCGGCGAATACAAACTGAAACTGGTCTTCAGTTCCGGCAATGAAAGCTTCGGCAAGCTCGAGACGCCGCTGGCCATCGATGCCTACGGCGGTAAGGAATTCAGCATCAGCGGGCTGGCTCTCAGCAACAATATCCGCCGGGCATCTGACATCACTACGGGACTCGACAGCCAATTGCTGGAGGACAGGACGCCCTTGATGGTGCAAGGCATGCAAGTATCGCCGTCGGCGTCGAACCTATTCAAGAAGACTGACGCAGCTGGCCTGTACGCGGAGGTATACGAACCGCTTCTGAAGGGTCCCAATCCGCCAAAGGTTGCGTTCGAATTCAAGGTCGTGGAACGAAAGAGCGGGCAGGAGAAATTCAGCCTGCGTCAAAGAATCGAACCGGGCAAAACCGGAGATCCGGTGATTCCGTTGGGACTTCAGTTGCCACTGGCGAAGCTCGATCCCGGTTCGTATCGGGTGGAATTGCGGGCAGGGGATTCGGTAGGCAACGCCAGCAAGACCCGTACTGCGGATTTCGACGTGGAATAGAACGTCACCCGCCCGTAACGTGATGAGATCGATGCCATCGCGGACCCGCCTTCTTCGAGGCGCGGGTGAGGCACCCCCGCTACTACGCCAGCGGCGCCCGGGCGCGACGGTCAGCGGGCCAGTTCCTGGCCCAGGGTCGCGGGGTTGCTGGCGTAGGAGAGTCCGGTTTCGAGATCGATCAGACGGCCGTGGAGCAGCTGCGCAATTTCGCCGTCAAAATGCTGCATGCCTTCGGAGGCGCCGGCCTTCATGGCGTCGAGAAGGCTCTTGTTTTCTCGCTCCCCTTTTTCGACGCACTCGCGTGTGCGGGCGTTCGCCTTGAGGATTTCAAAAGCGGGAATGCGGCCGCCACGATCTGCCTTCGACATGAGCCGTTGGCAGATGATGTATCGGAACGACTTGGCAAAACGTTCACGCACGGATTGCTGTTCGGCTTGCGAGAACGAACCTACAACGCGCTCCACGGTTTTCGAAGCGTCCATCGTGTTCAAACTCGAGAAGACAAGGTGACCTGTCTCGGCGGCTTCGAGCACGATTTCGATGGTTTCCCGGTCGCGCATCTCACCGACCAGAATTACTTTTGGAGCCTGCCGCATTGCGGAGCGCAAGGCGTGTGCAAAGCTCGGTGTATCGCTGTGCAGTTCCCGCTGATGAATTGTGGAGCATTTGTGATTGTGCAGGAACTCGATCGGATCTTCGATGGTGATGATGTGGTAATACTTCTCGCGGTTGATCGCGTCGAGCAGCACCGCCAGCGTCGAAGATTTGCCGGATCCTGCGGACCCGGTCACGAGCACAATTCCATCCCTAAGCTTGGTCACTTCTGACAACTGCTGCGGCATACGCAGGTAGGCAAAGTCTGGGATGGCGGTGGGAATAACGCGCATCACGACCGCACAACTGCCGCGCTGAATGAAAATGTTGACCCGGAAACGGGCCAAACCGGGCAGTCCGAAAGAAATGTCGCACGCACCATGTTCCCGAAGCGTAGTGATCGCCTGTTTATTGTCGCCAATCAAGTCTGCGGCTATGTGGCGGGTATCGTCAGGAGTAAGAAAGGTAAGCCCGGGCACCTGCACGGGAATCATCTGGCCATAGACCTGTACTTGCGGTGGCCGGCCAGGCGAAAAGATAAGGTCGCTGATCTTCTCCGCGGCGCGCAGCATCGCGCCCAGCAGAGCTGGAGTCGCTACCCTGCCGCTTCCAGAGAAACCCTCTAACGCTACGGAAATCGGAGCAATGCTTGGTGCTGCCATTCTTTTTCACACCCTCGGGAATCGCTTGCACCACAGAATTGGGATAGTTCACTGTACCGCGCCGAGGACCCGGTGCGAAGGGACAGCAAGGCCATAGTCTTTCGTAACTTTCATCCCGCCAAAGGCAAGAAAGGGCGGCTCTTGGAGCCGCCCTTTCTGCCTGCAAGTGCATGTATCCAAAGACGATCTACTTCCTTGGCGGCTTCGTCTTGCCATAGGTGGTCTCGACCGAAGATCCGATGCTGGTGAGCATCTGCTTCGCGGCGTCAGCGTAGGTGCCGGTGGGCTGCAATTCTAGATATTTTTGGAATGCTTCGGCGGTTCCCGGCGGCGCGACCATTTTGTCGGCCTGGAGCGTGGCCTTCCCGATCATGTTCACGCCCTTCCAATAGTAGGCGTCGGCGCGGCTAGGATCGGCGGCAATTACCTTATCGAAGGCTGCCAGGGCGTCATCGACCTTGCCGGCATTGGTCAGTACAGCACCCGTGTTGAAGTAGTACTGCCCGGCATTGGTCGGGTCGGCCGCGGCCGCGAGCTGATAGGTTTTGACCGCATCATCCACCTTGTTGGCCTTGGCAAAGGCTTCGGCCAAGTTGTTGTAGTAGGCAGCCAGATTCTTGCCGGCGTTGGGGTCTTTGTCGTTGGTGGCGGCCTTCTTGAGGTCGATTGCTTTCTGATAATCCTCGATGGCGGATGCGTAGCGCTTCTGCTTTTCCGCCGGGTCGGTCTGCTTGGGCGCCGAGAGCCGATAGTAATCACCCAGCTTGAACCACAGCAGATCGCGGGTCCCGTCGACTTGGGTGGCCTCGTTGAGGGAGGCAATCGCAGTATCGAAGTCCCCAGCGTCAGCCGCCGTCTTCGCCGCATTCAATTTCTCATTGAGAGATTTGACGGTGTTGGTTTCCTTGGCCGCCTTGGCCTGCTGCTCCTGCATCTGTTTCAGCTGCTCGGGAGAGAGACCTTGCCCTTTGGCGGCACTTTCCATTTCCTTCTTCACATCGAGATCCAGCGTGTTCTCATCGAGGGTAACCGTGAACCCTTTCACGTGGTCCAACTCCTTGCCGGCCTTCATTTCATCCGCGTTCTTGTAGAGGGTGACCAGATACTTGCCCGGCGAAACGCCCAGCGAAAAATATTCGCCCTTCTTGTTGGTTTTCAGTGAGTATTTTTGTCCGTTGTCCATGTTGGACCAAACGACAATTCCATCGGCAACGGGGTTGCCCTGGGCATCTTTGGCGGTGCCCTTGACCGTTCCCGAAGCTTGGGCAAAGACTGGAGGCACACACAGTCCGAGCGCCAGGATTACGAAAAGAAATGCGAAGTGCTTTTTCATATTGCCTCCCGGCAAATTTCAATTTTGCTGGCCGATCTCAAAAATCAATGTACGAATACCGACATCAAAATCCAGCTGCCACTGCGCGTCTACCGGGCCGCGTACGGAACTGGATCCTGCATTCCTGCCGTCTCGAAGGCGCGCCGCCGCAGCACACAACTATCGCAGATTCCGCAAGCCTCGTCCTGGCGGCTGTAACATGACCAAGTTAAATCGAAGGGCGCACCCAGTTCAAGGCCAAGGCGCACAATCTCGTTCTTTCTCATCGCGATGAGCGGGGTAACGATTTCAATGTCGCCCTCTTTTGTTCCCATCTTCACCACTTCATTGAACGCCCGGTAATACGCCGGACGGCAATCGGGATAGCCGGAACTGTCGGGCTCGACTGCGCCAATGTACACCTTTTTTGCGCCGAGCACCTCTGCCCAACTCACTGCCACGGCTAGGAAATGCGCGTTTCGAAACGGGACGTAAGTCACGGGGATGTTCGGGCCGAGTCCCTCAGAGGGGGGGACAGCGATGTTTTCATCGGTCAGTGCGGAGCCTCCAATCGTATGCAGGGCCTCGTTCCTGATCACCAGCTTGTCCTGAATTCCCAGGCGCTGGCAGACGGCAAGGAAAGACCGCCGCTCACGTTGCTCGGTACGCTGCCCGTAACTGATGTGGACGGCGGCCGCGTCGTGGTCTCGCACCGCCAGGGCGGCACAGACACAGGAATCCATGCCTCCGCTAAGAAGCACGACGGCGCGGGATTTACGGCTTTTATCAGGCATGGTTCGATTCAGATGTCTTTCTATCCGGAATGGTTCGATCAATCATGTCCGATCAGAAAGGAAGAACAGGTCGTCAGACGCCTTTTACGGCCGGATCCCAAATGAACTTATGCAACTGCAAGCCGAGCCTGCCGGGAACGTTGTCGGCAAGCATCCACTCCGCCAGTTCCTGCGGGTCGAGCAGACAGTGCGAACTGTCGCGAGCCCCGGTCGCGTTTTTGCGGAATGCGGGAGAAAACAGGACTGCGGTCACACGCTCCGCCAGATCATGACGTTTGGCGAACTCCCGGGCAAATTCGTAGTCCGCCCGGCTGCTCAGAACGAACTTGATTTCATCGTGTGCGGACAGTGTCGCCAGGTTCTCCAGGCAAAACGTGCCGCCCTCGCCCGAGTCCGGACACTTCACGTCGACGATCTTGACGACGCCCGCCGGAACACGCTCCAGCGGACGCTCTCCGCTGGTCTCGAGCAGAACCGTGTGCCCATCGTCCAGCAGTCGCTGCATGAGGGGGACGACTTCGCGCTCCTGCAGCATGGGCTCGCCGCCCGTAATCTCGACTAACCCGCCATTTGGGTTCAGGCGCAAGACCTCGCTCAGAACTTCTTCGATCGCCATTTTGCGGCCGCCCTGGAAGGTGTATTCGCTATCGCACCACGAGCATCGCAGATTGCATCCCGTTAACCGCACGAAGACGCAAGCCAGGCCGGCATAGGTCGACTCGCCTTGCAGCGATTTGTAGATTTCCGTGATTTGCATTTGTAGCGCCGGCGCCCTGCCGGCTGTCGTTCGAGCGACTCGCCCGCACTTGTGTACAGCCGCTGTTACTCCGAATATTTGGCGGTGGTCGTATCGGTCTCGAAGACGGTGACGTCCTTCACCCGCACCCGGCCGCTGCTCACGGATTGCAATTTGGTATTCGATTGATCGTAGAAATACTTAGCCAGATTCTCGGCCGACGGATTGATCACCGTAAAGGGCTCGATCTCGTTGATCATCTGATGGTCCAGTCGCTCGATGACATGCCGCATGACTTCGCGCAGATCCTTGAAGTCCAGCAGCAACCCCGCTTTGTCGAGTTCCGCCCCGGCCAGCGTCACCCGGATCTTATAGTTGTGGCCGTGCGGGTTCTCGCACTTGCCCTTATAGTTGCGTAGGTAGTGGCCTGCCGCAAATGTGTCTTCAACCGTCACTTCGAACATGATCCCCTACCCGCCACGGCGCAGATACAGGCTTCGGCACACTGTGGCGAACATCTATTGTACCGCTGAGCGCCGCCGCCTGAGCGGTCGCCTGTCCGTAGCAAGTTAAAACGTCCGCTTTTCGTAGCACACGACATGTCCGGTTTTAAAAGTTAACCAGCAGCCGTCGGGGCTGTGGGAAAGTGGGAATCCCGCGGGTTTTGCGGGATTTCCAAGCGAGGTGGGAAAGTCGGTTTTATGACTTTTCCACGTCGCGTCTTTTCCACAGCCCGTCGCGCCGGCGCTTTGTGTTCCTCCAGAGCCGTGCCCTGGGCGGTATATCGTCCCAGGCGATGCGGCCCGTGCGTGAGGCTCAGAGTTCCGTCTAAGTGTTGGTGAACCATCGCGTTGCAGCCCGCCAACGTGGCTCGGAATCGTGCCGGCTCGATTTGTAAGTTGAGATTCTGAAAGCTGACCGTGTTGTCCCGGTTGATCACGCGCTCGAATTGCAGCGAGAAAATCAGGTCGAGATCGCGGCTGGTCCGGGACACAAAGGCATTGCCCCGTTGCGCCGCCACCGTTTGAAAGCGGCGGTTGAACTCGGCAATGTAGTGGGCGCGCAGAAACCTGTTGGCGGCTTCCAGAGTGTGGATTTCATGCAGCCTCAGTTCCTGCGGCAGACGCCCTTGCCAGGTCCCGAAGTTGCGTTCGCTGCGACCGCGCGCCTGCGGCGAGTAGGCCGGAATCATCTGAATACCCAGTTCGCGCAGCGCCCGTCCTACTTGCGTGAGACGATGCGGATCGGCCTTGCCGCCCACCTTCGGCGTTAGCCAGAAATGGCTGCGAATTGTCCGATTCCGCCCATTGGTCAGTTGTCCCTTCTCGACTCTCTCCTAGCCGTGATGCCCCGCAGATTGATAGGTATGAATATCTATAGTCATCAATGTATTACCAACGCAACCATGCATCGAAGAATGAAGAAAGTCAAGAGGTGAGCGGGATTGTCTTTAAAGAGTGAAGCGAGCAACAACCAAGTTGCGGAAAATGGCATGATCAA
>Ga0073928_10011391_pt1 | contig 10381 bp, 9 predicted proteins | sample PaiPotPPA55metaG_FD_76969 | JGI IMG/M metagenome (GOLD analysis project Ga0073928, IMG submission 76969) | Iron sulfur acid spring bacterial and archeal communities from Banff, Canada, to study Microbial Dark Matter (Phase II) - Paint Pots PPA... ...
AGCGCGGCACGCAGCGTCGGCTCATCGAGCTCCGCGAGATCGCCCTGCCCGAACAGCGCCTTGCTGGCCGCCTGGGCGCGCCGCAGGTGCTCCGCCCCGTGCACCAGCGTCGTCACGTCCTCGGCCAGCGCGCGCTGCGCCAGCCGCAGGAACGGCTTCTCCTGGGTCGAGACCTCCAGCTCCTCGATCTCCTCCCGGCTGCGGAAGGTGAAGATCTTGAGGTACTCGATGACCTTGGCGTCCTCGGCGTTGAGCCAGAACTGGTAGAAGGCGTACGGCGACATCATCTCCGGGTCGAGCCACACGGTGCCCGTCTCGGTCTTGCCGAACTTGGTGCCGTCCGCCTTGGTCACCAGCGGGGTGCCGATCACGTGCACCGTCGCGCCCTCGGACTTGTGGATCAGGTCCACGCCCGCGGTCAGGTTGCCCCACTGGTCGCTCCCGCCGGTCTGCAGGACGCAGCCGTGCTGCCGGTAGAGCTCGAGGAAGTCGAGCGCCTGCAGGATCTGGTAGGAGAACTCGGTGTAGCTGATCCCCGCATCGGAATTCAGCCGCGCGGACACCGCGTCCTTGGAGATCATCTTGCCGACCCGGAAGTGCTTACCGATATCCCGGAGGAAGTCGATCGCCGAGATCGGCGCGGTCCAGTCCAGGTTGTTCACGATGCGCGCGGCGAACTCGCCCTCGAAGTCGAGGATGGCGCCGACCTGACCGCGCAGCTTCTCGACCCACTCCGCGACGGTCTCCTTCGAGTTGAGCGTGCGCTCCGCGGACGGCTTCGGGTCCCCGATCAGGCCGGTGGACCCGCCGACCAGGCCGAGCGGGAAGTTCCCCGCGTCCTGGATCCGGCGCATCGTGATCAGCTGGACGAGGTTGCCCATGTGCAGGCTCGGCGCGGTCGGGTCGAAACCGCAATAGAAGGTGACCGGCCCGTCGGCGAAGGCTTTGCGCAGCGCTTCCTCGTCCGTGGACAGGGCGATCAGGCCCCGCCACGTCAGTTCATCGACGATGTCGGTCACGGTCACGGCTTCTACTCTCGCTGTTCTCGCTGTGAATGTCGGTGGACGGCCTTTCGCCCCGAAGGTCCGGCGCGGGCCGGACCCGGGTGCGGTAGGCCGGTGGTGTGTCGCTAGGCCTCTAGCCTACTGACCGAGCCGGGCCCGCTGCTCGGCAATAAGCCCGCGAACCTCCTCGAGCTGCTCACGCACCCGCACCGGCGCCGTTCCGCCGCGCCCGTCCCGTGCGGCGACCGAGCCGGGGACCGTCAGCACCTGCTTGACCTCGGGAGTCAGCCGCGGGTCGATCGCCGCGAGGTCCTCGTCGGTGAGATCGGACAGTTCGATGCCGCGCGCCTCGCAGTACTGGACCGAGGCGCCGGCCACCTCGTGCGCCACCTTGAACGGCACCCCCTGCTTGACCAGCCATTCCGCGATGTCGGTGGCGAGCGAGAAGCCCTGCGGAGCGAGCTCGGCCATGCGCTCGCCGTGGAAGGTCAGCGTGGCGATCATCCCGGTGAAGGCGGGCAGCAGGACCTCGAGGGTGTCCACCGAGTCGAAGACCGGCTCCTTGTCCTCCTGCAGGTCCCGGTTGTATGCGAGCGGCAGCGCCTTGAGCGTGGCGAGCAGCCCGGACAGGTTGCCGATCAGCCGGCCGGCCTTGCCGCGGGCGAGCTCCGCGATGTCCGGGTTCTTCTTCTGCGGCATGATCGACGAGCCGGTGGCGTACGCGTCGTGCAGGGTGGCGAAGCCGAACTCCTTGGTCGTCCACAGGATGATCTCCTCGGCGATCCGGGAGACGTCGATACCGATCATCGCCGTCACGAAGGCGAACTCGGCCGCGAAGTCGCGCGAGGCCGTGCCGTCGATCGAGTTGGCGCTGCTCGAGCTGAAGCCGAGCTCGGCCGCGACCGCGCTCGGGTCGAGGCCCAGCGTCGAGCCGGCCAGCGCCCCGCTGCCGTAGGGCGAGCAGTCCGCGCGCCGGTCCCAGTCGCGCAGCCGGTCCGCGTCCCGGCTCAGGGCGTGCACGTGCGCGAGCAGGTGGTGGGCGAGGAGCACCGGCTGCGCGTGCTGCAGATGGGTGCGACCCGGCATCACCACCTCGAAGTGCTCCTGCGCCTGGTCCGCGAGGACCTGCTGCAGGTCGGCGAGCAGACCCGCGATCACCCGGCCGTGCTCGCGGCAGAACATCCGGCCGAGGGTGGCGATCTGGTCGTTGCGGGACCGGCCGGCCCTGAGCTTGCCGCCGAGCTGCGGGCCGATCCGTTCGATCAGGCCGCGTTCGAGGGCGGTGTGGCAGTCCTCGTCGGCGACGGTGGGCTTGAAGGAGCCGGACTCCACGTCCCGCTCCAGCTTGTCGAGGCCCGCGATCATCCCGTCGAGTTCCTCGTCGGTGAGCAGCCCGGCCCGGTGCAGCGCCCTGGCGTGCGCACGCGAACCTGCCAGGTCGTACCCGGCCAGCCGCCAGTCGTAGTGCACGCTGGCGGACAGGGCCGCGAGCGCGTCGCTCGGACCGCTGGAGAAGCGGGAGCTCCACAGCAGGTTGCCTGGTTTGTCTTGCTCGTGCGCGTGCTCGGTCATGGTCTGGCTCTCAGTTCTCTGCGGTCGGCCGCCTCGGCGGGGGCCGCGGTCGTGACGGCGGTCGGTGCCGCCCGAAGGAGGCGGCGGATGCTGATACGGGGACAGTGCTGACCCGGGACTGTGCTGATACGGGACGGTGCTGATACGGAGGAGCGGGACGGGCTCCGCTCGACCCGCGGCGGTCAGCTCGCGGCGGCGCTCAGTCGCTTGGCCAGTTCGGGGCCGCCGAGCGGGTCCCGGCAGATCACCAGGACCGTGTCGTCCCCGGCGATCGTGCCCATCACCCCCGCGGTCACGCCGTGCCGGTCGGCGTGGTCGAGCGCCGAGGCGAGGAACTGGGCCGCGCCCGGCGGCGTGCGCAGGACGACGAGGTTGGCCGAGCCCTCCGCCGTGACCAGCAGTTCGCCGAGCAGCCGGCGCAGCCGGGTCTCGAGCTCCCCGGAATCGGAGGCCGGGCGGGGGGCGCCGTCGCCGCCTTCGCTGCGCAGGGCGTAGATCAGCGCGCCGTCGCTGTCGCGGATGCGCATGGCGCCGAGCTCGTCCAGATCGCGGGAGAGGGTGGCCTGGGTGACCGAAAAGCCCTCTGCGATGAGCAGTTCGGCGAGCGCGGACTGCGAGCGCACCTTGTGCTTGCCCAGCAGATCCGCGATGCGCTGATGGCGGGCGCGACGCGAGTTGACCACGGTGGCCGCGGCCGCGGCCTCCTCGAGCGCGGCAGCGGCCGGGCTCTGCGCGGATCGCGTGCGGCCCTCCTCCTTTGCGCGCGCGGCGGAGGACGAGGGCGAGGACGGCGTCGTCACGGGGTTTCCTTTCGGTAGCCGAGCAGGTAGGCCAGCAGTGCCTTCTGGGCGTGCAGCCTGTTTTCCGCCTCATCCCAGACCGCGGACTGTGGTCCGTCGATCACGGCGGCGGCGATCTCCTTGCCTCGATAGGCGGGGAGGCAGTGCAACGCGATCGCGTCCGGCGAGCCGAGCGCGAGCGCCGCCTCGTCGAGGGCGTAGGGCTGGAAAACGGAGGAGCGGGAGGACTTCTCCGCCTCCTGGCCCATGGACACCCACGTGTCGGTGATCAGCACGTCGGCTCCCTCGGCGGCGGCCTTCGGATCGGCGGTGACCTGGACGGAGCCGCCGGTCTGCGCGGCGATCCGGGCGGCGTCCGCGAGAAACCGCGGGTCGGGCCGGTAGGTCTCCGGCGTACCGACCCGCACGTGCATTCCCGCGGTGGCCCCGCCGAGCAGGTAGGAGTGCGCCATGTTGTTGGCGCCGTCGCCGAGGTAGGTCATGGTCAGGCCGGCGAGCTTGCCCTTGCGCTCCCGGATCGTCTGCAGGTCCGCCAGGATCTGGCAGGGGTGGAACTCATCCGTCAGGGCATTGATGACGGGCACGCCGCTGGCCGAGGCCATCGTCTCGACGCGGGTCTGCTCGAAGGTGCGCCAGACGATCGCCGCCACCTGCCGGTCGAGTACCCGGGCGCTGTCCTCGATCGACTCCCCCCGGCCGAGTTGGCTGGAGCCCGCATCGATGACGAGCGGGTATCCGCCGAGCTGCGCGATGCCGACCGAGAACGAGACCCGGGTGCGGGTGGACGGCTTGTCGAACAGCACGGCCACGGCCCGCGGCCCGGCGAGCAGCTGGTGCGCGAGCGGCTCGGCCTTGAACAGGTCGGCGAGGTCGAGCACCTCGGCCTGCTCGGCCGGGCTGAGGTCGTCGTCGCGGAGGAAGTGGCGGGGAGACATGAGGGCTGCCTTCCTAGGCGTGGTCGATGTCGAAGTCGGGGTTGTCGTCGAGGTCGGGGCCGAGGGGCGTGGTCTGCCCCGACAACCGGCAGCGGCTGAATGACCGAGGCCCGCCGGCCGCGAATCCGCCGCGCGTCGACATCAGTCCTCCCCGGCCAAAGCGTGGTCGAGCAGCTTGGGCAGCGCCGCAAGGAACTCGTCCGCCTGATCAGTCGTCAGGATCAGCGGCGGGGACAGCCGGATCGCCTCGGGGTTGACCGCGTTGACGATGAAGCCCGCGTCGAGGGCGGCGTCCGCCACGGCCGCGGCCTTCGACTGGCCGAGCTGGATCGCGAGCAGCAGGCCGGCTCCCCGCACCTCCTCGACCGCGGGGTGGTCGAGGCCGATGATGCCCTCGCGTAGGCGCGCGCCGACCTCGCGGACCCGGGTGAGCAGTCCGTCGCGCTCGATCGCGTAGAGCACCGCGAGGCCGGCGGCGCAGGCCACCGGGTTGCCGCCGAAGGTCGAACCGTGCGAGCCCGGCACGAACAGCTCCTTGGCCGGTCCGAACGCCAGGCAGGCGCCGATCGGGAGCCCGCCGCCGAGGCCCTTGGCCAGGGTGACGACGTCGGGCCGGATACCGGCCTGCTGGAAGGCGAACCAGTCACCGGTCCGGCCGATGCCCGTCTGCACCTCGTCGAGCACCAGCAGGGCGCCGTGCCGCTCGGTCAGCTCGCGCGCCGCCTTGAGGTATCCGGGCGGGGCCGGCAGCACGCCGCGCTCGCCCTGAATCGGCTCGACGAAGAAGGCCGCCGTGTCTCCGTCGATCGCGGCCTCGAGCGCCTCGACGTCTCCGTAGGGGACGAACTCGACGCCTGCGGGCAGCGGCTCGAAAGGCTCGCGGATGCCCGGCTTGCCGGTGAGCGCGAGCGCCCCCATGGTCCGGCCGTGGAAGCCGCCTTCCGTGGCGATCACCTTGGTGCGGCCGGTGAGCCGGGTCAGCTTGAACGCCGCCTCGTTGGCCTCGGTGCCCGAGTTGGCGAAGTAGACCCGCGCGTCTCCCCCGGCCAGCGAGACCAGGCGCTCCGCCAGGGCGATCTGCGGGGCGGTCGCGTAGAAGTTCCCGACGTGGCCGAGCGTGGTCAGCTGGGCGGTGACCGCGTTGACGATCAGCGGATGGGCGTGGCCGAGGGCGTTGACTGCGATGCCCGCGAACAGGTCGAGGTAGCGGCGGCCGTCGGCGTCCCACAGCTGGGCGCCCTCACCGCGGACGAACACCCGCTTCGGCGGACCGAAGGTGTTCATCAGGGCATTGCTGTAGCGTCCGGTCCACTCGGCGGACAGGCCGCCGTGCGCGTGGACCTCGGGCAGGCCCTCGGCCCGGGCGGCGTCGATCTGTGTGTCGACCGGAACGCCCGCGGATCCGTTGTACGGCACCGGATCGACGTCGCGGACCTGGAAGTCGTTCTGCTGCGCGCTCATGCCGGTACCACCATCGTGCCGATCCCCTCATCTGTGAACACTTCGAGCAGTAGCGAGTGCTGGACGCGGCCGTCGAGCACGTGCGCGGCGCCCACTCCCCCGCGCACGGCGCGCAGGCACGCCTCCATCTTCGGAGCCATACCCGAGGACAGGCTCGGCAGCAGCTTCTCCAACTCGTCCGCGTCGAGCTGGCTGACCACCTGGTCGGAGGCGGGCCAGTCCGCGTACAGCCCCTCGACGTCGGTGAGCACGACCAGCTTCTCCGCCGCGAGGCCCACCGCGAGGGCGGCCGCGGCGGTATCCGCGTTGACGTTGTAGACCCCGCCGTCCTCGGCCCTCGCCACGCTCGAGACGACCGGGATCCGCCCGTCCGCCATCAGCGCAGAGAGAACCTGCGGGTCCACCGTGACGACGTCGCCCACTCGGCCGATGTCGACCTGCCGACCGTCTATCACCGCGTGCCGCTGACGGGCCGTCATAGTGTTCGCGTCCTCGCCGGAGAGGCCGACCGCGAACGATCCGTGCTCGTTGATCAGGCCGACGATCTCGCGTTGCACCTGGCCGGTGAGCACCATCCGGACGACGTCCATCGCCTCCGGGGTGGTGACCCGCAGCCCGCCCGCGAACTCGCTGACGATGCCGGAGCGCTCGAGCGCCCGGGTGATCTGCGGCCCGCCACCGTGTACCACCACCGGCCGGAGACCGGCGTAGCGCAAGAAGACGACGTCCTGGGCGAAGGCGCGCTTGAGATCGTCGTCGATCATGGCGTTGCCGCCGAACTTGACCACGACGGTGGCGCCGTGGAATTTCGAGAGCCAGGGCAGGGCCTGGGTCAGCACCTGCGCCTTGGCCAACGCTTCCGTGGAACGGGTACCCCCCGCGGTCGTCTTCACGAGGAGTAGGCCGAATTCTCGTGCACGTATTCCTTGGTCAGATCGTTGGTCCACACGGTGACCGTCTCGGAGCCGGCGGCCAGATCCACGACCAGGTGCACGTGGCGATCGGTCAGATCGCACAGTTCGCGATCCTCACCGACCCCGCCGTGGCGGCAGACCCAGACTCCGTTGATCGCCACGGAGAGCTCGTCCGGCTCGAACTTCGCCCTCGTGGTGCCGACCGCGGACAGCACCCGACCCCAGTTCGGGTCCTCGCCGTAGAAGGCGCACTTGAGCAGGTTGTTGCGGGCGATCGAGCGGGCCACCTCGAGCGCGTCCGCCTCACTGGCAGCGCCCACGATCTCGATCTCGATCTCCTTGGACGCGCCTTCGGCGTCGGCGATCAGCTGCTTGGCCAGGTCGGCGCAGACCGCCTCGACGGCGGCGGCGAACTCGCCGACCTCGGGCTCGACCGCGGAGGAGCCGGAGGCCATCAGGATCACCGTGTCGTTGGTGGACATGCACCCGTCCGAATCGATCCGGTCGAAGGTGCGTGCGGTCGCCGAGCGCAGCGCGGCGTCCAGTTCGGTCTGCGCCACCGCGGCGTCGGTGGTCAGCACGCACAGCATGGTGGCGAGACCGGGTGCCAGCATCCCCGCTCCCTTGGCCATGCCGCCGACCACGTAGCCTGGCCGCTCGACGACGGCGGTCTTGGCATGCGTATCGGTGGTGCGGATCGCCTCTGCGGCGGCGGCGCCGGACTCCGGCGCGGTGGAGAGCGAGCCCACCGCGGCGAACAGGCCGCCGAGCAGGTTGTCCATCGGCAGCCGAACACCGATCAGGCCGGTGGAGCAGACGGCGACCCGCGCGGCGGAGGTGCTCAGGACCTCGGCCACCCGCTCGGCGGTGGCGTGCGTGTCCTGGAAGCCCTCGGGACCGGTGCAGGCGTTGGCGCCACCGGAGTTGAGAATGACGGCGTCGAGTTCGCCGCCCTTGATGACCTGCTCGCTCCACAGTACGGGGGCGGCCCTGACCCGGTTCGAGGTGAATACGGCGGCCGCGGTGCGCGAGGGACCGTCGTTGACCACCAGGGCGAGATCGGCCTGGCCGGACGACTTGATGCCGGCGGCGACGCCGCTGGCGCGGAAGCCGCGCGCAGCGGTCACGCCGACGCCGGCGGTTGAGCCGGGCGGAGTGTCGAGAGAACTGCTCTGCTGGGTCATGGTGCCGCTCCGATCGTGCTCAGTCCGGCCTGCATCGGCGGAAGCGCGGAATTGTTCGTGCACTGCGGGCGCGGTTGTACCGAGCGCGGGCGCCGCGCCACGCACCGGTCCGCCGCCGCCTCGGACGGGATCTGCCGAGGATTCACGGCGCGACTCCCACGGTGCTCAGGCCCGCTTCCTCAGGCAGGCCGAGCGCCAGGTTCATGCACTGCACTGCTCCGCCCGCGGTGCCCTTCGCGAGATTGTCGACCGCGCCGACGACGACGATCCGGCCGGCCGCCTCGTCGAGCGCGACCTGCAGGTGGACCGAGTTCGAGCCGAGCACGGCAGCGGTCTGCGGCCACTGACCCTCGGGCAGCAGGGTGACGAAGGGCTCGTCCGCGTACGTCTTCGCATAAGCGGCGCGCAGATCCTCGGCCGAAACGCCTTCCTTCGCCGGCGCGGAGCAGGAGGCCAGGATGCCGCGGGACATCGGCACGAGCACCGGCGTGAAGGACACCCGTACCTGTCCGCCCGCCCCGGCCGCCGCGCCCTGCGCGTGCACGGCGCTGAGGTTCTGCACGATCTCGGGGGTGTGCCGGTGCACGCCGCCCACACCGTAGGCCGAGGCGTTGCCCATGACCTCGGAGCCCAGCAGATTCGGCTTGAGGCTCCTGCCCGCGCCCGAAGTGCCGGTCGCCGCCGTGATGACGACCTCGGGCTCGGCCAGCCCGGCCGCGATGGCCGGGAACAGCGACAGCGTGCTGACGGTCGGGAAGCAGCCGGGCACCGCGACCCGCTTGGCTCCGCGGAGCCGTTCCCGCGCACCCGGCAGCTCAGGCAGCCCGTACGGCCAGGTGCCCGCGTGCGCCGAGCCGTAGAAGCGTTCCCAGGCGGCCGGATCCGTCAGGCGGAAGTCCGCGCCGCAGTCGATGATGTGCACCTCGGGGCCGAGCGCCTCGGCCACCTCGGCCGACTGGCCGTGCGGCAGCGCGAGGAAGACCACCTCGTGCCCCGCGAGGGTCTCCCTGCTGGTCTCCGCGAGTACCCTGGCGTGCAGCGGCACCAGGTGGGGCTGGTGTTCGCCGAGCAGCGAGCCCGCGTTGCGTCCCGCCGAGACGGTGCCGAGCTCCGCCCGGCCCTCCTGCACGGCGGGATGCGCGAGCAGGAGCCGAAGGATCTCCCCGCCCGCGTAGCCGGTCGCCCCGGCCACCGCGATCCGAATAGTCATGGCATGAGAATACAGAAAAACGGAAGACTATGCCATCGGCCATCGGAGTGAAATCCGCGCGAGTGCGCTGCGCCACGGCCGTCGGCACTGGGCGAGACTCCTGGGACTCCTGCCGCCGACGCGGCCGTACCACGGCTCAGCGCACGATCGCGACCCCGCCGGCGACGGCGCAGCGCTCCTCCAGGTCCGGACCAGGGCCCTGGCCGTCCGGCCGCCACGAGGTGCACGGCACGAAGCCGGGATCGACGAACTCGAAGTCGGAGACCAGGTCCCGGACCCGCTCCAGCGGACGCGGCGTGTACTGGAACGGATTGTTCCCAAGGGATTCCCGCAACGCCCGCTCGGTCGCGGAGGCGTCCGTGCCGTCGAGCAGGTGCACCATGACGACCATGCTGCCCGGCGCCAGCACGGCCCTGAGCCCGGCGAGAGCCCGTACCAGCTGATCCTCGTCGGCGATGAAGTCGAGCATCCCCAGCAGTAGCAAACCCACCGGCCGGGAAAGATCGATCCGCTCGCGCAGCCACGGGTTCGCCAGAACCGGCGCCGGCTCGCGGAAATCGGCCCACAGCGCGTGCACCTCGCTCCCGTCGCGCGCCCGCGCGGCCAGCACGGCCCGCGTATGCGCGGCGCTGACCTGGTCGTCGGTCACGAAGACGTAGCGCGTGCCCGGCCCTGCAGCCCGCGCGAGAGGGGTCAGGGTGGGGCTGTTCAGCTTCGGGATATAGCAGCCGAGGTGCAGGAACTGGTCGATGCCGTACTCGGGCCGGGCGATGAAGCTCTGCGCCCGGATGATGAACGCCTCCCCGGCCCGCGCGGCGAGCACGACGTTCGGCACATACGCGATCGCGACCTCGGCCGCGTCCCGGTCGACCTGGTAGTTGTCCTTGCCCCCGACCATGTAGTCCCACATCCGCAGCGGATGCGGCCGTTCGCTCGGCGGGTCGGGCGGCTGCCAGTCCCGGCCCAGCTGCGTATCCCAGGGCATTGATCCGTCCGTCGCCGACACGCTCATCCCCTTCTGCCCACCGCCACCGGGTCCGCAGCCACAGCCGCAGCGGCACACTCGACCTGATCAGGAGCATACGCGTGGTTGACCACGCTGTCCCCGACTCACCGGATCTCGGTCAGCGCAAGCACCGAGAGGCCAGAGAAGGCGGATGGCGGATGGCGGAAGACCTGCTGGTGACGATCTAGGAACTTGTGCGGGCGGCTCACGAACGAGACGGGGTCGTGGCGGGCGAAGACGGACTGCGCAAAGGCTTGCAAGGCCCCTGACGACACCGCCGTCGCCGTCGCCGTCG
>Ga0073928_10011393_pt1 | contig 10380 bp, 12 predicted proteins | sample PaiPotPPA55metaG_FD_76969 | JGI IMG/M metagenome (GOLD analysis project Ga0073928, IMG submission 76969) | Iron sulfur acid spring bacterial and archeal communities from Banff, Canada, to study Microbial Dark Matter (Phase II) - Paint Pots PPA... ...
ACCCTTTTGTGTGGCCCCTGATCCCCTCCACAACCCGACTTGTGCCAATGGGGGTAAGGGGGCGGTGCGCCCGCTCGGCGGTAAATCCGCCCGATCGAGCCATAACCCGCCACAAGATCTCCGCCAGCCGGGCCGTCAAAGGCCGGCGTGAATAATCCGGGCTAGGCCTTTGGGGGCTGGTGCCGACCACATCTCCAGACGGTCGCGGTAGACAGCCCGGGTGCTCATCCCGCCCCGGAACCAGTTTGGGCGTCCGATGGACGCCTGACGATCAACTCAGACGCGGCGGTACCCCTGTAGGTCAGAGGGATCGTCTGATCTTTGCCGACGGATATAAGGGACTTTATGTCGGCTAGCGGAGTCGATCTTTGAGCGTGGGTTAGCTCATACTCTCCGGGCCCGGCATTCACGGATTCGCGGAGAAACCGGACGGGCTCGTTGTCGAAGCGAAGCTTGAGGGGCACATCGTCCATATTGTCGTATTGGGAATTGCACGCGCCGGCGTCAAGGCTCTCGCGCAGGATGCTTACCCGAAGCGTCGCCTTTGCGCCCGAGAGCCTACGATCACCCGGCATCACTCGCAAGTGAAGTTCCTCGATCTCATCGAGTTCGTCGAACCGCATATCCGCAGGGACTATCGGGTTCACTCTGAGGTGCCTTGCGAGCTCGCGAGCCTTCGCATAGGTCCTGACGATCATAGCGGGCTCCTCAAGCGGCTTGAGTTGGCACGACTTGGCCCGCCCACCGAATAGGGGATTCCCTTCCCAGAGGAAATCGATCCGCAGATCGCTCCCGTCCTGGACCGCGCGGCACAGCGCGTGGACTTGGTCAAAGTACGGCAGGTGCAGCACACGCCGCCCCGCCCACTGGCTGAGCGCGAACCCAAAGGAGAAACTGACGACCTTCGATGGGACGCCTCCCGGAGCCGCTATTGTTAACTCAAGCTGGAGCGGGGAATTTGCGTGGGCCGCCTTAAGTCGCATCTCTGCGAGACCGCCTTCACCGCAAGCGGGTAACTCCAGGGTTGCGATTTCCCGCCCCTCCGAATTGACGGGCGCAAGTCGGAGGTGCCCTTGGAATCGACGGACGCTTTGGATAGTTAGGCTTTGCTCCAAGAGCTTTGCCAGCAGCGGCGATCCCTCAAGTTTTACCTCCCCGGGGTTCACCATCACGGGCAAACCGCGATTGGCAAAGTCCTCGACAAGCCTGGAGACCTTCTCTTTTTCTCCCTCGAACGAGAGTGTGAATCTGACACTCTCGCTCGGCAGCAGATCATAACGGCAGGACTGCTCCCCCGCGGTAACTGCAATCCTGAACCGCGGGTCAAGGCTTTCGAGCCGTCGTCGCTCGGCTATGATCGCATGAGCAACTGCGCCTGGACGCAAGCCGGCCATATGCTGGTTTGCTGATCGAACCGCTGTCTCAAGCTGTGTTATGTCGGCGAGGGAATTACTTACCGGAAGATGCAACGTTACGTGCTTCTGCGCGCGCCAAGTTTTTCCCGCAAGTTCTTCGAGGGCGTACTTCTGCAGGAACAGCCAGTATCCCTGTCCGGCAGTCACGTCCACGACGACAAGAAAGATCGGGTCACATCGTTTATCCACATAATAAACGAGGTCCTTGGTCTCAAGGGGGAACGCGATTCGGCCCCTTGCCAGAGAGGTCTTCTTCTTGCCCTTCAGTTGTACGCCGAACTGGATCCCCATCAAACTGCCGGATGCACCTACCTCATCCGCGTAGTCGACGTGGTAGTCGGGACTCTGCGCGCGGGAGACCCACTCAGTGGGGAGCGCGCTGGTGAAGAACCGCTTGGCCGATTCCTCGATCTGGTGCTGCTCAGGACGTTCGATTCTTTCGCTTGGTTGCCTCACAGGGGTGTAGGCTTTGGCGCACATAATATCCAAAGTATATGCTCGAAAGGCTATGAGCACCGGAGTTGTTCCGCGATCACATATTCCCCCCATGCAGAAAAAACTCCATCAGCTCGTGCCCTTTCTCAATCCGCAGGTCGCTGGCGGCGGCGTTCTTTTCTGAGTACGCGGCCGGCAGGATCCCCTTGACGCGGGTGCCGGCCATGGCAAAGCAGGTCGGGGCGTAGCCGTGCTTGCGGGTGGAGATGTTGGTGGGATGATCGGGCAGGACCAGGATTCGCCACTCGGGGAAGGTCTGAAGCTTCTTGAGCACCGGGCCGACGATGTAGCGGTCAATCGCCTCGATCGACTCGACCTTGGTCTTGTAGTCGGCCTGATGGGAGGCCTCATCGGGGGCCTCGATGTGGGAGAAGACCAAGTCGTGGTCATCGAGAGCGGCGGCCGTCGCCTGGCCCTGGCCGGCGTAGTTGGTGTCGTGGAAGCTGGTCATCCCCTCGACCTCGCGCACGTCCCAGCCGAGCAGAGTGGCCAGGCCGCGGAGCAGGTCGACGCCGGTAATCATGCAGCCGGACTGGACGCCGAAGCGGATGTGGAATTTGGGCATATTCGGGGCGTGCCCCTGGCCCCAGAGCCAGACCTGGGTGGCCGCGTTGTGGCCGGTCTCGCGCCGCACCTCGTTGATCTCGTGATGGATGAACAGCTCGCGCGAGCGGTCCATGATCTGCCGGAGGATCGGCGAGCCGGCCCCTCGGGGAAGCCATCGGCTGACGGGTTCCTCGGGAATCTCGTGCGGCGGCTTGGTCGTGACCTGGAAGGCTTCATCGCCGCGATAGACGAGCAGGTTGCGGTAGCTGACCCCGTAATGAAACTCGAAGCCCGGCAGATCCAGCGATCGCGCCAGGTCAGAGATGAGCCGCTGCGCCTCGGCGTTGGAGATGCCGCCGGCCGAGTGGTCTTTCATGATCCCGTCGACGACGGTGACGAGGTTGCAGCGAAAGACCCAGTCGGTCGGCGAGAGCGGGATCTGCTGGGCCGCCGCCTCGAGCGGCGCCCGGCCGCTGTGGTAAACCTTGGGGTCGTACCCCAGCAGACACATGATGGCCACGTCGCTGCCGCTCTCAAACCCCTCGGGAATCGTGCGGGCCGTCCCCTGACGGCCCTCGATTGCGATGCGATCCATGTTCGGCGTCTGCGCCGCCTCGAGCGGCGTTTGGCCCCCCAGCTCCTCAAGCGGTTCATCAGCGGCGCCGTCGGGGATGATGATGGCGTATTTCATGCCCGGCGTGTCATTTGGCGGCATCGGCCAGCGCGCAGAACACCAACTGCGCGGTCATGGCGATGTCCGTCAGTTCCACATACGCCCGCACAGAAAGGTCGATCTGCCCGTGTGGGCCGGCCAATTTGATGATGCCCCCTGATCGCGTGTGAAAGGTAAAAGTTCCGTCGCCCGCGTGGAAGACGCGGTCAAGAGCATGACCGAGAAGGGCCTCAAGTCGATGCACGCGCAATGTGATCCGCTTGCCGTCGGGTGAATTGAAAGGGACGACGACGCGCTCCTTCTCGCGCGGGGACACCGTGTCTTCGGGAATAAACGAGATCACCCATTCACTGTGCCCCTCGTCACGCGCCAGGCTGTCGATGATCGGAGGCTCGACCAGATGGTCCCCGTCGCTGTCGAGTGGCAGGTGAATTACATCGGACATCATCAATCCTCGACTGGATATGCGTGAACGCACCGACTGCTTAGTTCAATTCTGATCTTAGTCACGCCTTTTCCTCTTGAGTAGCCGACCGTTGCAGGGAATTCCGCCGTGAATTCGCCCGATGACGTCTGAGCATCCCAGCCAAGTGCATCCAATTGTGCTTCGATCCATTAGACATATTGAGACAGCGTCCAGTCGGAGAGGAATTTGCTGCCGCGAATCTTATCGGTCTCACGGCGGAGCGCCTCTCCTTTCAGTGCATCGAGCCCTTTGTACCATTCATGCTTGACGCGACGGATGATCTGAAGACCCGAGCCGAGCCTCCTCAACACTCCGCCGTCCGGCACCGTGCGGTAGTCAATTTCGGCCACGGATCGCCCCCCGCGCTACGGCGCGCCAAACTCCTTCGGGTGATCGATCACCCGCAGGCAAACCGTCGGCGGCACGATCGTCGTCAACGCGTCGATCTCCCGCAGTGCCCGTCTGACTGCCCCCTCCTGCGCCAGGTGCGTGGTGATCACCACCGGCACGAGCTGGCCATCATCCGTCTCGCGCTGAAGGATCGCCGAGAGGCTGATCCCGTGCTGGCCCAGCGCGTGGGAGACCTGGGCCATCACTCCCGGTACGTCTTTGGCGGTCAAACGCAAGTAATAACGCGAATGAAGCTGCTCGATCGGCAGCACGTTGGCCGGGGCCGCCGAGTCGGGAAAGATACGGAGCTGCTTGAACGCGAGCGGCGTCGTGCCGATGGCGACGTTCACCAGGTCGGCCACCACGGCGCTGGCCGTCGGCATTTGCCCCGCGCCGCGGCCGTAGAACAGGGCGTGGCCCAGCGCGTGGCCGTAGATGCTGATCGCGTTGAAGCCCCCGTTCACCTCCGCCAGCAGATCGTCCTTGTGGACCAGCGTCGGATGGACGCGCAGGTCCAGGCGGTCCTCCGCGTCGCGCTCCGCGATGGCCAGAAGCTTGATCACGTAGCCCAGTTCCTGGGCGAACTGGATGTCCACCGGCTGAAGGTTCTCGATCCCTTCAACGGCGATGTCCTTCTCGGCGACGTGCACGTTAAACGCGAGGCTGGCGAGCACCGCCAGCTTCTGGGCCGCGTCGCGGCCGCTCACGTCCAGCGATGGATCGGCCTCGGCAAACCCCAGCCGCTGCGCCTCGGCAAGTGCCTGCGGATACGACCAGCCGCTTTTGGTCATGCGGGTCAGGATGGTGTTGCAGGTTCCGTTGACGATGCCGACCAGGGCGTCGATCCGATTGGCGACGAGTCCGCGGCAGATGGCGTCGATGATCGGGATCCCCCCGCCGCAACTGGCCTCGAAGGCGATGCAGGCGTCGTGCCGGCGGGCCAGGGCGAACAGCTCCGGCCCGCGGGCGGCCAGCAGGCTCTTATTGGCCGTCACCACAGGTTTTCCAAGCCGCAGCGCCCGTTCAATCAAGGCGCCCGCGACCGTCGTTCCGCCGATCAATTCAATGACGATCCGGGTCTTGGGGTCGTCGATGGCCGCGTCGGCGTCGCAGGTAAACGGAACGCCGGGATGTTCGGCCGCGTGTTTCTTCACGTCGCGCACAACGACATGGCGAAGATCGAACTTGAGGCCCGCGCGACGCCAAAGCATCTCTGCCTGATCGGTGAGGATCTTGATGACCCCGCCCCCGACTACGCCACAGCCCAGCAGACAGATTCCGATAGAGGTTTCGCTCATGCCGCTCGCCCGACGGGAACCCGGGACGAAATGTACGGGTGGCGGTAGGGGGAATCAAGCGTCCGAACGCTCCAGCGCTGGGCGATCCCAACCCGCCAGGGTCGCCCCGGCCTCGTAGGTGCTTTTGAGGAACTCGAGCAGGGCGCGGTCCGGCACGTCCGCAGTCCTCACGTCGTCATACATCAGGATGAACTCGCCCAGCTTCGAGTTATACGAAGCATTCTTGGGGCGAACCGGATGCTCACGAAGGCCCGGCGGCTCCGGCGCCGCGTAAGCGTAGAACGCGGCCCCTTTCACGTCCCCGCCGCCCGGCCAGAAGCCATGACTTATCACCTCGTGCGAGTACGCCTCGCGCGTGATCCGGTCGGCCCCCGGGCGCTCGGGCGCTCGGCGGCCCGAGAAGCGCGTCACCGCCAGGTCGAAACTCCCCCAGAAAAAATGCACCGGGCTGCACTTGCCGACAAAGCCGCCACGAAACCGTTTGAGCACGGCATCCACCGTCGCGAGGATGCGCCAGAACGTATGGACTCGCTCGGCGTCATACGAGGCGTGCTCCCGATCTCCGGCGAAGGGTATCGGATTGGTGACTTCGACCGGCACGGGCCAGATCTTCACGTCGATCTTCAATGCCCGCAGCAGCGCCGTCACTTCCCGGTAGAGGTCCGCCACGGACCGCGCTACCAGCGGCAGGGTCTCGATCCGGCCGTCGCTGTCCTGGATCGCAAGGTGATGATCGATAAAGTCGAACAGAATCTCGAAGGACCGGCTGCCGTACGGGATGGCGGACGTCGTCAATCCGCGCGGCGTGAGATAGAACGGCACCTGCCACCAATGGTTGACCATGGGGCTCAGCGCCAGCCTCACCTTCCCGACGATCTGCGACCACATATGGAGCGTGGCATAGGTATCCTGCCACTCTTGCAGCGGCAGCGCCGGCCACGCTTCCCTATCGTCAGGCGCCCGTTCTTTAAGGGAATCGGCCATAACGAACCTCCTTCAGCGTGCCGCTCCACGCAGCTCGGGACAGGCGGAACCGATCACGGCAGACGCGCGCCGTGTCGCACATCGTTACCGGTTCACCGCCTGCATCATGTTGCCCGGGTAGCGGTCGCCGGCGGCCACGCCTTTGGGCGCGATGGCGTCGATGCGGCGTCGTCGCGGCCACTGTAGAACTCGCTCATCCCCATGCACCCCAGCCCGAGGGCCGAGACGGATGGGCCGTTTTTACCAAGAGTGCGATACTGCATATGACGCTCCGGATCTCAACCCCGGCAACCGACGGCCGCGTGAATAGGACATCCTTGGCCCGCGAAGCGTGGATGGTCAAACCGACCTGTGGCACAGCCGCCGGCGGCTGTGCCACATATAATCTCGAGGGCGGCTGTGCCACATTGGCTCACACCCGAGCGTGGTCGTGTCAGATGACCACCCACCTCCTACAATCAATTTCCAATGGCCAACCCCGAACACCTTCCGCCGCCGGTGATGGCCGCCAAATTTGGCGTGGGGAAGCTGCGGCGTCACCTGTTCATCTGCCTCGGCCCCGACTGCACCGACTTACAACGAGGGGAGCAGACGTGGGAGTACGTCAAAAAGCGGATGAAGCAATTGAACCTTTCCGGGCCCGAGGGGCCTTTCTATCGCACGAAATGTCAATGCTTGCGCATCTGTACCGGCGGCCCGATCTGCGTGGTTTATCCGGAGGGGACGTGGTACCGCAACGTCACGCCGGACAACGCCGAGCGCATCATTCAGGAGCACCTGATCAGCGGCCGGGTCGTCGCCGATCTGGTCTTTGCGCAAAACCCGCTAAGAGGCGGTTTCACAACCTAATGGCCCCTCAGAAGATCTGAACGACTTCTTGACCTCATCTTTTTACTAAGCAGCCAAAATTGTCTTGCCCTCAGGCGGGCATGTGATAGAGTTTGCGGCAGTGGGGAGTGGTCGGGATCGGCGCCTTGCGCCGCGACAGGTTTGAATGTTCCCATGGAGAGGGGAACGATGCGCATGTGTGGGGTTGGCACTCGGGGTTTCTGTGTCGCGCTGACGGTGTTTCTGTCCGCGTCGCTGTTGCGCGCGGACTACATTCGCCTGTCAGTGCCGATTGATGGATCGGTCGTGCCGCAGCGAGACCCTGCGATTCAGCCGCCGAGTACGTCAGACGCGAACACGCCGCATCTATCGGTCGGCTCAGACGAGGCCTCCGCGCAGCCTGCCGAAGACCATCCGCGCCCGACAATCCCGCCGTCCAAACTGAAAGCCGAGGCCCCTGCCGCCAACTCCGGATCATCGGTTGAGAAGCCGGCAAACGAGTCGACCGCAACCGTACGCCCGCTAGCGCTGGAACCGGTCCACATCGAATCGGTGCCGGAGCCGTCGTCCATCGCGATGCTGGCCCTGGCGTCCTGCGGGATGCTGTTCCGCCGTCGAAGGCGATGATCGCCCAGCGCGCTCACTGGGCCGAATCCCCCGCCGGCTGCTGTTGCCGACGGTCCCGCCGAATCCGCAGAATTAGATACAGCACCACCAAAACGTTCACCACGAGGATGAGAATGCGGACCCAGGTGGCCCGGCGAGTGATCTCGTAGATTTCGGGGGGAATGAGTATCGACGTGGTGACGACCGTCAGCCACTCGGCCCACAGCTTCCTGCGGATCAGCCCGATCCCCTCAATGGCAAACAGCGGAACGTAGATGAACAAAATCGCCGCCACCCAACTCAGCCGGCGTGGTTTGATCTCCACCGCGCCGCGGAGAAGCAGATGGCCGGCGTGACTGTTGGGGTCGATGTGCAGGCGCTGCATCCATCTGACGGCGACCTCGGGGAGGCTACGGTGCATCAACCGCAGTACCATCAACCCGCCGACCACCGCCAGGGCGGCCTTGAGCAGCTTGTAGGCCCCGATCCACCGCAACGGGTCGAAGTCAGTCCGGTGCGGCGGCGCGGGCCGAACGTCCGTCTCCGCCATTGAAAACCAATCGTCGCAAACCCGACGCCATAAAGGAAGCGGCTCGTAGAACGGCCTCCGATCGCCCATGACGCAACCGGCGGCCGAGCCGCAGCCGCGAACGGGCCTCACTTCGGCTGCTCGGGGAGCCGTTGGATGAAATCGGCGACATGGCTGAGAGGCACCGGCCAGGCCGCTGTCGGCATCGGGGACGAGACGCCCAGATGGATGATTGGAGCGGTATCTGCCCGGATTGCGATGAGTTCGTCGAGAGATATCTCGACTTCAAGGGGTTGGCCAGGACGCAGCGGAACACGGCAATCGCCTTTCTAAAACTGGACCCCGAGGCGCGGCCGCCGGTTCGTGCAACGTCGGACGCCTCCTCTCGTCGGACGGGGCGCTGAGCGGTGGCCGAGCTCAATCACTTCGTGATCGCCGCGACGATGGGAGCCACGCTCGGGCCCCGGATTGCGGCGCAGCACGGCCAACTCGGATCGGCTTACGCCGCCGCGACTATTTCGAACCTGCTTCACCGACGCCGGAAGTTCATCGAGGACCTGAATCCACATGACGATCTGACGAAGAAATACGAGAAAGCAGTCGCCCGCGCTTTCCTGACTGTGCGGGACGGCTTCTCGTCCCACCGCGTGCTGGCCGCCCCGGCCCTCAACGCCAGGTTCATCCAGGCCTGCCGCGATCTTGGCCTTGATGATAGCGTCTTTCATCTGAACCTTGTGCTGATCGGTTTGCGGAAGCACAACAAGCTAAAGGCGAAGTCGAAACGGACGGTGGTGCACAACCAGTGGCGTTACGCTGTCGCCAGCGAGATCGCGGCGCGGGTGATGTTCTACCGCTATGGCGCGTCGGTGGACACGACGTTGGCACATCCCAAGCTGGTGGAAGAATTCGACCGGCTTGCCTCGTCGATCACGCCCGGCCACTGTACGTCGCGGGAACTGAGAACATCCACGAGAGCATCGAGAGCCAGCAGCGCCTGCCCGGCGTGCTGGAATCGGAACTGTGGAAGCCGAACCCTGACCGGCTGTCGTGGCAATACGTTTCGATGCCAGGCTCGAGCAGCGATTATCGCTTCGGAGTGGTGCGCTCGCTGGTCGGCCGGCGGCAGCCGATTTTCAACATTCCTCGCGGGAGAAAACAAAGAGCGGCGTGACTCATTCCACCTCTGAGACGATCTGGCGGGGATCGCGCGGCAGAAGGCGTTGCCCGGCGCCATCGACGACGAAATCGAGGTCTTCCAGCACGATGGCGCCGATCGAGGCCGAATCGCGGCCCGGCTCGACGATGGCGTTAAAGACGCTGTCGCGCCCGCCGTAGGCGAGATGCACGTCTCTGACGATGGCCCGTTGCGCAGTGCGGCCGTCGGCATAGCGGACGATCGCGTTGCCCGAAGTCTCCAGGCCGAGTTCCTGTACGAGCGATGCAGGAATCACGAGCCGGGCTGCGCCGCTGTCGACGACACCGCGGACCCTCGCACGCCGCACCTGCTCGGGTGGAATAAGCCCGGCCTTTGCGCGGAAGAGGTCCTCGTGGTTGGCCAGCTCCACCTCGACCGAAAACCGACCCATTGTCGGCTCCCTGACAGCGGTCATGACAACTCCCGGCTGAACAGACCAACCGATCCTATCCGCCCGCGTGGGCAGTGGCTACTCTATCCGCCTCAGCGCGCGGGCACTTATACTTCTCAAAAAGCGAGACAAGGCGGGACAATTCCAGACATTGGCCCGTTGGCGAGTCGGCTGGCTAGGCCGTTTGCGGCGTGCGGACGTGGACCTTTCGGCCCTGGAATTCGACCAGGCCGTCCTTGAGGGCGAAGAGCGTGTAGTCGCCGCCAAGGCCGACGTTGAAGCCGGGGATGAACTTGGTGCCGCACTGGCGGACGATGATGGAGCCGGCGGAGACGGCCTGGCCGCCGTACGCCTTCACGCCGCGGTATTGCGCGTTGCTGTCCCGGCCGTTCCGGGTGCTGCCTTGACCTTTCTTGTGAGCCATTTGTTATTTCCGAATGCCGAATGCCGAATGCCGAATGCCGAATGCCGAATGCCGAATGCCGAATGCCGAATGCCGAATGCCGAATGCCGAATGCCGAATGCCGAATGCCGGATTACAAAACCAATTGTAGGTACGCCGAC
>Ga0073928_10011394_pt1 | contig 10380 bp, 7 predicted proteins | sample PaiPotPPA55metaG_FD_76969 | JGI IMG/M metagenome (GOLD analysis project Ga0073928, IMG submission 76969) | Iron sulfur acid spring bacterial and archeal communities from Banff, Canada, to study Microbial Dark Matter (Phase II) - Paint Pots PPA... ...
TCGCTCCTCGCCTCACGTTGCGAGAGAAATGCGCAAAAGCCCAATACTGGCCACTGCGCGTGATCTGCTTGGTTTGAGAATGGATGGTGACCATGCCACCGCAGGGAAACGGCCCGATGTTGGGCCGCCCTTTTTCGTCCAGCGCCAGGTTCCATCCACTAATCGCCCGGCACCAGTGCCGAATTGCCTGCGTAAACGTCTTCCCCCAGTTTGCCCAGTCGGTCGCATAGTCGGGAGCCGTGTAGTCGGGGCCGCCTTCGGTCCAGTACAGTTGCGCATCGGGATGCGCGTCGTGCACCTTGTCCATCATCTCCGGCGTTCCCACATATCCGTGAAATGCAACCGCGTTGCAATATTTGCGTAGTCCCTCGTCGTCGAGTTCGCAGATCGCCCGGCCCCACAGATTGTAATTATGGTCGAGGATCCAGATCTTCGTGGAGAGACCACTCTGCTGAAGCAGCGGTCCCAGATAGTTCTTGACGAATCCGATTTCGTATTCCTGCGGGAACAGGCACGCCGGCATCCTGCCATCCTGATCGGTGTCCACTTCGTTCTGCACCGTGACCGCCTGCACCGGCACGCCCGCCGCGGCGTAAGCCTGCAAAAACTTTACAAAATACTGCGCGTAGGGTCCGAAGTAGCGCTGGCGAATCGACCCGCCCAGCATCGATCCTCCCGCCTTCATCCAGCCCGGAGGACTCCAGGGCGACGAGAACAGAAACAAGTCTGAATTCGCCTTCCGCGCCAGCCGCAGCATCGGCAGAACATTGGTCTCGTCGTGTGCGATAGAAAATCTCTTCATCTCAGGGTCGGGCTCGCCCTCGTCGTAGCTGAAAACCTCGGTGGAATAGTCGCTGGATCCGATGCAGGTACGGCAAACATTGAGACCCATTTCCGAAGGATGAAACAATTCATGAAACAACTCGTCGCGCGCCGGTGCAGCAAGCTGGTTGAACGTGTAACAGGCGGCATCGGTGAATGCCGCGCCGAATCCGAACATTTCCTGAAACTTCTGCCTGGGATCCAGAACAATTGCATTCTGCGCCGTCGCGGCAGTTCGCCAGGTCAAACTTTCCGCCGCAGCGTAGCGCATCTTGCCGGTGGTCACGCGAACCGCAATGTCTCCGGCCGGCGCCGCCGCTCCGGAAGATGTCAAGGCGGACGCCAAATGGGTAGTCGCCGTCGCGGTCAAGCCTGCCGCAGATAATTTCAAGAAGCTTCGTCGGGTCCGGGCATTCGACATCGGTTCTCCTGGCGCGAATCGCGTCGTTGTGAGTATAGTGCGTGAGTATAGTTCGAACGGTCGACAAATTTCACGGGGGGCGTATTTAATGCGATCCGGAGGGCGGCGCGCTGCTTTGTTGGGGACGATTCTGTTTGTGGGCGCAGGTGTGATTGCCGTAAGAGCGCCCGCGCAGACTCCGCCCGCCACGGCCCCCGCCTGGAAGTTAATCTGGAGCGATGAGTTCAACGGTCCGAACGGTTCCGCAGTCGATTCGTCGAAATGGGTGACAGAAACTGGCGGAGGAGGCTTCGGCAACAATGAGCTTGAGTATTACACCAGCCGTCTCGAAAACGCTTCGCAGCAGAATGGCAGTCTTGTGATTAAGGTCGTTGAGGAGAAATACACCGGCTTGGACGGCGTGAGCAGGAACTACACCTCCGCCCGCTTGAAGACTCAGGGCAAGTTTTCGCAGGCCTACGGACGCTTCGAGGCGCGCATCAAGATTCCTCGCGGACAGGGGATCTGGCCCGCCTTCTGGATGCTCGGCAACGACATCGACAAACCCGGGTGGCCCGCCTGCGGCGAGATCGACATCATGGAGAATATCGGCAAAGAGCCCACACTGGTTCATGGCACCATCCACGGACCCGGATATTCAGGCGGCAAAGGCATCGGCTCACCCTACGCACTTCCCGACGATCAAAGCTTTGCCGACGACTTTCACATTTTCGCTGTCGAGTGGGAACCAAACGCCATCCGTTTCTACATAGACGACCATCTTTACGCCACCCGCACTCCCGCCGATCTTCCCAAGGGGACGAAGTGGATTTACGACCATCCATTCTTCGTTCTGTTGAACGTAGCGGTCGGAGGCTATTGGCCCGGAAACCCCGACTCATCCACAGTTTTCCCGCAAACCATGCTGGTGGATTATGTGCGAGTCTATTCGCGCGCAAGTTCGCAGGCTACGAACTCTGTGCAACATTGACGCGGATTGCGTTTTTGCATGAGGCTCTTTTCGTTCTGCATTGACTCATGCCTCGTTCCCTCAGATAAAATCGGAGGCTTATTACTATGCAGCAGAGGGAGGAGTCACGCATGAGCAAGGTTCGAGTCCTGGCAGGCACGCGCAAGGGCGCATTCATTCTTACGGCAGACGGCAAGCGTCAAAACTGGGAGGTCAGCGGCCCACATTTTGCCGGGTGGGAGCTCTATCACCTCAAAGGATCGCCAGCGGATCCCAATCGCATCTATGCGTCGCAAACCAGCGGCTGGTTTGGACAGATCATTCAGCGCTCCGACGACGGCGGCAAAACCTGGCACCAGCCCGGAACGCCCCCCGGCCAGGAGCCCGCTCCCGGTCCACCCAAAGCCGTCAGCAACAAATTTGTCTACGACACATCCCCCGAGACCGGCGCGCCCCTGACGACGCACCAGTTCTATGATGGCACGCAGCATCCCTGGGAGTTCAAACGGGTCTGGCATCTCGAACCGTCGCTCACCGATCCCGACACCGTCTATGCCGGAGTCGAAGACGCCGCTCTTTTCCGCTCAACCGATGGGGGCGAGAACTGGAAGGAACTCCCCGGTCTGCGCGGCCACGGCACTGGCCCCAAGTGGCAGCCCGGCGCCGGAGGCATGTGCCTGCACACCATCATCCTCGATCCCAGCAACCCGGACCGTATCTATATCGCGATCTCGGCCGCCGGCGCTTTCCGTACCGACGACGGCGGCAAGAGCTGGAAGCCGATCAACAAAGGCCTCTATTCGAAGTACATCCCGAATCCCACCGCCGAGATCGGCCACTGCGTTCACCACGTCGCCATGAATCCGTCGCGACCAGGAGTGCTGTTCATGCAGAAACATTGGGACGTGATGCGCTCCGATGACGCCGGCGACCAATGGACGAAAATCAGCGGCAATCTGCCGACGGACTTCGGCTTCGTCATCGACATTCATTCGCACGAGCCGGAAACGGTTTACGTCGTCCCCATCAAGAGCGACGGCGAACACTACGTCCACGAAGGCAAGTTGCGCGTGTTCCGCAGCCGCACCGGCGGCAACGAATGGGAACCGCTCACCAAAGGCCTGCCGCAAAAAGACTGCTACGTCAACGTGCTGCGCGACGCCATGGCCGTGGATACACTCGACAAGTGCGGCATCTATTTCGGTACCACCGGCGGCCAGGTGTATTGCTCGGCCGATGCAGGAGACAGCTGGAATCCGATCGTCCGCGATCTACCGGCCGTGCTGTCGGTGGAAGTGCAAACGCTCGCGTGAGCTTGAAAATAAGAATTGCAAAAGACACCGCGCCGGGTGCCCCCCCTTGTGGCGCTTTAGCGACAGGGTGGGGATTTTGACTTCGCAACTTTTGCGGATGCGGGCGTAGGACAAGTTCGACAGGAGAACGATGAAAATAATTGTGATGGCAGTTGCGTGCTCGTTGTTGCTGCCAACCGTCGCAGCAGCTCAGGAGAAACAGGCCACCAAGTCAATCGCGATCGCACCCGCTCTCGAAGCGAAGGTGCGCAAAGTTTGGGAAGATTTCAAAACCAAAAACAAGGCGTCCCTCGCAGCCGCACTCGCCGACGACTTCCGGATGTTTGAGGAGGGCACAAGCGGGTTCGGTGACAACAAGACCGACATCGCCTCGGTGGACGAGTTAGAGCTCATCAGTTACACCCTTAAGGATTTCACCGTGAAATCGCTCGGGCCCCGCGCCGCGCTGGTCACCTACCTGGCGCACTATGAGAGTAAATCCGGCGGCCAGGTGGCAAAGGCAGACAGTGTCTTCGGCGAAGTCTGGACGCGCGAGGGGAATGACTGGAAGGCGCTTTACCTTCAGGAAACATACATTCAGGGAACCGCGGCGAAGTAACGAAGTTGGCTGGCGATGCGGCGGCAATAATCGCCGGCGTCGCATCCAAATAAATGTGATGATTCGAGTCGAACTGCCGCAACATCTTCGAACGCTGGCACACGTGGACCGCGAAGTAACGCTAGAGATCGACGGCCCGGTCACCCAGCGTTCGGTCCTCGACGCACTCGAGGCCCGCTATCCCATGCTGCGGGGCACTATCCGCGACCACGGCACACAACAGCGCCGCGCCTTTTTGCGCTTTTTCGCCTGCGAGGAAGACCTGTCCCACGAGTCCCCGGACGCCCCGCTGCCGGGCGCGGTTGCGTCGGGGAAGGAGCCTTTTCTGATTATTGGAGCCATTGCTGGCGGCTAGCCGGCAAATCACGCGCGTGTGGAGCGGGCACTTCCGATTCCTGCGGTGGCACAAACCCTCGCGGGCAAGAGTGCCCGCTCCACACGCGCAAAGATTTCGCAGCCTGCGTGATAACATTTCTGCCGTGCCCATGACCGACACGAGTCCCGCAAGCGCGAGAGATTCAACTCCGCGTTCAAAGCTCGATGTCCGGCGAACAGCTTCTCTTGCTCGCCTTCGAGATGAGCCTGTTCGCTCGTGACTTGGCCCGCGCGGGAATTCAGAGGATCATCCTGAATGGAACAAAGCCCGCGTTGACCGAGAATTGTTCAGACTCGCCTTCCTGCCGGTTCCCCTGCCAGAACGATTGCGATGAGCGCCCCGGAAGTGTTGCCTTTTTCCACAGCGTTCCTGCGGGAACATCAGTTCCGGACGCGCTCCGAGATCAGCGGCAGCAATTCTTTCCATCGATCGACGTCGATTTCGCTCCAGTGGGAGTTCAACTTCGGTGTCGGCATTGGAACGACCGCTCGACCGACCACCTCATCGTGAAATGCATCGTGGGGACGGCGATTCTCCTGGCCCCCTAGAAAGACTGCGAAGCTGAACCTGGCTCAACTTTGAGCCGGAACGGAGCTTTCGGCGCAATCTACCCTACGGGCTCCGGCACGAACGATGTTGGAGGCGATGCTTGCGGCGGTGGTGGAGGATATAGCACCAGGCTCAACGGTCGATACCGCGCTGCGAAGAAGTAGATCGCGTACGCGGGGAAGAACACTATGGCGGGGACCGCGATCAGCGATGTTAAGAAAAGAAAAACCGCCACCAGAATGCACCCCACCACGATAGCGACGGTAATAGTAAAAACATTCCACGTCATGCCTGCGGACTTCCCGGTGATCACGGCAATGATTCCCAAGCCCACGGCCGGAATCGCGACGATCAAACCAAGAATCAGCGATGCAATGCCGATTACGATCCCCGCGCCAATGGCCAAAACGATCTTCATTCCAACGTACGCCGCATAGGAAGTTTGTTCGGCTTGGATCAAGGGCCACAACCGCCGCCAGCCTTCGACCGCGCCAATATTCTCCAATGCCATTTGCGGCACAACGAAATCCTTAGTCAGCACGTGAATCACAGCCACGATCAAAAAGAAAAGGAATACCAGGAAGAACGCCACGATCCCGCCGAGCACCAGCGGCAGCACGTGTTCGCGAGGCGGGTTGAACCATCCCATGGCCAAAGCAAAAGCAGCGGGGATTCCCAGCAGCACTGCCATTGCTGCCACAGTTGCCAGCATCAGTCCCAGCTGCCACAAGAAATATTTCCATGCCGGGCCTTGCCTGCGGCTCCAACCCTGGCGGATGTGACATTCTTTCGCCAGCACGCTGTCGAACAGAATGAACCGCATTACGCTGCTGACATACAACATCACAATGAAAAAAACTAAACCGGCCACCAAGAGCACCGCGATGAGCCCGCCCAGAATCGCAGGATCGATTTTCGGCCACTCCTGTTGTAAAAAATGGCGCGAAGACCCTGTCTGACGCGGAAAGCTCGTGGGAAAGTTGACGCTTCCGCCGGAGCCCATCTCTCCGGCGAGCAGGCCGACGACCGCTACCCGAATCCACTGGCCGAAGCGGAACGGATTCAGGAGTTGCCGTTTGGTGTGCTGGAATGCAAACGTGATTGTATCTACGGCGGAGATGGGCAAGATTCACCTCGGCAAACGCTTCAGCAGCAAGGTACTGCGAACTAGGAGGCGAGGCAAATCAATTTTTCGCTGGAGGAGCATGGCTGGCGAATAGTTGGCGTCGCTTCGCTTGGCTGGACAGCCGAGAGCCTGCCCTGAGCGAAGTCGAAGGGCGGCTGTCGCTACGTCTGTTACTCGTAACGCAGGGCTTCGACGGGATCGAGCTTCGACGCCCGCATTGCGGGGACCAGACCGCTGATCACACCGACGATCAGTAATACTGCTGCGGAAAGGATCACGGTCATCATGGAGATACGAAGATGAATGTCGCCCTGGCCGGAATCGTCTTCAAACAACGGCCCCATCATGGGCAGCGTGCCGACGGACCAGGCGATGAGATAGGACAGCAACACGCCAGTGGCGCCGCCAATCAGCATGATGAGGAGAGTTTCCGCCAGGAATTGCAGTTTGATATGCCGCTTGCGCGCTCCCAGAGCGCGGCGCAGACCAATCTCGCGAATGCGCTCGTCTACCGACACCAGCATGATATTCATCACGCCCACGCCTCCGATGCCGAGAGTCAAAGTGCCGATGAACGTCAACAGCACTTGCAACCCAATGGTCAAGGCGTCGATAACGGGACGAAATTCATCGCGGCCGAACATCTGGAAGGCCTTGGGATCGGTGGGCGAGAAATTCTGGCGCGTGGCCACGGCGGCCAGAACTTGTGCCATCGCTTTCTTTTCAAACTGCGGAGCGATGGGCTCAAATACCATCACCGCGGCATAGCGGGTGTTCCACAAATCGCCGGCCGTGGAATATGGAATCCACGACGATTCGTCATCGCTGGAAAAATAATTGCTGAGCTGAATCTTCCGGGCCATGACTCCGATCACTGTGAAGCGTACGCCGGAGACTTGCACCGTCTCGCCGACTGCGGGGCGTCCGCTGAACAATTCTTCTCTTAACCGGCCGCCCAGGAAGATGACGCGCCGGCGTTCCAGTTCGTCCTCGGCGTTGATCCAGCGGCCTTCCGATGGAAGTTCGTTGCGCATCTCGCCATATTCGGGACAGACCCCGCGCACCGGCGCGGTTCCAACCATGCGGTCGCCGTAGGCAATTCCCGGACGGCGGACGGTCTCAAGACACACATGCTTCACCAGGGGAGCGGTGGCCTTCACCATGTCGAGATCGGCCTGTTCGAGGACCACTTTCTTCCCGGCGCGCTGGCCGCCGGGCTGCTCGCTGGTTTGCTGCGGCCAGCAGATCACCACGCTCTTGCCGAACGCGTCAAAGCCATGCACCAGAACGCTGCGGAAGCTGCTGCCGTAAGCGATTAACAGAGTCACGGTCGCGATGCCCCAGACGATGCCAAGCATAGTGAGGAAGCTACGAGTAACGTTGCGCTTGAGTGCGATCCAGGCCTCGAGGATAATTTCAATCAGTATGGGTTGACTGCAAAGTTTTCTTCTACCCGCCCGCCTCATAGCGCAATGCCTCGATTGGATCGATCGACGCCGCTCTCCGTGCCGGATAGAGGGCTGCGCCCACCGCGATCGCTCCCAGCAGCGCGGCGGCAATCAAACCTGAACTCCAGCTCGGAATCAGTCCGGCAAAAAAGTCGGGCATGGGCAACATGTTTACCAGTGCGCAAAAACCAAACGCCACGCCCAGGCCGATGCCTCCGCTCAACAAAGCGATGATCAGCGCTTCGATAAAAAATTGCCGCAGAATCGTCCCCGCCGGAGCGCCAATCGCCTTGCGCACCCCAATCTCGCGGGTTCGCTCCCGCACCGCGACCAACATCACATTCATTACGCCAATGCCGCCCAGAACCAGCGTCACGATCCCAACCGCTCCCAGAAAGAATTTCATGCCATCGGTCATGGTCTTGAAAGCCTGGGCTTCCTGCACTGTATCCCAGATGGGGCACGCTTCCTTGTCGTTCGGGTCGTAGTGATGCATGCGGGCCAGCGCCACCCGCACTTCGTGCTTGCAAGCGGTGTGCTGATCGACCGATTTCGGAGTTACCAGCAGTTGATCGAATGTGGAATTCGTTCCCGGAGGTTTGTCGGGAAAATCGCGGCGCATCGCAGCGAACGGGACGAACACTTTATTCACATCCCAGCCGTCGTAGCTCGAGTCCTGCTTCTTCTTGGCCATCACGCCGATGACGGCGTAGGGAAAGTCATTTAAATAAATCGTGTCACCCACGGGATTGCGCCCGGGAAACAATTGCTTGGCGGCATCGGAACCTAGAAATGCCACGCGCCGGGCCTCGCGCATATCGTTCCAGTCGTAGAAACGTCCCGCGCCTACGTCGAGGCTGCGAATGTAGCCAAACTGCGGATACGATCCCGTGACCGTGAAAGCTGCATTGTTGAAATTCGAATGCGTGCGCACTGTGTCCTGCTCCAGCTCGGGAATCGCGTATTCGCAGTCGGGCGAATCGGATTGCACCACCGCTACGTCAGGGTCTTCCCAATGCACGACGCGGCCAGCATGGGTACCTCCCGCCTGCAGGCTGGTGCGGCCATGGAAGACGATCATCACGTCTTTGCCGAGATTGCGCGCCTGATCTTCCTGGCCTTTGCGCAAGCCTTCGCCGGCCGCCACCATGAGCACAATTGAGACGATGCCCCAGGCAATTCCGAACATGGTCAGGAAGGCGCGCAACTTGTGCGACCACAGGGTTCGCAGGACGTCGAAAACAAGATCGCGGACGGTCATGACACTGGTTGGACGCAGCCGGGGAGAGAAGGTAATCCCCAGATGGCTTAGTGCTAGATACGCATACGGCAGGGAGTTTGTTGCAGAAAAGATCGTAAAAGTGTGCGATACCGCTCGTTTAAAGCGGCATCGGCAGTTCAATTAGGGGCATGACTATTTACGATGGAGAAGAGCGTCGACAAATATCTTGGCGCTTCCGCGTCAGCTGTCTTTCGTCATAAGGAGCTACCCTTCAGGCCGCCGTACCGACAGGATCCATCCACGCGTCGAATTCTTTGAGCGCAAGTTCACACTGCATGCGATGCCGTTCCTTGCGATCGCGAATTTTTCTTTCCAGCGGAGGAAGAAGATCAAACGTGATATTGGCCGGCTGAAAGTTCTTCGCATTCGCGTGCGTAACGTAATGCGCCAGCGATCCAAAGGCGGAAGCGCGCGGGGCTGGCGTCATCTCGGCTCCGGAAACCAGCGCGGCAGCGTGCATTCCGGCCAGCAGCCCAGTTGCGATCGACTCTACGTAGCCTTCCACGCCGCAGATCTGTCCTGCAAAGAAAACCTTCGGGTGCGCCTTCATCTGCAAGGTCTCGCGCAACAAAATTGGCGCATTGATGTAGGTGTTGCGATGGATTTGTCCATAGCGCAAAAAACGCGCGTTCTCCAGACCCGGAATCAGCCGCAGCACGCGCGCCTGTTCGCCAAACTTCAAATGGTTCTGGAAGCCGACCAGGTTGTAGGAATCCGCTCGCAGGTTTTCCTGCCGCAACTGCACCACGGCATACGGCATCTTGCCGGTGTGCGGATCGATTAGCCCGACCGGCTTCATCGGACCGAAGCGCAGAGTGTCGCGCCCGCGGCGCGCAATTTCTTCGATTGGCAGGCAACTCTCGAAGTAGTTCAGCTTTTCCCAAGCGCGCTCTTCGACGGACTGGGCTGCGACCAACGCATCGTAGAAGCAAGCGTATTCTTCCGGAGTCATCGGACAGTTGATGTAATCCGCCGACCCTTTGTCATACCGCGCCGCCATGTAGACGCGTGACCGGTCGATAGAGTCCGCTTCGACAATCGGGCTGATCGAATCGTAGAAATACAAATGGGGACTGTGTGGAGCGGGCGCCCCCGCACCCTCGGCCTCTGACTTTGCCTCGCTTAGCCGCGCAATTTCGGACGCGAGTGCGTCCGAGGTGAGCGGACCAGTGGCGATAATAGTCAGACCCTGCGACTCATCCACCTCCGCCACTTCTTCGCGGCGAACGCGAATGCGGGACTCCCGGGAGATTGCTTCGGTTACGCGAGTCGCGAACGTCACTCGATCCACGGCCAGAGCGTGCCCTGCGGGGACCGCGCATTCCCGCGCAATCTCCAGCAGCAACGAACCGGCGCGTCGCATCTCTTCCTTGAGCAGCCAGGGAGCGGTGTTCTCGCTGTCCGATTTCAGGGAGTTCGAGCACACCAGTTCGGCAAAATCCGCGGTCTGATGAGCTGGCGTCGAGCGCACCGGACGCATCTCGAAGAGTTCCACA
>Ga0073928_10011396_pt1 | contig 10379 bp, 8 predicted proteins | sample PaiPotPPA55metaG_FD_76969 | JGI IMG/M metagenome (GOLD analysis project Ga0073928, IMG submission 76969) | Iron sulfur acid spring bacterial and archeal communities from Banff, Canada, to study Microbial Dark Matter (Phase II) - Paint Pots PPA... ...
CATCTGCAAGATTGGAGAGGCCGTGACGAGAGCATCGTGTTATTTAAAGACCACGCTCACATGATTAAATCAATCGCTGGAAGCACGGCGATAAGGAGCAACGGACACGCTTGGTGCACTGCCGACGACAATCTGTGCGTGGGGAATACCCTAGAACGCACCCGATGCGGAGGCGGCTGCGGCAATGCGGTAATCGGACCGCAGCACGCATCTATTTACCAAGGGCTCTTCGACCACCTGGCAACGCTGGAAGATGCCGCAGACATTGGCAAGGGAGGCAGGGGCCGAGTTCAGCGTGACCTCGACCGATGTGCCACTGTCCTGCAATCACTAGGATTCAATCCGGAGAGACCTCAACGTGGGCAATGAGCGTCAAACGGCTGAGAACCGGACGAAGCACCTACGGCTCGCCATCTATCGCATTGAACGCGGAAGGGCGAAGACCGGGGCAACAGAGCTCAGCATTTCAGCTGTGGCGAGAGAAGCTGGGGTGACCCCGGCGCTAATCCACAACCACTATCCCACCATCGCCGAAGAGATTCGCAATAAGCTTGGTGCATCGAGTCGACAGCAACGCGACGCGAAACAGGAAGCTCTCAAAGTGGCCCTCCAAGAGAAGAAAGCGCTACTGAAAGAACTCTCGGACGCTCGCCAGCGTATTGCAAGATTGGCGAGTATCAATGAGACCTTGCTGCTGCAGAATCAGACTTTGAGGGCAGCAGCTGAATCCTCTGTGGTTGTCCCTCTGGAACCGAAAAAAAGTTAGCTCACGTAATACATTGAATTCGTTAGAAAAATCAACTATTAACAGTTAGGAACACCCCTAAAGTGGCGACCTGCCGATCGCATTGGGCATTCTTGCCGCGAGCGGCCAGATTCCCGCTGAGGCACTGCTGCATCGCGAGTTCGCCGGGGAATTGTCGTTGACCGGTGCGCGGCGCATTCGCCATGGCCTGCGGCGCGGCAGTACGCGCGGGCTGGGTCATCGCTGGATGGCGCAGCCATGTGCGACTCCGATCCTCGCATGCCCGAAATCTACCTGCCCTTGCGTAGCGCGGCGGAAGCGGCGCTGGTGCCGGGTATCGATGTATTCGGGGCCGCCGATCTGCCCGCTTTGTGTGCACACCTGAGCGGCTCGGTCGACGGCCGCCTGACGCCCATTCGCGGTGCGGCGCCCGACTCCCTGCTGCGCAAGCGCGCACCGTTGCCCGATCTGGTCGATGTAATCGGCCATCCCGGCGCGCGCCGGGCGCTTGAAGTCGCGGCGGCGGGCGGTCATCACCTGCTGATGGTCGGGCCGCCGGGCGCGGGCAAGTCCATGCTCGCTGCCCGGCTGCCAAGTCTTCTTCCGCCCATGACCGATGACGAAGCGTTGTCGCCAGCCGCCATTCTTTCCGCCAGCATGCTGGGATTCTCTCCCGCGCAGTGGCGCCAGCGACCGTTTCGCGCGCCGCATCATTCGTCGAGCTCTGTAGCGCTGGTAGGCGGGCGCAATCCGCCGCAGCCCGGCGAGATTACGCTGGCCCATCTCGGCGTCCTCTTCCTCGACGAACTCTTGACTTCGACCGGGAAGTGCTGGAAACGCTACGCGAACCGCTTGAGGCGGGCCGCATCACCATTTCGCGCGCGGCGCATCAGGCGGACTTTCCGGCAGCGTGTCAATTGGTCGCAGCAATGAATCCGTGTCCGTGCGGCTGGCGCGGCGATCCGAACGGCCGCTGCCGATGCACACCAGACGTCGCCACCCGATATCTGCGCAAGTTGTCGGGGCCGCTGCTCGATCGCATCGACATCCAGATCGAATTGCCCGCGTTGTCGCCGGCGGAGTTGTCGGGGAGAAGTGCGTCGATTGGCGAAACGAGCGCAACCGTTGCGCGGCGCGTCGCAGACGCGCGCGACCGGCAACTTGAACGGCAAGGCAAGACGAATCGCGAGCTGGACGGACGCGAAGTGGACGCCGTCTGCCGGCTCGACGCCACCGGGGAAGCGCTGCTTCGGGAAGCAGGAGAACGTTTCGGCTGGTCGGCACGAGCGTATTACCGCGTGCTGAAAGTGGCGCGCACGATCGCCGATCTCGCTGCAGCCGATTCGCCGACGGCGACCCACCTCGCCGAAGCAATTCAATATCGGCGGGCATTTTCGACCGCATAAACCACCACTGAAACCCCAGCGCCCGCAAAAAGAAAAATCGCCTGTCAAGACTTGACTTATGCACATTGCGTCGTTCTTGGTTTCTCTAACATCTGATCAAACACTTATTTTGGCAATGATCAGCAGCCCATTGATTTGATTGACTATTTTTGACTGCACTGAATCAAGGCAAAGTAAGGAAAGCCGCGTCGGGCGGGCACTTGGCGAGGGTGCGGCGATGTTTTCCACAAAGTTATCCACAGCCTCTGTGGATAGTTTAAAAAACTGAGATAAATCCTAGTTTTAGCGGTAAATGCTTGTGCGATTTCTCAGACCCGAAACGTTTGCGAGGTGTCGCTCAATTTGAGAAATATCCGCGAACGAATGGACTCACTTCAGGGCAAATACTTAAAAAAGTTTGAACGAGGAAAAAAACTGGTCGACTTGATCGGGCGGCGGCGTCTTTGTCGAGACTATTGCAACTTGGTAAGCGTGGGTCCCTTTGGCGATAAAACGTGCCCGGATCTGACGGGTTTCGCTTTTCTGGCCACTGGCGCTTGTGCCGCTGACGGCAATTTCCGAGCCGGACAAGCGGCCGCCTGCCGCCACTTCAATGTCAACCGGATGTGCGGCGGGTGCTGCGTTGAGATTGCGCGCGAGACCCTGCTGGAGAAAATCGAGTGCCGCGCGCTGAGTCGCGGGGTCGGCATCCGGCAGGTCGACCGTACCCACGGCGAACACCGCGTCACCCGCCTCGGCCATCTGCATCCTCATATGCATCGGCTTCCCGGCGACGTCGATATCGCGGGCGTCGGAACGCGGCTTGGCCGGGAAGGTGACTTCGTAGGCGTCGTCGTTGTTCTGGATCGTGCGCCAGTCGTAGGCCGGCGTGCAGGCAAGCAGCGCCACGGTGATGAACCACAGCGTGGTGGTTGATGCGGCCGATTTGAACAGTGTGCGCGGGGACGGCACGGCGGTATGAGGAAAAGCACGTTTCAAAGCGCGTGGAAAAGATCGGATCATGGGAAAGCAGCGGGGAAAAACGTGATTATCCGCTGCCGGTGCTGAATACGTTGAGAGCGCACGTTGACAGCGGGTTTCACACGGGACAGCGCCCTGCCTTGCAAACGGCTCACAGCAAGCCGCACGCAGAACGCTTTTTCAAGATTGGGGCTAAAATGCGGTCCAAGCTGGCGCTGTTGCGCGTTGTCGCAAATTGGCCAAGTACGAACCGGGCACGCTCGAGGTTTCCATGTCAGAAAATTCACAGGTTTCACCGGGGCGCGGCAAGAGCCCGCTGCGCTATATTTTGATGGCGGTCGTCGCCGGCGTGATCGCGTGCACCGGCTATTTCGCGTTCGGTGGCCAGCAACGTGTTCCGGATGCGACGTTCACGCTGCTGTCGGGGCAGAAAATCTCGACATCGACGGATCTCAAGGGCAAGGTCTACCTGATCAATTTCTGGGCGACCGACTGCGAAACCTGCATGAAAGAGATGCCGGCAATGGTCGACACGTACAACCGCTTCAAGGGCCGCGGCCTGGAATTCGTCGCCGTGGCGATGAAATACGACGCGCCCATGTACGTGACCAACTACGCGCAGACGCGCAACCTGCCGTTTAAGGTTGCGATGGATGACGGCAGCGCCGCGAAGCAGTTCGGCAATGTGCAACTGACGCCGACTACGTTTGTCGTGGACAAGGATGGCAAGATCTTGAAGCGTTACGTGGGCGAGCCGACGTTCTCGGAGCTCGACGCACTTCTCGACAAAGCGCTGAACGCAGCCTGAGGCAGGTTCGGCCTTACGCGTGACAGGGTTAAAAGCAAAATGCCCGCCGATTCATCGGCGGGCATTTTGCTTTTGGGACGGAAAAAATACGCAGGACACCAGACCTCGCCTACCGCTCGACCTCCCCCTTTGCCGCCAGCCCGTAGCGCTTGATCTTCTCGTAGAGCGTAGCCTTGCCGAGTTGCAGCCGATCGGCTGCTGCAGCCACCACACCGCCGCACTGCTCCAGCGCCTCCGCGATCACCGCGCGTTCGAACTGCTCGGTGCGCTCCTTGAGCGACTGTGTGGCGGCATCGAGGGGAACACCGGTTTCATCGATGATTCCGAGCACCATCCGGTCGGCCGCGTTGCGCAACTCGCGTACATTGCCCGGCCAGTCGCGCTGCATCAGTTCGACTCGCTGGCGATCGCTGAGCAGCGGCGCGGGGCGCTCGTATCGTACGGCGGCATCGAGCAAAAAGTGCTCGAACAGCGGCACCACGTCCTCGCGGCGCTCAGCAAGCGGCGGCAGCGTGATCGTCACCACGTTCAGCCGGTACATCAGGTCGCGCCGGAACGTACCCGCCGCGACGTGCTCCGCCATATCGCCCTTCACGGCCGCGATCACTCGGCAATTCGCACGAATAGGCTGATTCGAGCCAAGCCGCTCCAGCACGCCGTCCTGCAGCACACGCAGTAATTTCACTTGCAGCGCGAGCGGCATGCTTTCTATCTCATCGAGGAACAGCGTGCCGCCCGACGCATGTTCGAGCTTGCCGATACGGCGTTTCTGCGCGCCGGTGAACGCGCCGGCCTCGTAGCCGAACATCTCCGACTCGAACATCTGCTCGGGCAACGCACCGCAATTCACGGCGATGAACGGTTTGTCCCGGCGCGGCGAGAGATCATGCAGGCTGCGCGCAATCAGCTCCTTGCCCGCGCCGGTGTCTCCGTTGATGAGTACGGAGGCATCGGTGGGCGCGACGTTCGCAATCAGCTTGCGCACCTGTTCGATAGCCGGGCTGCGGCCAATGATTTTCGGTGCCACGCTGCTCTGGCCGGCAAGTTCACGCCGTAGCGCGCGGTTTTCGAGCACGAGTGTGCGACGCTCCAGCGCGCGGCGAACCGCTTCGATCAAACGCTCCGACGCGAATGGCTTTTCGATGAAATCGTAGGCGCCGTCGCGCATGGCCTGGACCGCCATGGAGATGTCGCCGTGGCCTGTCACGAGGATGATGGGGACTTCGGGCGCCCGTTCGTGGCATTGGGCCAGAAGGTCGAGGCCGCTCGCGCCCGGCAGGCGGATGTCGCTCACGATCACGCCGGGGAAACTGGCGTCGATCAGGCGCGATGCGCCCTCCACGCTGCCGAATGCGGTTACGTCGAAGCCGGCGAGCTGGAGGCTTTGCACGCTTGCGCGGCGCACCAGTTCATCGTCTTCGATGAAGATCACCTGTAGGCCTGCGGTCATTGGTTTTTACTCCTGCGGGGTATTGCTGTGTGTTGCCTGTTTTCTGCGCGGATCGCTGCCGATCGTTGCGAGCCACTGCGGCTCGTTACGTATCCCGCATTTTCTCAGCATGTGGAGCGTACTGCTGCAGCGCCGCTCACTCTTGTCACGCGTGATGCAGCGTAATTACGAATTCTGCGCCGTGCGAACGATCCGCATCCGCTTGCGTGCCGCCCTCGGGCCCATCCACTTCCATCTGCGGGATCAGATTGCGGGCGACCAGCGTGCCGCCATAGTCCCGCGCAATAGCCGATGAAATCGCCAACCCCAGGCCCAGCCCGTGGCCCATTTCCTTCGTCGTGAAAAACGGCTCGAACAGGCGCGGCAGGACATCGGGCGGGATGCCCGGCCCGTTGTCCCGGACCACGATATCGACGGTCATTTCGTGCCTCACCAACTCGATCTCGATACGAGGCACATCGCACGCGACCACGGCGTCCAGCGCGTTGCCAATCAGGTTGATCAGGATCTGCTCGAGCCGCAGATCCTCGCAGCGCACATACAGCGGCGGACTGGAGTCGGCGCGTTCGTTGGCATCGAAGGCGAGCACCACGTTTTTCATGCGCGGCTGCAACATCGCGAGCACGTTGCGCAACGCGCGGCCGACATCGGTGCGCGCGTTTTTCGGACGGGCCTTCGCCACGAACAACTTCAACTGATTCGTGATCTTTCCCATCCGCTCGGTCAGCGCGGCAATTGCCTCGAGGTTCTCATGGGCCGCCGCGTGATCGCCGCGCTCGATCAGCACGCGGGTGTTGTCGGAGAAACTGCGTAACGCGGCGAGCGGCTGGTTCAGCTCATGCGTAATGCCCGCCGCCATCTGACCGAGCGCCGCGAGTTTGCTCGCCTGCACCAGCTCGTGGTGCGCGGCGCGCAAGTCCTGTTCGGCCCGCGTGCGCTCGCTCACCTCCCTGGTCAGCAAGGCATTCGCTTCCGATAAATCCGCCGTCCGCTCCGCGACGCGCTCGTTCAGTTCGGCGTAGGCGGTCTGCAACAGCGCGCGGCTGCGGATCATTTCCCGCACACGGGCACGCCGCATACGCCAGTAAAACGCGAGCAAACACAGCGATACGAACACCAGCGCCGTCACAATCGTCGCGCTCCACGCTGCGTCTACCGCCGGATCGAGAGGCACCATCGTCATCAAGTGCCAGTCGGGCTCGCCCAGTGCACGCTGCGTTGCGAGAAAACTCGGCGCGTCGCGCCCGCCCCCCACGCGCACGATCTGCGCGCCGCCCTCGAGCGTTCGCACGATGGTTATCGGCAGTGCGGTGATCGGATGCTGCGCGTACTGCCGCGCGGAATACACCGACGCCTCGATATCCTTCGGCAGCGGCCGAAGCGTGTGATATTTCCACGCCGGCACCGACGACAGGAAGATCACGCCGTGATCGTCGGTCACGAGCAGCGGCTCGGAGGCATCGGCGCCTTGCAGCCATTCCAGGTTCAGCTTGACCACCGCCACGCCGATAATGTCGCGCGTCCCCTCTTTGAATACCGGCTGCGAGATGAAATAACCGGGCTCGCGGGAGATCGTGCCGAGCCCGAAAAAGCGGCCGGTGCCGCCTTTGACGGCATCGACGAAATACGGCCGGAACAGGTACTCCGCGCCTACGAAACTATCCGGGCCATCCCAGTTGCTCGCCGCCACGCAGCGCCCGTTCGCCTGGATGATGTACGTCGCCGTGGCACGCGCGTGCGTGTTCAGGTCAGCGAGATAACGGTCCGCTCGTGAAGTGAATTGCGGGTTCGGATCGGCGAGGACTTCCTGCACGAACGGATGGCGCGAGAGCAGATAAGGCAGATATTCGTAACGGTCGAGCGTGCTTTTCAGCTCAGCCGTTGTGCGGTCGACACGTGCCGCCGCGTTTTGGCGCAACGCGTCGAGGCCACGTTGCCACGCGATGCTCCACGTGAGCGCGCATACGCCGGCGAGCGCCGCGAGAAGAAGCAGGAAAACGACCAAACGCCGCGTCACGTGAACGGGTTCCAGACGATGGGGACCCCCGATTGTGGCACGCGCCGCTTCGAACGAGGCTTCCGCCGACGCCCTCGCCTCCCCCGCCGTAAACGGACGCGGCGAAGCATCCGCCACCGAATGCTTCGCCGCTGTCATTGCTGTTGATTCCCTTTCGCGTGAATGTCGGGTAAGCAGCGCGCCTGGACTAGCCGCTGCTTCGCCCGATCAGGACACGGTTTCGGCTTCGGTATCCACCGCCCCGTGCTTGAGCTGATCGCGCAGCTTGTTGCGGTCCAGTTCGTTTTCCCATGCCGACACCACCACCGTCGCCACGCCGTTGCCCACAATGTTCGTCAGCGCGCGGCACTCGCTCATGAAGCGGTCGATGCCAAGGATCAGCACCATGCCCGAGAGCGGAATGGTCGGCACGACAGCGAGCGTTGCAGCCAGCGTGATGAACCCCGCGCCGGTCACGCCGCTTGCGCCCTTCGACGTGAGCATGGTCACCGCGAGCAGCGTCAGTTGCTGCGTCCACGTGAGGTCAGTGTTTGTCGCCTGGGCGATGAACAGCACGGCCATGGTCATGTAGATGTTGGTGCCGTCGAGGTTGAACGAATAACCGGTCGGCACCACGAGGCCAACGACCGAGCGCGAGCAGCCGAGCTTTTCGAGCTTGAGCATCAGTTGCGGCAAGGCAGCTTCCGACGAGCTCGTGCCGAGCACAATCAGCATTTCTTCCTTGATGTACGCGACGAAGCGGAGGATGTTAAAGCCCACCATGCGTGCAATCGCGCCAAGCACGACGACCACGAACACGATCGACGTCAGGTAGAACGTGCCGATCAGCTTGAGCATGGGCACGAGCGAGCCGATGCCGTACTTGCCGATGGTGAACGCCATTGCGCCGAACGCACCGATCGGGGCCAGCTTGGTGATGATGCGCACGATGCCGAACAGTATATGCGTCAGCCCTTCGATAAAGTTCGTCACCGCGCGGCCCTTCTCACCTGCGGTCGCCAGCACCGCGCCGAACAGCAGCGCGACCAGCAGGATCTGCAGGATTTCGCCTTGCGCGAACGCCGACGAGATCGTGTCCGGGATGATATGCATCAGGAAGTCGGTGGTCGTCTGGCCGTGCGCCTTGGCGGCGTACGAGGCAACCGCCTTGGCGTCGAGGGTGGCCGGATCGATGTTGAAGCCCACGCCCGGTTTCAGGATGTGCGTGGCGGCGAGGCCGAGCACAAGCGCGAACGTCGACACGATTTCGAAGTAGAGCAGCGCCTTGCCGCCCACGCGCCCCACCTTCTTCATGTCTTCCATGCCGGCGATACCAGTCACAACCGTACAGAAGATGATCGGGCCGATCACCATCTTGATGAGCTTGATGAACCCATCGCCGAGCGGCTTCATCTCGGTGGCGAGCGCGGGGTAGAAGTGCCCGAGCGCAATGCCGATGGCAATCGCCAACAGCACCTGCACGTACAGGACTTTATAAAAGGGTTTCTTCACGGTTGTCACAGTTGTTCCGGGCATGGTCGGCGAGTAGCAAAGGGGTGAGACAAAAACGCGCCGGCGCTAGGCTGCGGCGATGCGCGTCTGGCGTCGGCAAAATCAGGTGAAGCTAAATGGGATGGGTTGCATCGAATCGTCTCCCTGTCTTTTTTTGTGGCCTGTGTGGCCGCCCTTCATATTGCAAGGTCGATGCCAGTTTTTGACTCGCATTGCGCGTTGATTTTTAAGGGTTTTTTGTTAACTGGAAGCCGTGAAAATCCGTGTTTCCGGAATTCGGGAATTGGACCGTCCGACCATCCGGACGGTATTCGGGTTATCCCTGAGACGCTTTATCTACGGGCTTTCCCGAGGTTTTGGGAGCGTTGGGATGGGGTCCGGCAAAGTCACGCGTTCCGGGCAATCGGAGGGGTCCCAAAACGAAAAAACCCACGTTTCCGTGGGTTTTTTCGTACCAGCCAAGCCAGAGGAAGGTTTACATCGCGCCAACCAGACCTGCGTCGTGAGCCTGTTGATCCGCGTGATAGCTCGACCGCACCATGGCGCCGACAGCCGCGTGCGTGAAGCCCATCTTGTACGCTTCTTCCTCGTACATCTTGAACCTGTCCGGATGGACGTACGAACGCACCGGGAGATGGTGTTCGGAAGGCTGGAGGTACTGGCCGATCGTCAGCATGTCGACGTTGTGCGCGCGCAGGTCGCGCATGACCTGAAGAATTTCTTCTTCCGTTTCGCCCAGGCCGACCATCAGGCCGGACTTGGTCGCCACTTCCGGATGCAGCGCCTTGAAGTCCTTCAGCAGTTTCAGCGAATGCGCGTAGTCGGAACCCGGACGCGCTTCCTTGTACAGGCGCGGCACCGTTTCAAGGTTGTGGTTCATCACGTCCGGCGGTGCGGCGGTCAGGATACCAATCGCGCGGTCCAGACGGCCGCGGAAATCCGGCGTCAGGATTTCGATCCGCGTCATGGGCGAATGCTCACGCACCTGGCGGATACATTCCACGAAGTGCGCTGCGCCGCCGTCGCGCAGGTCGTCGCGGTCCACACTCGTGATCACCACGTACTTGAGCTTCAGCGCGCCGATCGTGCGGGCGAGGTTCAGCGGTTCGTCGGCATCAAGCGGATCGGGGCGGCCGTGGCCCACGTCGCAGAACGGGCAGCGACGCGTACATTTGTCGCCCATGATCATGAACGTCGCGGTGCCCTTGCCGAAACATTCACCAATGTTCGGGCAGCTTGCTTCTTCACAGACCGTATGCAGATTGTGTTCGCGCAGGATCTGCTTGATCTCGGTGAAACGCGAACTTCCCGTTGCGGCCTTTACGCGAATCCATTCCGGCTTTTTCAGCTTTTCGATCGGGATGATCTTGATCGGGATGCGCGCCGTCTTCGCTTGCGCTTTTTGTTTGGCGGTGGCGTCGTAGGGTGCGGCAGCGGGCGTCAATGCGTCAGTACTGCCAGCCAGATTTCCGGTTACGTCAGTCATTCGGTCGGTCCATTCA
>Ga0073928_10011398_pt1 | contig 10378 bp, 6 predicted proteins | sample PaiPotPPA55metaG_FD_76969 | JGI IMG/M metagenome (GOLD analysis project Ga0073928, IMG submission 76969) | Iron sulfur acid spring bacterial and archeal communities from Banff, Canada, to study Microbial Dark Matter (Phase II) - Paint Pots PPA... ...
ATGAAGCTGGTGAGCCGCGCTTCGGAAGCCAACAAGTCGTAGCAGTTCGGATCCAGGTTCCCATCCGTGCCTCTATATCCGATCGAAAAAAGTTTGCGCGAGTGATCGAACAGGAAACTGAAATCCATGGCTTCGAATAATTTGCCGGCCGACTGCGCGATGACAGTAAGGCGGTGAATTAACCCAGTGGCCTCCGCGATCGAGTCCTTCATCGCTTTGATCAGCTCTTCAATCCGCGCAAGCAGATCGCGATGAGCGAGAGGCTCGTGCACTAAACTTGCACCCAGAATAGAAAGCTCGCGAATTGCCGCTTCCAATCGTTCGGGCGCGTCCGCCAAAGTGGAAACGCTGCGGAAGAAAGGTTCGATGGCGACCCATTCGGGAGCTTTAGCCGCAGGACGTTCGGCCATGTTTGTGATGTCGTCTGGATCCAGGCGCAGCCAGGGAATTAAGATTCTTGCGTCTTGCAGGTTCGATTCCACACAAGCCCTGGCCGCTTCTGCGTAATACCGCAATTCGGAATTAGGAGCATTTCCAAGCTCTTGATCGAGCGTTTGCGCAATGTCGGCGATGGTTTGAACGCGGTCTTTCAATGCAACGAAACGCACGGCCCAGTCCGCAGTGTCGGTGGGGGGCAACACGCATAAAGTGGCGGCGGCATCTATTGCGTTAGCGAGTTGCTTCCGGGTGACGGTGTGGGTGCGTCGAGTATCCGCCACCCGAGCGAGGGCTTCGCGCAACAATGAGAGTGCATCTTCAAATCCAGCCAAGAGCGATGTTTCAACAGACGATTTTTGAATCAATTCTCTGCAGCCGTTGCCCAAGGCCAACAGATTACCGGCAATATTTCCACTATCAACCGAGGATACGTATTTGGGGTCGAGAGGATGAAGGTCTCGCGTGTCATACCAATTATAAAAATGACCGCGAAACTGCTCCAATTTATTCATGGTCCGGAATGTGGCTTCGAGCCGTTCGATTACACCCGTCGTTCCAATCCAGCCAAAATCTCGAGCGGCGAGAGTCGTAAGTAAATACAGTCCGATGTTGGTGGGCGAAGTCCGGTGGGCCACAACCGGTTTGGGATCTTCCTGGAAATTATCCGGAGGAAGGAAATTTTCCTCGGGGGTGACAAATTCCTCAAAGAATCGCCAGGTGGAACGCGAGGTCAATCGAAGCGTCTTTGCGTCATGGGAAGAAAGCGTTTCTACTTCCGGAACGGTGGGAGGAAGGCTAATCCAGCGAGCAACCGCGGGCGCGGCAACCCACAAAGCGACAAACGGAATCGCAACGGGCAAGGAGGTGTGCCTTAGGAATATAACCGCCAGTAGAGCCGCCAAGGCCAGGGCCCCACTCGAGATCATTCTTTTGTAAACGCCAAAAACATCCAGATCGACGACGGACTTCGCCTGAGCCGCGGTAATCCATTGCAGTAAATTTTTTCGCGTTACGAAAATGCGGGCTAGCGTGCGCAGGATTGCGTCGGACATGAGCCACGCCTGGTAGGCGAGCAAGATGACTGTCAAGGCGATCTGGTCCAAGCCCAGTGCCAAATCTGAAAGCACGCCGCGAATGTGGCTGCGTTTCGAAATTCCGCCTATGCGCGGGCTCAATCCTGTCAGAAAAGGGATCAGCGAAGGAATTGCGAGCGTTGCCAGGATGAATCTGGTCCACATCCACGGTGAAATTCCGGGCACGAACCATCCAACAACTAGTGTGAGGAACATGCAGGGCGCCGAGAGAGTGCGGCGCAGATTGTCGAGCATCTTCCAGCGGCTGATCGCCGAAATCTTCACCTTTTTGCTTTCTTCTTTGGATAAACCGTCGTGCCCGAAGATCCACGGAAGAAGCTGCCAGTCTCCTCGCGCCCAACGACTCTGCCGGAGGGCGGCGGCTTCGTAGTGCGAAGGGAATTCATCGAACAGCTCAATGTCGGTCGCCAGAGCGGTACGAACGAAGATGCCTTCAAACAGATCGTGGCTAAGCAAAGTGTTTTCTTTTACCTTGCCTGCTAAGGCAGTCTCGAATGCATCGAGATCGTAAATTCCTTTGCCGGTGTAGGAGCCTTCGCGAAAGAGATCCTGATACACGTCTGAAACAGCAGAGGCGTAGGGGTCAATGCCACTGGGACCGGCAAAGATTTTCTGGAATAGCGAGCCTTCGCGATCGGTTGTCAGCGACGGAGTGATTCTGGGTTGCACGATCCCGTAGCCATCCACAACCCGGCCTACTTCGGGATCGAATTTCGGCCGATTCAGCGGATGCGCCATGGTCCCCACTAGGCGCGCTGCTGTACCGCGAGGCAAGCGGGTATCGGCATCGAGCGTGATTACGTATCGCACCCCGGGAATCGTTTCCGGTCGCCGACCCCCGACCGGTATGAATGTAGTGTTCGATGACCCGCGAAGGAGATGATTGAACTCGTGAAGCTTTCCGCGCTTGCGTTCCCATCCCATCCATTTTTGTTCACACTCGTTCCACGCGCGCTTACGGTGGAACAAGAAGAAACGATCACCGCCGCCCGGCGGCGGGCCATGACTGGCGTTTAAGGTTGCGATGGCATCGACCGCTACAGCCAGAAGTAAATCATCACCAGGGAGACTTTCTGTGGGAGCGTCAACCCAGTCGGAAAGCAGCGCGAAACGCAAGTCGCCATCGGGGTTTGCCAAGTAATGGACTTCCAGGTGCTCGACTTGCTCTTTGATTCCCTGCTCAGAAGTGAGCAGGGTGGGAACCGCCACAACGGTGCGCAGCTCTGTGGGAACTCCTTCTTTAAATTCCAAACGCGCCAGAGTGCGGGGACCGAGTAAATCCGTTACCGTGCGATTAATCAGAGCAATAGCCAAATCCGATGCGGGAATGGAGGCAAGCAATCCCAGCAACACGAGATAACCGGTGTGCAACCCGAGACGGTGGGCGTGATGGAGCGGAAAAGTCAAAATGACGGCTGTCAGTAATGCGATGGTCCCCAAATAACCTGGAACGGCAGCGCGCACGTAAAGGCGCAGAAGCCCGCGCCGCCAGGGAACGTGAAACTCCAATTCGCGTTCAAATTCCCAACGTCCTCGCGATATTAGATAGTAGCCAGGGTCGGAGTGCCGATCGTCGTCAGCAGGCTGGCTACCGATTTTCTCCGCGTGGCGCCGTTTGGCATGGTGAATAGCCCGTGCGGCGACTTCGATTTCGGAGTATTTCGATCCACGCGAGAGGTCCTCGATTGCGTGGCGGTAGTAATCGCGGGTGGTGAAATCCATTTCGGCGAAATTACTTCCGGCCCGCAAAACCTGGTCCACCAAGCTGACGCTTTCGAAAAAAACCTGCCAATCAAATTCAGAGGTCAGCCGCATGCTCGTGATGATGTTGCGGACGGTAACAGTCATGGCGGCTTGCTGCTGGTGCTCTGCTCGGACAATTTCATCCGCGGTGGTGCCTTGGGCGGCGAGACGCTCGTCGAGCCAGACGAGAATGGGACCCACTTTCGGATCTAGATCGCGCAATCGCTGAACGAGTTGAACAGCGAAGGCCCTTTCCAGCGGTTTCTTTTCAAAATCCCGCAGAACAGAGGCAGGAGAGACGGTGGCTTGGCCGCCTGTTCCCAACAGGCTGTCGGCGAGCAAGTCGGCTTCTTCGCGAGCGCGTCGGCTTAAAACCAGGCGCTCGGCGATCCGGCGTAAATTTTCTACCAGCACGATGCGGAGGGTGATGGCCACGGCCCACAGCTCACCAATCGTGAGAGCCTGCACGCGTTGATAGGCGGTAACAAAGGCGCGCAATACATCCGGATCAAAGCGGCTGTCGGTATGTGCTACATAGGCCCAGGCCACACCGAACACACGCGGATAGCCTTCCAAATGTCCGGAGGCCAGTTTTGGCAGTTTCTTATAGAAGCCGACGGGGAGGTCATCGCGAATTTCGCGAAGTTGCTCTTCAACAATGTAAAAGTTATCAACCAGCCATTCCGCAGCCGGTGTGATGGTGAGTTCCTGCTGAACCGCTTTCGCAGTAGCGCGGTAGTATTCCAACAACACACGGCCGTTTTCCGCTACGCGCGGAATAAGGGGACGACCGCTATCGGAATCCGTGGTGACCGCTTGAGCGGCTGCCAGGCTTTCCGCGTGCTGCTCCAAGCGCTCGATGCTGAAAAGCTCTGCACGAATCGGTTCGTTAACTTCAGCGACGATGGTTTGGGCTTGTGAAATACTGGCCATTATTTCCCTAGAGAGCTAGTGAAAGAGCGACTCAGCGATGCGTTGTCAACGCACTAGAATACAACGCAAGATACGTGCGCGGGAACGAGAATACGGGACGAACAGAATGGGCCGAAGCGTAATCACCGGCACCGATCGAAGGCAGATCAACTAGCTTTTCGTAATCCGGCAGCTCCCGCCACCGCAAGAGCAGGCGAGGGAGGCCCTAACGGAACGCCCGTGGCGGAGCGCAGGATTCTTTCCATGTCCGACTTTCGGTAGGGATGGCTAATAAAATCGAATGCGCTGATATTCAACGCGGCGAGATAATCTCGATATTCATGCGGGCAGGAAGGAGCGCAAACGATTACCGCCGGTATCTCCACGCCTTGCAATCGCAAGCACCTTACGACATCGCGGTAGGTCCCGTCCACCAGCCAGAAACCGCACAAGCAAACTGCTACCTTCTCCCGGGAGAGTGCGTACTTTACTTCTTCTAAACCTTTGGCCCAGACAGTCTTCAGCGGAAATGACTGAAGAAGTTCTGACATATTTCCGTGCAGTTCCTGGTCGTTGGTAGCAATCAGAACTGTGACCTGGATGTGGTCGACCTCCCGATCGGCTAGGGCCTTGGTCTTGGCCTCTGTTGCATCAATGGCGGCTACCCTCATAAGTCTCGATCCCTTTCATCCGTAAGGATTTATTTCGTCGAAATCAGCAGTCCGATACTCTGCCAAAGACACACTTCCATCAATACAGGCAATTGGTTAGGAATCTAGGGAAAAAACTGTAGAGGGCGGTGCTCGCCTGGAGGGTTGGCCACAACCCTGGGGTGAGCCTCGGGAAATATTACAAATTTGTCAATTAAACATGTACGGAGATGACCAAGCGAAAAACTACGGCTCGATAATTTGATTTCTCACTGCGTAGCGGACCAATTCGCTGACGGTGTGCAACTGCAGTTTGCGCATGATGTTGGCTCGATGAGTCTCAGCGGTTTTTACGCTGATGTTTAGAGAAGATGCAACTTCTTTGCTGCTCTTGCCCTCTGCCAACAGTTGGACAATTTCCCGCTCACGAGACGTGAGGCGATCGCGCATGGTCTCGGGAAGATCGGCTTTCGTTTTTCCCTCGTTGAAATTCGTAAGCATCACTTCGGTGGCGCGCGGCGTAAAAAAGGGCTTGTGGTTCGCCAGGGTTTCGACAGCGATCACCAGATCGCGATCCGAGTCTGACTTGACAATATAGCCGCGGACACCGGCTTCCAGAATGTCCCGAATGAGTTGGTCTGAATAATGCACCGAAAGAATAAGGACTTCGGTGTCCGGGGAAGCTTTTCGGATTCTCTTGGCCGCATCGACGCCGTTCAGATCCGGCATGCTGATATCCAGGATCACGACGTCAGGTTTCAGCTCTTCGGCTTTTGAAACGGCTTCGCGGCCTGTGTGCGCTTCGCCGATTATTTCCCAACCGGCGTGGGATTGAAGCAGGGCCTTCACTCCACGTCGCATCAGATCGTGATCATCTGCGATCAAAATACGAAGTGTCTTCATGTTTGTCTCCAACCATCCTGGATTTGAAAAATATCAAACGACCTTGCAACGAAAAAATTGCTAATTCGCATACTCCATCACTTGGCATTTAATTCCGTAATCGGCGCACAGTCAAGTGCCGATGATACCGGTAAGGGCGCACTGAAAAGGATCATTCCGGCCGCAAACCAATTAGAAAAGGGGGCGGCGTCTGGCCGCGCTCCGACAAAAAAGCGTGAAGGTTACCTGCCAGTGGGACTTCATGGCGTATTAGAAAATCGCGGGATGGGCTTCTCCTTCGCAGATATTGTGGCGGGAAGACCGCACAGCCATGCTCCTTCTGATATCGCAGCACCAATCGTCGGCGATCAGCCGGGTAGTGAAAGATTGAATGGGCTCGGCGAATAATGTGTCGGTAGATCGGAAACCGCGAAGGCATTCAAATTCGCTGCCGGCACGCGCGAACACCGAATATTCCGACGCATTACCACGACGCGAATTGGACGTAGGGGAGACCGCGTGGGTGCACATGAATTTATCCTCCGGATGTAGCATTCTTCTTCCTGTTCTTAGATCCGTTCCGCCAGGCATGCGCGCAATTGCTGGCGAGCGCGGGAGAACCTGGTTTTCACCGCGGACTGAGAAAGCTTCAGAATTGTGGCGGCCTCTTTTGCTTGCCATTCCTGCATTCCCAGGAGCCATACGACGACTCGGGACCCGCTTCCGAGTCCATCGATTGCTTCGCGAAGAGCGCGATGATCTTCCGCTTTTGAATAGAGCTTCTCGGGATGATAGGCATCGCCCGCAGTCAACATCTCAACCGGGCTTGGCTCGTCGCCACTGCTGTTCTCATAGGAGAGATAGTGATCCTCGGATCGCCGCTTGCGAACTTTTATCAAGGCTTCATTCATGGCGATGCGCATCAGCCAGCTTGAAAAGCGTGACTGCCCACGAAATTGATGGATGTGGGCATACGCATTCAGAAGGCTTTGTTGGGAGGCGTCCTCGGCGTCCTCGCGATTGCGCGTGATTTTCAACGCAACGTGGTAGGCCTTGCGAATGTAAGGCTGGATCAAACTGGCGAAGGCATTCTTGTCACCCGACTGCGCGCGTTTGACCAGTTGAAGCTCGTCATCCCAATAGAGAGCGCTCGTCTGGTCAAACCTGGATGACAACTGACTCTGACTAACCCCTTCATGATTGCCGTGCACGAATCACCTCAAGTGTTGCGTCTAAGTGACTGAATTTAGGTAACTTGTTCGATCCGTCAAGAAGCTTACCCCGAAGGGTATATTCCCGGTGCCCATACAAAATAATGAAATTCGCGTTGGGGGTCTATCGGCGGCATCCTGTACTTCAGAGCGGGTGTTCCTGTAGCTTACTTCGGTTCGGCACTCGGACAAATCTCGCCAATCCATTTGAAATGATCGACGTCTCTATGTATTTGGTGACGCATGCAAATAGAAACGGAGTTTGCAGAGTCATTGGATCGGGATCCCACAACGATGCATTCGTTTGGAAAATTCGAAGATCGCTGGCTAAGGAACTGCTTGTATAGATTGGACGTGAATTGTTTTTGTCGCGCCGTCGTAAGTGCCGATGATGGTCACTTTCTGACCTGCATAATCGGCCGGCTTCTCTTGATCGTCCAGCTGATAGGTAGTATTGTTTAAACCATACAGAACCAATTTTCCTCCGGCCTTCACGCAACCGAGCGTGCAATCTTTCGCCGTTTTGAATCCTTCCTTCTGCATCATCGCGCCGTGAGATCCCGCCGCAGCGCATTCGTTGTCCAAGATTTCGCCGGTGAAAGACATGGGAGTGTTGTTCGGTTGCTGCGCTAAAACACTCAAGGAAATCAGGGCGAGCAGAGGCACGGGCAACCATAAAATCGTTCGTCTTCTCATTTATCCCTCCGCAATGATGGCCGTAAGATCGTAGGGATCCTCGCGGGAAAGCTGTAAGACTTAAAGCTTGTTGATCTGAAAGAAGGGCTTATGCTGGCTCATAGCTTCCACCGCAGTCGCCAGCCAATGGGCTTGAGACTTCAAAAGGTAGCCGCTGGCACCGGCTTTTTGAGCTTCTCGCACGATCTGATTGGAATCATGCTGCGTGAATATCAATACCTCGGTGGATGGAGTGACTTTCTTAATCTCCGGGGTGGCTTCCAGGCCATTCATTTCGGGCATAGTGACGTCCATAATTACGACATCGGGCTTCAGATCGCGGGCCTTTGACACGGCTTCCAGGCCATCGGCCGCTTCTCCTACGACCTTCCATTCTGAATGGGCGCTCAGGAGTCTTTGGAGCGCAGAGCGCACCATCTTCTCGTCATCAACAAGTAAAATCCTAAGTGTCATTCAGAAGCCTTGCGCTTCAAAGCCGGCCCATGAGAAAGAGAATTAAAAGAATAAGGAGGATGAGGGTTATCCCTCCGCTGGGGTAATATCCCCAATTTCTACTATGCGGCCAACTGGGCAGACTGCCGAAAAGAGCGAGCAGGAGCACGATGACCAGGATCAGTAGCAACAATGAAGTATCCCCTTCCGGTGCGGGAGTCCTGTCATGCTACCGGTTGCGAACTTCGCCACCGGCAACGTGAGAGCGACTCGGAAGACTAAGCTGCCTGGGGAAGGGCCACAATCAAGATAACCCTGTAGGAAAGGCGGGTAGTTCCGGTAGCGTGTCGAGCAAGTTACGCCCAAGACTTTATCGTCTACGGCAGGCTCTTTTCGAGCCGCTTTACGGCAGGCTCGAGTTTTTGTCTGGATTTCCAAAAATCGGACCAAAGATCACCTTTTTCGTCGATGCGCCGTCGAAGGGAGGCCAAATTCCATGTCTCCGGACGAATCTTCGAAGTGAGCTCGGCAGCCTCTATAGGCGTTGAGATCGGTGCGTGGGGAAAAGCACGGACGGAATAGACGGAAGCGAGCGATTGGGCTTCGGAATTCTGATGTGCGTCGATGTAAATGCTGCCTTGGGGGCGGCGACGGACCGTCCTATCTAACGTAATTATGCCCGGGTGTTGTTGCATGGTGAGCGAAGCGATTGTCGAAACGAACTGCCGGACCTGCTCGTACGTGTAGAGGCGTTCAATGGGGAGAAAAATGTGAAGTCCGGTGGCGCCGGAAGTCTTCAAGAAAACTTTCATGCCGATGTCTTCCAATCTTGCGGCCAATATTTTGGCAAGCTTGACGACTGTGGCGAATTGAGTTCCTTCGGTGGGATCCAAATCAAAAAATATATAGTCGGGGTGCCCAGGATCATCGAAGCGGGATGACCACGGGTTGTGATCGATGCATCCGAGATTTGTGAGATAAAGCAGGCTGGCCCGATCATTCGCGAGAAAATATTGAATGGGCTTTGATTTACTTTCTGACTGAATGGTGACGGTCTTAATCCACTCCGGCGCGTCTTTACCCGCATCCTTTTGAAAGAAGGCCGGCCCCTCGATTCCGTTCGGGTAACGCCGTAATACCAGCGGTCTGTCTTTTAGAAAAGGCAGAAGAAAGCGTGAAATAAAAAAATAATATGCCAACAATTTTCTTTTGGTGTAACCGTCACCGGGAAAATAGACTTTATTGAGGTTGGTGAGGCGCAGAGAAACTCCGTCAATCTCGACGGAAACATCCGCATGCGAACCATGCGCAAGCTCGCCCGCAAGCCGCTTGTCTGTTTTTAGAGTAACGGCTTCAGCGCGAGAGCCGGCCGAAAATACGTTTTCTGGTGTGGGCCTCTTCACGACTTTTGGAGACTCATGGGAAGAAGACTCTTTCTGTGCACGACTTGCCTTGAGCTCTTTGGTTTCCTTCTCAAAAGTGCATTCCTTTGGATCCTGGTCTTCATGGAATCCGAGGAATGTGGGTTGGCGCAGGTGGCGCCCTTCGGTCCATCCGCCATACTTCACTCGGGCGACGAGCTCGGGCTTCACCCAATGAGCCTTTTCGCGAGTAACCGGCTTGCTTGCGAACGGGCATTTCTCGACTTGCAGAGCTTGCAACCGGGCCGCAACCCGCTCTTGTAAGCCTCCGGAAAATCCGCTTCCGGCGCCGCAAACGAATTCAAGCTGGTTACCCTCATACAGCCCTAAGAGTAGTGCGCCGAAATGTTCGCGGCTTCCGCGAGGTTCCGTCCATCCGCCTACGACTGCGTCGAGTTCAGGGACTACTTTAAACTTCAGCCAGGACGTGGTGCGTCCTTCAGGGTAAGCACTGTCGATCCTCTTTCCCAAGATTCCTTCGAGGCGCTTCTCGAGCGCCAAATCGTACAGCTCTTTGCCTTTCTCGATTTCATGGTCTGAATAGCGGATGGTGGAGTCTGGTTGAAGAATCTGTTGCAGGAATGTTTTGCGTTCCAGAAGTGTTACCCGACGTAGGTCATGGCCGTCACAATAAAGGACGTCGAAGCAGTAATAGACGACCGGGATTTGGCGCATAAGTTCAGCGCTCGGTTTGATGTTGGAAAATCGCTTTTGCAGAGTCTGAAAATCGCTTCGACCTTCGCGGTCCAGCGCGACGATCTCGCCGTCCAGCCAAACCTCATGGCCTCCTACCGTTCTTAGCACTCCAGAGGAAATTTCAGGATATTCGTCCGTAACGTCTCGCTGAGAACGGGACCACAGACGAGGCTTGCCGTTTTGGGCGCGAGCGAGAGTGCGCG
>Ga0073928_10011399_pt1 | contig 10377 bp, 5 predicted proteins | sample PaiPotPPA55metaG_FD_76969 | JGI IMG/M metagenome (GOLD analysis project Ga0073928, IMG submission 76969) | Iron sulfur acid spring bacterial and archeal communities from Banff, Canada, to study Microbial Dark Matter (Phase II) - Paint Pots PPA... ...
CGAACCACGGTTTGGAGCTGGCGTCGGCGAATTTCTTGAAGTCCGCTGACGGGCCGCCCATGTAGGTGGGCGCGCCGAAGATGATGCCGTCGGCGGCGTCGAGCTCGGCCCAGCCGGCGTCGTCTAGGTCGCCGACCGCCAGCAGCTTCGCGTCCGCACCGGCGTCGATCGCGCCGGTGAGCACGGCTTCGGCGACTTTTTTCGTATGGCCGTAGCCGCTGTGATAAACGATAACAATTTTCGGCATTTCATTCCCCGTCTGCGATACGAAGACGTCAAAGGTGCGAGTTGCGCGAGAACAACCGTGACCGTGCGTCTTCGCGAGAATTTGACCGGCGGCAAACGCCGCTGGCGATAGTTCACCGGCGAGTCTAGCAAAGCCAAATTCGACCTGCCGACGCACCATGAAGGCCGTTCAGCGCCCGTAGGTTACGACGAGTTGCGCGCTGGCGATGGTCGTGGTGCGGATTTCGTGTTCGAACATGAGCGCCGGGCTGCTTTGACGCAGGCGCAAGTCGCTGGTGTTGAGCGCGTAGACGGTGATGACGTAGTGGTGCGGTTTGCCCGGCGGCGGACACGGCCCCGCATAGCCGTCGACATCGAAGTCATTGCGCGCTTCCACCGCGCCCATTTTGCGCAGGACCCCCGCGGCGCTCGCGTTCGACGGCAACTTCGAGACGTTCGCGGGAATGCCCGCGACGGACCAGTGCCACCAGCCGCGGCCGGGCGCGTCGGGGTCGAAGACGGTGATCGCGAAACTTTGCGTGGCTGCTGGTGCGCCATGCCATGACAGTTGCGGCGACCGGTTGCCGCCTTTGCAGTCGTTCTGGTCGTAGACGAGGGCGAGCGGCACTGGCTGGTTAGGGGAGATGTCGGTACTTGTCAACGTGAAAGGCGCTGCGGCGATAACTTCAGCGACCGCACGCGGCGCATTTGATACCATCGCGGCGCAGAAAAGCGGCAGCAGCACTGCACGGCTGAAAACTCGGAACCTGACGACACGCCACTCAACAGCGTGGTACACAGCACAAACCACAAGCCCGATCCCCAAGCGCATGGTGCGATTTCTCCCTGTCACGGGCGCGGCCAAATCTGGCGTTTCACCCAGTGTAACGATGTATTTTGTCTCAGAAATAGGCTTAGAGCTGGATTCAAGTTTAACATTGCGGAAAAGGACAAAACTTTTCAAACGTTCAAAACGAGACTCGGCAAGGGTCAACACCGCGACTTCGGGTTTAGCCGCAGTTTCGCTCTCTCTGCTGAAGGGACAATGTAATGAATAATTGCACACTGCCTATAATGCGTGAGGGATTAGTCCATTTACGAGCGAGGGGTAAATAATGGGTCAACGGATAAAAGTCATTATCGCCGATGACCATCCTGTCATTCTGTTTGGCGCAGGCGCTGTTGAAGTTTCCCGAAATCGAAGTGATTGGGCAGGCGCGACAATCGACGGAATTGATTCAGCTTTTGCAAAAATCGCCCTGTGACGTGGTTGTCTCCGACCTCGCCATGCCGGGTGGCCAATATGGCGACGGCATGCCGCTGCTGGGTTATATCGGGCGTCAGTTTCCGACGGTGCGCATCGTCGTGTTGACCATGCTGGAAAATCCCTCGCTCCTGAAACGCTTGCGTGAAGTGGGTGTGACGGCCGTGATCAATAAGTCAGACGATTTGAGCCACATTGGACTGGCCATCGTTCATGTCATGCGGGGGCAGGAATATATCGGGCCGTCGGTGCGTCTGGCGCTCGACAGCATGGGCTTGTCGGCGAGTGGCCAGCAACGTGACGTGGTGTTGTCTAAACGAGAACTGGAAGTGGTGCGTTTATTCGTCTCCGGCATGACGACTACCGAAATTGCCGCACAATTGAAGCGCAGTATTAAAACGATCAGCACGCAAAAGAATACCGCTGTGCGCAAGCTGGGAATTGAACGGGATTCTGAATTGTTTCAATATTCCCAGAGCAATGGGTTATTGAATCTGTCGGCTTATGTGGGCGATGGAAATCTTGACGATGCCATTCCCGTGAATACGTAATAATCGTTACTATCGTTGCAAAAAAAGCCGCTCGTTTATTGAAATGAACGGCTTTTTTAATTGCAGAAAAATTCAATTCCAGGCAATTATTGCGGCGATGCCGTTATACCGCCGTGCGCCGCCGACCATTGGGCCGGCGCGTGCAGGAATTTCTCAACTTCATCCAGCGTCCGGGCTTCGAAATAGCCTGCGTCCTTCGCGACGCGCAACACATCCCACCACGTAGCGAGCGCGTGCAACTCCACGTCGATATCTTTCAATACCGAGACGCTTTCCTTGAAGATGTTGTAGTGAAACAGCACGAAGCAGTGGTTCACCCTTGCGCCGGCCGTGCGCAACGCGTTGATGAAATTGATCTTGCTGCGGCTGTCGGTAGTCAGGTCCTCCACCAGCAGCACGCGCTGGCCTTCGGTCAGCAACCCTTCAATTTGCGCATTCCGGCCAAACCCCTTCGGTTTTTTGCGCACGTATTGCATGGGCACCATCAGCCGGTCCGACAGCCACGCGGCAAACGGGATACCCGCGGTCTCGCCGCCAGCGATAGCGTCGATCTGCTCGTAGCCGATATCGCGCAGGATCGTGGTCTCGGCCATCTCCATGAGCGCGCGCCGTACGCGCGGATAAGAGATCAGCTTGCGGCAGTCGATATAAACCGGGCTCGCCCATCCCGACGTGAAAATGTACGGTTTGTCCGCGTTGAAATGCACGGCCTGCACTTCAAGCAGCATTTTGGCGGTGGTGTCGGAGATCGTCTGGCGGTCGAAGCCTGTCATGGGCGAATCCTTGGATTTTGAGGTGGCGCCTGACGCCCGTTTTGACCGGCGATCAAGCGGCGGCGGCCAATGGCGCCTGGCGCAACGGGTGCGCCGGTCGAGCAGAGTTCGACGGCGTTCGATGCGCGCGTAGCCCGGAATTTTACCCGACAGACAAGACGCGGACGTAGCGTGAAACCCTGCTTCCCTGACGGAATTGTCTTGTGAATCCGCAGGTTGTCGAGCAATCGATGCAAGGCGTTTTGCACGGTTAGACGCGGTTTCTGTTGAAAATGGTGCTGTGCGTCAATTTTCTGGCGCGGTGTACACTATTTATCCCCGAAAAATGCTACGGCCCATTGTTTCACTGTCGCGCTCATGCGCGTGGTCTTCAACGCGTCCGCCGTTGCGCAGCGTCTTCATGACCCGCCTGGCGGACAAAGTTCATTTGATTCATCACGAGAATTGATCGTCCAGCACGCAGTTTCCGAGCCCTCCAAGTCATTCATTTTCCAACTCTTTTCCTAAACGTCTCAGGCCAATCATGGACGAACAACTGAAGCTCAGCGCCCTCGCGTATCACCAGTATCCGAAGCCCGGCAAGATCTCGGTCACGCCGACCAAGCCCCTGTCGAACCAGCTGGATTTGTCGCTGGCTTACTCGCCGGGCGTTGCCGCCGCCTGCATGGCGATCTTCGACGACCCGCTCGACGCCCAGAAGTACACCTCGCGCGGCAATCTTGTCGGCGTCGTGACGAACGGCACGGCCGTGCTCGGTCTCGGCAATATCGGGCCGCTCGCCGCCAAACCGGTGATGGAAGGCAAGGGCTGCCTCTTCAAGAAATTTGCGGGTATCGACGTGTTCGACATCGAACTCGCGGAGACCGATCCGGACAAGCTCGTCGATGCCATCGCGATGCTCGAGCCCACGCTCGGCGGCATCAACCTGGAAGACATCAAGGCGCCGGAGTGCTTCTATATCGAAAAGAAGCTGCGCGAGCGCATGAAGATCCCCGTCTTCCACGATGACCAGCACGGCACCGCGATCATTGCGTCGGCGGCTATTCTCAACGGCCTGAAAGTGGTCGGCAAGAAGCTCGACGAAGTGAAGCTCGTGTGTTCGGGCGCGGGCGCGGCGGCGATTGCATGTCTCGATTTGCTCGTTCACCTTGGGTTGAACAAGGCCAACATCCTGGTCTGCGATTCGAAAGGCGTGATCTACGAGGGACGCGGCAACCTGGATCCATCGAAGGAACGGTATGCGGCCAACACGTCGGACCGCACGCTCGCCGATGCCATCCATAACGCCGACGTGTTCCTCGGCTGCTCGAGCGCCGGCGTGCTCAAGCCGGAAATGGTCAAGGTCATGGGCACGCAGCCGCTGATCCTCGCGCTGGCCAACCCCGAGCCGGAAATCCGTCCGGAAGAAGCGAAGAAGGTGCGTCCCGACGCGATCATTGCGACTGGCCGTTCGGACTATCCGAACCAGGTCAACAACGTGCTGTGCTTCCCGTTTATCTTCCGCGGCGCGCTGGATGTGGGCGCGACCACGATCACCGAAGAGATGAAACTTGCGTGCGTGCGCGCGATCGCGGAACTGGCCGAAGAGACCGATCAGGGCGATGAAGTCGCGAAAGCCTATGAAGGCCATTCGCTCGAGTTCGGGCCCGACTACCTGATCCCGAAGCCGTTCGATCCGCGGCTCATCATCAAGATCGCGCCGGCCGTCGCGCAAGCCGCGATGGATTCGGGCGTGGCGACGCGACCGATTCACGACATGGACGCGTATCGCGAGGAACTGGGCACGACGGTGTATCGCACGGGCATGGTGATGCGGCCGGTGTTTGCGGCGGCCAAGTCGGCGCCGGCGCGTATTGTGTTTGCCGAAGGTGAAGACGAGCGCGTGCTGCGCGCCGCGCAGTTTGTGCTGCTGGAGAAGATCGCGAAGCCGATCATCATCGGGCGGCCGGCGGTGGTGGAAATGCGTCTCCAGAAGATGGGCTCGAAGTTGAAGCCCGGCACCGATTTCGAGATCGTGAATCCGGAAGACGATCCGCGTTATCAGAAGTGCTGGCAGGAGTATCACCACATCGCCGCGCGTGAAGGCGTGACGCCGGACAACGCGAAGGCCGCGCTGCGCAAGTTCAATACGTTGATCGGTGCAATCCTGGTGCGTCTGGGCGATGCCGACGGCATGATCTGCGGGATGATCGATACGTACCACGACCATCTCAAATTCATTGAGCAGGTGTTGGGCAAGGCTGAGGGTGTTGAGAACTTCGCCGCGATGAATTTGCTGATGTTGCAGGGACGCAATCTCTTCATCAGCGATACCTACGTCAACGAGATCCCAACGCCCACGCAACTCGCCGATATGACGATCCTGGCGGCGCGCGAAATCGAGAAGTTCGGGATTGCGCCGAAGGTCGCGTTGCTGTCGAACTCGAACTTCGGCAGCGTGCCAACGGCTTCATCGAAGCGCATGGCCGAGGCTCGCAAGTTGATCGCGGAGCGTGCGCCGGATCTGGAGGTGGATGGGGAGATGCACGGTGACGCGGCGTTGTCCGAAGTGGTTCGCAAGGCCGCGTTCCCGGCGTCGACGCTGACCGGTGAGGCGAATCTGCTGATCATGCCGAACGTGGAGGCCGCGAATATCACGTACAACCTGCTGAAGATGGTGAGTGGCGAAGGCGTGACTGTTGGGCCGTTCCTGCTGGGCGCGGACAAACCGGTACACATTCTCACGCCGGCCGCGACCGTGCGGCGGATCATCAACATGACCGCGGTGGCGTCGGCGAACGCGCGGGTCAATGCGACGAGCAACGTAGCGTGACCTTCTGATTTATTACGATATCCTGATGAGTTGGTATCGGTAAATTGAGATGATCATGAAGCGGCGACTGGGTTGATCCGGTCGCCGCTTTTTTTGCTCGCGCGTCGCGCGTAACCCGAATGGGCTAAAAAGCTTAGTGATTTTTTATCGAGATGAACAAAGGTGTGGCGCGTATAGCGACGCCTTTGCTATTCGGATAAATCTGATTCGAATGCCAAGTTGTGCTGAGTAGAGTCGCGGATCGTTTCACTTTTCTGCGCGTTCAAGCGAGTCATCTACAGATTCGTTTCGCGTCAGACACATTCCGCACAATTCTTTGCAGGTAATCAGCATGAACAAGGTCTTTAAATCGGTTTGGAGCGAAGCTCTGGGCGCTTGGGTTGCGGCGTCGGAATTGTGCCGCGGGCGTGGGAAGGGCGGCGGAAAAGTGGCGCGGGCGGTGGCGTTGGTGGTGGGGTTGGGGGTGGCGGGTGTGGTGTTTGCTGCTGGAGCCGGAACGTCAGTTTCCAATGCCAGCCCAGCCACCGCAACGAACTTAACTGACATCGCTATCGGTTCAGGCGCGACGGCGCAGAGCAAGACCAAGGACGCGATTGCTATCGGCGACACCGCAGCGAGTACGGCAGATGGCGCGATCAGCATTGGCGGAAGTGTTTCGAACGCTGCGGCCAACTCTATTTTGATGGGGAACGCAGGAGTCCCGTCCGGAACAACTGGCCAGGTGCCGGTTGTTTCTATTGACGCTGGTTCGACCGCGTCGGTATTTTTCGCACCTGCGGGCGGTTCGGTTCAGACTTTGGCGAACTCGTTTTTTTTCAATCCATATGCAGGAATCACCGGCGCAAGGACTGGATTGCAGCGGCTTCGTGCGCTACGTCTATGCAAAGGCTGCGGGAATTTTATTACCGCGAGTTTCGTCCCAGATCAGCCGCCAAGGCGTGGCGGTCTCGCCGACAGATCTACATCCCGGTGATCTCGTGTTCTTTAATACGACTCGCGGTACGGCGACGCACGTCGGCATTTACGTTGGTGAAAATCAGTTTATTCACGCGCCGAAGAAGGGTGCATTCGTTCGAGTCGAATCGATGAAAAGCGCCTATTGGACCGCGCGATATTACGGTGCCCGCCGAGTCGCGTAGGGGCTGAATGGTTGAACCCTGGAAGACAAAACGCCCGATGAATTCATCGAGCGTTTTGTCGTGCGTTGCGCGAACTGACTTAAGCCACTTGCCGCGTCTCACCTCCTGCCGGCGCACGCCACTTCGTCAGCAGCGCATTCCACTTCACGCGCGCTGCGTTCACGTTGTTGTCCTTCACGTGACCGTAACCGCGCATTGAGTCGGGTAGATTTGCCAGCTCGATCGCCAGCGGTAATTTGTCGGCCGTCAATCCACCGATCACTTCCTTCACCAGCGCTTCATAATCGGCGATCAGCGCGCGCTCCATTTTCCGCTCTTCCGTCTTGCCGAAGATATCCAGCGCCGTACCGCGCAGGAACTTCATCTTCGCCAGCACTTTCATCGCGGACAGGACCCACGGACCGTATTGCTTCTTGATCAGATGACCGTGCGAGTCTTTCTTCGAGAACATCGGCGGTGCGAGATGGAATTTCACTTTCCAGTCGCCTTCGAAGCTGCCTTTCAGCCGCTCCACAAACGCCGGATCCGCATAAAGGCGCGCGACTTCGTACTCGTCCTTGTAAGCCATCAGCTTGTGCAGATTTCTCGCGACAGCTTCGGTCAATGCGTACTGGCCATCGCCCACACCGATTGATGCTTCCGCCTTGCGCACTTCCACCACCAGCCGGGCGTAACGCGCTGCGTACGCTTCGTTCTGGTAGCCGGAGAGATAAGCAATACGCTTTTCGATCAACGCGTCCAGCGCCTTCGGCGTGTGCAGCGTGATGATCTTGCTGGCGCCCTGAGCATCTGAAGAAACCCCGCGATTCTGTGCCTTCACCAGCCGCTCGAGGCCATCCAGATCATGCGCCGCATGACGGCCCCATTCGAACGCTGCCAGGTTTTTCTCGACCTGCACGGCATTCAATTCGATGGCACGAACCAGCGACTCATGCCGCAACGGTACCCATCCACGCTGCCACGCAAAACCCAACACAAACGGGTTCGTATAGATGGCATCGCCGAGCAAAGCCACTGCAAAGCGATTCGCATCGACCAGTGCAACATGCTCGCCCGCGGCCGTGCGGATATCGGCTTCCGCGCTCGCGCCCGGAAAGCGCCAGTTCGGATTCTTGATGAACTCGGCTGTCGGCGTTTCGGCACTGTTCACGACCACGCGCGTGTGGCCGGGTTGCATCCGCGAGCCGCATTCATCGCTGGCGGTGACAATCGGGTCGCAACCGATCACCAGATCCGCTTCACCCATTGCGATGCGTGTCGCGTGGATATCGCCGGGATGCGTCGCGATCTGCACATGGCTCATCACGGCGCCACCTTTTTGCGCGAGGCCGGTGACGTCGAGCACGGTCACACCTTTCTGCTCGAGATGCGACGCCATGCCAAGCAACGCGCCGATCGTGACAACACCCGTGCCGCCCACACCCGTGACCAGGACACCATACGGCCGGTCGATCAACGGCAGCTCGGGCGTGGGGACCGGAGGCATCGCGTCGCCGGAAATACTCGATACCTTCGGCTTGCGCAGTTGTCCGCCTTCAACCGTGACGAAGCTCGGGCAGAAGCCGTTCACGCACGAGTAGTCCTTGTTGCAGGTCGACTGGTTGATCTGGCGTTTCGTGCCGTATTCGGTGTCGAGCGGTTCGACCGACAGGCAATTCGATTTCACCGAGCAATCGCCGCAGCCTTCGCACACCGCTTCATTGATGACCACACGCTTCGCCGGATCCGGATACGAGCCACGTTTCCTGCGCCGGCGTTTTTCCGTCGCGCACGTCTGGTCGTAGATCAGGATCGTCGTGCCGGCAATCTCACGCAAAACGCGCTGGACTTCATCGAGCTTCTCGCGATGAAATACATCGATACCCGGCGCCAGCCCCACGTTCGTCTGATATTTCTCGGGTTCATCAGTGACGATCACGATCTTCGCCGCGCCTTCAGCCGCCAGTTGATGCGTGATCTGCGGCACGGTGAGCACGCCATCGACGGGCTGACCGCCGGTCATGGCCACCGCGTCGTTGTAGAGCAGCTTGTACGTGATGTTCGTCTTCGACGCGATCGCCGCGCGGATCGCGAGCAGGCCGGAGTGGAAGTACGTGCCATCGCCGAGATTGGCGAACACGTGTTTGTCGTTAGTGAACGGTGCCTGGCCGATCCACGCCACGCCTTCACCGCCCATCTGGCTGAACGTGCTTGTGCTGCGGTCCATCCAAACGGTCATGTAGTGGCAGCCGATACCGGCAAGCGCGCGCGAACCTTCAGGCACGTTCGTCGATGTATTGTGCGGACAGCCGGAGCAGAACCACGGCTTGCGCTCGGCTTCAACGCGCGGCCGCGCCAGCGCTCTTTCCTTGGCTTCAATCACGGCGATACGCGTGGCGATGCGTGCACGGACATCGGCGGGGAGATCGAACTTGTCGAGGCGCGTGGCGATCGCCTTCGCGATGATCGCCGGCGACAACTCGTAGTGCGCGGGCAGCAGCCAGTTGCCCATTGGCACGGACCATTCGCCGCCTGCGCCGTCCTTCTCGTCGAACTTGCCGAATACGCGCGGCCGCTGTGCATCGGGCCAGTTATAAAGCTCTTCCTTGATCGCGTATTCCAGGATCTGGCGCTTCTCTTCAACGACCAAGATCTCCTGCAGCCCGTGCGCGAACGCATGCGCACCTTGCGCTTCGAGCGGCCACACGCAACCGACCTTGTACAAACGAATGCCGATGCGCGCGCAGGTTTCATCGTCGAGACCGAGGTCCGATAAAGCCTGACGTACATCGAGATACGCCTTGCCTGCCGTCATGATCCCGAAGCGCGCGTGCGGCGATTCAATCTCGATCCGATCCAGCTTGTTTGCGCGCACATAAGCGAGCGCGGCGTACCACTTGTAGTCGAGCAGCCGCGCTTCCTGAACCAGCGGCGGATCGGGCCAGCGGATATTCAAGCCGCCGTCGGGCATCGCGAAATCGGTCGGCAAAACGATTTGCGTACGATGCGGATCGATATCGACTGAAGCCGACGATTCCACCACGTCCGTCACGCACTTCATTGCGACCCAGAGGCCGGAGTACCGGCTCATTGCCCAGCCGTGCAGGCCGAAGTCCAGATATTCCTGCACATTCGATGGAAACAGCACCGGCAATCCGCACGCCTTGAAGATGTGTTCGGACTGGTGCGCGAGCGTGGAGGATTTAGCGGCGTGATCGTCGCCGGCGAGCACCAGTACGCCGCCATGTTGCGAGGAACCCGCCGAATTGCCGTGCTTGAACACGTCGCCGGTTCTGTCGACGCCGGGCCCTTTGCCGTACCACATCGAGAACACGCCGTCGTATTTGGCGCTGGGATAAAGATTGACCTGCTGCGAGCCCCACACGGCCGTGGCCGCGAGGTCTTCATTCACGCCGGGCTGAAATACGACCTGATGCGAAGCGAGATGTTTCTTCGCTTTCCACAGATGTTGATCGAGTGCACCAAGCGGGGAGCCGCGATAGCCGGAGATGAACCCGGCTGTGTTCAGACCTGCGGCATGATCGCGTTCTTGTTGCAGCATCGGCAGCCGAACCAGCGCCTGTATGCCGCTCATGTACGCGCGACCGCGTTCCAGGGTGTATTTGTCGTCGAG
>Ga0073928_10011400_pt1 | contig 10376 bp, 11 predicted proteins | sample PaiPotPPA55metaG_FD_76969 | JGI IMG/M metagenome (GOLD analysis project Ga0073928, IMG submission 76969) | Iron sulfur acid spring bacterial and archeal communities from Banff, Canada, to study Microbial Dark Matter (Phase II) - Paint Pots PPA... ...
CGCGACGGTGACTCGCGCGGAGCTTGAGGCGGCGTTGCGGCGTGAAGCGACGGTTCAGCACTGAGGCTTTTCTACCGAATGGACACTCGCGAAAAAATTCTGTCCAGGCATGGTCTGCATAACGTTCTCGAGGAGCATCGCCACGACGATCGCAAAATCGTGTTCGCGAATGGGGTTTTTGATTTGCTGCATGTTGGACACGTGCGTTACTTGCGGGCATCGCGAGCCGAAGGCGACGTTCTCGTCGTCGGCATCAATTCCGATTCGAGCACGCGAGCGCATAAGGGCGAAGGACGGCCGATCATGACGGAGCGGGCGCGCGCGGCCGTGGTAGCGGCGCTCGCCGCCGTGGACTACGTGGTGGTTTTCGACGACCTCGACGTGAATCCGCTCCTGCGCGAATACCGTCCCAACGTGCACGCGAAGGGCACGGACTATTCGGCGGAGACTGTGCCAGAGCGCGAGCTCGCCAATTCCCTTGGCATTCGAATCGCAATTTGCGGCGACCCGAAGGATCACTCCACGCGCGACATCCTCGCGCGCGTCCACAGCTATATCCATGGGTGAGCCTCGTTTTTTGCTGATCCGGCTCGGCTCACTGGGAGATATCGTTCACGCGCTTCCGGCCGCCGGGGCCTTACGCGATACCTTCCCCGACGCGCGAATCGACTGGGTGGTTGAAGCGAAGTGGGCTCGATTGCTCAACGGAAATCCCGACATCACCAATGGCGTCGCCGTCCATCGAGGGAGCCGTGGTGGCCTCGCTTTAGCGGTGAGACGGCTCCGCTCCGCGGACTACACTTGCGCCATCGATTTTCAGGCCCTCTACAAATCGGCGCTGCTCGGATTCGCGTCCGGAGCGCGCCGCCGTATCGGCTTCAAGAGCGGCTACGCGCGTGAGGGGCTCGCAGCGGCGCTTTATACCGATCGCGTGAATCCTCGCGGCCCGCATAAAGTGGACCACAACTTAACTCTCGCTGAACGAGCCGGAGCTCGTGCGGCAAAACCAAGATTTCCCCTCGCAGTCGATCCGGAGGATGAGGATCGCGTGGCTCGCGAACTCTCCGCACAAGGCATCAAGGATTTCTTCGTGTTGAATCCGGGTGGTGGGTGGCTTTCGAAATGCTGGCCCGCCGAACGGTACGGTGAATTGCACCGCAAAATCGCGGACCGCTTCGGCTGGCGCGGCGTGATCAGTTTCGGCCCCGGGGAAGAGAACCTGGCGCGCGAAGTCATTTCGGCGGCTGGCAATCCGCGGCCAGCCGCGACCCCACTCGGCCTCGGCCCCCTGATGGCTTTGCTGCGAGGGGCAAAATTTGTAGTTTCTGCTGACACTGGGCCGCTGCATCTTGCGTCGGCACTGGGCGCGCCGGTGATTGGCCTGTACGGGCCAACGGACCCGTCGCGCAACGGCCCCTATTCTTCCAGCGATGTGGTTGTGCGAAATCCACACGCCTCGGTAACAACCTATCGGCGCGAGGAGTCCTATTCGCCTGCGATGTTATCGATCACAGTGGACCAGGTACTCGCCGCAATCGAGTGCCGGTTGAGGCAGCGTTCGTGAGCCGGCGCAAATTCTGGATGCGCTGGCGTGTGCGCGTCGGATACCCAGTCGCAGTCGTGTATTGGCTGCTGGCGAAGCCTACGCGGCACTCGATTGTATACGGCTCAATCCTTACGGCTTTTGGGCTGCTGATCCGCGGCATCGCGTCGGGGCATTTGCGGAAGGACAAGGAACTCGCGGTGACGGGACCGTACGCGTCCACGCGGAATCCGCTGTATCTTGGCAGCGCTCTCCTTGCAGTGGGATTCATCATTGCAGGGCATTCCTGGATCGCGGGAGTGCTCGTCGCCGCCTATTTTGGGATTTTCTACTATGCGGTGATGCGAAACGAAGAAGAGGACCTGCGTGCGCGTTTCGGTGTGGCTTTCACTGAATATGCGGCGCGCGTCCCGCTCTTTTTCCCTCGCGCGCCGAAAGCATCGGTCCAGGTTACAGATTCCGTGTCGGAATCGACCGGAAAATTCTCAACCTCCCAGTACCTCCGGAACCGCGAATACAAGGCTTTGGTCGGCACTGCAGTGGGCCTGGGAATCATGTGGCTGAGGATGTGGCTTCGCGCGCGGACGGGGTATTGAACCGATTTGGCGCCGAATTCCCGCGGCCTACTGCAAACGATAGATGGCGTGCATCACGCGCTGGAACTGCGGCCTGTAGATCAAATCGAAGGCGCGCTCTTTGCCGGGAAACATTTCGAGCGCGACGCGGCGCGTAGCCGCGATCATTCCTGCGGCTTCTTCGGCGGACAAATCACCTCCCGCAATCGTATCGAGCGTGAGGTGGACCAGAATACGCAATCGGCGAATCCGCCTGCTTTCTTCGTCGATTTGCTCCTGAGTAGGCGCAGGAGCACCCTCTTGAATGGTTTCCATGACCGGGCCCGTGGGTGCTGCTGAATCAGTATGAACGGGCGCGCTAGGCCGTGCAATAGTACTGGGAGCCAGTGATACTCAGTTTCTCACGGTCTTCAGGTACAATCGAAACATGACGACACACAATGAAGGCGAACGCGTCGTGGTCGCGTACACCGCGGGCAGTCAGGCGGAAGCTCTAGTGATTCGAGGACTGCTCGAAAGCAACGGCATCCTTTCGCCCGACCCGGTTGCGGCCGACCCTTTCCCGATGAACGAGCCGCCTGAAGGCACGCTCGGCACCGAGGTTTACGTGCTCGAGTCACGAGCCGAAGAAGCGCGACGCATTATCGAGGCCTACCGCACGGACGATACTGCCTCGGCTGCAAGCGCGGGCGAGTAGGTTCAGTTTGGGTGCGACTCGGCGAACGTGTGCACGGTGAACTCGTGGCCGTCCGTCAAAGCTGTGACCGCGCCATCGCGGTCGGTGCGAAGGAATCGCGCTCCTGCCCGCCCGTAACGCTCGACCACAGCCTCGGCTGGATGTCCGAACGGATTGCTCTCGCCCACAGAAGCTACTGCCACTCGTGGCATGACTGCGGCAAGAAATGCGTCGGTGGAAGATGTCTTGCTGCCGTGGTGCGGCACTTTGAGGAAGTCCGCCGCGAGCGGAACGTTTTCGTCAACTAAGCCGGTTTCGGCTCCTCGCTCGATGTCTCCGGTGAGCAAGAAGTGGAATGGGCCTTCGCCTACCCGAATCACCATGGAATCATCGTTCGACGCCTTTTGACTTGCTGCGGCATCCTCTGGCCACAACACCTGGCAGTCGGCACCCTCCCAGGAGAAACCCATCCCGGACGTCTCGTGCACGATCGGCACGCCGTGTGCCCGCGCTTCGGCGAGTAAGGTCTGCGACGCGCGGCGGTCGTCGTCGCGACCGATCCACAATTGTTTGACGCGGAAATTGTCCACCACCGTGTACAGTCCGTCGATGTGATCGTGGTCGGCGTGCGTCAACGCGACAACGTCCAGGCTCTTGACGCCGCGTGACCACAAATACTGGGAAACCACTTCCTCGCCCACGTCGGGACCGGAACGATAGCCGCCGACCCATTCCGAGCCGGATAATCCGCCGCCGTCAATCAGCATTGTGCGCCCGTTGGGAAACGCGGCGAAGAGGGAATCGCCCTGGCCGACGTCGAGAACCGTGAGTTCGAGCTTTCCCCGCGCGAGGTTGGGCGCGAACGGATGGGTTGCGACAAGCAATGTGAGCGCAGCCAGGGCGGTCGCCGCGATCCACTCGGGGACTCGGACCAGAGGCGCGAGCTGCCTTCTTGCAGCGCGGCCCGATCGGTGCCTGGCCTCTGCTCGGGAAGCTTCTGCGAGGCAGATCAAGGCCGCGAAGAATGCGATCAAGAGCCACACGGGCGGCCCGGGTATGCGATAGGAAACTCCTGGCCAGTGGCTGAACCATTCCACCGAAGCGATCAACATTCCGGCGCACGCGTTCAGCGTTGCCGCTAGCACGGTCGCGAGCCGGGCCCATACGAAAGTCGCTGCGAGTGTAAGGAAACCGAGTGGCACGATGAGGCCTGTCAGAAGTACGGCGGGGATGTTGCTCAATGGGCCCAGCAAAGTGACTCGGTGAAAGGCCTGCGCCAAGACTGGCATCATTCCCCACTGCATGAACGTCGACAGCAGCACGACGTCCCATAAGCGCAACGCGATGCGGAGATGAACAGTGACGATATCAAGGGCGAAGTGCGCAAGGTTTTTCGGCATCCGCGCCGCTAGCCATTGTGCCGCTGCGCGCGTCTCGATGCGGAATTGCGCGACGCGAGGGGGATGCGACACGTCGCGGGTCACGTCGCCCAGGTGCGCAAGACCCGCGCGAAAGGGCGACGTGGTGCGGTCCATCCAGGGAAGCGCGAGGCCAGCGATGACGCCGGCGGCCAGGAACGAAAGCTGGAAGCTTGAATCGACGAGCGAGGAAGGCCTCCAGATCAGAAGGGTGAGAGCCGCGAGCGAAACCGTGTTGAGCAGGTCGATACGGCGGAAGAGCGGCCTTGCGAGGAGGTAAAACGCGGCCATCAAGGCGGCGCGGAAGATCGGCGGCCGGTCCTGCACGACTCCGACATAGGCTGCGAGGGCGGCGATGGTCGCAAAGCTTGCAGCAGCAATCGGCAGGCGTAGCCGGCGGCAAAACCAAAACACGAAAACGACGAGCGCTCCCGTGTGCAGGCCGGCGACAACCAGGATGTGGTAGGCGGCGGTCTTCTGAAATGCCGTGACGACGCTCGAGTCAACGAAGCTACGGTCACCGAGCAGCATGGCGCGAAGCACCGCCGATCGGTCAGGCGAAGACGCAAAGAGCGAATCGAGACGCGCCAGCAAGTCGCCGCGAATGCGGGCGAGGCGTTGGTGGTAGGTTGGACGCGGGTGGTCAATTAAACGGAGCAACTCTCCGCTCCGGATCGACCCGATGACGTCGATCTTCTGCCGGGCCAGATAGCCCCGGACGTCCGCTGCGCCCGGATCAAGGAAATTGCGCGGTGGCCGCGCGCGCAGGAGGGCTTCTACCCGGTCGCCGGCGCGAAGGCCTTCCGGAGGAGGCGCCGTTCGAGGGCCGGAGTAAAGATTGGCGCGTAGGCCGCCCGTGACCGGAACGATCGCGCCCGCAACTTCGACTTGCTCGAGATCGATTTCGTAGCGGTGCCCCCAGGGAGCCTTGAGTGGGTCCTCGCGCAACCGGCCTTGCCAGCGGAGGGGCTCGACGGTGTCAATCCGGCCGACGGCAAGCAGGCGGGTGACGCGGTTCGCTGGCACCGCAACGCGTTCGAGGCTCGCTCCCAAGCCGCCGAGCGCGACCCAGGCGACGAGGGCAACGCTCCAGGCTTCCGTCAAGCGCGCCTGCCAGATCAGAACTCCGCCCACCGCGATCGCAGCGAGGGTGACGCCCAACCAGAGGTTCGGTGAAGCGACGTAGCGACCTGCGATCAGGATGCCGGCGCCGAAGGCCGCGGCAATCCACAGAGCAGGTAGTCTCATCGGCTTCGACGCAGGCGCACGACTGTTTCCATGTGGAATGTCTGTGGGAAAAGATCGAATAAGTCCACGCCAGAGACTTCGTAGCCGCCGTCTTGCAGGAAAGCGACGTCGCGAGCCAGCGTGGGCGGTTCGCACGAAACATACGTGATTCGCCGCGGGGCGATTTGCGCGAGACGTTGAGCCGCACCGGGCGCCAATCCAGCTCGCGGCGGATCGAGAACGACGAGGTCGGGCGTGCCCTTGAACTTCTGCAGAAACTGCTCGACCTCCGCCGTGCGAATTTCAATCGATCCGCGCGCGTTGGTTTCAAGGTCGCGGGCCGCCGCGGGATTCGACTCCACCGCAACCACTCGCTTGAAGCGCCGCGCAAGGGGAATTGCGAAGAGGCCGACTCCGGCGAACAAGTCCAAAGCGAGTTCGCCACCGGCCTCAACCTCCGTCACTTCGTGCGCGAGTTCCTCAGTGAGGAAGCGGTTCACTTGAAAGAAGGAAAAGTGACCGACCCGATATCTATGCTCGCCGACAGTGAACTCGATAAATCCCGGGCCGAATAATTCCATTCGATCGCGGCCCGGGTCGTGGAACAAGAGGCTCTCGAGTTTGGGCACAACCTCGCGAAACTTCGCTGCGTGTTCGGCGGCGCGGGAAGGGAAACCTGCGAACGTCGCGGTGAGAAGCACTCGCGCGTTGTTTCCGGTGGGATCTTCCGGAGTGAACGCTTCAATTTCGCGGAGTTGCGCCGGAAGGGCGCCTGCCGCGAGGGCGCCGCGCAGCGACAAAAGCGTCTTCAGCAACACGGGCGAAAGGATCGGGCAATCATCCACCGTACAAAGCGAAGTCGAGTTCGCCCGGAAGTAACCGATGTCGAGAGTGACGTCGGCAGAATCGGCTGGAGAAGCATCGCCCCCAGTCGGGGTGAGTGACCGGACTTTCCATTGGGCGCGGTTTCGATAACCCCAGGGTTCTGCCGCGTGCGTTTTGATGTCCCCCGGCCAGTTGAGTTTTCCGAGGCGTCGCAGCGTCTCACGCAGGATTTCCACTTTGTACGTGAGCTGCGAATCGTACGGGACGTGCTGGTAGTCGCAGCCGCCGCAGCTCGTGAAATAAGGACAAAGCGGCGCTCTGCGTTGCGGAGAGGGTTCGAGGACTTGCTGCAGCCGAGCGCGGATGAACTTTTTCTTTTGCTCCACGGGTTCCGCGGTAACGCGTTCCCCTGGCAGAACGAACGGTACAAACGCGGCGGAGCCTTCGTGATGAGCCAAGCCCTCGCCGCCGTAAACGAGCTTCTCGATTGTGACGTCGATTTTAGGAGAGACCGCGCGACGCTGGTTTGCGGAACGTGGTCTCTGGCCAGCGATGAACGGGGAATGATTCCGCATTTTAGTCAGACAGACAACTCAACACCCGGATTCCCAGTCCCCTGCAACGCCTACTTCCGTGCGTAATGTTCGGCCCCGAGAAAATGCAGGGAGACGTATGCTTCGTTGCCTACCACCCAACTATCGTGGCCGGGAGGTCCGGGTGGAATGGAAAAGAGCATGCCGGCGCGGAGTTCGTGGATTGTGCCGTCTTCCATCGCAGCGGTGGCACAGCCGGAAAGGACCAGCCCAACATGTTCGACGTTGCAGCGTGACGCGCCCACGCTGGGGCCGACGTCAACGGACCACTTCCATCCGGGCTGGTACGTTGCGCGGCCGATGGTCATGCCTCCGATGCGAACGAGTTCGAATTTTCCTTTTTCGAACGTTCGCACCTCATCCGGGGAATCAAAGCGCTTCAAGACGGTTTCAAGAGCCGGCATAATTTCCTAGCGCTACGTTAGATAGAACAGGCTGAGCCGCGGCACGCCGAAGAACTCGAACATGCGCTTTTGGGTGTACTGCCGCTCGAGCTGCGCCAGCTGCTCGGCGGACATTCTACGCCGATAGGGCGCGAGCGAGCGATCCATTTCTCGGCGAACCTCAACAAGTTCCTGTTCGTCGGCATCGGCGGAAAGCGCCGCAGAGAGCTTCTCTTCAAGCACGGTGAGCCGGCGTTCGAGATCCTCAAGGTCAAGCGCCCCGGGTGAATCGAGCAAAGGCGATATTTCTTCGAGACGCCTGGCGGTTTCTTCCAGGCGTGCCGCGAGCGACGCATGCGAGTTTCGCTGTTTTTCTGCGGCGATTCGGAGACGCCCCTTGTTTCCCTGGAAATACTTGCGGAGCTCGTCGCGAGAGAATGGTTCGGCCCTGGTATTGATCGACTTGGCCTCGGGTCCAGTGCCTGTTGCCGCTTCCTGCGCTTCGCTAGCTGCGTCGAGCACAGAATCCACGCAGTACGCTAGGCTCTTCAACTGACGGCCACCCGCGGCGCGCCGCGAACGGCTCCAACTCTCGAACGCGCGATCGATTCCTTTCAGGACAGCTTCGAGCGGAATGCCGGCTTTCTGCCAGGTTTCGACGATGGCCCAGTCGAGCGGCGAGACGAGCAAGTGCGCGCCGCGCTTCCGCCAGAAATAGTCCTCAATTTCGGTGAAATAGTTGAAGTAGTTGAAGGATTCCATGATGGGTTCGCGGCGAGAATTCCGTAAAAGAGTCCAGATGCGTTCACGCCAAGGCAGCGCCGTGTTCTCACACAAACTCTTTAGTCTGCGGGGCGGGCCGATGTTTTCTTCTGCGCGGCAGCCCTCTCGGTGTGGTTGCGCTCCCAGACGAGGCGAAGCCCATGCAGCGTGAGAAATTCGTCGGTGTGCTCGATATGCTTTGAGCCGCGCGCAATCAATCCTGCCTGTCCGCCGGTGGCAACCACTTTGGCCGGACCGCCCAGTTCCGCCTTGATGCGGGAGAGCATGCCGTCGACCATATCAACCGTGCCGTAAAATAGGCCAGCCTGCATGTGCGCAGCGGTGTTCGTTCCGATCACTTTGCCGGGATCCTTGATCTCGACACGAGGCAGCCTGGCAGCGCGCGCGAAGAGTGCTTCGGAGGAGATGCCCAGGCCGGGCGCAATCGCGCCGCCGAGATATTCGCCGCGCGCGGAAATCACATCGAAGGTGATGGCCGTGCCAAAATCGACCACGATCACCGGTCCGCCGTATTGGTGAAACGCGGCAACGCCATTGACGATGCGGTCCGCTCCCACTTCGAGCGGATTATCGACGAGGACGGCCATGCCGGTTTTCACGCCGGGCTCCACAAACAGCGGCTTTTGCCGAAAGTAATTGCGCGACATTTCGGCCAGTGTCCAGTTGAGCGGCGGCACAACGGAGCTGATGATGACGCCCGTGATTTCACCCGGCTCGAGATCGGCGAGAGTGAAGAGATTGCGCGTGAGAATGCCGTATTCATCGACGGTTTGGTCGCGGGCGGTAGTGAGGCGCCAATGAGCGATCAACTCCGCCTCGCGAAAAACTCCCAGGACGGTATTCGTGTTGCCGACGTCGAGCGTCAAAAGCATCAGGCGATTTCTCCTACGTCTCCGGAAAGCACAGCCTCAACTCCGCGCCCATCATCGCGAGCGACTCGAAGAACGCCGCTTGGTTCGAGGCCAGCCGTCGTGCCGGTGAACGTTTCGGCGCTGGTGGTGATTTGCACGCGCTTGCCTTCGAAATAACTCGACACTTCCGAGAAGCGCCGCAGAATCGGCGCGGCGCCCTCGGTAAGAAACTGATTGTAGTAGCGGTCGAGGTAGCGCAGCAACCGAATCAGCAACTCGAGGCGCGAATGAGTTTTGCCGGTCTCGGCGCGGAGGGACGTGGCAATGTCCGCGAGATCGGCTGGCATTTTCGTCTGGTTCACGTTCATGCCGATTCCAATTACGGCGTAGTGGATGCGGTCCGGCTCCGCGTGCATCTCGGTCAAGATGCCGCAGAATTTTTTGCCGCTGACGAGCAAGTCGTTTGGCCAGCGAATATCGGGAATTCCGTTGAGTTCCTCCGCCGCGGCATCGCGTGCGGCCAGGCCCGCGACCAACGTCAATAGGGGCGCATACGCCGGGGGAATCTGAGGCCGCAGTAGAATCGAGCACGTGATGCCGGCAGACTTCTCCGCAATCCACGAGCGGCCTGCGCGTCCGCGGCCCGCCGTCTGCTCCTCGGCGAGGACGAGAGTGCCGTGCGGCTCGCCCTGTTCGCCGAGGTGCATCGCTACCGTGTTGGTCGAATCGGTTTTGAAGAAGTGGAAAATGCGGCGTGCGAACGGCGTGCCGTAGAGACGGTGACTCAAGAGCTGCGGAAGAAGGATGTCAGGGGTGCGCTCGATATGATAGCCGGTGTGCGGGTGGCCCTTCACGCGGACGCCGAGCTCGCGCAACTTTTGAATCCAACTCCAGACGATCTGGCGAGAGACGCCGATTTCTTTGGCGATTTTCGCACCGCTGATGACGATCGTCGTGTTTTCGGCGAGGAGCGTCAGCAGCGCGTCGATCCGGCGGTCGGTGGTGCCGGGCAAGGTGGTGGTTGGTTTCTTCGCCATGCAAGAAGCGAAGCATACTTGAGCGGTGCTGCGGCCACAAGCGGCGACGCGGCGCCTCGCGTAGGATCGCGTGGAAGGAGAAGAGTGGGCGAAAGACTTCTGCTATAACGTTAGGAAGTAGGTTCCTTTTGTCGCGGGTGAAAATGAGCGCGTTTGTGGGCGAAAATGCGCGTTTTGGGTGGGAGTACGATTTACTCGAGCCGCTGGAGGCGGTCGCGGAGCTTTTGAAGTTCGGCGGTTCGCTCGGCCAGGGTGGTTTCCATGGCGCGGACGATGTCTGGGGGAGCTTTGCTGCGGAAGGTATCGTCCGCGAGGCGTTTTTGCTTCGATTCAATGTCTTTTTCGACGCGCTCGATTTCCTTCTTGAGGCGCGCGGTCTCGGCTGGCTTGTCGATTGCTTCGCCGTACGGAATGCGGAGATCGAATTGCGCGGTGGAGCGGATGGCAGCGCCGGCGGCCTCGAGA
>Ga0073928_10011402_pt1 | contig 10374 bp, 5 predicted proteins | sample PaiPotPPA55metaG_FD_76969 | JGI IMG/M metagenome (GOLD analysis project Ga0073928, IMG submission 76969) | Iron sulfur acid spring bacterial and archeal communities from Banff, Canada, to study Microbial Dark Matter (Phase II) - Paint Pots PPA... ...
CTCGAGAGCGGCCAGGAGTGGGGCCGGATGGGGCACCCGCTCACGGCCGACCGCGTATGGCACGAGGCTGCGGACAAATTTGAAAAGTTTCGTCGTTGAGGCTCCGAGAGGGTCGGCTTTACGTATTTCAACGGCCTGGGCCGCGACCATGAGTTCCATCGCGAGGAGCGACTTGCAGAGTTCCGCCATTTCGCGCGCGCGGCGCGCCGCGACAGTCGCCATGCTGGAGCGATCGAGGTTGCCATTCGAATGGCTGGAGCTGGCGAGTTCGATGACTGTCGGTGCCGCGAGAAAACGCGCCTCGGACGCCAGGGACTTGTGAAATTGCGCCATTCCGTTGAAGCCGGGTAATCCGACGCTGTCTTCCTCGATCAACCCGCCAGGGAGTCCGGACCAGAACGAATCGGTCAGTTTTGCAACCCGCTCCGTGGAACTGGTGACAACGGGCGACAACGCCAGTCTGGCCGTGTCGAGGGCCATCGACAGCGACAGCATATCGAAATTCGCCACCGACACGAGCGTGTCGTCCTCGATCGACACGACAGGATTGTTCTGGCTGGCATTGAGTTCAATGGCGATCTGTTTCTCGGCGAACGCGAAGCTGTCGAACGCATTTCCGAATGTAATCGGCAGGGAACGAAAGCAAAGAGGGTCCTGCAGATGACGAGGACCATCGCTGCGCAGAATGTAGCTGCCTTCGAGCCCGGCGCGAATCGACTCGGCGGCGATCCTCAGCCCTTCAAATGGTCGCGAACGGACCGCCGCGGGCGAAAGAATGGACGGATTGGCCGCAAAACCTTCCATACTCAACGCAGCGGCGATTGTCCAGGAGTTCAGCAGGCGCTGAAGGTCGTCAATGGCGATCGCGGCCATGCCGAGCGAAAGCGCGCTGGAATTTATAAGCGCAAGCGCTTCCCCCGAGCTCAACGTGACTTCCGAGTAGAGATCCAGTGCCAGATCTGCCGCCGGCGACATGTCGCTCTGACCTATCGATCCCCACATGTGCACGCGAAACGCACGGCGGCTGTTGAGCGCATCGACCAACATGGTGGCTAGCATGGGGCGGACACCGAGCCGGCCGGTGGCCATTGAATTCAGAAGAATGACTAGCATCGCGCGCACAACTTCGTTCGGTGCCGTGGGCCCGTGACCGAAGTTGTGGGTCTGTAAAAGGCGGCGATTGAATTCTTCGATCCGCGCGGGCTCGAGCGGAACGCCCGTTTTGGTGCCGACGCTGGTGGTCACTCCATAAACGCGATCACCGCGGACTACCGCCTGTTCCACGACTTGCCGGGCTGTCTGCATCCGTTCCATAGCTTCTGGAGCAAGAGCCACATGTGTGTCGTACCGCGCAATCTCCACCACTTTTCGCGCGGTCAGGGTTTGGCCTTCTATGATCACCGTTTTGCTCATTTAAAACTACCTCCGGTTTGTACGGTTCGGCTGAACCAGTCGGTCATACTGCTGCCGTCAAAGACAGCGAAGTGAATCCGGTCGGGCGAATCGGCGGTATGTTGAGCACCTGGCAACGGACATTGCCGCATCGCCAATGCGTCGTGCCGACGTGAAACGCGACGGCTACCGCCAGGCTTTCGCCTGGAACCGATGCTATGCTTTCCGCGCGGATCGCCCGGCATCCGGGACCAGATCGACATCCTTTGCGTAGCAGTCGTTGTCCTGATGGCCCGTCGGCAACAGATTCCCGTCCGACTCTTTGTAGAATCGCAGTGAAATCACACCCAGTATCAGGAACCCGACCAGATAGTGTGCAGGCATGAGCTTGTCGCCGGTTTTTGCGACGAGCCACGTCAGCAGGAACGGCGTAAATCCGCCGAACACCGAAGCAGCAAAATTATAGGTAAGGGACAGGCCCGTCGACCGCAGGTGTGTCGGGAACAGTTCGGCGAGCGTTGTCGATACCGGGCCTATCGTGGCTGCCATGAGCACTGCAAAGACCAGTTCGATGATCATCAGAGAGGATGTCGACGGATGCTTGGTCAGCCAGATGAACGCCGGATAGATCACCAGCGCGAAGAGCGTGAGCGCTACCGCCATGATTCTCTTTCGGCCGATTTTGTCGGATAGATCGCCGAAGTAAGGAACGAGCGTCATTCTTACTAGGAGTGCCGCCGTGAGAACCATGAACGGTGCATTCAGGGAGGTCTTGAGGGTCTGAGAAGCGTATATCGGAAGGTAGGCTATCAGCACGTAAACCATGATGTTCGTAACCACGCTCAACGCAAAGGACACGAACAGTTCCGCGGGGTAGCGACGAAATATCTCCGCGATAGAAACTTTCTTGCCCCGTGCCTCCTTCAGGAACACATCGGGTTCCCGTATATTGCGGCGAATGTAGAAGCCGATCGGCCCGATGAGCAAGCCGACCATGAACGGAATTCTCCAGGCCCACGACGCCAGCGCCTCTGCGGTGAAGACGCTCGTGAGCAGCGCGCCCATGAGTGTCGCGAGAAACACCCCGATCGACTGCGCGAACATCTGCCAGCTGCCATAGAAGCCTCGCCGATGGGGCGGCGCGTATTCGATCAGTAGCGCGGTGGCACTGCCGAACTCACCGCCGACCGAAATGCCTTGCAGGATCCGCGAACCGACGACAATGATCGGAGCGAGAATGCCGACTTGATTGTAGGTCGGTGCGAATGCCAGCATTGCGGTCGAGACGAACATCAGCAGAATCACGAAAGATAGCGCTGCTTTTCTCCCGACACGGTCCGCATAGATACCGATTGCAATCCCGGCAATGGGCCGCACGACGAAACCGATGCCGAAAGTGGCCGTGGTCAACAGCATGGAGTTGACGGGATCGTGGGCCGGGACGAACTGTTTGGCGATGATGATGGACAGATATCCGTAGATCAGAAAGTCATACCATTCCAACGCATTGCCGATCGTGGATGCCACCACGGCTTTCCACGGAGTCTCTTTGTTGCCTGACACTTTCTCCTCCTAGATTTCTATATATTGGAATGGCAGCGTGACGAACATCTCATCGAAATGCCACGCGCTACCCGGCTTGCGACGCGCCGCTTTCACCCGGTGAGCAAAGCTCGCGCCGAATTTATCGCACCAGCATCGGATCGTCTCGTATGTCACGGTCACACCGCGCTCGAAGAGCAGCTCCTCAATATCGCGTAAGCACCGGCGCACCGCACAACTGATGACGCCGGCTGGGCAACGGTGGCCGTTATAGAGCGATTTCGATTTCTTCATCACGCCATCTTACGACGACCGACCCGACAACCCGACAACGCGAATTCATAGATTTCGCAGAGCGAAACTCCGCGACAATTTCCTGTGAACAGAAACTCTACTGCAATACCATCGAAAGAGACGCGAAAAAATGTGCGGCGGTAACTGAATTGCCCAACCTCGAATGAACATGAGCGTAAGGGCGCGAGTTGCTCGCTACAGCCGGACACTTCGCTGCGATTGCGAGCATGGCAAATAAAATTGGGAGACCTCTAGTGGAAAAAGTCATTGCTCGAAGCCGTCCGATAACCCCGGAGCGACACGCCCCGACCGTCCCCGTTCGAACCCGTGGTCGCTCCAGCCTGTTGTCGCGGCGCTTGCCGCTGGCATCGGCCATTTCGGCCATCCTAGCCGGCGCACCGATTGCCCACGCCGACACGGCAACCGCAACCGAAGCCGAGGGCAGCGTTCTCGAAGAGATCACGGTGACCGCCCAGAAAAAAGCGGAGAATCTCCAGAATGTGCCCATTAGTATCGAGGTCTTCGACAGCCGCCGGCTCGAGCAGCTGAACGTCGTCAATCTGGACGACTACGTCAAATACAGTCCCAGTGTCTCCTACGTTCGAGGGCAGGGTCAGGGCGGCAACGGCCAGCCGGGCAGTTCGCACGTGTACATGCGTGGAGTCGTGAGCGGCGGCGACGGTAACCACTCGGGCTCGCAGCCGAGCGTAGGCACTTACCTCGACGAACAGCCGGTGACCACCATCGACGGTACGGTCGATGTTCACCTGTATGACATTCAGCGGATCGAGGTTCTCGAAGGACCGCAGGGCACTTTGTATGGTGCGAGCTCCGAGGCGGGCACCATCCGCATCATCACCAACAAACCGGACCTCACCAAGTTCGAGGCGGGTTACAACCTCGACGCCAACAGAATCGACCACGGCGGCACCGGCTGGTCGGTCGAGGGATTCGTCAACATTCCGCTGTCGTCGATCGCCGCGGTCCGCCTCGTCGGCTGGGACGAACACGATGGCGGTTACATCAACAACGTCGCCGGCACCAACGCGAACGCATGTATTCAGCACGGTGTACGCACGTTTCCGACCTGGAGCGGACAGAGCGCGGGGTCTGCGGCCCCGTACCCTTGTCCGTCCGTGGGTACCGTGGGCGCCGGCGCGATCAGCAATGCCGCCTACGTCAGAAATCATTACAACACGGTCGAGACGCACGGTGGGCGCGCCGCTCTCAAGCTCGATTTAGGTGAGAACTGGACCGTGACTCCCACCGTCATGGGCCAATCTCTCGCCACGTCGGGCTTCTTCGGCTACGACCCCGCGGTGGGTGATCTGGCGATCGTCCATTTCGGTCCGGAGAACTCCCAAGACTCGTTCGTGCAATCCGCGCTCACCGTCGAAGGCAAGTTCAGCGATTTCGATCTCGTGTACGCGGGCGCCTACATGAAGCGGAACACGCACTCGATTGCGGACTACAGCGATTACGCGGAATTCTATGATCGTGCGTTCGGCTCGGGCACCAATTGGATCGGCAACAGCGGGAAGCCCATCGATCCGCAGCAGTTCTACGCCAGCAGGGGCGACTTCGAGAAGTGGAGTCACGAAGTTCGCCTCAGCACGCCGCAGGACCAGCCAGTCAAGGGAACCGTCGGAGTCTTCATTCAGCGGCAGCTCCACGACATTGTTTCACATGTCACCATGCCGGGTTACGGTTTCACGAACCCCTATGGCGGACTTACCGGCCGGGTCAATCCGAACGGATTCGCCGATAGGTTGTCGGTCCCAGGGACGGCAAACACGATTTGGCTCACTGACGGGCAGCGCGTCGACCGCGACAAGGCGGTTTTCTTCCAGGGGACATGGGACATTACTTCTCAATGGTCGCTCAACGGCGGATTGCGCTATTTCAAGTACGACAACTCGTTGCAAGGATTCTATGGCTTCTCAGCCGCCTACGACGCTTTGATAGGAGGGGGACCCGGCGCGTCCCACTGCTTCGCGGGGCCATCGACGCCGTATGCGCCTTGTACCAACCTCGACAAGACGGTCAGCGACTCGGGTAAGGTTCCTCGAGTCAACCTCACGTACAAGATTACGCCCGACAAATTGCTCTACGCCACGTACTCCAAAGGCTTCCGGCCGGGGGGCGTGAATCGTACCTCCCAAGCGGCCATCGGGCCATACCAGGCAGACTTCTTGACCAACTATGAGGTCGGCTGGAAGACGCAGTGGTTCGACAGCCGCCTGCGCTGGAACACTGCGGCATTTTGGGAGGACTGGAAGAACTTCCAGTTCTCGTTCCAGGGGCCCTTTAGTTTCAACGTCATCGCGAATGGCGGCAACGCACGCATCAAGGGCATAGAGAACGAGCTCGAGTGGGTGGCGACCCGGGAGCTCACGCTGAGCACCAACTTTACCTTCTTGGATCCACGGCTTATGCAGAATTACTGTGGTAAGGTCGGCGTGACGTATTGCCCGACTCAGGTCACTCCCAACAATTACGGAGGGCCGTCGCTGATCGGGCCTTTGGCTCCCGCCGGTACCAACTTGCCCGTGACCCCTAAGTTCAAGGGCAACGTTGTCGCGCGCTACTCATTCGACGAAGTAAATGGTTTGAATCCGTTCGCGCAGGCGTCGTGGGTCTACCAGACCAAGACGGCACCGTTGTTGCTCGTCAACCAGGTGCAGAACGTCGGTATGCAGCCGGCTTACGGTCTGCTCGATCTGGCGTTCGGAGCGCACCAGAACGCGACCATGTTGCAGCTGGTCGTAACCAATGTGGCGGATCGTCGAGCCGAATTGTCGCGCTTCGCGCAGAGCAACCCCGTCCACGACAATCAGAGTTACATCATTCCCGCGCAGGCGCGGACCATTGCGATCAAGTTTGGACAAAAGTTCTGATATGGCCCCCTAGTGTCAACCGGCACGAGGATAGTGTCTCATATCGTAACTCCTATATTCTTTGAGCGGATGCCGTGCGACCATTCGGAGCGAGTTGAATCAATGCGCGACACAAGCCTATCGGTCGCAGTCCTACTCTTATCTATCGCCCTGGCGAGCTGCGGCAAAAAGGAGTCGTCGACGTCAGTTGCCCCGCCGCTTCCGACCGCGTCACAAGGAGACGTCGACTTCACGCGGTTGAAGAAGTCAGCCCAGACGGGAGACGACTGGATGGTCAATGGGCGCGACATCGGTGGCACTTATTTCTCCCCCTTGTCCGCGATCAACAAGAGCAATGTCGGTCAACTGGGCTTTGCATGGGACTATAAATTGGGCACACGTCGCGGGCTTGAGGCCACTCCCATCGTCGTCGACGGGGTTATGTACGCCGTCGGAAATTTTGGCCACGTGTACAGCGTCGCCGCGGATACCGGACGCGAGCTTTGGACTTACGATCCTAACATCGACGGACAGTATGGCCGCTACGCGTGTTGCGATGCGGTGAATCGCGGCCTTGTGGTCTGGAAGGGCAAAGTCTATGTAGGCGCCCTCGACGGTTTCTTGCACGCCATCGACGCGAAAACGGGTGCCGTAGTCTGGAAGACCGACACCTTGATCGATCGCGCGGCTCATCGGCCCTACACCATCACCGGCGCACCCGTGATCGCGGGAAATGTCATCGTGATCGGCAACGCTGGAGCGGATTTCAAAGGTGCGCGGGGATACGTGTCCGCGTATGACCTCGACTCGGGAGTCCTGAGGTGGCGTTTCTTTACCGTGCCTCAGGATCCGAAGCTCGGGCCTCAGGACCAACCCCATTTGATCGCTGCCGCGAAGACCTGGGATCCGCGGCACCGCTGGGAGTTCGGCGGTGGGGGCACCGTATGGGACGGTATGTCGTACGACCCGGATCTTGACCTTCTCTATATCGGGACCGCCAACTCCTCTCCCTACACGATTAAGGACGACGGACGACGCGGCGGCGATGATTTGTATGCGGCATCGATTGTCGCAATTCACGCGAAGAGTGGTGAGATGGCGTGGTACTACCAAGTTGTCCCCCAGGATCAATGGGACTACGACAGCACGCAGAAAATGATATTGGCCGACCTCACCATTGCAGGCGTTCCACGCAAGGTTTTGATGCAAGCATCGAAGAATGGTTTCTTCTATGTGCTGGACCGAACGACCGGCGAGTTCATCTCGGCTAGGAATTTTGCCTATTTTAACTGGACGAAGGGTCTCGACCCAAAGACCGGAAGACCTTCCCCCAACGTGGCGGCGGAATATGTCAATGCGCCCAAGGTCATCTTTCCGTCCGCCGCCGGAGCGCATAGCTGGCAGCCCATGTCGTTTAACCCGGAAACGGGACTCGTCTATATTCCGGCGGCCGAAGCCGCCATGGTGTACATAGAAACCCAGAAACGTCCGGCAGGCTTGATCGAGGGTAATTTCACGGTCGCCGGTATCTTTCCGCAAGGCTATGACCCAAAGTCGTTGGCGCCGCTGTTCGGGTCACTACCCTCCAAATCCGCTCTCATGCACGGTACCCCACCGAGCCTGAACAAGGCCGTCAGCGTCCTGAAGGCGTGGGATCCGGTGAAACAACAACTCGTATGGGAACGACCATCGGGCGCCTTTTGGCATGGCGGAGTGATGTCGACCGCCGGCGGCATCGTCGTGCAGGGAAATGCGGCCGGCATGATGTCCATCTTCGATGCCGCCACTGGAGAAGTTCTCAAGACGATCGATGTGGGCACAGGAATGATGGCGGCCCCCATGACCTACCGCGTGCATGGAGATCAATACATTGCGGTGATGGCGGGGTACGGAGGGGCTACCGGACTCTATTCACCGTTCCCGCCTGACAGCGCCCCCTATAAATACGCGAATGAAGGCCGAATTGTCGCCTTTAAGATCGGCGGCGGTCCCGTTCCGAAGCCGGATCTCGTGACAGATGCACCCTTCTCCGATCCACCACCTCGCGAAGGCAAAGCCACCGACATTGCCCATGGCGAGATTCTTTATAATCGCTTTTGTTCGAGATGCCACACGATGGGCCGCAGTGTATTACCGGACCTCCGCCGGCTCTCGCCCGCAACTCATACTCTGTTCTATCAGATCGTCCTGGAGGGCATTTATGCGCCGCAAGGCATGGGGCGTTGGGATGATGTGCTTTCACGCAAGGACGCGGAAGATCTACACGCGTTTTTGATTGACCAGAGCTGGCAAGCTTACACGCAACAAACGGCGGCACACTGAGTGGAGACTTGCACGTGACCGAGAAAGACCTTCCTGAAGACGCGGTCCCCGGCATCTCGCGCCGCGAAGCGCTGTCATTACTCGCCGCGGCGGCGTTGGGCGCGTCGGCCACCCCTGCAAACGCGGTTAATCGACCGCGCTCGCCCTCACCCACAAGAGAGTTTCGCATTCGTACGTTGACTGCGGGTACGCACATCGCGACCTTTGCAGATACAGGGGCTGTTGAATTGAGTTTGAAGTTTTTGTCGGCGGCAAAGCAACGCTTCGAGATCGAAGGCTATGAAGTACAAACCGTACGAATCACCCTAAATCCGCTCCTTGTGGGCACGTCTCCGGCGGCACGGATCGACGCGCTGCCAAAGTTGATAGCACTCGATGCCCTGGCGGCCGCACACGGCGCACTTCTCAGCATTGGTCCTGTATTCGGCGCTGGTGATGTCGATGAGTCGATTGGCGAGTGGGCAAGTCAGCTCGTGCAAAAGACGCGTGTCATCAGTTTCAGCGGATCGGTTGCCAGCGTCGAGCGTGGTATTCACCGCGACGCAATTCAAATGGCATCTCGAGTCAACGTCGCATTGGCCGGCGCTGCTGCTGATGGAGTCGCAAATTTTCGATTTGCGGCGGCAGCGTCTGTGCCGGCGGGAACGCCGTTCTTCCCGGTTGGATATCACGAGGGGCTGCCGTCCTTTGCTGTCGGGATTGAGTCGCCCAATCTGGTGTTGCGGGCCTTCGAGAACGCATCCGATCCAGATCACGCCACAGAGCGGCTTCGCACGCTAATGAATGCCGAGTTCAAACCCGTCGAGTTGCTTGCGCGAATGCTCGCCGAGCAGGGAAAGCGCCGTTATCTGGGCATCGACTCATCGCCGGCCCCTGGCGCAGAGAGCAGCATCGGACGTGCCATCGAGGCGTTGACCAGGCAGCGTTTCGGTGCAGCTTCAACGCTGCAGGCTTGCGCGGCGGTCACCGCCGCGATCAAGTCATTGGACGTCGCCACGTGCGGCTACTCTGGACTCATGCTACCGATCCTCGAAGATCCGGTGCTTGCAGCGGCTGCCGTAGACGGCCGCATCAGAGTATCCGACCTACTTCTCTATTCCACCGTATGCGGTACCGGACTCGATCTTGTGCCCGTTGCGGGCGACTCGTCGGCGGAGGCTATCGCCCGGGTCATTGGCGATGTCGCAACGCTCGCAGTACGCCTTCGCAAACCGCTCTCGGCGCGTCTTTTCTTGGTGCCGGGCAAACATGCGGGCGACGACATTCGGTTTACAGATCCGCTTTTGTTCCCGTCAAAGGTCATGGAGCTCGAGCGGCAGCGCTCGTAAGTGAGTGCTTGCGATTGCCAACAATGGAGCAAGGGATAGGTGGGAGCGTAATGTACAATGGGAAACCTGGTGTGGTCACATGGATAAGTCGAATCGTCGTCGCTTTGCTTGCGGCGACAGTCACCTCGACGTCAATCGCAGTACCCAAGGAGCCATTTTCGCTGGTGAGCCCAGACACGAGACTCGGACCCAGTTTTTCACGCCTGCCAAATCATTTTCGCGGATTGTTTCGTTCGGATTTGGATCCAGATTGTTCGGAACATTGATAACGAGTCCTCGGGGCGCGAATTGGACACGCCTAAATTTGCGATGACGGGTGTGGTGATCGATCGGGGTAGGGGCCGGCGCGGGTGCGGCGGAAATTTTGGTGGGCAATTCGGTGCTGCAGGACTCTTATACGAGATGAGAGAAAATTGCGTGCGTCACCATGGCTGTGGCTGAGCCGAAACCATCCTTGGTCGGGCGGCTGTTTGCCGAGCACCGGGCCGCTCTGCAGTCGTTTTTTATGCGGCGCATCCGCAGCAAGGCCGATGCAGCGGATCTGGCGCAGGAGGTGTACCCCGCCGCGCCCGAGGGCATCGCGGCGCAGCATTTTGAGACCCGGCACGGCGAGCAGCTGA
>Ga0073928_10011403_pt1 | contig 10374 bp, 9 predicted proteins | sample PaiPotPPA55metaG_FD_76969 | JGI IMG/M metagenome (GOLD analysis project Ga0073928, IMG submission 76969) | Iron sulfur acid spring bacterial and archeal communities from Banff, Canada, to study Microbial Dark Matter (Phase II) - Paint Pots PPA... ...
AGCGGCGGCGAGCGAGCCGTGATCACCGGCGACATGTCCCACCACCCGGTGCAGTTCGCCGTGCCCGGCCTGGCGATGCCCTCCGACAGCGATCCGCCGACCGCCGTGGCGACCCGTCGGCGCTTCCTCGACGAGCACACGAAGGACGGCGCGCTCGTCATCGGCACCCACTTCGCGGGACGCACGGCGGGCCGGGTGCGGCCCGACGGCGACGGCTGGCGCCTCGACGTTTCCTGGCTTTCCTAGGGGTCCGTGCTGATGAGTCCGCTGATCAGCTCGCCCGCCAGCACCGACTCGAGCACCATCCGCATCGCGTCCGCGCTCTGGCGCCACGAGAACTCGGCGCTTCGCGCCTGCGCCTTACGACCCAGCTCGTCGCGCAGCAGCGGATCGGTGAGCAGCTCCTCGAGGCTGGCCACCAACCCGTCGCGGTCGTCCACGAGCACGCCGGTGACACCGTCGACGATCGAGTCGGTGAGCCCGCCCGACGCGCGGTAGCCGATCGTCGGCACGCCGTGCTGGGCCGCCTCGGTCACCGCGAGTCCCCAACCCTCCTTGCGGGAAGGCAGCAGGTGAACCCACGCCCGTTGCACCACATAGTGTTTCGCTACGTCGGCAACGTGCCCATGGAACGTCACCGAGCCGGTGATCCCGAGCCGGGAAGCGTAGGCGACCAGGCGATCCCGCCACCAGCCACTACCCACGACATCTAGGTGGAGATCGGGAATGCGGGTCCGCAGCACCGCGATCGCGTCCAGGGCGTCCTCGATGTGCTTGTGCGGCACCAGCCGTGACAGCACCGCCACCCGCGGAGTAACCGAGCGGGCCACCTGCAATGTCCCCGGGGGGGCGGTGTCAAGTCCGTTGCGTACCACCGCAATCCGGTCGACACCGACGCCGAGCTCAACAAGGTCGCGGGCCGACGGCAGCGACACCGTCACGTACTGGTTGCGCCGGTGCACCCGGGGCGAGAACGTCGACTCGCACCACCAGCCGAACCGGCCGAGCAAGCGGCCGGCCAGCGGCCACTGCTCGCGATGGCAGTGATGCACCAGCACCGCGACACGGCGGCCGAGAACCAGCCTGGCGAAGAACGGCCATCCGTTCTGGGTGTCGATGGCCACGTCGGGCCGTACGCCGCGCAGTGGACCGAAGCCGAGCCGTGCGCCGATCAGCGCCAGCAGCGCCAACGGGTACACCGAGTAGCGGCCGCCCGCGCGGCTGATCCGGACGCCGTCGACCACCTCATCGCGCGGCACCCCGTCGTAGCGGGCGGTCCGCAGCGTCACCGACACCCCGTCGGCGGCCAGCTGCGCGCCGATTCGCTGCAGGTAGGTTTCGCTGCCGCCGCCTTGCGGATGGCCGACGTCGCGCCAGCACAGCATCAGCACCGAGCCGACGCGTCCGGGTTCATGGGCGCCGGGCCACATCCGGTTCAGCGACATCCGGTTCAGCGTAGCGTTCCGCGAGTGCAGCCCACCCAAATGAGCTCCGTCTTCGCACGACGCGCGACGTTGCAGCGGTCGGTGCGGCTGCTGGCCGAGTTCTCCTACGAGCAACGCCTGCCCGGTCGCTTCTACGCCGCGCTGGCCACCGACACCGCTGCACTCATCGACGACCTGTGGCGCGGCGCCCACGGCGAGTCGGCCGCCGGCCGGCTTGTGCTTGACGTGGGCGGGGGCCCGGGGTACTTCGCGTCCGCGTTCGCCGAACGCGGTCTGCACTATCTGGGCGTCGAGCCTGATCCCTTCCAGACGCACGCTGCGATGCACGCCGCGCCTTCCGCCAGGACCCGGGCGGGCACCGTTGTCCGCGCGTCTGGGACGGCACTGCCGTTCGCCGACGGCTGCGTCGACATCTGTCTGTCGTCCAACGTCGCCGAGCACGTGCCGGCACCGTGGCGACTCGGCGACGAGATGCTGCGGGTCACCCGGCACGGCGGGCTCGCAGTGCTGTCGTACACCGTCTGGCTCGGCCCGTTCGGCGGCCACGAGATGGGGTTGTCGCACTACCTCGGCGGGGCGAGGGCAGCGCGCCTCTACGCCCGCAGGCACGGCCATCCAGCGAAGAACGACTACGGGTCGTCGCTGTTCGACGTGTCGGTGGCAGACGGGCTGCGCTGGGCCAGGTCGACGGGCGCGCTGGTCGCCGCATTTCCCCGCTACCACCCACGATGGGCCTGGTGGCTGACGTCTGTGCCGCTGCTGCGGGAGTTCGCGGTGAGCAATCTGGTGCTCGTGTTCCGGCCGTGATGTCCGGCAGACTGGAACAGGTTCTCGTTGTGGCGGCGGCTAGGTAGTGTGAGCCACATCATGGCAGTGCAGTCCACAGTCAGCGGCCAACCGCAGAACAAATCGATGCGCGACCAGTTCGAGCGTTGGCTGGCATCCCGACACCCCGGCGCGGCCGTGGCGGCTGCCGCGCTGTCCGCCGACCACACGGTGCTGGTTGACGCCGGCTGGGACGGCCAGCCTCATCGGCTGGTGGTGCGCTTGGGGTCGACAGGCCAGTTCGAGACGCGACTGCAGTATCTGACGCTGCAACGGCTGAGTTCCCAGCTCATGCGCCCGACAGTGCCGGCGGTGCTGTGGTGCGAAGACGACCCGGGGCCCCTTGGCGCGCCTTTCTTCGTCATGACGCGCCTCGACGGCCTGACGACGGCGAAGTACCAGACGCCGTACACGTTCGCCTCGTGGATCACCGAGGCCACTTCGGCCGAACGAGACCGCATGCAGATCGCAACGCTGGAACAGCTGGCCCGGGTGCACGCGGCCGCGCCGGCCGACTTCGCGTTCCTGGACCATCGCCGTCCGGGTGAGTCGGCATTGTCGGCACACGTCCGTGAAACCACCGAGCGCTACGAGGCGGTGAGCTCCGCAGGCCTGCGCGCGCCGTTGATCGAGCGCGCCTTCGGGTGGCTGACCGAGCACTGGCCGAGCGAACCGATGCCGGTGCTCTGCTGGGGCGACGCGCGCATCGACAATGCGATCTACCGAGACTTCGGGTCCGTTGCGTTGACGGGTTGGCAACACGCCACCTTCGGACCCCGCGAGCTGGACCTGGGCGCGATGATTCTGAGCCACCGGTTCGCCGACCTCCTCGCCCGTGTCGCCGGACGGCCGGGTCTGCCCGACTTCCTTCGCCCCGGCGACGTCGCCGCCACGTATGCCGACATCACCGGCTACCACCCGGGGAATCTCGACTTCTATATCGCCTATGCCGCGTTGGTGCATGCGATCGACACAATACGAAGCCCCCAGCGCACCAACGCTTTCAGGACCCTCGACGAAGCGATGGACCTAGCGACAGACCACCTATCGACAGACCGAGGCACCCCGATGACAGGAGAGAGATGACCGAGCAGTACAAGACCGAATGGGACAAGCTGTTCGTCGGCGGGAAGTGGACCGACCCGTCGACCGACCAGGTGATCGAGGTGCACTCCCCGGCCACGGGTGAGTACGCCGGCCGGGTGCCGATGGCGGCCCCCGCCGATGTCGACGCGGCGGTGGCCGCAGCCCGTGCGGCCTTCGACACCGGGCCGTGGCCGTCCACTCCGCCTGCCGAGCGCGCGGCGGTGATCCAGGCCGTGGTCAAGCTGCTCGAGGACCGCAAGGACTACTTCACCCACCTGCTGACCCTCGAAACCGGGCAACCGCTGACCATTATCGAAACGATGCACTGGGCCGGGTCGATGGGCGCGCTGAACTTCTTCGCGGGCGCCGCCGACACGGTGACGTGGACCGAGACCCGCAACGGGTCCTACGGGCAGTCGATCGTGTCGCGAGAGCCGATGGGCGTGGTCGGCGCGATCGTGGCGTGGAACGTGCCGCTGTTCCTGGCCGTCAACAAGCTGGGTCCGGCGTTGCTCGCCGGCTGCACCGTGGTGCTCAAACCCGCCGCCGAAACCCCGCTGACGACCAATGCGCTCGCCGAGGTGTTCGCCGAGGCCGGGCTACCGGAGGGCGTGTTGTCGGTGGTGCCCGGCGACATCGAGACCGGGCAGGCGCTGACCGCCAACCCCGACCTCGACATGCTGACCTTCACCGGGAGTTCAGCCGTCGGCAAGGAGGTCGGCAAGCGCGCCGCGGACATGCTCAAGCCGTGCACGCTGGAGCTGGGCGGCAAGTCCGCTGCGATCATCCTCGAAGACGTCGACCTGGCAGCAGCCCTTCCGATGATGGTGTTCTCCGGCGTGATGAACACGGGGCAAGGCTGCGTCAACCAGACCCGAATCCTGGCGCCCCGTTCCCGGTACGACGAGATCGTCGATGCGGTAAGCACTTTCGTGCAGGCGCTACCCGTTGGATTGCCATCGGACCCGGCAACCCAGATCGGCCCGCTGATCAGCGAGAAGCAACGGCAGCGCGTCGAGGGGTACATCTCGAAGGGCAAGGAAGAGGGTGCTCGGCTGGTGTGCGGCGGCGGCCGTCCTGCCGGACTGGATGGTGGGTACTTCGTCCAACCGACGGTGTTCGCCGACGTCGACAACAAAATGACGATCGCGCAGGAGGAGATCTTCGGGCCCGTGCTGTCCATCATTCCGTACGACACCGAGCAGGACGCAATCCGCATCGCGAACGACTCCGTATACGGATTGGCCGGCAGCGTCTGGACCACCGACATCACCAAGGGCATCGAAGTCTCCGGGAAGATTCGCACGGGCACATACGGAATCAATTGGTACGCCTTCGATCCCGGCTCCCCGTTCGGCGGTTACAAGAACTCGGGGATCGGCCGCGAGAACGGGCCCGAGGGCATCGAGCACTTCTGCCAACTCAAGAGCGTGCTGCTTCCGATGGGCTACACCGCCAGCTAGCCGGCTAGAAGAGCACCCGAACGATCGTGTCGGCGACGGCGGCCGGCTTGTCGGAACCGTCGAGTTCGATGGTGTGCCGCACCGTGAGGTTGGCCATCGTGTCGCCGACCTTCGCTGCGTCGACGAGCTCGGAGCGGGCCCGGATTCGCCCGCCCGAGGGGACAGCCGCGAGGAAGCGGACCTTGTTCAGCCCGTAATTGATCGCCATCTTGGCATTTTCGACACGGAAGTTGTCCTTGCTCATTGCCGGAATCATCGACAGCGTCAGAAACCCATGCGCAATCGTTGTGCCGTAAGGACTTTCGGTCTTTGCTCGGTCGACGTCTATGTGAATCCACTGGTGGTCACCTGTGACATCGGCGAACTCGTTGATGCGCTGCTGGTCGATCTCGTGCCACTCGCCGACCCCGAGTTCCTGGCCGATCAGACCAACCGCGTCGTCGATGGATGAAATCACCTTCATTGGCGTGCTCCCTTCCGGCTGCTGCTGCGAATCCGACCCTAGCCATGGCGGTTTTGACGTGCGCCACCACGTGCGTGCCCGTGATGTGAGAAGCCCCCGACGTCAGAAGCACGCCTCGCGCATCTGCATCAGCGATAGATCGACCGCCTCGGTGGTCCTGCGTTCGGCGGAAAGCCGCGGCAGCACGTTCTTCACGAAGAAATTGGCCACCCCGACCTTGCCGGCGTAGAACGCTTGGTCGTCCTCGTCCGGTTCGCCGTCGAGCGCCTGCAGGGCGACCTCGGCCTGCCGCAAGAGAAGCCAGCCGATCAAGAGGTCGCCCACCGACAGCAGGAACGACACCGATTCCAGCCCCACCCGATAGAGTTCGCGCGCATCGTTCTGGGCCTCCATCAGATATCCGGTGAGCGAGGCGACCATCGCCTGCAGGTCGGTCACCGCGGTGGCCAGGATCGCCCGGCTTTCCGCGAGTTCACCGCGCGCGCCGTCATCGGCGAGGAACTTCTCGATCTGGTCCACCACGTGCTTGAGCGCGACGCCCCGGTCGCGGGCGATCTTGCGGAAGAAGAAGTCCTGGGCCTGGATCGCGGTGGTGCCCTCATACAGGCTGTCGATCTTGCTGTCCCTGATGTACTGCTCGATCGGGTAGTCCTGCAGGAACCCGGAGCCGCCGAACGTCTGTAGAGATTCAGTCAGACATTGATACGCCCGCTCCGAGCCCACGCCCTTGACGATCGGCAACAGCAGATCGTTGACCCGGGCGGCGATGTCGGCGTCGGCGCCGGACACGATCTGCGCCACGCTCGGGTCGTGATACGCCGCGGTGAACAGGTACAGCGCGCGCAGTCCCTCGGCGTACGCCTTCTGCGTCATCAAGGACCTGCGGACGTCGGGGTGGTGGATGATCGTCACGCGCGGAGCCGTCTTGTCGGTCATCTGCGTCATGTCGGCGCCCTGGATGCGGGTCTTGGCGTACTCCAGGGCGTTCAGATAACCGGTCGACAACGTCGAGATGGCCTTGGTACCCACCATCATTCGTGCGTATTCGATCAGCTCGAACATCTGCGCAATGCCCCTGTGCACATCCCCGACGAGCCAGCCGGTCGCGGGCACGCCGTGCCCGCCGAACGTCAATTCCGTTGTGGCCGAGACCTTCAACCCCATCTTGTGTTCGAGCCCGGTGACGAACACTCCGTTGCGCTCCCCGGGCTTACCTGTCTGGGGATCGGGCAGGTACTTCGGCACCAGGAACAGGCTCAGGCCCTTGGTTCCAGGGCCGGCGCCTTCGGGACGGGCCAGCACCACGTGCAGAATGTTCTCGAACAGGTCGTCGGTGTCACCGTTGGTGATGAACCTCTTGACGCCGTCGATGTGCCATGTGCCGTCAGGCTGTTCGATCGCCTTGGTCCGCCCCGCACCGACGTCGGACCCCGCGTCCGGCTCGGTCAGCACCATCGTCGCGCACCAGTCGCGCTCGATCGCCAGCGCCGCCCAATGCTGCTGCTGGTCGTTGCCGATGTGGTACAGGATGTTGGCGAACACCGGGCCGGCCAGGAACAGAAACACGGCGGGGTTCGCACCCAGGACGAACTCGTTGATGGCCCAGGCCACCGCTGCGGGCGCGGGCACGCCGCCGACGTTCTCGTCGAGGCCGACGCGGAACCACTCACCCCGCTGCCACGCCCGCAGCGACTTCTTGAACGGCTCCGGGAGCGTCACCGTGTGCTCGTCGACGTTGAACGTTGGCGGATGACGGTCCGCCTCGGCAAACGACTCCGCGACCGGGCCCTCGGCCAGGCGGGCCGCCTCGATCAGCATCTGTCGCACCGAGTCGCCGTCGAGGTCACCGAACTCGCCGCTGGCGAGGGCCTTGTCGAGTTCCAGAACCTCGAACAGGTTGAACTCGAGATCCCGCACGTTGCTCTTGTAGTGCCCCATGACTAGCGCCCTTCCTAGTCGCGATGGCGCAGCGATGAGCGCTTGCGCGAAGAGCCGACATCTGAGCGTAGTCCCCGTCAGGGGTCTCTAGCGGCTCAGGCTTTCCCGCTCCGGCTCAGCCGGGCCGGGAAAAGGCGGGCGCCGCGCTCAGGTCACGAGTTGCAGCGACCCGCGTTTGCCTCCGGACCGGCGCACCCGTTGCAGGGCTTCCGTCGCGGACCTCACCGCGGGAACGAGCCGGTCTCGATCGCCGACTCGCAGCAGGCGGTGGACGGCATGGCTGCCGATGACCGCCCAGCGGGTGTCGGTTCGCGCGCACTCGATGTTCATGGCGAAGAGTGCGCGCAGGCCGTCGACACCGATGAAATCGGTGTCGGCCATATCGACGATGACTGCGCCGCCGTCGGGCACAAGCCCGACAACATGGTGGCTCAACTGATCGGCGTTCGTAGCATCGATCTCGCCGCTGATCGTGACGACAGTCAGCCAGCTGTAGACCTGTGCCGTCAAAAGTGCGCTACCGCAATCGATTACCGATGTGCCGTGAAGGTCCTCAGATGTCGTTTGGGTGTGCACAGCATTCATTGACTTACCCTCGTCGAGTCTGTCGCTGATGGTGGCCGAAAACGCCTGGGGCGCAGGAACTCGAAATTGAACAGCGCGCTAATTATGTCCCGGGTGGCGCTTTCGGCAGGCTGTGATCTCAACCTAGCGCGTAGTTTAGGTGCGACTCACCTGCCGCACGGCCAAACAACGCGCACGGTCGCGACTTCTAACGGTTTCTTAACGGTGGCTACCGGGTAGTTGTTGTCGTCGCAAACATATTGGACATCGTGGTGGTCCCGGTGCTGGTGGTTGTCGTGTCGTCGGGTTCGGTTGTGGCGCCAGGTGAACCAGGTGATGGAGTATCGGGCGGGAACAGTGTTGCAGTTGAGCTGCCGGTCGGGGTGAACGTCGATGTCGTGGTGCTGAGGCCTCGAACACCCGAGGAGGTTGTGGTCGTCGTCGACGACGACGTGAACGACGTACCCGCCGGAGCAGAGGAGTGTCGGGAGGTCTGCAGGACCGCGAACACGATGAGAATAACGGCGAGCACGCCGGCAACACCGGCGGCGACCACGACCGGGGTCTGCTCGTACCACTGACCGCGGTTGGGCACACCGGGCCGCTGATCGCGATTCGTCACGGGCAAGGATCTTAGAGCGCTCGACTCACCGGTGCCGGTTAGCTTCTGGACCAGCCGCAACATCACCGGATGTGCGTAGGTGGCGGGTTCGGACGTAAGTAGGGTGTCGTCCGGTGGTGGAGACCGAAGTCCTGATTGTCGGCGCGCGGCCCGTCGGGTTGATGGCCGCCATCGAACTGCGCCGCCGCGGCATCGACGTGGTGATCGTCGACAGGCGCGATGACGTCGCGCCGTGGGCGAAGGCCGTCGGAGTGCAGCCGCGGACCCTCCTGCCCGCGGCGTGCCTGGTGCGTCCCGACGGCTACGTCAGCTACCGAACCGCCGCCGTCGACGTCGACCGGCTGCTGGACCACCTGCGGTTGACGATGCGGCTCAGGTGAGTCCTCAGGCCATCGACACGGACTCGGCCGCCGTCACCTCGCTGGCCGCGCGCTCTCCCGAGCGGATCGCGCCATCGATCCAGCCGCACATCACCGCCGAGCTCTCGGTGCCCGCCCAGTGGATGCGGCCGCACGGCTCCCGCAGCGCGTGCCCGAATTCGGTCAGCACGCCGGTTCCCGTGTGGCCGATCATGCCGCCACCGGAGTACCGCTCGACTGTCCAGTTCTGTTCGATGTAGTGGTCGGGGGAGGCGGCCTTGTCGCCGAACCGTTTCACCAGCTCGCCGAGGATCGCGGTGCGCCGCTCCGAATCGTCGAGCTTGCAGAGCTCGCGGGCGATCGGGCCTTCAGTGATGACGCACATCACCCCGGGCCGGTCCTTGTCGGTGCAGGCCTCGATGGTCACCGGCGCGGGCGTGAACGGTGCCGCCGACTGCCCCGACAGCCCGTCGGCACGCCAGAACGGCTCGTCGTAGACGATGTTGATCTTGAAGATCGCGCCGCTGGGCATCCGCTGCTGCAGAAACGTCCGGTCGACCGGCAGCATCGGTTCATAGAGGATCTGGTTCGCGATGACGGGCGGCACCGCGACAATGGCCCGGCGCGCGCGCACCGTCATGTCGTCGGCGCGCACCGTCACCCCGGTCTCGTCCTGCTCGATCCGCCGGACGGGTTGCGACAGGTGCAGCGAGTCGCCGATCTCGGCGGCCATCGGTCCCGAGATCGCGCCCATTCCTCCGACCACCCGGGAGTCTTGCGACCCGTCCTTCGTGCCAAGAACGAAGTTCGGGCCGCCGCCGGACGCGAATTGGAACAGCATCCACAGCATCGAAACCTCAGACGCGGCGGACGTGTAGCACCCCGCGATCGCCGTGTCGAGAAGGTCATGCGCGGGCTTGCTCAGCGTGTTGCTGTTCAGCCATTTCGCCAGGCTTATCTGATCCCACTTCTGGGCGTTCTTGGCCGTCCAGGGCGCATCCAGCGGGATCGCCTTGCACATCTGCGTGAGCTCGAGAATAACTGCGCCGAGGTTGGCCACCACCCACGGGCTCATGGTCAGCGGAATCGTGCCCTTGTAGCGGGTCTGCTTGCCGTCCACGATCATCATCGCTTCGCCGCCGAGGTACTGCTTGTAGCTCGGCACCCCGAATTCGCTCATCATGGCGTGGATCCGGTCCTGCCCGGGGCCGTGCCAGGCGCCGCCGCGGTCGATCCACGTGCCGTCGTCAAGGACCTGAGTAAACGTCCGACCCCCGACTCTGTCGCGCGCCTCCAGCAACGCCACCGAGCGGCCCGCCTGTTTCAGCCGCAGCGCCGCAGACAGTCCCGCAAAACCCGCACCGATCACGCAGTAGTCGACGTCGGCCATGACGCATTCCTTTGGTTGCCGGAAGGAGCCGAATGGCCCCATCGGCAACTATCGCGCACGTCAATTGTTAGCGGGCGACTTTCGTGGGTTTGGTCTGGCTCAGGTTCCCGTCCAGCGGGGCGGACGCTTCTCCGCGAACGCGATCGCGCCCTCCTTCGCGTCATTCGAGACGAACACCGGCCCCAGGATCTTGACCTGCTCGCGCCACATCTCAGCGGG
>Ga0073928_10011405_pt1 | contig 10371 bp, 9 predicted proteins | sample PaiPotPPA55metaG_FD_76969 | JGI IMG/M metagenome (GOLD analysis project Ga0073928, IMG submission 76969) | Iron sulfur acid spring bacterial and archeal communities from Banff, Canada, to study Microbial Dark Matter (Phase II) - Paint Pots PPA... ...
AAACGTCGATCTCGTCTGCTTGCCCGATGCCATGACGCCCGAGATCAGCGCCTTCCCCGAATGCGTGTTCGACGTGCAGCAGCAGATCATCGAATATTGCTCGCGCCTGGGCGACCGGTTCGCGATTCTCGATGCGATGCCGGTGAAGTGTGTGCCGTCCGGGAGCACGCATGGCCGACTGAACCCCGCGATGCTCGGCGCCATCGCGCAGTGGCAGACGCTGCCGGCGGACCACGGCGCGCTCTATTTCCCGTGGGTGTTCGTGAGATCGACTCGCGCGAAAGCCGGCGCGCCAACCATGGTGCTTGTCCCGCCATGCGGTCACATCGCTGGCATCTACGCGCGCAGCGACCGAAGTGTCGGCGTTCACAAGGCACCCGCGAACGAGCTTCTGGAAGGAACGCTCGACCTCGAGATGCACATCAGCGACCGCCAGCAGGCCGATCTCAACGAAGCGGGCGTCAACTGCCTGCGCGAATGGCCCGGCTGGGGTCTTCGCGTATGGGGGGCGCGCACGCTGAGCGACCGGGCCGAGTCGCGCTATGTGAACGTCACGCGCCTCATCCTGACGGTCACGCGCGAACTCGAGCGCAACCTGCGCGATCTTGTCTTCGAGCCGCACAACCCGGCATTGTGGGCGGCCGTCGAGGAGCGTGCGGGCGGTTACCTTCGCGAGTTGCACCGCAGCGGCGCGCTGAAGGGGCAGGACGCATCGGAGGCGTACTTCGTGAAGTGCAATGCGGAAACCAATTCAGTGGAAGGGCGCGACGCCGGCATGCTGGTCGCGCAGGTCGGGCTGGCGGCAGTCGCGCCGGCTGAATTCGTCATCGTTCGAATCACGCAGAGCGCAAGTGGCGTGACCGTTAGCGGACCCGCGACGTAGGGATAGAGGAGAGACACACCATGGCAACCGGAGATCGTAGAGACCCTTTCCGTGGCTTCAAGTTCAGGGTTACGTTAGACGGCATTCACCGAGCAGGCTTTCGGGAAGCGTCGGGGCTCGACGCCGCAACCGATCCGATCGACTATCGGGAAGGCGACGACAAGACCCTGACGATCCACAAGCTACCCGGTCTGAAGAAGTTCTCGGCCATCACGTTAAAGCGCGGCATCACGGACGATCTCGATCTCTGGAAGTGGCGCAAGCAGGTGATGGACGGCAAGATCAAGGACGCACGGAAAAACGGCTCGATCACGCTGATGGACGACGAGGGCAACGACGTCGCTCAATGGGATTTCGTGGCCGCGTGGCCGACCAAGTGGACCGGTCCGACGCTCAACGCGACGGCGAACGAAGTCGCGATCGATACGCTCGAGATCACGCATGAAGGCCTGGATCGCACGAAATGAAAATGCAGACGGAGTTTCCGTTCACGTTGCCGCGCGGCTACGTCGATGCCGAGGGCAACGTGCATCGCGAGGGCGTGATGCGGCTCGCGACCGCGAACGACGAGATCGCGCCGATGAAGGACCCGCGCGTGCAGGTGAATCCCGGCTATCTCGCCGTGATCCTGCTGTCACGCGTGGTGAGCCGTCTTGGCGATCTGCCGCAGGTCAACCCGCGCGTGATCGAGGAGCTGTTCGCGGCGGACTTCGCGCACCTGGAAGATCTGTACCGGCGCATCAACGCGAACGGGCACAGCCGGCTTCAGGTAGTGTGCCCCGGCTGCGAGAAGAAATTCGAGGTGGAGGTGGATGCATCGGGGGAGCGATAGGCTACCGCCCGGAGCAGATCTTCGAGGAGGTAGCCTATCTGGCGTACCACTTCCACTGGCCTTATTCCCAGCTCATGACGCTCGATCACCTCGAGCGGCGGCGCTGGGTCGACGAGATCGCGAAGATCAACGAGCGGATCAACGACGCACAGACCAACCGCCTGGAGTAGCACCGACATGTCACTTGACGTCAGAGGCGCAGACAACCTCTATTTAGACTTCGCGTTTTCGGTTTCGATCAAGCAGGTCGTGGTCGCCGGTTTCAGCGAGGTGTCGGGGCTCGTCGTGGAGACCGAGGTCGAGACGTTTCGCGAGGGCGGCGTGAACGACTGCGAACACCAGATCGCTGGTCCCTCCAAGTATCCTTCGCGGCTCGTGCTCAAGCGCGGCATTGGCGATCTCACGTATCTGTGGGACTGGTATGTCGGCGTCACGAGGGGCGTGATCGATCGCCGCGACGTGACGATCGAGATGTACGACCACCAGGGGAACCCGGGGCTCACATGGGTTTTCGCCAAGGCGTGCCCCGTCAAGTGGACCGGGCCGGAACTGCGTGCGAGCACGTCGGCGGTTGCGTTCGAGGCGCTCGATCTCGTGCATCGCGGAGTGACCGTGGACGATAAGCGCAAACCGGGAGCGCGGCGGTGAGCACGCCCGATACCGGCGCTTCGCGCTCCCTTGGCGACGCCATCTGGCACCGGCATGCGACGGCGTCGACCATCGCGGGGGCGCGTGAAGGGCATCGCGACGGTCTCGGCGCATCCGTGCATGACAGGCACACCGGGTTCGCCGAGACGATGCTTCGCCGTGTGAGCGGCCATCTTGCGGCTCGTGCGGGAGGATGGAGCGGTAGCTTCATGATAGCGAGGCGCGTGAGTGTCGAGCCGGATGCGCCAGCGCACGATCCGTTCAGGGAAGAGCCGGACGCGCGAAGGGTGTCCGATGCGCCTGGATCTGCATCCGACTTTGCACCAGCGGGCGATGCTTCTCGTGGCGAATTAAAGGCGCGAGGCTCTGCGCCGGGCGATGCCGTTGAACAGCCGCGGGCGGCGCATCGCGGGCATCACGAGCAACACGCGGATGCTCCGCTTGCATCGCGCAGCATTCCGACGGTGAGCGCAAGTCCGAGCCCGACGAACTCGCTGTCGCGCAGTGAGCGCCTTGTTGCACAGCGCTTGCAAGGCGTTGCGGAGCGTCACGCGTCATCGGGGCACGGCGCGCCTCGCAAGGGTTCGCCGCAGCGTTCGGTGGTCGTCGGCAAGACTCTGGTCGAGCGCAACGCTTCAACGCCGATCGAGACGACGCCTGCAACCCGCGCGGCCGTCGCGGCGGATACCACCGGAGCCGGCGACTCCCCCGGCCGCGGCGATGGCCATGTCGCCCTGAAGCCCGCCGATGGCACGACCCACGCGAAGATGAGGGTCGCAACGCCGGTCACCGGATCGCGGCCGCTTCGCGAAGTGCACCCGAACCTGCCGGCGCGAACCGCCATTGCTTGCGCCATTGACACGGTGTATCGGCAACCCGCAAGAGCGATCGAAGCGCCTCGGCACGATCATGTATCGACATCGGCAAACGACACGCATCGCCTGGTGGTTCATGAGGCGGCGTACGAGCCGCAGCGTGCGTTCACGGCGGCGAGCGGCACAACGAACGGCTTGCCCCTTGCGCTCAAGGCTGCTGCGTCCGATTGCGCACGCGTCGCGGCATCTTCAGGCGAGTCGAAGCCGGCGCAGATCGAGCGGCCGGCGCACGAACCGGCCCTGACGCGGCCCACGCAGGCGAGTGCGGAGCCGGAGCGAACCCATATCGAGCGATCGGTTGAGGAGCAGCATCGGTCGCAGTCAGCGGACGCACGAACGGAAGGAGGGCGGGTGCCCATCGAGCCACCCGTCGATGAACCGAACCGGACGCAGGCCGCACAGGCACGCACGGAATCAATGCGTGCGCCGATCGAGCGATCGGTGGAGGGGCCTGGTTCGACGCAGGCCGCACACGTACGCACGCAACCGGGGCAAACGCGCATCGAGCGATCCGTGCAGGAGCCGTCCCGGATGCGGTCCGCATACGCGCGCACGGAACCGGTGCGCGCACTCATCGAGCGATCGACTAACGAACCGGACCGGTTGCGGGTCGCGCGATTGCAGACCGCACTGAGCCGTGCGCAGCTCACGCCATCGGCTGAGGTGTCGAATTCCGCGCGCATGAGCGTTGCGGCGGCAACGGCGGATCCCGCGCACGGCGCCGCTTCGGGCGGCGAGCCGAACCGGGCTTACGTCGGGAGTCCGCGGGCGGGATCGCATCCAGCACAGGCGGTTGTTCCCGCCATGCAAGTGCGGCGTTCGCCATTCGCCGCGACAGGCGGCGCAACACATGGCGCGCACGCGACGCAACCGGCGAAGGAGCGGGTCCCGCTGCCCGGCGCGACCTCCCTGGGTGAGGCAAATCACGAACCGCCGCTCGCGTTTCATGGAGCTTCATTCGATAGCGCGTCCGGCGAGATCGCACGCAGCCCATACCCGCGAGGCGATACCGCGTGGCACGACGTCACCCATCCGGCGACGCTCATCAGCCCGGGCAAGGCGACGCAGGCAGCGGCCCCCAGTCCGAGATTCGGTGAGCGGCCTCTGGAGATCGTGATGCGCCGTGTCATTGATGCCGCCGGCGTCTCGGTGCCGGCAACGGGCGGCGGCAGCGAAGCCGTCACGCCGATGCCGCTCCCCGCGCCCGCCGTGCGCACGCCACGCACGGACACCTCGCCCGAACCGCTTGCCACATCGAGGGAACGGATCGTCGATCGGGCGCCAGCAGAGCCACGAGTCACCGAACCCGTGACGGACATATCGGCGCATCCTGCTCACTCGCGCGCTGTCGCGTACCCATCGCCTGGCTTCGACATGCCTGAGCCGGGCGCTTCGCGCGTCTTGGCATCGACGGCAAGCGTAAGTCTGCGCGGTGCGAGCGAATCAAAGCCGATCCTTGACGCGCCCGCCGTTCACGCGGCACGCAGCGCCGCCGATGCGACGATGCGCATGCCCGCATCGTCGTCTTCCGCTGGCATCCCGCCCGCTTCCGGGCCGCAACAAGCCTTGCGCGACGGCGTGTCGCTGGCTCTGGCCGTGCGCGCCAAACCCGCCGCCTCCATGCCGGACGCCGCCCGGCTAGCGAGCGTGCTTTCGGTTGCCGCGCGGCGCATCGAGCCCGGTGCGCGCGCGCTCGCGGCTTCAGCCAAAGCGTCGGCAAGCGCGGGCGCTATCGACGTCATGCAGCCCGTGACGAGTCGCAATGTCGCGAGCGACGCGCTCACGCGTGACGACCACAATCCGGCTTCGCCGGAACGATTTGCGATGAATGCACCGGTCACGGTCGAGCGCGGTTTCAACGATCCGGCTGCCGATCGGGAGCGGCCCTTAGTCAATCGGGCGTCGATGCACGGCGAGTTCGGCGCGTCGAATCCAGCGCCGACGCAAGCAGCGCCGACGCAAGTGCCGACACACGTAGCGCCGACACAATTGCCGACACAAGCACCTGCGAGCATAACCGAAGCTCCCGCGCTATCTTTCACGGCGGTGTCCCGCACGCGGGCGAGCCGCCAGAGCGACCCCGCGATGCCGGGTGCGCAGCGTCTGCGCGCCGCTCAAAGCGCGCCAGTGGTGCGCGCGTTCATGCCCTCGCAAGAAACGCAGCGTCCGCCATCCGTCCTGCCGCTTCGGCATGCCGTGCAGAATGCGCATTCCGTCGCGACAAGCGAAAGCACGGCGATAGACCGGCTGGCGGACCAGTACGGCGTCGTCCCCATCGACCTTCAGGCAGCGCCGCCTTCAGGCGGGGCGCACGCTGGCGCAGCGCCTGCGAACACAAAGGCATCGTCGGCGCAGAACGCCGACCCCAATGCGAAGCCGGCCGATGCCGCTCAGCTCGCGGAAGAGGCCTGGCAGATCATCATGGACAAGCTTGCCATTGAACGCGAGCGCAGGGGGTTTGCATCATGGCCCTAGACAAACTGAAGATTCTGATCGAACTGGTCCCGGGAAAGCTGCAATTCAACGAGCACAGCCGCGATCACCGCATCGACGCGATGTTCAACCCGAAGAGCCTCGGCATCACTCGCTCGGTGCAATGGGAGAGCGCGAAGGCGGCCAAGCGCGACAGTCCCGAGCTGCAGTTCACGACCGCGCAACCCGCCACGCTCACAGTCGATCTTTTCTTCGACACCTACGACACGCCGAGCGCGAAGAAGGAAAGCGTGTACCAGTACACGAAGAAGCTGGCCGATCTGACGCTCGTGCGCGGCGACAAGCACCGTCCGCCCGTGTGCCAGCTCTTCTGGGGCAAACAGGAAATGATTTTTCAGGGCGTGCTGCAATCGCTCGACCAGCAGTACACGATGTTTCAAGATAACGGCATACCGGTGCGCGCCACCTCGAAATGCACGTTCATGCAGTGGCGCGCAAACTCGAACGACCTGAAGTACCAGAACCTGATGTCGGCCGATGTCACGAAGGTCTGGGTGCTCAAGCGCGGCCAGACGCTCGCCACCATCGCGGCTCAGGAGTATCTCGATCCGAGGAACTGGCGCGACATCGCGGCGGCGAACGGCATCGACGATCCGCTCGCCCTCGATCCCGGCACGACGCTCTTGCTGCCTGCGCTCGCGCCCGCCAATCGATTCGCTCCGGACGAGCGTTCGAATGCGGAGGAACCGTGAACGCACGCAACGACTTCGATACGCTTGCACCCGAGTTCTCGCTGCGCGTCAACGGCACGCCGTTGCCAAACGACGCGGCGGCGGATCTCATCGACGTAGCCGTTCTGGAGGACGTCGATGCGATGAGCATGTTCACGTTCTCGCTCACGTGCTACGACTCGGCGGAGATGAAGGTGAAGTGGGTGGACGACGCGCTCTTTCGCGAGGGCAACCCGGTCGAGATCGAGATGGGCTATCGCGACAACAAGACGACGCTCTTCAGCGGCGAGATCACGGGCCTCGAACCGGCCTTCCCCGAAGCCAGCCCGCCGACGCTCACGGTGCGCGGCTACGACCGGCGTCACCGGCTCATGCGCGAGCGCAAGACACGCTCTTACACCGACGCGAAGGACAGCGACATCGCGAGCCAGCTTGCGGGCACGGCGGGTCTGAAGCCACAGGTCGAGGACACGAAGGTCACGCTGCCCTATGTGCTGCAGCACAACCAGACGGACCTGGAGTTCCTGCTGAGCCGCGCGCGGCGCATCGATTACGAAGTGGTGGTGCAGGACCGCACGCTCATCTACCGGCCGCGCAAGACCGACGGCGGCGAGGTGCTGACGCTGCGCCGCGAAATCGAGCTGCTGGATTTCCGGCCGCGCATGACGACAATGGGACAGGTCGAGGAACTCCTGGTGAAGGGCTGGAGCGCGAAGGACAAGAAGGAGATCGTGGGGCGCTCGGGCGCGGGCGACGTAAAGAGCCTGATGGCGGGCAAGGCGTCGGGCGCGTCGAGCGTGCAGAGCCTCTTCGGAAAGTCCGGCAGCGCGAGTGTCGTGTCGGCTGTGCAGAGCCAGGCCGATGCCGATGCAGTGGCGAAGCAGCGCTTCGGCGAAATGGCGCTCGGCTACATTCGCGGCGAGGGCGTGTGCATCGGCGAGCCGAAGATGTGCGCGGGCATCGTCGTCAAGATCGAAGGGCTGGGTAAGCGCTTCAGCGGTCTGTACTACGTCACCTCGACCGAACAGCGCTTTTCCACGAAGAAAGGCTATCGAACCCGGTTCGCCGCGAGGAGAAACGCGACATGATGCATGACGACCTGCTGCGCAGCCTCCTCGCGCGCACCGATGCGGACGGCCGCTACTACGGCGTGGTGGTCGGGATCGTGACCAACAATCACGATCCCGAGGACATGCACCGCGTGAAAGTGCGCTTTCCGTGGCTCAACCAGGACGACGAGAGCAACTGGGCACGCGTCGCGAGCGCGATGGCGGGTAACGGACGCGGCGCGTACTTTCTGCCCGAAGTGGACGACGAAGTGCTGGTCGCGTTCGAGCATGGCAGCGTCGAGCATCCGTATGTGATCGGCTCGCTTTGGAACGGCAAGGACTCGGCGCCGGAGTCCAACGCGGATGGCAACAACGACAACCGCGCTTTCAAGTCGCGCAGCGGCCACATCGTGCGCCTGTGCGACAAGGCGGGTCAGGAGAAGATCGAGATCATCGACAAGACGGGCAACAACCGGATCGTGATCAGTGCATCGGATAACTCGATTTCGATCGAGGCGCAGGGCGACATCGCGATTCGCTCGCAAACGGGCAAGGTGACCATCGATGCCATCGGCGTCGAGATCAACTCGAAGGCGGGCGTGAAGGTGCAGGCGGCGACCACCGTCGACATGACCGCGAGCGCGCAGATGAGCCTCAAGGCCGCGATGATCAACTTGAACTAGCGCGCCCGGTTCCCGCAACGCACGGGGTGCGCGCAACGACAGCAGGAGACGGCACCATGCCCGCGGAAGTGCTCGGAGTCGGCTGGGACTTTCCGGTGAACCTCGCCGAAGACATCGACGGGGAGCCGCCGCACATCGCGATGGCGCGCTACGAAGAATGCGTGAAGCACTCCATCCTGATCATTCTTTCCACAGCGAAGGGCGAGCGGGTGATGCGCCCGGACTTCGGCTGCGGTCTGCATGACCTCGTGTTCGCGGTCAACGGGAGCGCGACGCAGGGCATGGCGGCGTTTCACGTGCGCGACGCACTGCTTCAGTGGGAGCCGCGCATCGACGTGCTGCGCGTGGAGGCGACGGGCGCGGGCGAGCAGGGCGAGCAGTTGCTGCTCGACATCGACTATCGCGTGCGCCTGACCGACAGCCGCTTCAATCTCGTGTATCCGTTCTATCTCGACAGGCCGCTCGCGTGACGCCCGAAACCACGGCACCGCTCGTAAGAAAGCACGAACCGTCCGCGTCGACGATCGGCGTGGCGGTCGCGCGCGCGCTCGTGCGCGTAACGGGCGTCGAGGTCTCGGCGAGAGACCCGCTGCGCCAGGCGCTCGAACAGGTCTTCGCGCGCTATTGCGAGGTGCTGACCGAGCGGCTCAACCGCACGCCCGAAGCGCATTTGCTCGCGTTCATCGAGATGCTCGGCGCGCGGCCCGAGCCTGCCGTGCCCGCGCACGTGCCGCTCGTGTTCAAGGCGACGCGCGCGCCGGCGAATGCGCCGGCGCCGGTCGTTCCGAAGTTAACGGAGGTCGCGGCGCCGCCCGCCGCGGGCGACAGCGAGCCGGTCGTGTATCACACCGTCGCGGACCTGGAGGTGCTGCGCGCGGAGTTCGCGCGCGCGGTGGCGGCCGATTTCCGGCGCGGTGTGATCGCCGATGCGGGCGGCCTGATCACGACCGACGGACTGCCCGCCGGCACGACGATTTTCTCGCGCGCCAGGCCGCTCGTGCGCGCGGTGCATATCGGCCATCGATCGCTCTTCGGCGCGCCGGACCTCGTGAGCATCCTCGTGCAGGTGGACATCGGCCACGTGGGCGCGATGCCGCCGAATGCCGTGGTCGAATGGGGCATCGCGGCGCCCGAGGGATTCGTCGCGCTCACGCCGTCGCGCGATACGACCGGGGGCCTCACGAAGAGCGGCGAGGTCGCATTCGGGCCGCCGTCCGGATTGCCGAAGTGGAAGCCGGCATCGATCGATGGCGTCGAGAGCTGCTGGCTCACCTGCCGGCTGCGCGCGAATGATTCGATGCCGGCGGCTTTCGCCAGTCCCGCGCCCGCGACGATCACGCGCCTGCGCTTGTCGGCCGAGCGCGTGATCGATGCGGCACCGATCGACGCAGCGCTCTTCGGCAGAATGCCGCTCGACGTGACGCGCGACTTCTATCCGCTGGGCGAGCGGCCGCGTTTCGGCGATGTGTTCTACCTCGCGTCGAAGGGTTTCGATATCGGCCGCGCGAGCGTGGTGCTGCATGTCCTGTTGACGAACCCCGCGGATGCCGCCGCAGAAGACTCGCCGATCCCGCCCGTGAGCCGCGACGGCGAGCCGCGCGTGCAGTGGGAGATCTATACGCGCGCTGGCTGGCGTGCGCTTGCCGTGGACGACAAGACGCATTCGCTGACCCGCGATGGCACGATTACCTTCACCGTCCCGGACGATGCGGCGCCAACGACGATCGGCAACGTTCAGAGCGGCTGGCTGCGCTCGCGTCTCGTTGCGGGGAGCTATGGCGTCGGCCGTCGTGCGCTCGACAGCGCCGCGATTCCGACCGACGCGCCGCCGTCGATCGCGAAAATCTGGTCGACGATGTCGCTTCATGTGGGGCCGGTCGCGCCGGAGCAGATCGTCGTCGTCAACGATCTTGAGCGGGTGCGGCTCGACCTCGCGGCGATGGCCGAGAGTCCGCCGTTCCGGCCTTTCCCGGCCTACGACCTGAACGGGCGCGTGCTTTATCTCGGCGTTAGGGCGGCGCCCGCGCAACTTGCAGGACGCATGCTGAATCTCTACATCGGGCTCGCGCCGGGCGAGGCTCCGGCGGTCTATCGCGACGACGCTTCGGCTATTCTCGCGCGGCGCTGGCAGGTTCGCGGTGCGGCGGGCTGGCGCGATTGTTTCGCGGTCGATGCGACTGGCGGGCTGCGTCATCCGGGCTTCGTGACCGTGAGTGTCGGCGACGACGTCGCGCCGT
>Ga0073928_10011408_pt1 | contig 10369 bp, 7 predicted proteins | sample PaiPotPPA55metaG_FD_76969 | JGI IMG/M metagenome (GOLD analysis project Ga0073928, IMG submission 76969) | Iron sulfur acid spring bacterial and archeal communities from Banff, Canada, to study Microbial Dark Matter (Phase II) - Paint Pots PPA... ...
TCTCGCGGCGAACGTGCTTTTTCAGCGGCTCAACCCGCCGGCCTGGTCCGATGCCTACGACCTCGGCAACCCCCCTCCGGCCGCAATGATTCGAGCGGCGACCTTGGGCGAGGATGTGCTCGCGGGTTATTTCCTCACCTTGTACGTGCAAAATTTCAACATGCACCTGGGTCTTGCGACGCCGCTGGCGGCGATCGACCGATCGAAAGTGATTCGCTGGCTCGACTTGGGGTTGGATCTCGACCCCGACAGCGGCTATCCCTTGTTACTCGCCAGCCGTCACTACGGCGAAACGGGTTCCTCCGCACAGCAGAGAACGATGCTCGATTGGGTGCGCGGTCGTTTCGAGGAGCGGCCCAATCAGCGCTGGCCCTGGCTGGCGCACGCGGTGTATGTGGCTCGGCATGAATTGAATGACATGCCCCTGGCGGAGCATTATGCAGCCGACCTGCGAACTCGAGTAGACGATCCCAAGGCGCCCAGCTGGGTGCGCCAGATGGATCTGTTGCTGCGCGCGGACCGCGGCGAAGCCGAGGACGCGAGGGCCATCCTGGGGGCCCTGATTGCTGCAGGGCAAATTCGCTCACCGGCAGAGCTCAAATTCCTCGAATCGCGCCTTCCGCCCATGCCGCCCTCCGATCTGTGATTGATCTCACGTCAAGGAATCCTGATTGCGGTCGTTACCCAAGTAGGGGATCTCCTTAAGGTCCGCCGCTTATTTCCGAGGAGTGCCGAATGATCATGCAGAAGCGTCAACAAGGATTCACCCTGGTCGAGATCGCGATCGTGCTGGTCATCATCGGCCTGCTGCTCGCCGGAGTGCTCAAGGGCCAGGAACTGATCTACAACCAGAAGGTCAAGTCCACCTATGACAACTATCGCCAGATGACGGCAGCAATGTACGGTTATCAGGACCGGTACAAGGCGCTGCCGGGCGATGACCCCGCTGCGCTCACGCGCGGCTTCATCGTGCAACCGGGTGATCCGGCGATCGTCGCCGGCAGCGGCGACGGCTATATCGGCGGTGGCGGCAATCAGTGTCTCACGGCGGCTGCCGCGCCGGGTTCCGAGGTCTGCCAGGCGAACTATCATCTGCGCCTGTCCGGCTTTCTCACCGGCCAGGGCACGATTTCCGCGCAGCACGCGCTGAGCGGTGTGGTGACCTTGAACTCGCCCGTCGGCACCGGCATCGCCGCGACCTTCGTGGCGCCGACGGCGGTGTGCTGGCATGGCCTGCCCAACAAGGCGGCCCAGCAAATCGATCTGTCTTACGACGATGGCAAGGCGACTACCGGATCGATGCAGGGCAGTGCTGACTACACCACCCTCAATGCCACTGTGCCGGACACGGCTTCCGCTGTTTGGTCCTGCATGAAGAATTGATCGGCATGAAGAATTGAACGGCGTCGGATACCGACGCCGATCCGGTCAAGCCGAAGTCGACTGCATATCGCCGAAGCGCGCCTGCAGCCAGACCACCGCCGCGATGGCGGCGGTCTCGGCGCGCAAGATGCGGGGCCCCAACCCGATCTGAGAAAATCCCGCGACCCGAAACGCCTCGAGCTCGTCGGATGCGAAGCCGCCTTCCGGTCCGATCGCGATTTCCGCATCGAGGATCGCGATCTCGCCCGCGCGCCCAAGATTCCCCGCCGTGCCCTGCGCATGTATGGCAGTCTCTGGTTCGAGGACCAGCCTAGGCCCCGTGGTGGGCGACGACTCTCCCAGGTAGTTGAGCAAGGGCTGCGCAGCCTCGATGGTCGGCAGGCGGTTGCGGCCGCATTGCTCGCAGGCGCTCACCGCCACCGCCCGCCAATGAACGGCCTTCGATTCCGCCTGCGCCTTGTCGAGTCGTACGACGCTGCGTTGGCTCAATACAGGCACGATCCGCGCCACACCGAGTTCCGTGGCCTTTTGCACGATGAAATCCATGCGGTCGCCGCGCGGCACGCACTGCACCAGCGTAATGGCCAACGGCGATTCTCTGTCCACCGGCCGGCTCGCGCCGACGGACGCCGACACGCGCGAGCCGCGCACTGTCTCGATCGCTCCATTGAATTCGCGCCCGTCGCCGTTGAACAAAATCAGCTCGTCGCCGCTGCGCGCGCGCAGCACTCTCGCCAGGTGCGACGCCGTATCGGGAGGCAGCTCGACGAGGCTTCCCGGAATCAGCGCGGTGTCGACATACACGCGAGTCAATCGCACGTTGCGAGCTCTATCCCGTCCGCCGCGACCCGAACCATCAAGTCCATTTCCGCTTCATCGACGATATAGGGCGGCATGAAATAGACCACATTGCCGATGGGGCGCAGCAGCACTCCCTGTTGCAGCGAGTGCCGGTAGATGCGCTGCCCCCGGCGCTCAGTCCAAGGATAGGGCTCGCGGCTGCGCTTATCCTTGACGAATTCGGCCGCGACAATCATTCCGCACTGCCGGACCTCGCTCACGTGCGGGTGATTTTCAAGCTCGCGTGCGCGGCGGCCGAGATAGGCGGCCTTCGCTCGATTGCGTTCGATTACGTGGTCGGCCGCAAATATGTCGAGCGTCGCCAGCGCGGCGGTGCATGCGAGCGGATTGCCGGTGTAACTGTGCGAGTGGAGGAAGGCCGTCAATTTCGTGTACTCGTCGTAGAAAGCGCCGTAGATGTCCTCAGTGGTCAACACCGCCGAGAGAGGCAGGTAGCCGCCCGTGAGGCCCTTCGACAAACATAGAAAGTCGGGTGAGATGGCCGCCTGCTCACAGGCGAACATCGTCCCGGTGCGCCCAAAACCGACGGCGATTTCATCGGCGATCAGATGCACACCGTACCGAGTGCAGGCGTCGCGCAGCCGGGTCAGATACACCGGATGATACATGCGCATGCCGCCCGCACATTGCACCAGAGGCTCGACGATGACCGCCGCCAACTCGTCGGCATGCTTCGCGAGCTGTCGCTCCATGTGCGCGAACTGCCGCAGCGAATAGTCTTCCCAGGATTCGCCGGACTCGCGGTTGTAGCAATCGGGCGACGGCGCGGTCAGGACTTCCATCAGCAGCGGCTTGTACAGAGTCTTATAGAGATCGACATTGCCGACCGCGAGGGCGCCGAGCGTCTCGCCGTGGTAGCTGTTCTGAAGCGTCATGAAACGAGTCTTTTGGGTCAATCCGCGGTTGCGCCAGTAGTGGAAGCTCATCTTGATGGCCACCTCCACGCCGGCGGAGCCGTTGTCCGCCAGAAAGCAGCGGGTCAAGCTCGGCGGCGCCAGGGCAACCAGCCGCTCGGCCAGACGTACGGCCGGTTCGTGAGTGAAACCGGCGAAGATCACGTGCTCGAGCTGCCCCAGCTGTTCGGTGAGCGCGGCATTGATGCGCGGGTTGGCATGCCCGAAGAGATTGACCCACCAGGAACTCACGGCATCGAGATAGCGTTTGCCGTCGAAATCCTCGAGCCACGCCCCCGAACCGCGTCGAATCGCTACCATCGGCAGGGTTTCGTGGTCCTTCATCTGCGTGCAGGGATGCCACACGACGCGTAGGTCGCGCGCGGCGAGGGAGGCGGAAGTTCGAGTTTCGGGGCTGGCGTTCATATCTCGCGAATTGTCGCATATGCTAACGCCCGTATCGGTAACCGAAGGATGCGGACTTGCAGGTCGACCTCAAGAGCGGGTTGATGCGCGGCGTGAGACAGATCGCGTCGCCGAACCAGGACGCGCGGCCGGCGGGGGTCGAGGCGGACCTGATCGTCGTGCATGGCATCAGTCTGCCGCCTGGCGAATTCGGCGGTCCTTGGATCGACCGGCTGTTCACCAATTCCTTGCCGGCCGATGTGCATCCGTATTTCGCCGAAGTGGACTCGCTGCGCGTGTCCTCGCATGTAGTGGTGGCGCGCGACGGCGCCGTGACGCAGTACGTCGGCTTCACCGAGCGCGCCTGGCATGCGGGCAAGTCCATGTACCAGGGCCGCGAAGCCTGCAACGATTTCTCGGTGGGCGTGGAACTCGAAGGGACCGATACGCTGCCGTACGAGCCCGCTCAGTACGCCGCGCTGGCGGAGGTGGTGGCCGCACTGTGCGCCGCCTATCCGCGACTGTCTCCGGACCGCCTGGTCGGCCACAGTGATATTGCGCCGGGCCGTAAAACCGACCCTGGACCGGCATTCGACTGGCCGCGCGCGCGCCGCCTGATCACCGAGGCGGCGTACGGCAAACCCCTACGCCGGTAGACGGTCAAGCCCTCAAGCCTGGGGCAGACGTGAAACGGGTCACGCTTTCCGCCGGCGAAATTCCGGGCTAAATCCAGCAGATTTTCCCGGCATCGCCGACACTTGACTGGTTGCTGAAAGCGTACATGACCGGGAGGGCTATTGATTCGTTGGTTCGCGGACCTTCCCATCGAGCGCAAGCTGCGTGTGGTCATCTTGGTGCCTGCGATCGCCGTCTTCGCCGTGGCGATGACCGCGCACATTGCGATGAACCTGCTGCATTTGCGGGACGACTTGCTGTGGAGTGCCGCTCGCGTTGCCCGGGTCACCGGCGCGAGCACGATCGACGCGCTGCGCCTCGGCGATGACAAGACGGCGCTCAAGGCCATGAGCGGGTTGCGCGATGAGTGGCTGGTGAGCGATGCCGAAGTCCTTGCGGCGGACGGCCGAACGCTCGCCGCTTACCGCCGCGACCGAAACGAGGCGCACTTGGAATCGGCGGTCGCGCGAGACTCCGCGGCAATTCTGCATTCGGTCGCGTCCGTCGATCCAAATCACCCGCAGCTCTACTTGCAGGGAAGTCGAGTCCACATCACCGTGGCCGTCGTGCGCAATGACGGGATATTGGGATTCGTGCACATTCTCGTGCCCCTGGAGGTGCTGTATCCGGATTGGCCCGGCTACCTCCTCATCACGCTGGCGGCCGTCGCGGCCGCGGTGCTGACGGGGTATTGGCTCGCTGCGCGCCTGCAGCTGCAAATCTCGGGACCCATCGTCAATCTGGCGCACACCATGCAGCGGGTGTCGTCGGAAGAGGATTACAGTCTGCGCGTCGAGCGCAGCACTCAAGATGAAGTCGGCTCGCTCATCGACGGCTTCAATCAAATGCTCGCCCAGATCCGGCATCGCGACTCGCGGCTGGAAAAATACCGGCAATTCCTCGAGCAGCAAGTCGAGGAGCGCACGATCAATTTGGGCAATGCCAACCTGGAGCTCAAGCTTGCCGTCGGCGAGGCCACTCGCGCCAAAGAGGCGGCGGAGCGCGCCAGCAGCGCCAAGAGCGAGTTTCTTGCGCGCATGAGTCATGAAATTCGTACGCCGATGAACGGCGTCATGGGCATGTCGGAACTTCTGCAGGCGACCGAGCTCACTCCGCGGCAGCGGCACCTGTCGGAAACCATTTCGCATTCTGCAGAAGCGCTGCTGCAGATCATCAACGACATATTGGATTTCTCGAAGGTGGAGGCGGGCAAGCTCGAGCTCGAGCAGATCGAATTCGGCTTGCGCGAAACCGTGGAAGAATCCACCGAGATTTTCGCCGCACGCGCCCATTCGAAGGGATTGGAGCTCGTCTGCGCGGTCGAACTCGACGTACCCGGCACGGTGCGCGGCGATCCCATGCGCCTCCGGCAAATGCTGATCAACTTCGTCGGCAACGCCATCAAGTTCACGGACGCAGGCCAAGTCATCGTGCGGGTCAGAGCCGTCGGCAAGGACGGGTTGCTGCGCTTCGAGGTCATCGATACGGGCATCGGCATTTCCGAGGAGGCGCAGGCGAATATTTTCAATGCCTTCAGCCAGGCCGATTCGTTCACGACGCGCAAATACGGCGGCACCGGTCTCGGCCTTGCCATTTGCCGGCAACTGGCCGGCTTGATGGGCGGCGAGATCGGTGTCCATAGCGAAGTCAACCGGGGTTCGACGTTTTGGTTCGAGGTGCGGCTGGAGCCCGTCGCCGACGCGGCGCCGACCTTGACGCGCTTGCCCCGAATGACCTTCGCCGGTTTGCGCGCATTGATCGTCGACGACAACGCCAGCAATCGCGAGATACTCCAGCAGCACTTGCAGTCTTGGGGCATCGAGGTGGTGGCCGCCGAGAGCGGCGCCGCGGCACTGGCGGTATTGAGCACCGAGGATGGGGCGCGCTTCGATCTTGGCCTCGTGGACGATCAAATGCCCGGCATGGACGGAATTCAGCTGGCGAGGCTCATCCGTGAGGAACCGCGCTGGTCGGCGCTGCGGCTCATCTTGCTCAGCAAGCGCGACGATCATGACGGCGGTTCCGAAATCTCCCGATACTTTTCCGCCATGCTCGCCAAGCCCCTGCGCCGGGCGCAGATATTGGGTTGTGTGTCGCGCGTGATGGCGATGCAACCGGGAGCCGCAATGGATGCGCCGGCGGCCGGCTCGGCGTCCGCCTTGCACGTGCCGGCGGCGCGCACGGTCGGCCCCACCATCCTTCTGGTCGAGGACAATCCGGTGAACCGCGAGGTGGCCGTGGGGATGCTCGAGAGCCTGGGTTGCACGACCGATTCCGCGGAGAACGGCTGGATGGCCCTCAAGGCGATGAACACCGCGACATACGATGCGGTGTTGATGGACTGTCAAATGCCGGTGATGGACGGGTTGGCCGCTACCGGTGAAATACGGCGGCGCGAACAGACCTCGGGCGCGGCGCGGGTGCCCATTATCGCGTTGACCGCGAATGCCATGGAAGGAGACCGCGAGCGGTGCCTCGCCGCCGGGATGGACGACTTCCTCAGTAAGCCGTTTACTCAGCAACAGATGGCAACCATGCTCAGGCGCTGGCTGGCACTGCGAGCACTGCCGGAGACCGAGCGGCGGGATCTGTCGCGGATACCATTGATCGACGCAGGCGTACTGCACAACATCGCCGCACTCGCGAAGCCGGCGCTCCTGAACTCGATGATCGACTTGTACCTGCGGCATTCGCCGGACCTGGTCGGCGCGATCGAGACCGCGGCGGCGAATATGCAGTCAGAGGCGCTCTCGCAAGCCGTGCACACGCTCAAATCCAGCACCTCGAATTTGGGGGGCACCCGCCTGGCCATGGTCGCCAAGGAATGCGAGGCCTTGGTGCGTGAAGGTGGAACAACTCAGGTTGCGCCGATGGTGGCGAGAATCCGCAAAGAGCATCAAGAATTCTGCGCCGCGCTGACGCGCCAGCGATCATCCAACGCTGCGTAGTCGGCATACGTCGCTGTCACACGGAACGACCAAAGGAAACGATGAACACCACCGACAATACAGCCGTCATTCCGGCGACAGTGCTGGTCGTCGACGATGATCCCGGCGCGAGGCTGCTGGTCGGGACTGCATTGGAAATGGCGGGCTTTCGCGTCGTCACGGCGGCCGACGGCGCGACTGCGCTGAAGCGATTCGGCGAGCATCCCGCGGACTGCGTCGTGCTCGACGTGGTCATGCCGGGCATGAGCGGCTTCGACGTATGCAGCGCACTGCGCAAATTGCCGCATTGCCATCATGTGCCGATCTTGATGCAAACCAGCCTCGACGACATGGAGTCGGTCAACCGCGCATACAACGCGGGAGCCACGGACTTTTCGTCCAAGGGCATCAACCCCATGTTGCTCGCGCAACGCGTCAAGTTCCTGGTGCGATCCAAACAGACTCAGGATCAGTTGCGCGAGAGCGAGGCGCGTGTGCGCTATCTCGCCTACTACGACCCGCTCACCGCTCTGCCCAATCGGCAACGCTTGCTGCAGATACTGGAACAGCACGTTGCATGGGCGGGGCCTCGACAGCGCGGCCTGGCCGTTCTGATGCTTGATGTCGACAATTTTTCGCGGATCAACGATACGCAGGGGCAGGCGGTGGGCGACGTGCTGTTGAAGGAGGTCGCGCATCGCCTGCAAAATTGCCTGCGCGACTCTCAGCGTACGCTCGAACAAGCGGATGACATGCTTGAAAAGAAGGACATCAACGACTGGGTGGCGCGTACGGGCGGAGACGAATTCGCGCTGGCGCTGCCCGGGATCTCCACGGCCGAGGGCGCGCAACTCGTGGCGCAGCGCGTGCAGCTGGCATTGGCACGGCCGTTCGTGTTCGCGCAAGCTGAGATTCCGCTGTCGGCCACCATGGGCATCAGCCTATTCCCGAGCGACGCGGCCACCCCCGAGGCTCTCGTCAAGAATGCCGACGCGGCCATGCATCACGGCAAAAAATCGGGACAAGGAGCGCTCGAGTTCTTCAACAAATCGATCAGCACCCGGGCGGCCAGGCACCTGTCCATGGAGGCCGATTTGCGCAGGGCGCTCGAGCGCAGCGAATTCACCTTGTACTATCAGCCGCGGCTGGCGCTCAAGGACTTGCGCGTCGAGGCGGTCGAGGCGCTGCTCCGATGGCGGCATCCGCAGCGCGGCTTCGTTGCCCCCGACGAGTTCATTCCGCTCGCCGAACAGAATGGCTTGATCGTCGAAATCGGCGACTGGGTGCTGCGCGAAGCGTGTGCGCAAGCGCGCCGCTGGCGCGATGCCGCGGGGCCGGGCTGGCAAGTCGCAGTGAACGTCTCGGGCGTGCAATTTCGGGATGGCACCCTGGCGTCGCGTGTATCCCGGGCCATCGATTCCGCCGGGATCGAACCGCGCATGATAGAGCTCGAGTTTACCGAAGGCGCCTTGATCGAGTATTCGACCGCCGTGAGCAAGGCGGTGAAGGCGCTCAAGGCGTTAGGGGTTGCCACGGCGCTGGACGATTTCGGCACCGGCTACAGTTCGCTGTCTTACCTCAGGCATTTTCCCATCGACACATTGAAGATCGATCGGGCATTCGTGCGCGACATTGCTCCGACTGCCGGCGGCAACGCGCCGCTGGTGGATGCCATCATCGCCATGGCGAAGAGTTTGGGGTTGGCGACGGTGGCCGAGGGTGTCGAAACCGAAGCACAGTGGCAATACCTCAAAACCCGAGACGCGAATCAGGTTCAGGGATTCTTGTTCTGCCATCCGCTGTCAATCACGGATCTGGAGCGCTGGCATACCGATTGGCTGCATGCTCATCAGCCGGATACGGCTAGCGTCGCGTAGGGCGAAACCCGCGAAGCATGCGCGGTGTGGCAAGCCACTTGAGGGCGGCGCGCCCTGCCCGTGGTGGACCGTCGAACGACACGCATGCGACTGCGTTTTTCTTCAGTTCGATGGGTAGAACCTCGCCATCCCCGAGCAGGCAAACCGTGAGCAGGGCCCCCAGACCCGGTTGATGACCGACGACCGCAACCACTTTGCTGCGGTCCTTGCCGAGCAGAGTCAACACCGCCGGCGGAGGCGCTTGCGGGGAGAGTTCGGGAACTTCCATCGCCTGCGGCCAGCCTGCAACGTCCGTCAGAATCTGCGCAGTCTGCCGGGCGCGAACCAGAGGACTGGTCAGAACGCGATCGGGCGCCTTGCTGAGCTCTTTCAGCCCGGCCGCAGCCTTTCGCGCCCGCCTGATGCCTGCCGGCGACAGCGGTCTCGCGCCATCATCGCGCCAGCGATGGCGATCGCGCTCGAATGCAATCGCATGGCGGACGATCAGCAAATCCATCGTTTCACGGGCCGGAGTCGGCAAGCGTCGGTGCGTGGTTTACTACCAAATCCTCAAACATCATCCGCAGCCTTTTCCATTTCCCTCGAACTTTTCGATATGCCTTGGCATGCGACTTCCGCGCCCGCGCAGCGGCGCTTGCATAGTGCTCCGCAAACCGCCCCATCAAGAACAGCGTCGCGGGCGGAATTCCCTTGGGTGGCGCGCCGGCGAGCGCCTGCAGGCGACGGCTCGCGACGGCGGCATCTTGCTGCACTCCCAGCTTTTCCTGCCAGCGGCGCAACGCACGAAGCATCTCATCGGCAGGTTTCCCGTAGATGACGGCCACCGCTTCCAGCGCATAGCGCAATTTTTTCACTTGGCCGCGGACTCCGTGATACGCCGCCATCGAGGAGTTCGGCGTCAGGAGGTCCGCACCCTTGCGGACCTTCCGGTATCGTCGCCGGACCATCTCCGGCGCCACGTTCAGCGCCAACTCCGGTGATGGCTGCTGCGATGCCGCAGTGGGTGCGGCCAGCAGTGACGTCAAGTTTTGGAGATCATTCTGCACGGAGACCGAATCGAGCACGCTCAACATCCGGCCGCGCGCCCGGCCGCGCTCCGATGCCAGGTGCCGTTTCAGGGGTTCGATACTTTCCCGATCCGATTTGGGCAGCTCGCGGCCGAACGCCTCCAATTCGCAGAGAGCGACGTCCAGGTCGCGCGCCTCGCCGAGGGTACGCAATACTTTTTTCAACGTCGGCCGAATCTCCAGAAACGACGCGGGCAGAGACGATCGGAACTGGCGCAGGACGGCATCCAATCTGCGGCCGGCGACGCGCAAGTCGTGCAATTCTTCCGGATTGTCTCCCA
>Ga0073928_10011409_pt1 | contig 10369 bp, 14 predicted proteins | sample PaiPotPPA55metaG_FD_76969 | JGI IMG/M metagenome (GOLD analysis project Ga0073928, IMG submission 76969) | Iron sulfur acid spring bacterial and archeal communities from Banff, Canada, to study Microbial Dark Matter (Phase II) - Paint Pots PPA... ...
GAAACACGGGTCACCCAGCACCGAGATGTACGGCAGACCGGCTTTGCTCACCATGCTGACACCGACGGAGCAGCGCGCCATCTGGGCCAGCGACGCGATGCCTTCCTGCATGCGCGCGCCGCCTGATGTGCACACCGCCACCAGCGCGCGACGTTCGTTCACAGCGTGCTCGCAGGCGCGCGCGAAGATCTCGCCGGCTGCGCTGCCGAGTGAGCCGCCGAGAAACGCGAAGTCCATGCATGCCAGCATCACCGGCATGCCGTCGATGCTGGCTCGTGCCACCTCGAATGCCTCTTCGAGGCCAGTGCGTTCCCGGGCGCGCGCCAAGCGGTCTGTGTACGGCACGCCATCGTCGAACTGCAGGGGATCTCGCTCAGCGATGTCGAATTGCAGAATCTCCGCGCTGTCCTCATCCGCCAGCTGCGTGATGCGCTGCGCGGCGCCGACGCGCTGATGGTGTCCGCAGCCGCTGCACACGTTCAACTCGGCCGCGTAGCGATCGGCCACGAACCGGCGGCCGCAGGCAGGGCACGCGATGGTCGCTGCGTGCGCGACGGGAGTGAGCTGGGGACCCGGCGCCTGCAAGCGGCGCCGCGGCGGCTGCCGCCGGGCGGTCACCGTGCCGGCGGGCCGGTCCATTCCACCGCGGCACCCGCCCACGTGATGCCCGACCCGAACGCCACGAGCAGGACACGATCTCCGTCGTGAAGCCGGGACGAGGCTTCCGCCTCGGCCAGCGCCAGCGGAATCGACGCGGCACTCGTGTTGCCCATGCGGTCGACGTTGACCATGACGCGCTCCATCGGGACTCCCAGGCGCTTGGCGACCGCCTCGATGATGCGCAGGTTGGCCTGGTGCGGCACCACGAGGTCAACCTCGTCGGTACTCCAGCCGGCGTCGCCGCACACCTGGCGCGCTATTTCCGTCATCCGTTCCACAGCCAGCCGAAACGTGCCCTTGCCGGCCATGCGCATTGCATTCTCGGAGTCCAGATCGGTGTCCTTGGGACCGTAGTAGATGAGGTCTGACTCGCTCCCTTCGGCGGCCCAGCGGGTGGCACGGATGCCACCACCGTCGACTGCCCCGACAACCGTCGCGCCCGCGCCGTCACCGAAGAGCACGCACGTGGAGCGATCGCCGTAGTCCACGTACGTGGTCAGCGACTCCGCGCCGATGACCAGGACGGATCCGGCCGCCCCGGTCTCGACCAGCGAGCGGGCGAGGATGAGGCTGTAGATGTACCCGCTGCAGGCGGCGTTGATGTCGAAGGCGGGGATGACGGGCAGGCCGAGCTGGCGCTGCACGAGGCACGCCGTGGAGGGGATGCGCGAGTCGCCGGTGCAGGTGGCGACGATGATCGCGCCGACCTCTGAGACGCCTGCTGCCTTCATCGCGCGTCTGCCCGCCTCCGCGGCCATCATGGACGTGGTCAGGCCAGAGCCTGCTTTGCGCCGCTCGCGGATCCCGGTACGTTCGAGGATCCAGGCGTCCGAGGTGTCCACCAACGCTTCGAGGTCGGCGTTGGTCAGCTTCGTGTCGGGGACGAAGACGCCCGTGCCCAGGAAGCCCGCTCGGCGCGGAGGAGCCGCGACACCGCCGGCAGGGCGCGTCGAGGCGGCGGAAATCGACGGCATCGCTCTCAGAAGCCCGTCGCGGCGAGCGGGGTTACGTCCCCTTTCGCGCCCGGCGCACCCGGTGATATCGTGGCCGCCGGCATGATGATCGCGGCGGGAAGCAACAACGCCTTCGCCATCAATGGCTTCAACGGGCTGAGCAACACGCAGATCTTCTCGTTTCTCTTTGTCTTCATCCTGTTCAACGGATACGTGGTGCTTGAGGCCGCGTCGCTCCTCGCCTTCTATTTCACCTCAAAGCCGCGCCACGGGCGCGTGCGCACTGCTGCGATCTGGCACTTCGCCGCGTCCTGCCTGTTCATCCTTGCATTCATCAGCACCGTTTGGGGCGCACCGGCGGAGAAGTCCTTCATCGGCACCGCCGTCCAGCCGTACGAGCTCGGCGTCGGCTCGCGTGCCATCGCCCTCTTCATCGGCATGGCCATCTTCGCGGCCCCCGGCGTGATGTGCATGCTGATCGGCTTCGTGGTCGGAGCCCGTCAGAAACGAGAACTCCGCGAAGAGGCCTACGCCCTCGCCTAACGGGCGCGCACCCGGCGGGTCCTGCCGTCGCGGGGACCCCTCCCCCCGGGCTGCAGTGATTCCTTCCCACAGATCCCACGCGAGTGCAAATACCTGTTATCTGTGGGACCCGGAATCAAGTTCCGCCCTGGGGGCTGCCCCCGCGACGTCATCCGCCGCTGGCGCTCGTCAGGCGGGCTCCGCCGCACGCTCCGCACGGGCCGCCCCCCGCGATGTCGCAGGGGGTCAGCGGAGGGCGAAGCTTAGGATCGAAGCCGGGTTCAGCAGGGCGAAGGGCCGCTGAAGCGCGTGGGTCTCGCTCGTGATAGTCGTGATCCAGAGCGCGGAGAGGTTGGTCACAGGCAGGAAGTCGCCGGGGTGGCGCTCGAGATGATCCTGGAGATCGTGGCCTGGCGCCAGGTGGACGTCGCCGATCAGGGAGAAGGCGGCGGTGTTGATCGAGGCGGAGTGGGGGACCATCTCGCGCCACATCGCAGACATGCCCTCGGTGCTCTCGTCGACCGGGCAGACGAGGATGATGCCGGCCTTCGCCACCGTCATGGTCGGGTCCAGCCGGCTGAGAACCGGGTAGTTGACCGACACCGGCTCGGACCGGCAGTTGCGCATCGTGACGAAGGCTCCGAAACGGTTGATGCTGTCGCTCAACCGGTCGACCCCGACGATCTCGAGCTCGCCCGTCACCTTGATGAACGTCCCGTAGACCTCGACCCCGCGCCAACCGCTCATCGGGCCGCGGGTCCCCGACAACGCGTCGCCGTAGCCCGGTCCCGTATCCTTGGCGCCGTTTCGGGCTGAGAGGACATGGTCGAACGTCTCATCATCGCGCTGCGCAACGACTTCGGATGCCTCGTGATCATCGTGGCATTCCTAGTGATCATGATTTCGACCATCGTATTCGCGAACATCATCACCCCGCCCTCGAACAACCCCTTTGTCTGAGGCCGGCGCCACCCCCGCGATCCATAAAATGGACGCTGTCGCCGTCTCCCGCGTGCTGAGGATTCAATGGCGCTGAACCCGTACGACACGCCCCGCGGGCGTTTCCGCGCCCGCGCGGAAGCAAGCCGGCGCCAGTTCCTGCTGCTCATCGGCGCCCTGGGCGCGACCGGCGCGACGATCTTCGGCGGGTTCGAGGTGTTGAAGTTCATGTTCCCGGCGGCTACCACGGAGGCGCCGCTCAAGTTCAAGACCGACTTCACGTTCGACGATCTCACCGGCGGCGTCGCCGGGGGCAAGGCCAAGATCGGCGCCGCGGTGCGGTCGATCACGACAGATCGCGTCACCGTCGTGCTGGACGATGCCGGCATCTACGCCGTATTCCTGGTCTGCACGCACCTGGGTTGCACCCCCAACTACGTCACGGATGTTGTGAGCGGGTCCGGCGTCGACGTCTCAGTTGCCGAGGCCCGCGGCGTGCGCAGCGGCAACGAGAAGCTCGCCAACGGCTGGGCGTGTCCGTGCCACGGCAGCCGCTACTTCATCGACTCGACAAACTTCTACGGCCCGGCGCCGCGCCCCATGGACTGGGTGGGCATCGAGGTGGCGCCGGACAACTACTTCGTCATTGACCGCGGCAACATCGTCGCCTACCGTCAGGCCGGCGATGGGACGCCGCCTGATTGGCGGCTCAAGCTCGACTCGAAAAAAGACAATGGCAAGACCTACGGCGTCTGAGAACTACGCGGGAGTGAGGAGCCAGGATCGATGAGCGCGACCCCGAAGGAGGCCAGCCCGATCCGTGCATTCATGGCGCAGATCTGGGGATCGATCTTCCGCCACGGCATGCCGACCACCGACAAGGTCGCAGCGCGCACAGCGCTGACCAACTTCTTCCTGCACATTCACCCGGTCCGGGTGAAGAAGTCGGCAATCCGGGTGTCGTACACGCTCTGCCTCGGCGGCCTTTCGTTCTTCCTGTTCATCCTGCTGACGATCACCGGCCTCTTCCTGATGTTCTATTACATCCCGTCGGTCGATCAGGCGTACCAGAACATCAAGGACCTGCAGTTCGTCGCGACCTTCGGGCTGGTCATTCGCAACATGCACCGCTGGGCCGCGCACGGCATGGTCATCACGGTGTGGCTGCACATGGCCCGCGTCTTTTATCAGGGCGCGTACAAACCACCGCGAGAGTTCAACTGGGCCATCGGTACCCTGCTCCTGCTCACCACACTGCTGCTCTCGTTCTCCGGTTATCTGCTGCCGTGGGACCAGCTGGCCGTGTGGGCGATCACCGTCGGCACCAACATGGCCAAATACGCTCCCATCGCAGGCCCGTACACGCGCTACCTCCTGCTCGGCGGGCGCACCGTGGCGCAGGGCGCGCTCATCCGTTTCTACGTCTTACACGTGATCGCCTTACCCCTGATCGGCTTCTTATTAATGGTCGTACACTTCTGGCGCGTTCGTAAGGACGGGTTCACGGGAGGCCTCTGATGGCGACTGTCGTGGGCGGCGGTAACGGCGAGGGCCGCGGAAAAACGGCTCAAGCGCCGCGCGTCTCCGTGCCCCGTGCTGGCCGTCCCGTGACCGGGCCGGAGCTGGCGTCGCCGCCGCTCGTAGTCCGGCGCCGGGAAGAGGAGGAGACGGTCGTCACCTTCCCGCACCTTGTGTGGAAGGAATTCCTGGCCGGCCTTGCAGCCTTCGTCTTTCTCATGCTCGTCTCGATCCAGGTCAACGCGCCGCTGCTGCAGCGGGCCAACACAGCCATCACGCCAAACCCCGCCAAAGCCCCCTGGTACTTCGTCGGCCTCCAGGAGCTGCTGGAGCGCTTTCCGCCGGTCATGGCCGGAGTGGCGTTCCCATCCTTCGTGATCATCTTCATGATCCTGACCCCGTACCTCGACCGCAACCCCAGCCGCCGGCCGCAGGACCGGCGCGTGGCCATCACGCTCTTCACCATCTACCTCTGCCTGGCAGTGGCCTTCGTGGTCATCGGGGTCTTCTTCCGCAGTCTCGCGTTCAACTGGGACTGGACGATGGTCCTGGGTCACCCGAACCTGAACTCGCCGGTATGACGCGGCTCTTCGTCGCCCTCAGCGCCGCGCTGCTCATCCTCGTGGGTTGGGCCGCCGCGCGAGACACGTCAGCCCGCCCGTATCTCGCGATCCAGGAGCAGTACCAAAAGGACTACCCGGGGTCGACGTTCGACGTCTCGGTGCAGCAGTTGTTTCCCAACTTCATCGCCGCACAGACGAACGGGAGCTTCCGCGTGGAGCGGTGCATCTCGTGCCACGTTCCCGACATCGCCACGATCGGTCCCGTGGAAGCGGCCAAGCGCCTGAGCCAGGATTTCTTCAAGTACGAACCCAATGCTCACCAGATCGCCGCGGACAATCACCTCACGGGCACGCACCCGGCGTTCGTGAGCACCAACGGCGGCTCCAATCCGCCGTCGATCAGCTACACCGTGTTCGGCGCCGATGGTTTCTCGTCGTACTCATACATCCAGACCGGCCAGAAGCTGACCGCGAAGCTGCCCGGCTTTATCCCCACTCTGATCAACCCGGCGACCGCCCCGGCCAGCCAGCTCGGCATCGACTCCGTCGGCTGCATCGTGTGCCACAACGGCAGCCGCCTCGCGCTGCAGTCCACCGGTGGAGCGGACGTCAATGCCCACGAGAACCTGATCATCAACCCGGTGTACGCGTTCACCGAGGGGGCGGCGCTCTACTACAAGAATTGTGCGCAATGTCACGGCGGTTCGGGTGAGGGCGGCGTCGGTCCGCCACTCAACAACCAGGACCGCCTGGGCTTCTTCAACGAGGACTACTACTACCGCTGTATCGAGTACGGGTTCACGGACTTCGAGCACTACGGCAGCGTGATGCCCAACTGGGGATCAGTCGCCGCCGGCTTCCAATACGATCCCGTCCGCGACAAGCAGCAGCCCTCGACTGCACGCGTGCTCAGCGAGCAGCAGATCGCAATCCTGATCCAGTTCATCCGGCACTGGGAGAACTACACGACCCTCCCATGAGAGCACCGCAATGAGACGCCGCACCTTTGCCCGTGACCTCGTCGGCACGCTGTTGATGTTCCTCGTTCTGCTCGTGTTCGTGATCATCATCATCTTCGGCGAGAACTTCCTCGATAACTTCAAGTCGCACTGACATGGCATTTGTTCCGCTTGCAGACCTCTACCCCGGTGACGCCGGCTGGGGCGATGTGCTCTTCGTGAGCATCTGGGCGTTCGGCACCCTGGTGCTCGCGGCCTACTACTGCTACCGCGCATTCTTCGCCCGATGACGGCGCGACGCGCCGCGCGGCTGCATCAGCACTGCGGCGACGGTCGTGGCGGCTGAGGCAAGCGGGGGAGAGGTTCTGCGCCGGCGCCCCAACCCGCGTGTCGCTGCGGGCCTGAGCCTCATTCCGGGTCTGGGGCAGCTCTACAACGGCCAGCCCCGCAAAGCGATGCTCTTTCTGGCGTCGATCGTGCTCACGCTCGGGCCGGCGGTGCTGCTGATCACGTTCGGCGAGCGGTTCGGACACAGCCTCATCGACCAGCACGCCTTTGCTCTCTTCCTGCTGGTGGCGTTCGGTTCGGTGCTGCTGTTCCTGGTGCTGTTCATCCTCGGCCTCTATCTGTGGGCGAGCGCCGCGGCCGACGCGCGGCGCACCGCGATCTCGATTCGCGAAGGAGGGGTTGCCGAAGAGACCAAGGTGTGGTTCTTTCGCCTGTGACCGTGCAGCGCGCCTCATTCCTGGAGCGGCTGCGGCCCCGCCGGCGCCCCGCGCCTCCGGAGCCGACCCCGGCCCGCCCCGCCCCCGCCAAGCCGCTCCAGAACCACGGCTCGTGGGAGGCTGCCGCGCTGACCAACGTCGACATCACGGAGGTCGTCAAGCGCCAGATCCGGACCCGGACGCGGCAGTGGGAAAAGTGATCCCATTCCCGGTGCGCGGCCGGCACTGCCGAAGAGGCGGCGGTGAACGCGCCTATGCGATCATCCGGCGCCGATGAACCTGTTGGCGGCGGTCTGCGGGAGTACGACCTGCGTCGACACTTCCCCCCTCAACTCCGGCGGCATCGTCGACGACCGGATCCAGACCGTCTACACGGCCGTCTTCTGGTCGTCGGTGGCGCTGGGTTCGGTGGTCGCGGCGCTGCTTCTCTACAGCATGTTCCGCTTCCGGCGCCGCAGCGACGACGACGAGCCGGTGCAGTTTCACAGCAACACCAAGCTGGAGGTCGGCTGGACGATGCTCCCGCTGGTGGTGTTCCTGTCTCTCTTCGCGCTGACCGCGGCCAATATGCCGTTCGTCAACGACACACCTGCGGATGCGCCGATGCACGTGACGGTGATCGGCGTGCAGTTCGCCTGGTCGTTCGACTACGGCAGCACCTCGACCGGCAAACGAGTACAGAGCTTCGGCACGCTGTACGTCCCCGAGAACACCGAGGTGGGCCTGGAGATCGTATCGACCGATCCGCCCTGCAAGCCTCCCACCGTCCTGGCGTCCGGGCAAACGTTCGCCCAGGCCATCTCAAAAGAAGGATGCGGGGTGAACCACAGTTTCTATGCGCCTTCACTGGCCGGGCAGATGAATGCGATACCCGGGCAGGTCAACACCATGTGGCTCGACGCACGCCAGGGGACGTATTACGGACAATGCACCGAGTTGTGCGGCGTGGGCCACGCAAACATGACGTACACGGTGGTTTCCCTGCCGAACAACCAGTTCCAGTCGTGCGTGTTCGGCAGCCCTTCAGGGACGGTCGATTCGAACTCTGCTGCCTGTAAGTTGGGAGGCTCCTGATGGCAGTTATGGACGTCACGCTGCCCCGGCCCCGTTTCGCGGCGCGCTGGGACAAGTCGAAGGGGATCCTCGGCTGGCTGACGACCGTCGATCACAAGAAGATCGCGATGATGTACCTGGTCACGACGTTCTTCTTCTTCCTCGTCGGTGGCGTGATGGCGCTGCTCATCCGCATCCAGCTCGCCGAGCCGCAGAACACCTTCCTGACGCCCGAACAGTACAACCAGATCTTCACCATGCACGGGACGACGATGATCTTCCTGTGGATCATCCCGGTCTGGGCAGGGTTCGGTAACTACTTCGTCCCGCTGATGATCGGGGCGCGCGACATGGCGTTCCCGCGTGTCAACGCGCTGTCGTTCTGGCTCATTCCGCTGGGCGGCTTGATCATGTACTCCGGTTTCCTGGTGCCCGCCGTGCTCAACGGCAGCACCGTCATCTGTCCCGGAGGCCCGGGGAGCGCAGGTTGGACGGGATACGTGCCGCTCACCGGCCCCCACTACAGCTGCAGCATGGGACAGGATCTCTGGATCGTCGGGCTGCATATGCTCGGCATCTCGTCGATGCTCGGCGGCATCAACTTCCTGGCCACGATCCACAACATGCGAGCTCCCGGCATGTCCTGGGGGCGCCTGCCTCTTTTCGTCTGGGCGCAGGAGATCACGCAGGCTCTCGTGGTTCTGGCGTCGCCCTTCCTCGCCGGTGCGCTCGCGATGGTGCTGCTCGACCGTCAGGTCGGCACCAGCTTCTTCGTTCCGAGTCAAGGCGGCAATGCGCTGCTGTACCAGCTGCTGTTCTGGTTCTACTCGCATCCCGCCGTCTACATCATGATCCTGCCCGCGTTCGGGCTCATCAGCGAGATCATCCCGGTGTTCAGCCGAAAACCGATCTTCGGGTACAAGGCAATGGCGGCCTCGCTGGCCGCGATTGCCGTGCTCGGTTTCATCGTGTTCGTGCACCACATGTTCGTGACCGGACTGCCGCTTGTCGTGCAGACGTTCTTCGCCTTCACGACGATGATCATTGGCGTGCCCACCGGGGTGAAGATCTTCAACTGGCTGGCCACCATGTGGGGTGGCAGCATCCGCTACGACACGCCGATGCTGTTCGCGGCCGGCTTCATCCTGATGTTCTTAATAGGTGGCATCGACGGAGTCTATTCAGGCAGCCTCGCCGTCGACCGCACAATCCATGGGACGTACTGGGTGGTGTCGCATATCCACTACGTGCTCTTCGGTGGCAGCGTGCTCGGCGTATTCGGCGCAATCTATTACTGGTTCCCGAAAGTCACGGGCAGGTTCCTCAGCGAGAAGTTGGGCAAGCTTCATTTCTGGCTGATGATCATCGGGCTGAACCTCACCTTCATGCCGATGCACATCCTGGGCATCCTGGGCATGCCGCGGCGCATCTCCACGTATCTCGATAACCGTGGCTGGGGAGACCTCAACTCGCTGGTGACCTTCGGTGCTTTCGTGATCGCCATCAGCGTCACCGTGTTCCTGATCAACGTCGTGATCAGCATGCGTGCACCGAAAACGGCTCCCGATGATCCGTGGGAGGGAAACACGCTGGAATGGGCGACTTCGTCGCCGCCACCGGCGTACAACTTCAAGGAGATTCCGGTGGTGCACAGCGGGCGTCCTGTGCGCGACGAGCGCATCGCCAAACGCGCGGCGCCTGCCGGGTCATCGGTCTGAGCACGTCACAAAACGGGGGCAGCATATTGATCACCCGACCGGCAGCGGCGTTCCGGCGCCTGGCGATCGCCACCGCTGTGCTCACGTACCTGCTCATCATCATGGGCGGCATCGTGCGGGTGAGCGGCAGCGGGCTCGGCTGTGCCGACTCCTGGCCGTCGTGCAACGGGTCTCTCCTGCCCGCACTCAATCCCAACTCGATCATCGAGTTTCTGCATCGCTTTATCAGCGTGCTGGCGGGCGCGGCGGTGGCTGCACTGGCGCTGTCCACGTGGATCTGGGAGCGCCGGCACCGCGCATTGGTGCGCGCCGCTGGCGCGGCCACGGCGCTCTACGTGTTGCAAGCCGCCCTGGGCGCGCTGGTGGTGAAGTTCAACCTCCCCGGCGGCGTCGTGATGATCCACCTGGCCAACGCGCTGCTGCTGCTCGGCGTGCTGACGTACATCGCGGTGCAGAGCAACACCATCGGCACGGATCGGGTGGCGCCGGCACGAAGCGCGGCACCACTGGTCGCGATCGCTGCCGGAGCCACATACGTCCTGGCCCTGAGCGGAGCCTTTGTGGTGGAGAACAGCGCGGGCGCGGCGTGCAACGCCTGGCCGCTGTGCGGCGGCGGCTTCTCGCTGCCTGCAGGCGAGACCGCAATCATCAACGTGGCGCACCGTTTCGTGGCGTTGCTGGTCGTGCTCTTCGTCGGCGCGGCGATGGGTGCCGTCCTGCGGCGCCATCGCGGTGATCGCGCGCTGCGGATCAGCGCGA
>Ga0073928_10011410_pt1 | contig 10368 bp, 8 predicted proteins | sample PaiPotPPA55metaG_FD_76969 | JGI IMG/M metagenome (GOLD analysis project Ga0073928, IMG submission 76969) | Iron sulfur acid spring bacterial and archeal communities from Banff, Canada, to study Microbial Dark Matter (Phase II) - Paint Pots PPA... ...
ACCGTGGCAGGCGCCGCGTCGAGCCTGACCCTGGCCGCACGCCGGCTCTGGTCGAGGTTGGCGGGCACCTCGGCCTGGATGCCGCCGGCCAGCTTCTCGACCACCAGCACGTCGTCACCGGCGGGGACCAGCAGTACGTCCGCCAGGTGACCGCTGATCACGACGCCAGCATTCCCGGACGCGGAACCGCCGGAATTCGTTACCTCGCCGCCCAGTGCGGCCGCGCCGATCATGCTGCCGTCGGCCAGCCCGGGCAGCAGCCGCTTCCGCAGGTCGTCAGGCCCGGCCGCGGCCAGTACGGCACTGACGATCACGGTAGGGACGAACGGCCCTGGCGCCAGGTACCGGCCCATCTGCTCGGCTACGACCAGCGTTTCCGCCAGCCCGAAGCCTGAGCCGCCCAGCTCTTCCGGCACGTGCAGCCCGAGCAGGCCGAGGCGGCCCAACCCGGCCCAGAAGGCGGGCAGCGCGTCCGCCTCGGCCGTCAGCAGGCTCCGGGCTGCTTCCCGGGACTGATGCTCGGTCAGGAAGCTGGCGACGGTTTGGGCCAGGGCGCGGTGCTCTTCAGAGATGGCGATCGACATAGATCAATACTGCCCGTTCATCCGCCGCCCGCACCTGCCGGGATGCCAGCTGCCGGCAGCCTGATCACTGCGTGCCAGGACGGGGCGGCAGCGGCGGTCAGACCGCGCTGGCCAGCTGGGCCAGGATCGTCCCGGCCGGCCCGGTGCCCGCATTCCGGTAGCCGGTGCCCGCCCACAGGTTGACCAGCTCGGGGTTCCCGGCCGCGGCTGAGGCCCGGCGCAGCCCGCTGGTCAGGTGGTGGATCGCCGGGTAGCCGAGCGGAGCCATCTCCCCGTACTTCCGGGTGAAGGCGTTGGGCAGGGCCCGGGCCGGCCGCCCGGTGAAGGCCCGGGTGAGCACGGTCGGGCCCCGGCCGGGATCGGCGACGGCCGCCTGGTGCACGGCCGACGCGCCGCTCTCGTCGCTGCGCAGCAGCGCGGTCCCGACCATGACCGCCTCGGCGGCGCCGTGCAGGACGGCCGCCACCTCGGCCGGGGTGGACAGGCCGCCGGCGGCCACGACCGGCAGCCCGGTCCCGTCCTGGACGGCGGCGGCCAGCACCGGCAGCGGCACGTCCGCCGGCGCCCGCTGCGGCGTCAGCGTGCCGGAGTGACCGCCGGCCCCGAGCGCCTGCACCGCCAGCACGTCGGCGCCCGCCTCCGCGGCGAGCCGCGCCTCGTCCAGCGAGGTGACCGTCTGGAGGATCAGCGTGCCCGCTCGCTTCAGCGCCGCGATCACGGACCGGTCCGGGACGCCGAACGTGAAGCTGACCGCGGGCACCGGATCCCTGAGCAGCAGGTCCACCTTCTCGGGCCAGGCGTCATCGTCCTCGACCGGATCCGCCTCGTCCAGGCGCAGGCCGTATTGGCCGGCCTCGTCCTGGACGGCCGCGGCGTAACGGCGGAACTCCGCCGGATCGACCGGCACCGGGTTCGGCACGAAGAGATTCACGCCGAACGTACCGGTCTGCGCGCGCACCGCCACGATCTGCTGCTCCAGCGTGGCCGGCGTCTTGTACCCGCCGGCCAGGAAACCGAGGCTCCCGGCCCGCGCGGCCGCCGCCACCAGGGCCGGGGTGGTCGGCCCGCCGGCCATCGGCGCCGCCAGCACGGGACAGGTCAGGTTGAGTGAGGACAGCGGCGCTTTCATCGCAAGTCGGCGATGGCGGTGTTGGAACGGCCTTCGGCCGTGAGGGCGAGCACGTCGCGTTCTCGCGCGGTCAGGGCGGCCAGGGAACTGGCGTGGCGGCTGGCGGTCAGCAGGCCGGCGACGACCTCGGGGTCGAGCGCGGTGCCGCCGGCCGCGACGCGGGCGATGGCGTCGACGAACTCGCCGACGTTCGCGACCCGGTCCTTGAGCAGGTAGCCGACTCCGCCGGAGCGCGGTGAGCTGGACGGCTTGGTCATACTGTGATTGTCGCTGATGAAGGCGCTGTCGGCGCAGGCTGTCGTCATGCTTCGATGCTCACCGACCTCAGCGTGCAGGTCGACTCGCTCCGGGGCCAGCTGGACCAGATGCAGCGCATCCTGAAGGAAGTCGAAGAGGTCCCGGCCGGACCGTCAGCTGACGCTCTTGATCTGCCAGACCCCGATCGCGCCTGCGACGGCCACCACCGCGGTCGCAGCGAACAGGGCCGGGTAGCCGGCGAGCGAGACGAGCGGGGCCGCGATGGCCGGGCCGATAGCGTACGGCGTGACGATGGCGATGTTGATGATGCCGAGATCCTTGGCCCGGTCATGCGCCTTCGGCAGCACCTGCGTGATCAGGGCCTGGTCGACCGCGATGTAGCAGCCGTAGCCCATGCCGAACAGCACCGCCGCCAGCAGCGCGGACGGCCAGGTCTCCCAGAACGTCAGCAGCAGCGCGGCCACCGCCATCAGGAGCCCAGACAGGGTGACCAGCAGCTTGCGGCGGCCGCTGCGGTCAGAGATGATCCCGCCGACGATCGAGACGACCACCACGCAGACGGTGTAGATCAGGATCAGGATGAGCAGGCCGTCCGCCGCGGTCTGGCCGGGGTGCAGCAGCGCGTAGTGCACCTTGTCGCGCAGGAAGTACAGCAGGTACAAGGTGCCCATGGCGATGGCCAGCGTGGTCAGGAAGCGGGTCAGCCAGGCCCAGGCGAAGTCGGGATAGGCGCGCGGGCTGATCCAGTAGGCCGAGCCCAGCCGCCGCCAGGAGAATGGCTCCCGGTGCTCCGGGGCGAGCGGGTAATCGGGAGTGAACAGCACGAACGGCAGCGCCAGCAGCACCATCAGGATCGCCAGCGTGATATAGCCGGTGACCAGGTCCTGGTTGAGGACGTCCACCACCAGGACGGTGCCCAGGACCAGCCCGAGCGCGATCGGCATGCCGACCCAGGCGGACACCGTGGCGCGCTGCCGGACCGGAACGTGGTCCGGGACGGCCGCGCTCAGGCTGGCGTACTGGCCGTTCTGGAAGGCGCCGAAGAAGAACCACAGCACGGCCACGGCCAGCACCGTGCCCGCCTTGGCCAGCAGCGCCAGGCTGACCGCGGAGAGCAGGACCATGATCAGCGTCCACCGGTGCCGGCGTCCGCTGAACCGGCCGAGGCGCCGGCCGTGCGCGGTGCGGTCGGACAGCGCGCCGACCAGCGGGGTGGCCAGCGCGGAGGCGACGGCGTTGACCGCGGTCACCACCCCGAGGGCGACGATCTTGTGCCGGGGCGTGATGTCCTGCAGCTGGAGTGCGAGCAGGACCTGCGATGGCGTCTGGTTTGCCATCCACATGCCCAGGCTGGCCAGCGTGAGGGTGACGATCCAGCGGATCCGGACGTGCTGGGTCGGTTCGGCCAGTGCGAGCGAGCCCACATCCGGCTGACCGACCGCCTGGTCCCTCATGACACCTCCGCGGCCATGGCTCCGCTCCCGGCGCGGCCCACGGCCCGCGTTTCTGTCCGCATGCCTGGATAATGACGCATCCCGGCCACCTGACGATAGTGAACGGCTGCAGTGTTTTCGCCAGCCTTCCCCGAGCCCCGGACCTGGCGGTCTGCCGTCAGTCTGGCCGTCTCGCGGGCCGTAGTAAAAAAGATCCGTCAGCTGACCGATGTCTTTCAATGCAAATTGCAGCAGCATTTCTATTGCAATCAGCCCCAAACGGCCCGCTAAGGAACCCGATGAACGCGATGGCGCCGACCCGTCCCTCCGAGCTGCAGGGGTGCCGCGTCCGGCTGCCCAGCGGGCCGGCGGCGGCGGCCGAGGCCCGCGATCAGGTCCGGGCGGCCATCAGGGCCTGGGATGTCCCTGTCGAGGAAGGTGTCGCGGTCCTGCTCACCAGCGAGCTGGTGACCAATGCCATCAGGCACGAGGCCAGCGAGACCATCACGCTGGCCATTGCCTGCTGCTTCGATCAGCTCCGGGTTGATGTCCACGACACGTCGAGGTCCTTGCCGGTGGTGGTGGACGCTTCAGCCGATGCGGAGACCGGGCGGGGCCTGATGCTGGTGGCCACTCTGTCGAGTGACTGGGGCTGTTACCGCACCCCTGCGGGCAAGGCGGTGTACTTCACGCTCGCGTTCCAGCCCGACGTGGCCGAGGGCGGCGGACGCGGCCCGCAGGGGGTTCAGACGTGGGGACTGTGAGCCGTATTCCCCCCCGGCGGTTCACAGTCCCCACTGAACGGGCCAGCGATCCCCGCGCGGTCACCGCGGCCCGATCGTGCGCAGGGCCGACTCGCGGGCGATGTCGGTCCGCGAGTGGACGTCGAGCTTCTTCAGGATGTGGGAGACGTGGGTCGCGACGGTCCTGCGGGATAGCAGCAGCCGGGCGGCTATCTCCGGGTTGGACAATCCCTCCTCCACGAATGCGGCGATCTTGATCTCGGTCGCGGTGAGGCTCTCCCAGCCGCTGCGCGCCCGCCGGTGCTTGGCGTGCGGCCCGCGTCTGATGCCGTGGGCACGGAACGCGGCCTGCAGCCGGGCCGCGTCCGCGGCCGCGTCGAGCGAGGTGTAGAGGTCCAGGGCCTCGGTGAACGCGGCCCGGGCCTGGCCGCGGTCGTCGGCGTCGACGAAGTGCCCGGCGGCCGCCTCCAGCGCCTTGGCTCTCAGCAGCGGCCGGCCGGCGTCCTCATAACGCTCTGCGGCCGCGAGCAGCCGCGCGGCGTCGTGGCCCAGGAGTCCGCGGCAGTACAACGAGTTCGCCTGCCGGTGCGGGATCTCCGATTCCGCGGCGAGCGCGGCCGCATGGCCGGCGAGGGCCTGCGCGGTGTCCAGGTCGCCGGTTTCGGTGGCCAGCCGGACGGCATCGGCGAACAGGTCCTCGATCTCCTCGATTTCCTCGGCGTTGCTGCCGAACGCATCGGTCAGGGCGGCCAGCGCCTCCGGCAGCGCTCCGTCGTGCTCGCGGTCCAGGCTGCGAGCCAGTATCAGGGAGGTGATGAGCCGGTGCCCGATCCGCTTGGCGTGCGGGTCGGCGGCGGCCAGGTGACGGCGCGCCGCGCCGACGTCGCCGCGGTGGAAGCAGATCACGGCGGCGATACCCAGGTCGCAGCAGGCGCCGGTCGGTGTCTTCAGGTTCTCGGGCAGGACCTCAACCTCGGCCAGCGCGTCGTCCCACCGGCCGGTCTGGAATAGCACCTGGCCCAGCGCGCCGTGCGCCTGATCGAGCCGGATCGCGGTACCGACCTGGCCCGCGAGGTGCCGGGCCTGCCCGGCCGCCGCTAGTGCCTCCTCGTGCCGGTCCAGGTTGCCCAGCGTCACAGCCTTGTTGATCTCCAGCAGCAGCCGCAGGTCGGTCAGCGCCGGATCGGCCTCGGTGGCGGCCAGCGCCCGGTCGAACAGCGGCAGCGCGTCGGTCATGCGTCCCCGCGTCGAGGTCACGTTCGCCATCATCAGCAGCGCCCAGCCCATGGCCCAGCTGTCGCCTGCCTCCTCCGCCGCCGCGAGCGCACGCGCCGCGACCTGGCCCGCCTTCTCGATCTCGCCGAAGTTGCTGTTCGTCCGCGCCGCGAGCACGAGCAGCCGGGCGCGGTGCCGGGCCGAGATCCCCGGCGAGGCCAGCGCGCGGTCCAGCGTGGCCAGCGACTCGGCGAACTTCCCGACCAGCCCGCGGCACTGCGCCAGCGTCCAGTGCAGATCGACGACCAGATCGGGCTCGGTGGCGTGCTCCAGCGCGCGATTGGCCACCTGCTCGGCCGAGGCCCGGTCGCCGATGCGGTACAGAGCGTCAGCCAGCCGGCTGGCGAGCCAGCCGTGGCGGGCGGAGCCGGCCGGGCAGCTGGCCACGGCCCGGGTGAGCAGCTCGGTCGCCACCGCGGGCGCCTGGGCGACCAGCAGGTCTGCGGAGCGGGCCAGCCAGGCTAGCATCCACTCGTCGACCGGCTCGGCTGGGTCGTCAGGCCCGCCGACGGCCCGCAGCATCTGCCGGGCGACCCGGTCGGCCGGGGCGCCCGCCTCCGCCAGGGCGCGTCCCGCATCGCGGTGCCAGGCCGCGCGGACCGGCGCCGGGATCTCGTCATACAGCGCCGCCCGGATCAGCGGATGCCGGAACGCCAGGCCGTGGCCTGAGGTGGCCAGCACGCCGGCCACCCGCGCCTCGTCCACCGCCGGGATCAGGTCCGGCACGCTGCGGCCCAGCACGATGGCCAGATCGCGGACCGCGAAATCCACCCCGAGCAGGGCGGCCGCCCGCAAGACGTCGCGCAGCGGCCCGGCCGCGAATCCGAGGCGGTCCGCTATGGCCGCCGACAGCGAGCCGGGCGCCGGGCCGCCCGCCAGCTCGGCGGCTCCTGCTTCGGTGATGGTCAGGCCGGAGCCGCGGGCCAGCGCGGCGACCAGCTCGGTGACATACAGCGGGTTGCCCGCCGCCCCGTCGGCCAGCTGCAGCAGGCCGTGGTCAGGCCGGCCGCCGGCCAGAGCCGTCACCAGGTCAGCCACCGCCGTCTCACTCAGCCTGGTGAGCTCGAGCCGGACGGCATCGCCCGGCGCGCGCCGCAGCGCCAGCAGGTCGTCGCGCTGCGGCACCGGGCGCATCATCCCGACCAGCAGCAGCGGCACCTGTCCCGCCGACCGCGCCAGGCGTCCCCACAGGGTGACGCTGGCCTGGTCGGCCCACTGCAGGTCGTCGATGACCAGGATGAGCGGGCGGATGGCGTACTGCTCGGCGACCAGCGCCAGCAACTGCTCGGCCAGCACCGTGGGCACGTCGGTGCCGCGGTCGGCGCTCGCCTCGCCGCGCAGCAACCGGACGATCGTCTCCCGCCGGGGATTCGCCGACGGCTCGCGCACCCGCAGCCCATCCAGGAACGGCTGCAGCGGCAGCGCCTGGTCCAGCTCGTCGCCGGCTCCCCAGAACACCTGGCAGCCCGCCGCCGAGGGCTCGGCCAGGGCCGCACGTACCAGCGCGGACTTGCCGATACCCGGCTCGCCCTCGATCAGCACCGAGCTACCGCGCCCCTGCGCCGCCTCCTTGATCAACCCGGTCAGCAGCGCCATCTCGCTGTCGCGTCCGACCAGCGCACCAGCCGGCGTCACCGGGTGCATGGAGCAAACTGTACTACCTCAGCATTTACCGAACAAGCAATCATTTTTCGGACACTAATTCGGCAAAACAGTAAACCCCGTGCCCCCCTTTGCCGCCAGGCTGGCCCGTGCTTCGCAATTTGCATAGCAACTTGCGAAGCACCCGTTACCGGATATTTCCCCGCATTCAAAAATGCAGGTTGCCGATAAAAAATCTGCGTTTTCTAATTGTTGAAAATACCTTACAAATGCCTTACCTTGGTGCTTGAGAGCCAAATACTGACAGTAACTCACATATGACTTAGCGGAGCCGGCGAGTTGGTGAGGGCGTGCAGCAGGCGGCTGACCTGTAATAATGCCATGGAGGAGTCATGCGCATAAGGCGAGCCATCATTCCCGTTATCCTAGCACTCGGCGCCGCTGGGTCAATTCTGGCCAGTTCGGCAGCGCCCGCCGTGGCTGCCTCGGCGCCTGCCGCCCACGTGGTAATCGTCCCCAGCACCCACTATTACGACTGAGCTAACCTAACGCACGATCGACCAGCCTGTTGCCGGTTCGCCGAATCGGCGACAGGCTGGTCGCGCTTATCGTCCGGCCCGGCGCCTTTTCACGCTAAGCCTGACTGGCCGCCCGGGCGCGGCAGCCTGCGCGGCTGAGGACTTAACTCCAGTCGCATTATTAACCACTGTCCCCCTCGCCATATCTCTAACTCGCGGGATGGCCGCATCGGCCAAGTCACGGCCGCCTCGGTACTGGTGCGGGCTTAGGCGATGGTTGCCATGGGCATGTGTACGGTGTACAGAGGGTTTCACGAATTGTTGCCGTGAAATCTGCGTGCCCAGACCGCGCGGCGCCGAGGAGGAGGAACGCCCGATGATCGCGCCATCCAGCCCTACGGTGCGGCGGCGCCGGCTGGCCGCAGAACTGCGCGAGATCAGGGAAAGCAAGGGCAAGAGCGGGGATGCCGTCGCGCACGCGCTGAAATGGTCACCCTCCAAGATCAGCAGGTACGAGCGGGCCAGGACCGGGCTGCGGCCCAGGGAGGTCGAGCGGCTGCTCGACTACTACGAGATCACCGGGCCGCGCCGCGCGCTGCTGCTCGGGCTGGCCGAGGACGCGGCGCAGAAGGGCTGGTGGGAGGAATTCGGGGACAGCCTGTCCGAGGACTACCGCCAGTTCATCGGCCTTGAGCACGAGGCGACGTCCATCGCCATCTGGCATGTCGACGTGGTAGCGGGACTGCTCCAGACGGAAGGCTACGCCCGGCAGATCATCAGCAGCTACAGCCGGGTAGAGCCGGTGGCACCGGGCATGATCGGGCGGATGGTCCGGGTCAGGATGCAGCGCCAGCAGGTCCTGGACCGCGACGGACTCGAGCTGTCGGTGGTGCTCGACGAATCGGTCCTGAAGCGCCGGATCGGCGATGAGCCGGTGATGTATGAGCAGCTTCAGCATCTCGCGCGCGAGGCGGAGCGGCCGAACCTGACCGTGCAGATTCTCCCCCTGGACACCAAGCACACCGTGTTCGGCGAGTCATTCGTCATCTTCGGCTTCGGTGAAGACACTGACGCGATGCTGCAGGACGTGGTGAGTACCGAGCACCTGAGGAGCGGCTTCACCCTGGAGGGGGAGCGGGAAACCTACCTGCACCGGATCGCGTTCCGGATGCTGGCCGAAGCGTCGCTCGACCCCGCGGCGTCGAGGGAGCTGATACTCGAGACAGCGGAGAAGCACTGGGCGGCGGGCGCCCGGCGGTAACGTTCATGCACGTCCCGAGGGTGCGAAACTGGCAGTAAACGGACAAACACCAAACCATTCGCATCAGTTGATGTGATTGGGATCCCGGGTACCAGTGATGTCTGTTAGTCTAATATTTCAGTGACTACCTTGAGTAAAAATAGTACCACATTATGTAGTCACTCAATCCGGGACAACAGCGGACATTCAGTGAGGTATTACGGTGGGAAACCCTATGCTCGAAAATGAGCTCGAGAAACCGGCTCCGTACTGGGTGAAGAGCTCGCTTAGTTTCTCCAACGGCAACTGCGTCGAGGTGGCGGACCTGCCCGAGGGCGGGATCGGCGTCCGTAACAGCCGCGACCCGGGAGGGGCGGTTCTGCGGTTTACGCCGGACGAATGGCATGCGTTCCTCGGCGGTGCCCGGAACGGAGAATTCGACGGCTTCGGCAGGAAATGACCGACTAAGCGCGATCAGCAGCGGGGACCCCGGTGAATTCACCGGGGTCCCCGCTTTTCCGGTGGTCCGCCTAGCGGAACACCGGTCGCCGGCCGGCCGCGCGATCGGCCTGGCGGGCAACGGGATCAGGGAGTTCGCCCGGCTGGGCCTGCTCGACGAGCTGGCCGCGGCCTCCACCGTCCCCACCGAGCTCATCTACCGGCACTGGCAGGACGGCCGCCGCATCGCGGCCCACCCGGTGGCCCAGGACGACTGGTACGCCAAGCAGTTCGGCGTGCCGTGGTTCGGCATCCACCGCGCCGACCTGCAGACCGCGCTGAGCCGGGCCTTTGGCGTGGAGCACCTGCACCTGGGCTGCCGGCTGGTCAACATCGTCGAGCTGGCCGCGGTTCGACACCGTGCTGGACGCCGCGCGCTACATCGAGCAAGCCGCGGCCGGGTTCTAGCCGCCTGCGGGGTCAGTCGCCCGGCCCGGCGGGCTGGTCCGCGTGCTGGTCCGGGTCGAGCAGCTGCCGGCCGTGCAGCCAGAACAGCAGCAGGAAGGACGGGCCGACCAGCAGGGCAGCCGCGACGAAGATGACCACGATGGTGACCAGGACCGCGTGCGGCGCCGACCCGCTGGCCAGGGTCAGGCCGGTGCCAGGCAGCAGCGCCGGGTACTGGGCCACGCCCCAGCCCCACACCACCGCCGCCACCCCCAGGGCGGACAGGGTGCGCAGGCCGGTCATCCGGCCGGTCGCCAGCAGCCCCAGCGTGGCCAGCCCGCAGGCCGCGGCGATGATGACCAGGGCCAGCGCCTTGCCGGTCAGCCCGTGGTACAGGGCCGGATCCGAGCTGCGGACCTCGATCAGCGTGGCCAGCGACAACGCGCCCGAGATCACGCCGGCCGCCCCGGCGCGCCGGGCGAAGTACCGCCGCAGCCGGTCGTCCTGGCGCTGGCTCGCCTCCCGGGTGAGGAACACGGCGGCCAGGTAGGCGCACACCGTGACGAACAGCGCCCCGATGAGCACTGAGGTGGGCCCGGTCCAGACGGACAGGACGGTGTGCGGCGGGTTGGCCGGGACCCGCTGCGAGGCGATGGCGCCGATCACGGTGCCCATGAAGAACGGGGTGATGAGCGAGGAGA
>Ga0073928_10011412_pt1 | contig 10368 bp, 13 predicted proteins | sample PaiPotPPA55metaG_FD_76969 | JGI IMG/M metagenome (GOLD analysis project Ga0073928, IMG submission 76969) | Iron sulfur acid spring bacterial and archeal communities from Banff, Canada, to study Microbial Dark Matter (Phase II) - Paint Pots PPA... ...
CTTCCATCGCCCCGAAACGCGTTATCGTCGACGAAGGCGTGATCGGCGAGCTCGAGGTTCCTCGGCTAGGTCTTAAAGTCGCGGTCGTCCAGGGTGATTCCAACAGGATTTTACGGCGCGCGGTGGGGCATCTTCCTACCACGGCTATGCCCGGAGAAATAGGGAACGTGGCGTTGGCCGGACACCGCGACACTTTCTTTCGCCCACTGCGAAAAATTGGACCGGGCGACGCGATCGCTTTCAAGACTTACGACGGCGATTTTGAATATCGCGTGGAGTCGGTGGGGGTCGTATCACCAGGCAATGTCGAAGTTCTGAAACCAACCGGAGCGCGGACGCTGACTCTTATCACGTGCTTCCCATTTAGCTACGTCGGTGCCGCGCCGAACCGCTTCATTGTCCGAGCGATACAGCTGGAGCTTTCCGTGTCGTCCCCGAACCGCTAACCTACTGTATTCCTACAATCTTGCAATTAAGCGACTATTTCCAAATTAATTGCTTCACTCTCGACTTTAAGTTAAGGCGGTCGAGAATCATGGCAGCTTTCGTCGAAACCGAGTTACATGCCTGGTATACACCGCTGACCATTAGCGGATAGGCGCGACGACGGAAGAGCCACACAGCTGCTTCCGGATAGCTTTCGTTGGCAAAATGCTCCTTGTGTTCTGCGTAGCTCCCAAGGTCATAGCATTCCGGCGGGTTCTCCGCGAACAAGTCCTTCAATACTAGCAAGAGAATGATGGTGCCTACGCTGAAGTTGCCCCATGCAGGGTCGACTCCGGCAGCGGCGGGATAAAACGTGGTCCCGTATTGTTGCCCGAAAATGAAGGCGCACGGCGCGCCGCCGCATAGTAACAGATAAGACCGCAACCACCCGTGCTGCGTGAGCATGTGTAGTTCGTCTCTCACCGCATCGAGATTTCGACTAGCGATTCCCCAGCCGAATCGGTCAAACTGCCAAGTTTTTCGCGAAATGGCATACGCTGATTCCAGGAAAGCGTCCACCTGAGATTCCTCGCTGACGCGGACCAACTGCACTTCTCCACGTTCGCCCAATCTTTTGATTTCGCGATAGCGATTCTTCCGTGTTTTCGCGGAGAATTTCTTCATGTAGTAATCGAACGATCCACTCAGGTGAATCAACAGATGCGGCGTCGTTCCTCTGCGGCTGTAGTAACGAAAGAATCTGCTGATCAAAGGGCTGTGATGTAGGTAGGTCCATAGAAACGATTCGGTCTTCAAGGAATTCATGTGGATCGCGTCGAAGTCGGACGTCAGAATCTGGGTGAACAGCATGTCGTACACGGACTCTGACGCGGGAAGATTTGGCGTATATCCCTGTAGGTCCATGACGCGCATTGGAAACTTCGCGACAATCGAGTCGCCGAGTTGGCAACGAAGGGGCTGCTTATAAAGCGCCAAGGGAACAGCGCCCAGGATTTTTCCGCTTTTCTCCAGGAGATAGATATGGACGTTTTCACGCTCCCGTTTGAAGTGTTGTGCGATCCAATCCGGATCGCAATGAATGGAATGGTCGCGGAACGAGCTGTTGCATTCCTTCCAGCTCTGCACAACACCTTGGAGATCCTCATTGAGCCGGATTTCGCGAATGCGGAAATCCGCTGCCCCGGGTTCCACTCGTTTCAGTTGTTCGGTTTCAGAAATCAAAGCTGAGTGCCCAAAAAACCTCTTCGAAATGCCGATGTGTGACAGCGCAGGCGCCGAAAGTCACGCGGTCGGCGTTTCGCTTCTACTTCACATAAACAGAAGATAAAGAAGTCCGACCGAAACTCTACCGCTAACCGGGCAGGTGGTTACAGTCGCGGCTTCCGAGCGAGTTCGCGCCGTCATTAAACGATCTGCTAAACGCCCAATGAAAATCGAATCTCCTTGACGAACGAAATCTGGGTCGGCCGTCTAGTGAACCTAGTGTACACCCAGTACCGTCATCGAAAAAGACTCAGCGCGGAGGAGAGACGAAGGTTCGCCTGTCCTTGTGGGAAGTCTGGGAGGGAATCCATGCGAAAGCGCAGAATCCCTGCGGACGCAGTCGATGTTAGAATTTGGAATGCCGGAGGGGTGGGTGAGCGGTTGAAACCGGCGGTCTTGAAAACCGTTAGGCCTCAAAAGGGCCTCGTGGGTTCGAATCCCACCCCCTCCGCCAGTCAGTCCTAGCTTTTCTCTCTGTTCCGCTAGGTCCGTCGGAATCTCTAACTTTGCGGCATGATTGCCGAGATTTGGGAACTTGAACCGCATCTTGTCTAGTCGCAATGATCTAAAGCGGAGAAAGGCGGCTGTATTTCTCCCGACTCAATCGCGAGGTGCACTTCGGGAAAAACATCACAATCGTCGAATCGACGATGAAAGAAACCTCGCGGCTGACCGGTCCGGTCATTACCAATCCGCCCAAACTTCCCATAACCCCGTTCCTCGATAGTTTCCGGATTGCGACCACCGAAAGGTGGCCAGACTGCTTCGGCCACAGTGGGCCCAAGCTCCCAAGCAATCCCGCCAACGATTCCGCTCAGCAGATTCCCTAAAAACGTCTTCACGAGTGCGGCACCCCAGTCTGACGGACGAGGGCTTTGAGAAGCTAGCAGAGGTATCAGCAGGGCAACACCACCCAGCACACCTCCGTAGAGAAGGCCTAACCGTTTAAGCCAGCCGGCGGGCGATGAGGAACCAGCCGCGCGGGTCTTCGCCGGAGAAGGCTCCCTGCTGTCTATACTCAGGGCGGATTTCCAAGCGCACGGGCTCGAGGGATTCGATTTCCCAGCCATCACCAAAGGCATGGCGCACCTCGGACTGCGAGACGCGTCGCGGTCCTTCCGTTCCCGGGGTGGCGTCGCTGAAACAAAGCAGGAACACACGTCCGCCGGGATTGAGCATCGTCTTGAGCCCGCGCACGTAGCCAATGCGGTCCGCGTCGGAAAAAACGTGAAACAGGCCGGAGTCCAGCACGTTATCGAAGCGTTCCGTCCACTCATCGAGTTTTAGGGCATCTTTGACCAGGAACTTGACGACGAGGCTGCGCTCGGCGGCCTTGCGCCGCGCCGCCGCGATGGGTTCCTCCAGGAAATCGAAGCCGGTGGCAGCATGGCCCCGTGCGGCGAACAACAGGGCGTGTTCGCCGGTGCCACAGCCCGCATCGAGAACCGACCCGACGACCTTATCGGCGGCCGCCTGGAACGCAGGCTGGGGCTTGCCGATGTCCCAGGGCGGGCTGCCGGCGTAGGAGCTGCGAAAGTGTTCGCGGTCGTGGGTCAAGACGTTGTTCGGGAAAAGACCTCTCTTAGTTTAATACATACAGTGAGCTAAAGAGGATAGTTCCAATTCTTCTTAATTTAGACTTCCTCTTGGAAAGTCGGCACATGGGAAGTGATCGCGATTGCTCCCGCATGTCCCTCGCCAAAACTCTGGCCGACCGCAGAATCAGTACCTTACAGCAATGTTCAGGCCCTGATCTGATGATTTTCGGTTCTCATTCAGACGTTCGTGCCCGGGACTCGCGCCGCGGATGACATTTTGGCGAGGGACAGGAGACAGTTTTATCGACCGTCTACCTAGTATTCGGATTAGAATCAACCAACATCCGACATAGGAGTGGCCCCTCGCAAGATGGCCGCCTTTTCCAATTTAGAGACATTTGGGCGGGATGCCCGCTACGGAGCCCGGATGCTGCGAAGGAATCCTAGCTTCGTGGCGGTGGTCACCCTCACTCTTGCATTGGGGATCGGCGCAAACACCGCGATTTTCAGCGTCGTGAATTCCGTTCTGCTGAAACCGCTGCCCTTCATAGACCCCAACCGGCTGGTCATTATTTGGGAAAACGATACCAAGAACCGCGCGACAAACTCTCCTGTTTCCTTGTCGGACTTCGTTGATTGGAAGGATCAGACCGGGGCTTTTGAACAAATCGCGGCCTGGCGGTTTTTGTATTTCAATCTGTCGGGGAGAGACGAGCCGGAACGTGTTCAAGGACTTACCGTCTCTGCTTCGTTCCTGCCTTTGCTGGGCGCGCAGGTTCAACTCGGACGCACATTTCTTCCGGAAGAGGAGCAGATCGGACGTGACAAGGTCGTTGTCCTGAGCGACGCTCTCTGGCGACGCCGCTTCGGCGAAGATCCCAGCCTGGTCGGTCAGAAAGTCGATATTGAAGGCGAACCTCACACTGTCGTTGGGATTCTCGCGCCCTCTTTCCATATTTTTCGCGTATTGAACCGTCCGCTGGACATCTATGTGCCTCTTACATTCGACCGCAGCAGGCTGAATCGCCGGGACCACGACATCTTCGTGTATGCGCGGCTCAAACCGGCCGTCACATTGGACCAGGCGCAGTCGGAGATGGATGTACTGTACCGCAGGCTCGAGCAGGAATACCCACAGACGAACTCCTCATGTGGCGCGCGCGTGGTTTCCATGAGCGAAGGCTTCGCCGGCGACATTCGTCCAACCCTGCTGCTGTTGCTCTTCGCCGCGGGATTTGTCCTTCTGATCGCTTGCGCCAACGTTGGGAACTTGGCGCTTGCGCGAGCCGTCGCCCGCCAAAGAGAGATGGCGGTTCGCGCCTCACTCGGCGCCAGCCCGTGGAGGTTGCTGCGGCAAGTGCTGACCGAGAATTTACTCCTTGCTCTGTTGGGCGGCACTGCAGGGGCTGTAGTCGCCTTCTGGGGCATCCGCATCCTCAATGATCTGGTTCCTTATCAGGCTGTAAGACGCCTGCACGACTTCGGACTGGATACGCGAGTACTCGGCTTCACGCTCGTCATCTCCCTGCTGAGCGGAGTCCTCTCCAGCATTGCTCCGGCGCTGCGGTTCGCTCGACTCAAGGATCTCTTGAAAGAGGCAGGGCGAAGTTCAACCGTCGGTCTGCGTACTCCCCGGATGGCTAGCCTGCTCGTGATTTCTGAAGTGGCCCTGGCGGCTGCTTTGTTGTGTTGCGCTGTGCTGTTAATTCGAAGTTCTTTGGTCTTGCACGGAATGCCGCGTGGCTTCAATCCGGACAATGTCCTCACCACGCAGGTATGGCTGCCTCGGGCCAAATACTCCAACGGGCATCAGGTCGCCACCTTCTACCGCGACGTGCTTCAGAGAATCGAGAAATTACCGGGCGTAGAGTCTGCCAGCGCAGTCAATTTCCCTCCACTCGCGATCCAATACACGACGGTCAGCTTTACCATCGACGGTCACATTCCTTCCCCTCCGGATGAAGAGCTCAATGCGCGGTGTTCGGTAATCAGTCCGGAGTACTTCCGAACGATGAATATCCCGCTGCTGTCTGGCCGACCCTTCAACGACCGTGATGCGGACGAAACTCATGGAGTGGCCATCATCAGCGCCTCGATGGCGCGCCGCTTCTGGCCGGATTCGGACCCAATCGGTTACCAGATTCGGCCACAGTTCACCCGGCAAAGGTATTTCTGGATTCCAGAGTCGAGAAACCTGCCGCTGACAATTGTGGGGATAGTCGGAGATGTTCGGCACGAAGGCTTGGCCGACAGCAATCTGCCCCAGCTCTATCTCCCGTACCTTCAAAATCCGTCGTCCATCATGAACTTGGTGGTGCGTACCACGTCCAACCCCCTTCGTTGGGCCAATGCCGTGCGGAGTCAAGTTTGGGATGTGGACAAGGACCAGCCGTTGTTTGACACCAAAACGGTCGAGGACATCGTCGCGGATTCCTTCGGTCGACAACACGTGCTTGCATCGCTTCTCGGGGCCTTCGCCGCTGTAGCTTTGCTCCTGGCGGCTGGGGGGATTTATGGCTTGATTTCCTATGCAGTCAGGCAGAGAACTCACGAGATTGGCATTCGCATGGCGCTCGGTGCCCAATCCGGCGAAGTGCTAAGACTGATCCTGCGGCAGGGTATGGGCCTGACACTGGCTGGCCTTTTCATTGGGCTATTTGGAGCGGTGGCTACGGCGAGCCTATTGGGCAATTTCCTTTTTGGCGTGAAGCCGACTGATCCCGCGAGTTTTGCTGCTGTCGCACTTTTGCTGGCTGGCGTAGCCGCGCTTGCGTGCTACATCCCCGCCCGGCGCGCCACGCGCGTGGACCTGTTGGTGGCGCTACATTACGAATAATCCGCCTACGTTACGTACGCACCCAGGAAATCAATCGTACGATTCCACGCCCGTTGCGCGTTATCATCCTGATGACGTTTGCTCCTTAGTGTCGAAGAAGGGCGATTCATGTTGCTTTGTGGCCCGGAAACAGCCCTCTCGGAATGCAAACGGATCGATAGGCTGTAACGGGGCATCTATCTGTACAACGCAGGTCGAGTGTTTCTCGTTTCCGTTCGTTTATTCTTAGCCAATTGGAGGCCATCCTTCAGGTGGACATCAAGTGTATCTGCCACGTCCTGCAGGAACTTACATCGGGACTGCATGGACAGGAGAGCACCCCAGGCCGTTAGATACTCGAATCCGCCCTTCGCACCCTGCCGTCTGCAATCCGCTTCCACGACACCCAGGTGCGCTGCCGGCAGGTTTTGCCAGCCTAACATCGACATCTCATTCGGGAGACCGGGCCGAAGAGATGTCAGGACAGGATCTGTCCGTTCACATGATCGTCTCGACGTCGACAGAATTCGTCACCGGTCAGATGCCAGCGGATCCACAGCTCCCCGATGGCAGGTCGAGCAGTTGATGAAGTGGCCCTGCGAGCTTGGTTGAAGACTTTGCATTTTTGCAAGTTGGTCGTTAATTGACCGATGCATGGTAGCCATTTCCCTCGCGGCTCGTTTCGGCCGCTTATCATCGCTGGAGAAATCCTGTTCCACGTGACAGTGTGTACAGGCTACCCCCAAGGCGCGGCTGTAACCGAGGTTCATGATCAAAAGCAACTTGGCTGCCGGAGTCTTCTCAAAGATCTGAATATTCTTGAAAACCTGACTGGCGGGCTCTTGTTCTCGCCCGGCTATTTGTTTAGAGATTTTCTGTACGAAACTATCGTTGACTTCCTGGTTGGATTGTTCGCCGGGCTCAGCTTGCACAGACGGCGATGGAGATTGCGACGAGCGAGGTTGTGCCGCAATCGTTACGCATACCGCGCAAATCAGCGCCAAGACGGCGACCAGCGCTTCAAACCGATCTCCATGCATGAATCCTCCTATGGTGCCGGAATTGCCGACAAACGGCATGGGCGGCCTGTCGACTACTCATTTCGGAGTGCGACAATCGGATCGGTGCGTGTCGCCCGCCGCGCCGGCAAATAGCACGCGAGCAGTGCAACGCAGCCCAATCCTACGGCAAAGCTGACGTACGTTTCCGGATCCCTTGGTCCCACGCTATACAGCACGCTCGACATGAACCTCGTCAGTAGAAATGCACACAACAAACCAGCCAGCACGCCAGCGAGCGCAATCCTCGAACCTTCTCCTAGAACCAGACTTTAGATGTCGCGGCGCTGGGCTCCCAAAGCCATTCGCAAACTAAACTCGCCTCTTCGCTGACTCACGCCATAGGAGACAACACCGTAGATCCCTATTGTCGCGAGCACTATCGCTAGGGAAGAAAACAACCCGAGCAACACAAAGGCCGTCCGTCTGGAACTTTTGCCAATGCAGCCTTGCGGCGTGCCTCCAACTCCGAGGGGCTGAATGGTGTTTGGCCGGACCCAGCCAGTTGGGTCATCACTACGAGCAAGTTAAGAATGTAACCCGTAGTTTTCATTTCGCCCTGCTTGAGTGGTGTATCTCCTCTTTCGATACTTGCTGGATTTGTCTTGCGAGACTTTATTGTTCAAGTCGGATCCGTCTGTCTTGTGAATCGAGCGTCACCACAAAATGCCGCAAGACCTCAAATCCGATGTTGCCAACAGCCGGGCCCGGACCCGGCTTTGCATCGCTAAAGCGAACCTCATCGGGATCAAGTTTGTAATTGCCGAGTTCGATCGTCCCCGCCACTCGCGCTGTTGAAACCGGGAATTCGCCCCCCCCGGTACGGACCTTTCCGGCTTCTTTCGGTTGTGAAGCCAGAGGAAGTTCGCTGAGAAATTTCACGGGCAGAGTCAAACCATAACCTGATCCGGTATCCAAGTGAACCTGGGTGTCGCGACCTGCCACGCGAATAGGCACTGTAGGCAAGACTTGATCCTCACTGTATTGAAAACTGCTCCTGGAGTCGACACTCTCTAATGCACCTTTCTTAATCAGGATTTGCATGTGGGGATAGTCAAAAGTAAGAAGGTAGCCTGGAAAAGTGGAGGCGCTCAGGATTCCGCGGGGGGCGTTTTCACCTTTCAACAACCCGCTCAATGGCATGGCCACGGCAATGAGGTCTTGGAGTGTTGCGTCACCGATCCGAATTTCATGAATAGAAATGATTGCGGGAGCCGGCCCGCCTCCCGTGGGCGCAGCTTGCACACCGGCGGGCGCGGACAACGACAACTCCTGACTCAACTCATCGCTGACGACCGTGGTCGTGGCGCCGGTGTCAAGAATGAACCGATACGGCCCCTTGCCATTAATCTTGAGTTCGACAACCGGGCGCCCTCCCATATTTTGCATCGGGATCGTGACGCCGTCCTTAGGGACTTCAATGCTGCGCGGAACGGGAAGCTGTGGACCCGCGTGCATTTGAGGCTGAATGAATGTGGGCACGCAGCTAGCAATTGCCAGAATAGCTTCTGCAAGCTTGAGTGACATAGGGACCCCTCGATCAAGGATTATCTGATCAATCGGAGATATAGTACGAGTCGCACTATATGAAGTCAATCACAAGTTTCGCGCGGAGGCATATGGTACGATTCAATTATGGCGACCCAATCCAAGATACGGAAGTCTCCCAACGATATGCTGAGTGAAATCGAAGCGTGTGTGCTCGGTCTTATTTCGGCGGACGGCCCATCCACGCCATACGCGATTCGAAAAGTATTCTTGGAATCTCCGAGCCCGCAATGGAGCGGCAGTGCCGGTACCATCTATCCCTTGGTTGAGCGCCTGTTGCGGCGAAGGCTGATACATTCGCAAGTCTTTCTAAACGGGAGAAGGCGCGGTCACCGGATTTCTGTGACCGCTTCGGGTTCACGGGCGTTGGAGCAATGGCTCAGTGTTCCCGTTCCTGATTGGGTGGCGGGAGTCACGCCTGATCCTCTTCGGACACGAATTCATTTCCTGGGCACGATTGGGAGCAAACGTGGACGGCAATTTGTTCGACACGCGTATCGTCGAGTTCAAGCGCATCTTCAGACCGTCAAAGCTGATTGCGCACGGCGGCGGACGGGCAACAAGTTCGAATATCTCACAGCGCGTGGCGCACTTCTTTTCATGCAATCGCGATGCGAGTTCTTGCGGGAAGTCGCCGAAGCAATGGGCGTCCATCTGACGAAACAGCCGCACAGCGATCGATCAACTGGGGTGCGCAAAGATTCAAGCTGAACATGCCTGTGCCTCGCCAAAATGCAAAACGGCCTAGTGTAGATAATTTGTAGCTGCGAAAGCACCCAACTTCAGCAGGATTCAATAGAATTCAACAAGCAAGCCACAGACGCTTCAATACCAATCACTTATAATCAACAAGAATCCATAGATTTCAATAGAACTCGGAATCTGGTTCGGGACCAGGGGGTCTGGTCCGGGATACTTTCGCTGAGATCCAGTATCAGGGAATTTCTACCCCTGTTCATTCCCTGATCGTTCCCTGTTCCGATTGGCCCAGAAAACCTAGTCTTTCCCGCCAAAGCACTCTCTAGATGGGCCTTATCTCGGAGGGGCTTGGGCCAGAAACAGAATATTCCCTGTAAATTTCCCTGTTAGCAGGGAATTTGGCTTGGAGAAAAGTTCGCACGGGACTGCGTCCAACGCCAGCCAGTCTTGGGTTTTACCTCCGTTTCAGCTAATTTTGGCGGAACCCGCATGATGGATAAAATGAATCTGCTGTCCGTCAATTTCCGTCGTGAACTGGTCGAAGTGATTGATCCGCGCTTCTTTTGCTCGCCAGTTGTTTTGCTTCCGCCAGTAAACTGCGAGTTCACGTACTTTCTTGATATGCTCTGTACTCTCAATTTGTGCCTGGTAGTTGGCCAATGGGTTCCCGCTAATCGGCGATCAAGATCACTAAGAACGGAGCCTGGAACATGCATCGTGCAATCGACGAGAGCAGAAACAAAGCCACGCAGAAGGCAGAACTCCCACGCCCCAAGACCGATAGTTCATATTCACAACACAAGGCACACAGGAATTGTTCCTCCCGAGCCCCGAAGGCGCCAAGAGAATAATCAAGTTTTTACGGCGCGCACTGAACTCCAGAGCGCACCTCGATTGCCCCATTCAGGGTAGAGCTTCAGCATTTGGTCATATAGGTCCCGCGCCGTGGTCGTCTGCATAGCAAGGCGCTCGAAATCGCGTATATATTTCCGCGTTTCTC
>Ga0073928_10011414_pt1 | contig 10365 bp, 10 predicted proteins | sample PaiPotPPA55metaG_FD_76969 | JGI IMG/M metagenome (GOLD analysis project Ga0073928, IMG submission 76969) | Iron sulfur acid spring bacterial and archeal communities from Banff, Canada, to study Microbial Dark Matter (Phase II) - Paint Pots PPA... ...
TCATGAACACCAGCTGCGCCCAAATTCGAATCCTGACGGTTGACGACCATCCAATCGTGCGCCAGGGGATCACCGGTTTGATTGGCATTCAGACCGATATGGTTTTGGTAGGCGAGGCGTCCAACGGACGCGATGCCATTCAGCAATTCCGGACGCACCACCCCGACGTCACGCTCATGGACTTGCAGATGCCAGAGATGAACGGCATCGATGCGCTCATTGCGATTCGCAACGAATTTCCCGACGCAAAAGTGATTGTGCTGACGACCTACGTGGGCGATACGCAAATTCTGCGCGCTCTCAAGGCTGGTGCGCAGGCATACCTGCTCAAGAATACATTGCACAAAGAACTACTCGATACAATTCGAGCCGTGCATGCGGGAAAGAAGACCCTCTCGCCGGAAGCGTCATTCCAAGTGGCCGAGCATGCGACCGATGATGCACTGACTCCAGCAGAGATCCTTGTCTTGAGAATGATTGCCGCTGGAAATGCAAACAAGCAGATTGCGGATCAGCTCTCGATCACGGAGGAAACCGTTAAAAGCCGAGTTAAGAACATTCTTTCTAAACTAGGCGCCAACGATCGAACGCACGCTGCAATGATTGGCCTGAAGAGAGGAATCATCGAACTGTAGTTGCCATCCCCTTGCCTCCCCGCCTCAGAAACTTTCAGAACTCTAAAGAGTGACGCTTAAACCTCTTTGTGGGGTTTCGATCTGCCCCGACATGGAGGACTCTAGTTATGTACGGAAAGGTGCGCAATTGCGACGGCTGTATTCCACATTTGCTGGCGGTTGGCCCGGCGCAGGGTTGCTCCTCATGCGCGTGGTCGTTGGCTCGGTGCTGATTGTTCGCGCGGGCTTGAGGCTGTGGAGCGATCTACCGCCGATGAATGTGACAATTTCTGCTGTGCTCTTGATGGGAGCGGGATTACTGCTAATCGCAGGTTTATGGACTCCAATCGTGGGAACCTCCATAGCCTTGATTGAAATCTGGAAGATACTTACCGTACCCGGCGACAAATGGGTGTGGCTGCTGTTAGGAACTGCCGCTGCCGCTCTCGCAATGTTGGGACCGGGTTTCTGGTCCATCGATGCTCGCTTGTTCGGGTGGAAGCGCATCGAAGCTTCACCCCGCAAAAACAACTCTGACTCTCGCTAAGACTCCCCAAATACCACAAAATTCTTGCCCCAGAAGAGGGTGACGTTCGTCCCCCCGAGAGTCTGCGATTTACCCCGATGTGGGGCTGCTTGAAAAAAGAACTCGGTTGACAATGGCTGTGTCATCACGACAACAGTGCAAGGTCGGAAGGCGCTTATGTGGAAGATCACTACTCGCGGTTTCACGCTACAGGAAGTCCTCATCATGGCTGCAACGAATATTGCATCCTCCCGGATAGCGACCGACAACAGCGAACGAACGACAACCCCGTGCACCGGGATTCAAGAGGCTACAGGAGATTGTTATGGCAAAGGTGATTGAGTTTTACGTACCGAAGAACTTTCGGAAACCGTTGAGGACGGCGGCTCAGCCGCAACTCGGAAAAATCATCGAGTTCTGTCCGCAGACGAAGAGACCAGCCTAACCGCTCGCAAAGCAGTGGAAGTATAAACGTATCGGAGGAGACTATGGGCGCGACTGTTGCTTTCACCAACCTCGGAAGCCCCGCCGCAGCGGGTTTCCCCATCATCAGCGATCTCGCAGAGCAGCGCGTGCATCTGGAAACAGAAATTAGCTCTGACCACTGCTTCGAGGATATCGTCGGCAGGAGCCCGGCCCTCCAGAGAGTGCTTGACCAGGTGGCAATTGTAGCCCTCACCGATTCCACAGTTCTGCTTCATGGAGAAACCGGAACGGGAAAGGAGTTGATTGCGCGTGCGATCCACAGGCTCAGCTCTCGGCGCGGGCGCGCCCTCGTTCGTATGAACTGCGCGGCCATTCCCTCGGGACTGTTGGAAAGCGAACTTTTTGGTCATGAGAAGGGAGCCTTTACCGGCGCCCTGCTGCAAAGAAAGGGGCGATTCGAACTGGCGGATGGAGGCTCGTTGTTTCTGGATGAGATCGGAGACATCAGCTTGGAGCTGCAGCCGAAACTATTGCGTGCTATCCAGGAACAGGAGTTCGAGCGTTTGGGAAGTGCAAGGACAATCCAGGTCAACGTGCGGATGATTGCCGCGACCCATCGGGACCTTGCAACAATGATCCGCGAGCGCGAGTTCCGCGAGGATCTTTTTTACCGCTTCAACGTTTTCCCGATCGAGATCCCGCCGTTGAGGGAACGCCGCGAAGATATTCCTTTGCTCGTGAATCATTTCGTCGCAAAGTTTGCGAAACGGATGGGTAAGGATATCCGATTCATCTCCCGAAATGCTATGAACGCTCTCACGAATGCGCCATGGAAAGGTAATGTTCGTGAGCTGGGAAATTTCATGGAGCGTTGCGTGATTCTAACGCAAGGAAACGAATTGAAGGTGCCGAATCTAGAGGCGAACGATTCTGCTGGGCGAAAGGTAGTACCGGTCGCATCATCGTTCCGGGAATCTGAAAGGCGCGTGATTATCGATGCTTTGAGCGACGCTTCCGGAAGGATTGCCGGGAAAGGCGGCGCGGCTGAGCGCCTCGGGCTTAAGAGAACAACTCTTCAGAACAAGATGCGTAGGCTGAGTATCGGCCGCAATGATTATTCGGCTGGCCAGTACACAAATCGCTTCGATGGCTCCCAAGCAGCGTCTTGACGACATCCGATTTGGAACGAATCGAGTTGGATTGAAGCTGATGAACGTTTTGCTCTGATCCTAATGTAATGATGGGAACTGAAGTCGACTTGGTGACAGTGCGGTTTCAAGCACCCTGCAATAAGTGGTTTAAATTTGAGAAGATAGAGAAAGAAGAAACGCGAGGGCAGCGTTCTAACCAACTGAACTACGTCCCCACTCGCCAAATCAACGAGATGCGTGATCGCCAGTGTTCATGCGGCTTTGCACGATTTGCATACCGTGCATGGAATTGCCTTCGTTGCACAAAAGAGCGCGATTCCTGTCCAAAGCCCAAGGATCATGAACAGACCTACGGTTCCCTCGCACCACGGCAAGACAACGGCGACAAAATGCACGAGGAATCCCGGCAACGGTGTATTCTGCATCTCGTTTTCAATGTGGGTGGCAAACGCAACATGATTCCCTATCAGTCGTGAGAACCCGTGGAGAAACAAATTTGCACCCAACGTCACACGCAGAAGCAAATATGCGATTTCATCCTTGGTCATGTAAATGCTCCTCATTTATCCCCACTCGGCTGCTCGAATTCCGTCGAGCGCCTCGACTTTCATTGCCCCTGCTCCCTTGCAAGCCAGAGGAAGTCTCCGAGGCGGTCAAGCTCGGCGTCTGTCTGCGGCTCGTTTTGGGTGAAGGTTGCTTATGGTGATGTCCAGACGCTCTCAGCAATCGCTAACGATACTACCCCTAGTGCTGCATCTCCTTGATGTCGCGTGCGTGTCAATGATAGCTTGATCCGTTCCCCTCTAAATCAAGGCTGGCAATGAAGAAAGTAAAGCCTAAGCACAAGCTTGCACTCAATCGTCTCTCGGCAACCGAGTTTGAAGAGTTCTGTCACGATCTGCTCGAAGAATTGGGCTTTGTGAATCTGGATTGGCGAAAGGGAACTGGGAAGAAGACCAGCCCAGCGGATTCTGGTAGAGACATTATTTCGGACCAGCAACATCATGGCAGGCGTCATCCCGAGCGGAGCCGCTCTTCAGGCGTAGCGAGGGATCTCGCGCGGATCGCCACAATCGGCAAGACCAAAAGGCACAATTGCGAGAAAGAACAGGAGAAAACTTAATTACTTACTTTACTTGAATGGCGGTCATGGTTGAGAACGTTTGCACCGTGGTGCCTGATCCCGCACCTGTACCGAAATTCCAAGACGTGTAGTGGCAACTCAAGTTGAGAACATCCCCCGCTGCCGAGGTCGTGATGGTGTTGTTGACGGGGAAAGTCGCGAACGGATACCAGTCACCTGCAAAAGGCACTATGTAGGCACCTGCGTTAGGTTCGGGGCCAGTTCCACCGTTGGCTCCGGGGAGAACAGGCACTACATCCTCGCTATCCGTGTAGTTGCAGTACGGGGCGATGTTGTTCGGAGTCTCATTCACCACCTGTACCTGACCGAGTAGCATATAAGTGCCCGCGTTCGGCAAGTTGATGGACTGAATGGTGACCGAACCCTCCGATGGCAGGGTTGATTGACCCGACCCGAAGACCGAAGTCAGACTCGACCCGCCCGATATGCTCGCCGCACTCGCCGCCGCAGCCGTGGCTGATGCTGCCGCTTGACTCGCACTGGTTGAAGCACTGGATGCCGAGGCTTCCGCCGTGTTAGCCGCTGATGTCGCCCCTGTTTCGTAACTGTTAGCCGCTGATGCCGCTCCCGCTGCTGATGCCGCCATGGTCGATGAACTGACGGCGGATGCTGCCGCAGAACTAGAAGAATTGGCCGCATTCGTCGCATAAGTTGCAGACGCACTCAAATCATTGGTTGCGGTGATGGCCGCTTGACTCGCGGTCGTCGCGTAAGTGCTCGCCGAAGCGTCGAGAGATTCGATAGTGGAGATCGTATTGCTTGACACTCCCGCCGCCATCGTTGTCCAGTTACTAGACAAGTTCGGAGCGATACCAACCGCGACAGGAACACTGATGACCACGTAAGTCGAACCTTGATACGTCACAACATCGTTCAACTGATACGGGGCGGCGGCTGGTCCGCCTGCGGCAGCCGACCACCCACCTTGGAACTGGAAGCCCGAACCCGTAGGACCAGTTGCTCCCGCAACTCCCTGTGGACCCTGAGCACCCGTGATTCCTGCTTGTCCATTGACCCCCGGATTTCCCTGTGAACCCACAGCACCCTGTGGACCTTGTGCACCCACGACACCTTGCGGACCCTGAGCACCTGTGGCTCCTGCGGCACCTTGAGCGCCAGCGACACCCTGAGGACCTTGGACACTCAAACCAGCGGGACCTTGCGGACCCGTCGTTCCAGCACCGCCCGGAGCGCCAGCCGATGCCGCTAATACCCACGGTGACGCGGGCGGTGCGGAAGCCCCCGCCGCTATGGGTGCTGTTGCAACATACGTGGATGTGGAGGAAGGCACGGTGGTGCCGCCAGTGCCGATTGTCGTGGAACCCCCAGCACTGGAATAATCGGGTCTTCCGTCACCGTTGATACCATAGGTTCCGAAGCCAACGGGTCCGAAGCAGTTAGACCAGTCTGTAATGCAGAATGCTCCAGTGTTTCCACCGACACTCCAGTAGCCGCCGCCGCCGTAGGTGTACACCAAACTAGATGATGTGGCAGACAGATCAGTGGTATTCAGCGGGCAATTGCCCGGACCAACAGGACAGCCAGTGGCATTCTGCGCGGCACCGTTATAAGTGCCATCCGCAAACGCAGAGTTGGATGGCGTCAGAAGTGTCAAGTTAGAGGCACTATCCGCCAGCGTAAGACTCCACGAAACGATGTTGGAGGGTAGTAACACACCAATCGTCCCATCGGTCGTGATCGTGCCGACCACAGAACCAGCGGAACCGAAAGTTAGATTGACATTGTAGATGACATCAGCGGGAGCGTAAGTCGCAACGTCGTTAGCGGCATACGTATTGCTCGAATTGAAAGCGCCACGGAAGTTGAAGCCCGTTCCGTTCGTGCCATTCGTGCCATTTGTGCCATTTGTTCCAGCCGCTCCTGCTGTGCCCGGTAATCCCTGTGATCCCTGAGCGCCTGTTGCCCCCGGCAATCCTGCCGCGCCCGTTAAACCCATCAAACCTTGAACACTCAGACCTTGAGGACCAGTTGGACCTGCTGCACCGGGTGTACCAGCAGCACCAGCTTGCGCCATCATTACCCACGGAGACGTGCCCGGTATAGCAGTCCCCGCTGCTACAGGTCCCGTTGCAACATACGTGGACGTGCCACCGTTAGTGGAGGTCGCAACAGTACCGCCAGTGCCGATCACCTGTGAACCCCCGGCACCAGAGTCCGAGTATGCGTTGTCACCATTGATGTCCCACGTTCCGTAGGCAATGGACCCGAAGCAGTTGGACCAGTCCGTCATACAGAACGACCCGGACGCTCCGCTCACACCCCAGAAACCACCACCGCTGTAGGTCATCGTTAGGTTGGTCGAAGTTGCGGTGAAGTCGTTGTTGGGTTGTCCACCTGTATTGTCGATACCGGAATTAAATGCGGAATTACCCGACGTTAGAAGTGTCGAATTAGTGGGACTGTCTGCCAGCGTGAGGCTCCACGAGACGATGTTGGAAGTGTTCAGCACTCCTATGGTGCCGTCAGTCGTTATCGTGCCAACCATAGAACCAGCGGAACCGAAAGTCAGGTTGACGTTGTAGGTAATATTGTTAGCACCCGCAGAAGTGGGGATGAAGGTGACAACGTCGTTGGTGGCATATGTAGTGGTAGTGTTGAAAACGCCACGGAAGTTGAAGCCTGTTCCATTCGTGCCATTCGTGCCAGCAACTCCCTGTGGACCTTGTACTCCATTGAGACCCGCAGGACCCTGAGGACCCGTCGCGCCAGTCAAACCTTGAAGACCCGGCAATCCCTGAGCGCCCGTCTGTCCTTGTGAACCAGTTGCACCCGGCGCACCGTTAGCTCCGGCTGGACCCGGTAGTCCTGCTGCGCCAGTTGACCCCAGTAAACCAATCGGACCCGAAAGACCTTGTGGACCTGCTGGACCCGTCAAACCAATCGGTCCCACCTGACCCGCTGGTCCCGGAGGGCCATTCGGTCCCGCAACGCCCGTTGCGCCCGTGGCTCCGGCAGCGCCCGGAGGTCCTGTGGTTCCTGTTGCTCCTACTTGTCCTGTGGCTCCAGTGTTACCTGTTGCCCCTTTGGGTCCTTCTGGGCCAACCGCGCCTTGCGCTCCGACAGCGCCATAAGTCACGTCAAATGTTGCAGAACCCCCGTTGCTCGTGACCGTCACCTTATAGGAACCCGCCGCGTAGACAGGCAGAGCGGCTACGATTTCATTCGACAAGCAAGCGGATTTCGCCAAGAGCCTCGTGTTGAAAACGACGGAAGGAGAGGCATCGGGAACGCAGAAACCTGTTCCGACTAAAGTGAGGGTGTGGGCCGTGTAGTTGATGGACGCGCTGTCAATGGTGACCGGAGTGAGAGCGAAAGATAGCGAGGAAACCAACAATAGCAAGACACACAAGTAGCGTTTCATCTTATTCTCCAGTCGTATGCTCGGCTCGCGCCTCTATCTGAGGCTCGTTACCGCGTGCTTGCGCTGCGTCCAATTTTTCCTTAGCTCCTCTGCGAAGTGTGGAAGGGTTGCAGAGTTTTCGTCGGTGAGTGTTCCGGGGGGAACCGTATGAATCCGTCTCGCTTTTGGTGAAAGCCATCTTAGCTGTTACAGCAGGTGGGGAAAGATACCGTCTGGGTCATTACGGTGCCATTACTAAGGTGCCGCGTGGGAACTTTGCAGGCAAAGGGATGTTACTCTCCGCCAGCCGGGGAGTCACATCGACGAAGGAACGGAAGGCACAGCCGTTTCCCATCCGCTTTTTTCAGGAAGCGATTCTGCGGCGATTTGGCTGCTCGGAGAGGTCTAGGTCGGCTCTTGCGTTTCAGAGGTGCAGACAGCCTTTGTGACCACTCCAACTGACCTGTCTCTACTGACTTCCCGAAGAGCTTGTTGCTGTTCAGGAGAGGATAGACCTTTCTACCGACCATCCCCGGGAGTACACGAGTTCGGGGCAAATGTGAGTGTGAGGTGATTTTCACCACCGAGCGCCATGCACCGAGGGAACGGCAAATGCTGCTGGGAGGCTTATGGCAAAAGCAGAGGGCAAGAGCGAAAGCCAAAAGACCGCTGAATTCCTGCGCGAAGTATTCAAAGGCAAGACCATCAAGACCGCTAGGCGGCACAAGAACGACAAATACGTCACGCTGGTTTTCACCGATGGCTCGAAACTGATATTCAACAATGACATCTTTTGGGATGTAAACGGAGACGTTGCAGAACCGGGCGAGGAGCCGGGAACCGTGAAGGCTCGCTAACCCCGACCGACCCGCCAGCCGAACTGACACTCGCGATGGCGGGATCATGGTGGGATGCCAAGGGCGACTGATCGCCTTCCTTGCGGTGCAAGTAGGCGTGCACCCACCTCCCCCGAATGCGGTCCCGTTCTCCAAAACAGATAGCCAACGAGCGGCGTATCGTTCAACACTCACTTTAGACAGTGACTCAACTGCCGCAAATCACCCAAAAGTTGCAGCTAGCATGACTTTGGGCACATGCACATCCGGAGTGGTGTGGATACGATTACGCGGTGGGATGGAAATCCAAGCTGGAACTCCGGCCGTATGCAGCTAGGGGGATCAGCGGTTCTCGTGAGCGAAGACCTGCCCTCGACAATTTACTGTCCGTCTGTCGCAAATCATCGCCTCGACTTCAAGCAGACTTCGTCGTTGGCAGACGGAACTCAATCACTCTTCCCCTTTGCAGCGGAGAGACCCACTTCACACTCTTCAAGAACTTGGTAGGTATGTAAAACTCAATTACTTTCGCCATGGCTCAATCCTTCAAGTTATCTGTCCTTCTACCACCTACAAGACTCACCACCGACTTCAATGTCCCTGCCATTCCCATCCGCACTGACAGCGGATGGAATCGGTCAACCTAAGTTTTCTCAGAAGAACCTTACACACCGCGCATGACCGCATCCACATGTTGTTGCTCCCTCAGTTCCTATACAAAATTGGACTCTCTGATCGTGGTTTCGGATGCAGCGGATTGTCATTTGATTGTCAAACGAATGTTCTGCGAATGTTACGCACACAAGGGTGACGTACTCATTCTTCCGAGAGTCCACACCGACTTGCACCTCAGTTTCACCCCACCTTTATTGTGCCAATTGCAGCAAGACCGTTTCACTCTGAGCATCCCAGCGTATTCAACGGCGAGCCGCTTTTTCCATCCAGTCACAAGTCATGCCGAAGAAGGCAGGGCCACGACGTTCTGTTTCTCGTGTTCTTAGTGCGCAGCGGAGGAACCAGATGGGAATGGCCCCGAGGTGTGGGGCACTGTACGGAGTGAATGGCACCGCTGTGCTGAAGTGCATCCACGATTGGGCCATTCTCGACTAACTTCGATGGTTATAGCTTTGGCGGCGCTGGCGGCTGGGCACTTCAGATTGTGGTGACTCGGCTCAACGTTCACTGGCCTACGAGTCGCTCTGCTTCGAAATGAAACGTCGAATCTCGTCTTCCGATGGTGCTGTCAGGCTGAACACGTTAGCTTTTTCTCTCTCAACTATTCGGCCGCCACACGTGCCAAACGAATAGCCCGAGGTAGCTTGCGGCAAGCTCAAAAAACACAAGGGTCAGGAGGCCGCGAGCGCGATAAGGCTGCGATGCTCAGACGGGTTACGGGCGGCCAGCAGCAGGAAACCGCCGAGGGTGGCGTATAGGCTCATCATCATCGCCAACGCGGGGTCTTGCTTGACCATCATCATCAAGGGATAAACGCCAGCCGAAAAAGAGCAATCCCACCACGACCAGCACAACCTTCAGCGCTCGTTCTCGGATCATGGTGTCCTCCTTCTCCATCGCACTCAGGGCAGGGTAGCACGACCAGTTATTGCAGCTTCGCGTACTCCGCTTTGGCTTGCTTCAGGATGGGGATGTCGGGGTCGGCGTCTTTCCAGAGGGTGAGGAAATCTTTGTAGGCAGCAAGCGCCCGGACGCGGGCGGCATCGGCATCCGCTCCCTGCGAAGTTCTCGATTGCAAGGCATTCCCCCGAGCCACGCCCAGATGCGCCAACGCTCCCGTCCAGCAGTTCCAGACGATGCCACTGTGGTCGATGATTTTTTGAAACTCGGCGGCAGCAGCACTGCCCTGTCCGGCTGCCAAGTATGCCTCTCCGCGCACATATACCGGATAGAGACAGGAAATATTGGCGACGAACGAAATTTGCCCTAACTCCATAGGGGAGGCGGCTTGCAAAGCATTGACGCCGTCGGCCGGATTGTTCCGGTTCAGCGCCAATTGCGCCCGAATCGCTGGCAGCCAAAGCGACTGCATTTGGGTGTCCAGCGGAAAGCGTTTGTTCAGGTCTTGCGTCAGGGATTCGGCTCTTGCCGTTTCGCCCTCCAAGGCAAAGGCAAGCGCGACTTCGACAGCGGTGCACGACCGGATGCCCGTGATTCTCGACCCCGACAGCTACTGGTGGTTTTCTTGTTGGGCACCGACATCCACTTCACACCTAGCGCTTGCCCCGTTTTCTCGTTCTCGCGCGAATAAAATCCCGCATCGGCAGCCACCGTGTGCGGGGTTCGTCCTAA
>Ga0073928_10011415_pt1 | contig 10364 bp, 10 predicted proteins | sample PaiPotPPA55metaG_FD_76969 | JGI IMG/M metagenome (GOLD analysis project Ga0073928, IMG submission 76969) | Iron sulfur acid spring bacterial and archeal communities from Banff, Canada, to study Microbial Dark Matter (Phase II) - Paint Pots PPA... ...
GCCAGCCCTCGTGCACGAACTGCAGCGGCAGCACGCCCATGCCCACCAGATTCGAGCGGTGGATGCGCTCGAAGGTCTCGGCGATCACCGCGCGCACGCCCAGCAGTTTGGTGCCCTTGGCGGCCCAGTCGCGCGAGGAGCCGGTGCCGTACTCGCGGCCCGCGAACACCACCAGCGGCACGTTGTCGTGCTTGTAGCGCATCGCAGCATCGTAGATCGTCATCTTCTGCCGCGACGGATAGTGGATCGTGTAGCCGCCCTCGACCCCCGGGATCATCTGGTTCTTGATGCGGATGTTGGCGAAGGTGCCGCGCATCATCACCTGGTGGTTGCCGCGCCGCGTGCCGTACTGGTTGAAGTCGCGCGGCCGCACCTGGTGGTCGCGCAGGTACTCGCCCGCCGGGCTCTCCTCCCTGATCGAGCCGGCCGGCGAGATATGGTCGGTGGTGATCGAGTCGAGGAAAAGGCCGAGAATGCGGGCGTCGACGATGTCCTCGACCGCCTGCGAGCGCTTCTGCATGCCCTCGAAGTAGGGCGGGTTCTGCACATAGGTCGAGCGGTCGTCCCACTTGTAGGTGAGCCCGCCCTTGACGGCGATCTTGCGCCAGTTGGTGTCGCCCTTGAACACGTCGCCGTACTTGCGCGTGAACATCTGCTTGCTGATGCTCTTGTTGATCACCGTCGCGATCTCGCGGTTGGTCGGCCAGAGGTCGCGCAGGTAGACCTTCTTGCCCTTCTGGTCGACGCCGAGCGGCGCCTTGGCGACGTCGATCTGCATCGAGCCCGCGATCGCGTAGGCGACCACCAGCGGCGGCGACGCGAGGTAGTTGGCCCGCACGTCGGCGTTGACGCGGCCCTCGAAGTTGCGGTTGCCGGACAGCACCGCGGCGGCGACCAGATCGTTCTTGTTGATCGCTTCGGAAATCTCCTCCGGCAGCGGCCCGGAATTGCCGATGCAGGTGGTGCAGCCGAAGCCGACCAGGTTGAAGCCGAGCGCGTCGAGCGACTTCTGCAGGCCCGACTTCTCGTAGTACTCGGCGACGACCTGCGAGCCGGGCGCGAGCGAGGTCTTGACCCAGGGCTTGACCTTGAGGCCGCGCTCGACCGCCTTCTTGGCGACGAGGCCGGCCGCGATCATCACGCTCGGGTTCGACGTGTTGGTGCACGAGGTGATCGCCGCGATCACCACGTCGCCGTGGCCGAGCGTGTGGGTGCGGCCCTCGACCGGCACGCGCTTGTCCATCTCGCCGGCCTTGCCGAATTCCTTGTCCATCGACAGGGCAAAGCCGAGCTTCACGTCGCGCAGCGCGACGCGGTCCTGCGGGCGCTTCGGGCCGGCGAGCGACGGCTCGATCGAGCCGAGCTCGAGCTTGAGCACGTCGGTGAACACCGGATCGGGCGTGCTCTTGGTGCGGTACAGGCCCTGCGCCTTGGCGTAGGCCGCGACCAGCGCGACGCGCGCCTCGGCGCGCCCGGTCTCGCGCAGATATTTCAGCGTGTCGTCGTCGATCGTGAAGAACCCGCAGGTCGCGCCGTATTCGGGCGACATGTTGCCCAGCGTCGCCCGGTCCGCGATCGACAGGCCGGCGACGCCGGGGCCGAAATACTCGACGAACTTGCCCACCACGCCGCGCTTGCGCAGCATCTGCGTGACCGTCAGGACGAGGTCGGTCGCCGTGACGCCCTCCTTGAGCTTGCCGGCGAGCTTCACGCCGATCACCTCGGGCAGCACCATCGAGTAGGGCTGGCCGAGCATCGCGGCCTCCGCCTCGATGCCGCCGACGCCCCAGCCGAGCACCGAGAGGCCGTTGACCATGGTGGTGTGCGAGTCGGTGCCCACCACCGTGTCCGGATAGGCGAGCTCGCCGGTGACCTCCTTGCCCTCGATCTTCACCGTGCCCTTGCCGGTCCACACGGTCTGCGACAGGTACTCGAGGTTGACCTGGTGGCAGATGCCGGTGCCCGGCGGCACCACGCGGAAGTTCTCGAAGCTGCGCTGCGCCCACTTGAGGAAGCGGTAGCGCTCCTGGTTCTGCTTGTACTCGTCCTCGACGTTCTTCTTGAACGAATCGCTGTGACCGAAGTAGTTGACCGCGACCGAGTGGTCGATGACGAGATCGACCGGTACCAGCGGGTTGATCTTCTTGGCGTCGCCGTCGAGATGCCCCATCGCGTCTCGCATGGCGGCTAGGTCGACCACCGCCGGCACGCCGGTGAAGTCCTGCATCAACACCCGCGCGGGGCGGAACGCGATCTCGCGCTCGGAGGTCTTGGTCTTGAGCCACTGCGCGAATGCAAGCAGATCATCCCGGGTGACCGAGCGGCCGTCCTCGTTGCGCAGCAAATTCTCCAGCAGCACCTTCATCGAGAAGGGCAGCCGGGAGATTCCCTTGAGGCCGTTTTTCTCCGCCGCCGGGAGGCTGAAATACGAATAGGTCTTCGCGCCGACCTTGAGCTGCCGGGCACATTTGAAGCTGTCGAGCGAGGTCATGACTTTGGGTTCCATGCCGGCGGGCGAAGTCGCCGGGCTGCTGCTTTTCCGGTACGAAGATACCGAATACTGAACTTTACTTCCCCCACGCGTATACTGAGCGCGTTCGCCACGCCGCGGTTTAATACACGCGCTTATAAGGGCTTTTCCCACTTCCTGCCACATGAACATGAGCCGAACCCGATATTTGAACACGATGTGTGCCGTGCCTGAAATTGAGGCAGCCGGTACGTCGATGCGCGCGCAGGGGGCCGGCTGATGCGCCTCACCGCACGCGATCTCGGCTGCGTCCGCGGCGGCCGCGAGGTCTTCGAGGGGCTGAATTTCGCCGTCGCGGGCGGGGAGGCGCTCGCCGTGACGGGTCGCAATGGTGCCGGAAAAACCACGCTGCTGCGCCTCATTGCCGGGCTGCTCGAGCCGGCGCGGGGCGCCCTCGACCTGGAGGGCGGGGCCCCCGAGGCGACCATTGCGGAGCAGGCGCACTATCTCGGCCACCGCGACGCCCTCAAGCCGGCCCTGTCGGTCGGCGAGAACCTCGCGTTCTGGTATGCGTTTCTGGGCGGTCGCGATGCAGTGGCTGCATCGGCGCTGGAGGCCGTGGGGCTCGCGAGCCTGGCGGGCCTGCCGGCCGCCTACCTGTCGGCCGGCCAGCGCCGCCGCCTCGCGATCGCCCGCCTGATCGCGGCGCCCCGTCCGATCTGGCTGCTCGACGAGCCCACCGCGGCTCTCGACACGGCGAGCCAGCAGCGCCTGGCCGAATTGATGCGCTCCCACCTCGGCGGCGGCGGCATCATTTTGGCCGCGACCCACGGTCCGCTCGGGCTGGACGAGGCGCGCGAGTTGCGGCTGGGGGCGGCATGACGGCCCTGCGCGCCCTCCTTGTGCGCGACATGCGCATCGCGGTGCGCATCGGCGGCGGCGCGCTGATGGGCGTGCTGTTCTTCCTCACCGTGGTGACGCTGATCCCGTTCGCCATCGGGCCCGACCTCGCGCTGCTGCGCCGCATCGGCCCCGCCATCCTCTGGCTCGGCGCGCTGCTCGCGTCGTTGCTTGCCCTCGACCGGCTGTTCGCCGCCGATCACGAGGACGGCTCGCTCGACCTGATCCTCATGGGGACCGCGCCGCTCGAGCTCGCGGTCGCCGCCAAGGGGCTTGCGCACTGGCTCACCACCGGCCTGCCGCTGGTGATCGCGGCGCCGGTGCTCGGCCTCCTGCTCGATCTCGGCCCGACCGCAATCGCGACCGTCGCGCTCACGTTGCTGGTCGGCACGCCGGCGCTCACCTTCATCGGCCTGATCGGCGCCGCCATCGCGGTCGCGCTGCGCCGCGGTGGCCTGCTGCTGCCCGTGCTGGTGCTGCCGCTCACCGTGCCGGTGCTGATCTTCGGCGTCTCCGCCGCCGAGGCCGCGATCAGCGGGCCGGTCCCGTTCGGCACGCCGTTCACGATCCTGTGCGCGCTCACGCTCATGAGCCTCGTGGTCGGGCCGTTCGCGGCCGCCGCGACGCTGCGCCACGGCCTGGATTGAGATAGCGCAATGTACGCCACCCCATGTTCCCGTATTGGCGCCGCATTCCGCGCCTAACCCGCGTCTGCTAAGAGACGGCCATGGCTCTCATCGACCTCGCCAATCCGACGCGGTTTCTCAGTTTCGTCGAGCGCGCCATGCCCTGGCTGATCGCCGCGACGCTGTTTGCCTTCGCGATCGGGCTTGAGCAGGCGCTGTTCGTCGCGCCCGACGACTATCAGCAGGGCGCGACCGTGAAGATCATGTTCCTGCACGTCCCGTCGGCCTGGCTTGCGATGTTCTGCTGGGGGCTAATGACGGTGGCGGCGCTCGGCACGCTGGTATGGCGCCATCCGCTCGCCGACGTTGCCGCCAAGGCGGCGGCGCCGATCGGCGCGGCCTTCACGTTCCTCTGCCTGTTCACCGGCTCCATGTGGGGCCGGCCGATGTGGGGGACCTACTGGGTGTGGGACGCGCGGCTCACCTCGGTGCTGGTGATGTTCATCATGTATCTCGGCATTATCGCGCTGTGGCGCACCGTCGAGGATCCGAGCGACGCCGGCCGCGCCGTCGCGGTGGTCACCCTGGTCGGCGCCGTCGACCTGCCGATCATCAAGTTCTCGGTCGACTGGTGGAATACGCTGCACCAGCCCGCCTCGATCGTCCGACTGGGCGGTTCGACCATCGACAAGAGCATCCTGGTGCCGTTGCTCGCGACGGCGATCGCTTTCACGCTGCTGTTCGTGACGCTGCACTTCGCCGCCATGCGCAACGAGATTCTGCGCCGGCGCGTGCGCAGCATGCTGATGCTGCAGGCGCGCGCCCAAGGGGGCTGACAGGGGCTGACAGGAGGCTGAGATGTCGCTCGGGCCGCACGCCGCCTTCATCCTCGCCGCCTACGCGGCCGCAATCGTCGTGGTGGCGGGCCTGATCGCCTGGGTGGTCGCCGACTTTCGCGCCCAGCGGCGCGCGCTCGGCGATCTCGAGGCGCATGGCGTCACACGCCGCTCGGCCGCGATCAAGGAGCCCGCATGACCGTGCTGCCGCAAGACCAACCGCCGCGTCGCCTGCGCCTCGCCGTGCTGGTGCCGTTGGCACTGTTTGCGGCGATTGCTGCGCTGTTCCTGGTGCGCCTCTTCAGCGGCAGCGACCCCTCGCTGCTGCCGTCGGTCCTGATCGGCCATCCGGCGCCGCAGACCGCGCTGCCGCCCGTCGTCGGCCTCGTGCGCGACGGCCAGCCGGTGCCGGGCCTGTCGCCGGCCGATTTCGCCGGCGCCGTGACGGTGCTCAACGTGTGGGCCTCCTGGTGCGTGCCCTGCCACGACGAGGCGCCGCTGCTGATGCGGCTCGCCGCGGACAAGCGCATCCGCGTGGTCGGCATGGACCAGAAGGATCCGCCCGAGAACGCGCGGCGCTTCCTCGGCCGCTACGGCAATCCCTATGCCGCCGTGGGCGCCGACGCGAACGGCCGCGCCGGCATCGAGTGGGGCGTCTACGGCGTGCCGGAGAACTTCATCATCGGCCGCGACGGCAAGATCGCCTTCAAGCTGGTCGGCCCGCTCACCGCGGCGAACCTCGACGGCATCTTCCGGCCCGAGATCGAGAAGGCGGTCGCCGCCAATGCGGCGGCCGCGAAATAACCCGCCTACACTTCTTCCCGCTCGGCCTCGGCATCCGGATTCGGCTGCTGCGATGCGTATTCGGTCAGCAGCCGGTACTGCAGGATCGCGAACAGGAAGGTGAGCGGCATGAAGCCGAACAGCTTGAAGCCAGCCCAGAATTTGAACGGCATCGTTTGCCGAACGATCTCGTTGATGACCGCCATGACGAGGAAGAACGCGCCCCAGCGGAGTGTGAGTTTGCGCCAGCCTTCTTCGGTAAGATGGAACGCGGCGTCGAACATGATGGCGAGCAGCGGCTTGTTGAATACATAACCGCCGATCAGCGTCAGGCCGAACAATGTGTAGATGATCGTCGGCTTGAGCTTGATGAAGGTCTCGTTGCCGAAGTAGAGCGTGAGCGATCCGAACACGAGCACGACGATCAAGGTGACGATCGACATGACCCCGATGTGCCGCGTCAGCGCGTAGGACACGGCAAGCGCCGCGATGATGGTCACCATGAAAATTCCGGTCGCCACGATAGGATCGAACCGCCAAGTGGCGGCGAAGAACACGACCAGCGGCCCGAGATCGAGCGCGAGCTTGAGCAGCGGATTGAGCTTGGGCTTGTCGGTCATTGGCTTTCCACCTGCTCCGTCATTCCCGCAATCGCCGCGGCAAAATCCTTCGCCGCGAAGGGGCTCAGGTCCTCGACGCTTTCGCCGACGCCGATGAAATGCACCGGGATGCGGTGCTTGGCGGCGATCGCGACCAGGATGCCGCCGCGCGCGGTGCCGTCGAGCTTGGTCATCACCAGGCCGGTGACGCCCGCCGTCCTGGCAAACACTTCCACCTGCGACAGCGCGTTCTGCCCCACCGTCGCGTCGAGCACCAGCAGCACGGCGTGCGGCGCGCCGGCATCGAGCTTCTTCATCACCCGTACGACCTTTTCGAGCTCGCCCATCAGCGCGGCCTTGTTCTGCAGCCGCCCCGCCGTGTCGACGATCAGCACGTCGGCGCCTTGCGCCTGCGCCGTTTCCAGCGCCTGGTAGGCGAGCGCGGCTGAGTCCGATCCTTGCGTGCTCGCGATCACCGGGCTGCCGGTGCGCTGGCCCCACACCTTGAGCTGCTCGATCGCGGCCGCGCGGAAGGTGTCGCCGGCCGCCAGCATCACGTTGCGGCCCTCTGCCCGCAAGCGCGCCGCGAGCTTGCCGATGGTGGTCGTCTTGCCCGAGCCGTTGACCCCGACCACCAGGATGACGAACGGCCGCGCGCCTGCGTCGATCGCGAGCGGCTGCGCCACCGGCGCCATGATCCGCTCGACCTCGGCCGCGAGGATCGTCTTCACCTCGTCGGCCGTCACGCTCTTGTCGTAGCGGCCGTCCGCCACCGCGGCCGCGATCCTGGCCGCGGTCGCGACGCCGAGGTCGGCGCGGATCAGCACCTCTTCGAGCTCCTCGATCGTGCCCGCGTCGAGCTTGCGCTTGGTGACGATATCCGCGATCGCGCCGCCGATCGACGCGGAAGTGCGCTTGAGGCCGGACGTGAGCCTTTGCCACCAGCTCGGCTTGCCGGCCACGGATTGATTGGCGCTGTCATTCATCGCGGCGGTTTGATAGCCGTTTCATCATGGGATCGAAAGAGAGCCTGCAAATGGCCGTCGCGGCCAAATCGCACGTCTCGCGCGGCGTCGCGCCCGACGAGATGCTGGCACGCGTCCTCTATCGCGACGGCCTGATGCTGATCATCGACAAGCCCGCCGGCCTCTCGGTGCATCGCGGCCCCAAGGGTGGCCCGAGCCTGGAGGACTATCTCGACGCCCTGCGCTACGGCCTGCTGCGCCGGCCCGAGCTCGCGCACCGCCTCGACAAGGACACCTCCGGCTGCCTCGTCCTCGGCCGCCACCGCAAGGCGCTCGCTCATCTGGGCCTGCTGTTCAAGCACCGCAAGATCGGCAAGACCTACTGGGCCGTGGTCGAGGGCGGCCCGGCCGAGGACGCCGGAACCATCGACCTGCCGCTCGGCCGCCTCGACGACCGCATCGGCTGGTGGATGAAGCCCGACCCAAATGGCGTGCCGGCCGTGACCAAGTGGAAGGTGATGGGCAGGGCGCCCGTTGCCGCCGCCTCAACCGACTCGCTTTCGTCCCCCTCCCCCGCTTGCGGGGGAGGGTGGGGAGGGGGAAGCCTCGAGCACCGAGCAAGCGGCTTCCCCCTCTCCGGCTCTCCCCCGCAAGCGGGGGAGAGGGAAGAAAGGGCGGCGGAAAGGGCGCAGGCGCCTCTTACCTGGCTCGAGCTCGAACCCCTCACCGGCCGCACCCACCAGCTTCGCGTCCACTGCGCCGCGCAAGGCTGGCCGATCGTCGGCGACGACATCTACGGCACCGCCCCGCGCTTCCGCGGCCCGATGCTGCACCTGCATGCGCGCGAGATCGTGGTGCCGATCAGCAAGAACAAGCCGCCCGTGCGCGTGGCGGCGCCGGTGCCGGCGCATATGCGCGAGCGGCTGACGCAGTGCGGATGGAACGGCGACGCGCCGCCGCCGGCTCAGTAGATCGTCGCCTTGAGCCGCTCCGGATAGGCGCGGTCGTGCTCCGGGCCGCCGATCTTGCCGTCGCTGATGTGGGCGAGGATCGTGCCGGACGTCGGCAGGCTGGCGCGGTCGACCTTGGTGGCCGGGTCCCACAGCTTCGAGCGCACGATCGCCTTCGGGCACTGGAAGTAGACGCGTTCGACCGACACCACGATCACGCAGCGCGGTGTCTTGCCTTCCATCACGAAGCTCGCGCACAGCTCCGCGTCGGTGCAAATCTGCGCGCGGCCGATGACCCGAATGGTCTCGCCGCAGCCCGGGATGAGAAACAGAAGCGCGACGCGGGGGTCCGCGATCAGGTTGCGCAGGCTGTCGATGCGGTTGTTGCCGCGCCGGTCCGGGACCATCAGCGTCTTTTCGTCATGCACCCGCACGAAGCCGGCCGGATCGCCGCGCGGCGAGCAGTCGAGCCCGTCAGGGCCGCTCGTCGCCAGCGCGAAGAACGGCGCCTTCTCGATGAAGGCGCGGTAGTCCGCGTTGACGTGATCGATCTCCTTCACGCGCGCCGGCGCGTAGACCTCGCCGTACATCGACTCGAGCTGGTCCATCGTGGTGACGAGGTGGTCGGTGAAGGGCATGGCAGGCTCCCAATCTGATGCCGTCATCGTCCGCGCAAGCGGACGATCCAGTAAACACCGACGGTCCAGTGATTACTGGATGCCCGCTTGCGCGGGCATGACGACGCTGAATGTGTGACTCACGCCGCGATCAGCTGCCGGCCATCATGGCCGATGATCGTCGCTTCCACAATCACGCCCGGCTCGATCGGCGCGTTGAGCCGCGCGAGCGTGAAATGCTCGGTGCGGCCGCTGTCGTGCGTCTCCGCCAGCACGCGCCGCCGCGTACCGACCTGCGCCGCGAGATGCACCGCGAGCGCCGCGTCGCCCTTGCGCCGCAGCCGCCGGGCGCGATCCTTGACGATGTCGCGGCGAACCTGCGGCATGCGCGCCGCCGGCGTGCCGGGCCGCGGCGAGAACGGAAAGACATGCAGGTGCGTGAGCCCGCAGGCGTCGACCAGGTCGAGCGAGCGCGCGAACATCGCCTCGGTCTCGGTCGGGAAGCCCGCGATGATGTCGCCGCCGAACACCACGTCCGGCCGCAGCCGCCGCACGTCGGCGCAGAACGCGATGGCGTCGTCGCGCGAATGGCGGCGCTTCATCCGCTTGAGGATGAGGTCGTCGCCATGCTGCAGCGACAGGTGCAGGTGCGGCATCAGCCGCGGATCGTTCGCGAACGCATCGAGCAGGTCGCGGTCGGCCTCGACCGAGTCGATCGAGGAGAGCCGCAGCCGCGCGAGCTCGGGCACGTGCTTGAGGATCTGCTTCACCAGCGTGCCGAGCCGCGGCGCGCCCGGCAGGTTGCCGCCATAGCTCGTGAGGTCGACGCCGGTGAGCACCACCTCGCGATAGCCGTTGTCGGCGAGGCGGCGGATCTGCGTCACCACCTCGCCCATCGGCACCGAGCGCGAGTTGCCGCGGGCATATGGGATGATGCAGAAGGTGCAGCGGTGGTCGCAGCCGTTCTGCACCTGCACGAAGGCGCGCGCCCGGCCATCGAGCCCGTCGATCAGGTGCGCGGCGGTCTCCTTGACCGCCATGATGTCGTTGACGGCGATCTTCTCCTCGTCGCCGATGCCGAACGGCGCACGCGCGAGATAGTCGCGCGTCTCGACCCACGCATCCGGCCGCATCTTCTCGTCATTGCCGATGACGCGATCGACCTCGCCCATCCGCGCAAACGTCTCCGGCTCGGTCTGCGCCGCGCAGCCGGTGACGAGGATGCGCGCGTCCGGCCGCTCGCGTTTGAGGCGGCGGATCGTCTGGCGTGCCTGGCGCACGGCCTCGCCCGTGACCGCGCAGGTGTTGACCACCACGGCGTCGGCGAGGCCCGCCTGCGCGGCGTTGCGGCGGATCACCTCGGATTCATAGGCGTTGAGCCGGCAGCCGAAGGTGAGGACCTCGACGCTCATGCGGCGCCTGCCTTGGCGTCGGCGAACAGCTGCGGATCGAAGCGGCCCTCGAACTCGTAGGCGACCGGGCCGGTCATCAGCACGTGATCGTCGCGCTCGCGCCATTCGATGCGCAGGTCGCCGCCCGGCAGCGTCACCGTGACGATGCGGCCGGTGAGCCGCTTGCGCGCCGCGCACACCGCCGCCGCGCATGCCGCCGAGCCGCA